>Ga0213823_1002292_pt1 | contig 10249 bp, 9 predicted proteins | sample MC6MC0907MG_FD_179887 | JGI IMG/M metagenome (GOLD analysis project Ga0213823, IMG submission 179887) | Enriched soil aggregate microbial communities from Iowa State University, Ames, United States - MC6-MC0907-MG | ecosystem: Environmental > Terrestrial > Soil > Unclassified | place: USA: Iowa...
AGCCCAGGCGCATCAGGCTGAACCAGCTGGACTTGTCGTCACCGGTGAGGAACTTGAAGCGGCCCAGGCGCCAGTGCATCAGCGAGTCGCTTTCGACGTCGGCGATGAACTCGGGGTTGGTCACCACGCTGGCGCGGAACATCGACATGCGCCCGGTCATGGTCAGCACGCGTTTGCTCAGTGCCATCGAGCACATGTTGATGTGGCGCTGGGCGAAGCGCAGCTTGTGCCACTCGCTCATGATGTAGCCGCCGCGTACTTCGCAGAATTCGTTGGTGGTCAGGCCACCCACGTTGGGGTACAGCTTGAACCATGGGACGGTCTTGCGGACCACACCTTCGGCCAGCACGGTGTCGCCGTCGATGACCGCGACCACGGCGTTCTCGTCCGGCAGCATCCGCGAGATGGCGCGAAAGCCATAGGCCAGGCCGTCACGCTTGCCGGTACCGGCGATGCGCACGATGTCGAGTTTGACGTGTGCCGGCGGGTTGTACTTGGCCCACAGGCTCTTCACCAGCAGCTCATCGGACATCTCAACCAGCGAGCAGACCACGGTGGTCGGGTAGCCGCAGTCGATCGCCTCGCGGATTACCGAGCTGTAAACCTGGGCGGTGGTCAGCGCTTCGATACGAAAGCTGGTGACCATCAGGTACACGTGCGACGGGTCGGCTGCCGCGCCCATCTTTTGCACCTTGCGGCGCAGGTACGGGTAGACACCGTAAAGGAAGATCATGCCGCGAATGAAATGGGTGGCGCCCATGGAGTAGCGCCAGATGCCGACTGCGCCGACCAGGAAGATGAAGTGCTTCGACTGCGAGTCGAAGATATCGGCCGGCAGGGCCAGGGCGATCAACATGAGCAGGCTCATGTAGAGCAACCAACCGGCGCACTGCAACAGCACTGTCTGGAGCCTTTGCATGTTCAGCATCCGTGGAGAATTCTTGGGGGATGGGCAGCGCAGAGGCTCTGTGCAGAGCGCCCTGCGTTGCCCGGCCGAGGGCTTACCAGCAAATGCCTTCGGTACGGCTGGTGGTGCAGGTCGGTTTGCTCATGAAGCCGACCAGGTCGATCACTTGCTTGCCGTCCGGAGCCTGCTCGGCAAGGGCGCGGAACTGCTCGTCGCGGTTACCCAGGACGATGATGTCGGCGTTGTCGATGACCTGCTGGAAGTTGGCGTTGAGCAGCGACGACACGTGCGGAATCTTCGACTCGATGTACTCTTTGTTCGCACCGTGAACACGGGCGTACTCGACGTTCTCGTCGTAGATGTCCAGCTGGTAGCCCTTGCCGATCAGGCGCTCGGCCAGTTCCACCAGGGGGCTTTCACGCAGGTCGTCGGTGCCGGCCTTGAAGCTCAGGCCGAGCAAGGCGACCTTGCGCTTGTCGTGGGCTTCGATCAGTTCGAAGGCGTTCTGCACCTGCGACTCGTTGCTGCGCATCAGCGAGTCGAGCAGTGGTGCCCGTACGTCGAGGCTGGAGGCGCGGTAGGTGAGGGCGCGCACGTCCTTGGGCAGGCAGGAGCCGCCGAAGGCGAAGCCTGGGCGCATGTAGTACTGCGACAGGTTCAGTACTTTGTCCTGGCAGACCACGTCCATCACGTCGCGGCCATCGACACCGACAGCCTTGGCGATGTTGCCGATTTCGTTGGCGAAGGTGACCTTGGTGGCGTGCCACACGTTGCAGGTGTACTTGATCATCTCTGCCACTTCGATCGGCTTGCGGATGACCGGTGCGTCGAGTTCTTCGTACAGGCTCTGCAGCACATCGCCGCTGGCGGTGTCCAGCTCGCCGATGACGGTCATCGGTGGGTGGTCGTAGTCCTTGATCGCGGTGCTTTCACGCAGGAACTCAGGGTTGACCGCAACGCCGAAGTCGACGCCGGCTTTCTTGCCCGAGCAGTCTTCGAGGATCGGGATGACCACGTTCTTCACGGTGCCAGGCAGCACGGTGCTGCGCACTACGATGGTGTGGCGGCGGGTGGTGTCGCGCAGGACATAACCGATTTCGCGGCACACCGACTCGATGTATTCCAGGCCCAGGTCGCCGTTTTTCTTGCTGGGGGTACCGACGCAGATCATCGACACGTCGCTGGCGCGGATGGCCTCGGCGAAGTCGGTGGTGCCACGCAGGCGGCCATTGGCGATGCCTTGCTGCAGCAGTGCTTCCAGGCCAGGTTCGACAATGGGCGACTTGCCCTGATTGATCAGGTCGATCTTGGTGCTGGACACGTCCACACCGATCACGTCATGGCCTCGCGCCGTCAGGCAGCCTGCACAGACCGCACCCACATAACCCAAACCAAAGATGCTGATACGCATCGCTATCACCTCATGTGTTTATCACGTCAGCTCTTCCGGGAAGAGCCGGACTGGGTTGATTAACATCAGTTTCAGGGCGCACGGATCCCTGGCGAATGCACACTTCACCGAGCGCAGGCATGAATAAATCCGGAGCGCAAAAAGTTATGCACTCAAAGTTGGCAGTTAAAGGCCAGTAATTAAAAGGCGTGCCCTGAAATGCAGCCGTCTTTATTGCAAAGCGCTACGTGGCGCCCTGCTGTGCTTGTTTTTTCAAGTGGATAAATCCTTTGAAATCAACCACTAGGACGAGTTTAAAGGGGCGCGGCTCTCCTGCATGGACAGGGCGTTCAGGGGAACCTGTGGCACCTGTCGAAGTTTCTGGGGCGGGCGTTTGATGCCTGCCGGTTGTCATCTGTAAGTCATCTCTCACACCGTCGGGGCATGAAATTCGTTACGGCACTATGAGCGATAGGTCGCAGGAGAAGTTCCTGGGTGAGTTTTGCCTCGATGAAAGATTTCTAAATAATTCTTCAGTGGCAAATACTTTCAAACTGATAGCACAGGGGCGTTTTACCCCTGTATATAAAGGGCGAGCCTGAGGGGAGATGTTTTTATGCCAGTATCGAAAAAATTTTTTCAAAATTCGTCAAAAAAGTACGAACGGTCTTATGACGGTTGGCGATAACCCCACTCTTGACGGATTTATGGCGCCGATTCGTTGACATGGTGGCGCGGTGATGCATGCCCCCTGGTGGTGCGTGCTCACATTCGGAAACACTGCAAAGCCTTACGAAAGCTAAGGTTTTGCCCGGGGTGGTCGTTAACCCCAAGGGACGCTCACTTGGAGCTGTTCATGTACGACGGAGCGTCTTGGGCAGCCTGGGGCCACTGGCCACCAGGGGGCGTCTCATCCTTAACCACAGGGAAGAGACGAGATGACGCTAATGAAAAAGACATCGCAGGTTTTGCTCGCCACCGTATCGCTGCTTGCTGCCGGGTTGGCGCAGGCTGGGCCTAACGTCAATGTGACGTTCAAAAATGTGGGGACTGTACCCGCAGAGTTGAAGATGGTTACGTCGAACGAGACCAGTACCTATCAGATAGCCAGCCCTAAACCGGCCCAAGGGGTCCCCGCGGGTGGCCAGATCAACTTCAACGTGCAGCGCGTGGTAAGCCCAGACGTCAATGCCGCCATGGTTCGCTATACCATTGGCCGTAAAACGTGCGCATTTGGTACAACTTTCCAGATGCGCGTACTTCCCGGTGGGATAAAACAACCCCAGTGGACCAAAACTGCGACGCCCAGCGGGGGAGCAACGTGTACAGCGAATATAACCAGCACGCGCGCGGATAATTCATGGAGTGTTGAGTTCACCATGAAGTAACTCATTCCAGTGGCTGCAATCTGCCTCGCCTGTGAGCCTGCGAGGCAGATTGTTTAGGCATATACCATTTGCTTGCGCAATAGTGACATGGGTGAGTTATGGAAATCATCAATACTTTCGTGATGCGCGAATTGAATTTAAATAATTCAGTACCTATCAGGCGCGTCGCTGATCCTGCTGAAGCTGAACAGACAAAGCCTGTAACAGCGCCCTCATCGGACACGCGAAGTGAGATATCGTCGTTAGCCCGCCAGCTCAGCGATGCCGCAACACGCGCGGCGTCCAGGGATGCTCAGTTGGGTCGAAAAGAGCTTGCGGAGCTGGCGAAAACGATACTGGATAAAGTGTGGGGCGGCAGTTACCAATTCAGCAAAAGTGCCTACGACGCCTTCGTCCCCGATACCGAAGATTCTGCATTGCTGGAGCGCGCGCGGCAGGCGACAGCATTTTTAAACGGTAAGGAAGAGAACCCTTTCGGGCAACTCGCTCGAGAGCAGTTGAGCTTGATCGTGTATGACGAAGGCGGTGAATTTACAATGAATGAACGCCATGCCGCCTGGCAAGAGCTGAGTAAGCGCGAATGTGAGTGGACTGTTTATATGGGCCATAAAATCAGTGCTGAAATTCAAACGACAGGAAGTAAAGATCAGGGGCTTTATGAAATGCTCGATTACTACAGGTCATTACCTCCCATTGAACAAGCGCAGCTGGGGAATTACGAAGCTGACATCATGATGCAATTCTCGATTTCCGAAGTTGAATGGCCTGAATTCAATACTTCGCTGATCGACATGATTGCCAAAGAATGGGAGCCGGCGAAGGACGCTATGGCTAACCCACTCGACCCGCAGGCTGAAGGTTCGCCCAACGGGGAACCCAAAGCATGAACCCGATCGTCACCCTTCAGGGCATTACCCGCCGACTGGGCACTGAACCGGTGCTGCACAACCTTTCACTCACCATCCCGCACGGCCAGACCTGCGCCATCATCGGCCCCTCCGGCGCGGGCAAAAGCACCTTGCTCAACCTGATTGGCCTGCTCGACCAGCCTTGCTGCGGCCGGATGATGCTGGCCGGCCGGGACATGACGGCAACCACGGCAGACCAACGGGCAATCCTGCGCAACCGCATGCTGGGGTTCGTCTTCCAGAGCTTCAACCTGCTGCCGCGGCTTTCTGCGCTGGACAACGTCGCCTTGCCGCTGAGCTACCGCGGCATTGGGCAAGCGGCCGCGCGGCGGGCGGCGCGGGCGCAGCTGGAGGCGGTCGGGCTTGGCGAGCGGGCGCAACACTTGCCGGCCGACATGTCCGGCGGCCAGCGGCAAAGGGTGGCCATCGCCCGGGCGCTGGTGACCGAGCCTGCGTTGCTGCTGGCCGATGAGCCGACTGGCAACCTCGATGGCGCCACGGCCGAGGAGATTGCCGGGCTGTTGCTGCGGCTCAATCGCGAGCGCGGTGTGACCTTGCTGATGGTCACGCACGATCCCGCCATGGCACGGCGCATGGACCGTTGCATCGAAGTACGTAATGGCGGGGCCTTCGATGCCTGAGTGCTATGGGCCTTCCGGGTCACAGCGCCTGGGCGAGGCGTTGGCCGGCTTGCGCCAGGCGGGCCGCCGCACAGGGCTGGCGTTGATCGGCATCGCCGTGGGCTGTGCCGCGCTGGTGGCCTTGCTCAACATCGGCCACAGTGCGGCGCAGCATGCACAGCAGTTGTATCAGGGCATGGGGAGTGAGCTGCTGGTCGCCAATCTGCAGGCTGAGGCAGAAGGCGTGGTGCCGGCAACGTTGGACCTTGCCGGGTTGCCTGCCTCCATTCGCGCAGCGGCGCCACTGATGGTCACGGTAGCCACGCTGCAACTGGCGAGTGTGCGCCAGGAGGTCATGGTCGCTGGCAGCACCTTGCAGTTGGCACCGGTATTGGGCCTGGAGGCCAGGCAAGGCCGGTTGTTGTCCAGCTATGACGACGATGCCACGCACGTGCTGTTGGGGGCTGCGTTGGCCCTCCATTTGAATGCAACGGTAGGCGATTACCTGCAGCTGGGCCGCTACCTGTTCGAGGTAGTTGGCGTGCTGGCGCCCCGCGGCCACAACCCGCTACTGCCCTTGGAAGTCGACGAGGCGTTGTTGATGCCGCTGGCAGGCATGCGCCGCCTGGGCGTTGCCCCGCAAGCCGGCATGCTGCTTGCCCGTGGGCATGACGCGGCAGGCCAGCAACGCACCGCGCAATTGCTCGCCCGCTACCTGCGCGCACGCTTGCCGGGGTACGAAGTGGACGTGCAGTTGCCCCAGCAGTTGCTTGAAGGCATGGCCAACCAGTCACGGATGTTCAACTGGATGTTGGGTGGGTTCGCGGGTATCGCCTTGCTGCTGGGTGGGGTGGGGGTGATGAATGTGATGTTGATGAGCGTAACGCAAAGGCGCCGCGAAATCGGCGTGCGCCTGGCGTTGGGCGCACGTGCCCGCGACATCGCCTGGCTGTTCTTGCTCGAGGCCGTGTTGCTGGCAGCGGGTGGGGCAGTGCTTGGGGCGCTGCTGGGGCTGGTGTCTGCCGCAGGCTTTGTCCTGATGTCCGGGTGGGGCTTTGCCCTGCATGTGTTATCGATACCGCTGGGTATGGGCAGTGCGCTGGCGCTTGGGTTGTTTTTCGGCCTGCAGCCGGCGCTCGCTGCCGCACGCCTGCAGCCGGTGCTGGCACTGCGGGATGATTAGGCCTTTGCTTGCCCTGTGGCTGGCATTGCTGGGCGGGTCGGCATGTGCCACCGAAGTGTTGCGCCCGTCTCACCCCAGCCAGGCACTGGCAGTATCCGCCATCGCCTGGACAGCCTCCGAAGGCGGTGAAGTGGAGCTTGAACTTGCCGATGCCATCGCCCTGGCCCTGCGCGACAACCGCGCTGTCCGCAGTGCCTACCTTGAGCGCATCGCGCAGAAATTCGACCTGCGCGTGGCGCATGATCGCTATGCCCCGCAGCTGCAACTCAAGGCCCGCTACCTGGGTAATCGCAACAGTGATGATCACTACCGCGAAACCCAGCTGGCCCCCTCGGCGAGCTTGCTCACACCCTACGGCACTCGCCTGAGCCTGGATTGGGCCTATGGCCAAACTCGCGCCGACCGGGCTGGCGCACGATACCGGGATGGCGCCAACCTGATGGTGATCCAACCGCTGTTGCGTGGCGCCGGGCGGGAGGTGGCCAGCGCGCCCCTGCGCCAGGCCCAGCTGACCGAGCAACTCAACCGGTTGGCGCTCAAGGACAGCGTGGCCCTGGCCATCACCCGTACCATCCTGCATTACCGCGAGCTGCTGCAAACCCAGGAACAATTGAGTATCGCCGAGCAGGCGCTGGCGCGGGCGCGGCAATTGCTCGAGGTCAACCAGGCGTTGATCGCCTCCGGGCGTATGGCAGCGTTCGACAGGGTTCAGGCTGAGGCCGAAGTGGCCAGCCAGGAACTGGCACTGGAAGGTAGCCGTAATCAGCTGCATGCCAGCCGGCAGGCCCTGGCCCAGGTGTTGGCCGTGGACCTTGGCGCGCCTTTGCGGGCCGTGGAGCGGGTTGAGGTACAGCGCTTGCAGGTGGATGCCGAGCAGGCGCTGGTGAAAGCGCAAGCGCTGCAACCGGCCTATCTGATGCAGTTGATCAGCGGCGAACAGGCGGCCATCGACCTGCAGGTGGCGCGCAACGGCCAGTGGTGGGACTTGGCCCTGGTCGGTGGAGCCAGCCAGACTCGCCAGCGGCCAGGCAACCACGCGAGCTGGGAGCACTATCTGGGCCTGGAGGTGGAAATTCCCATCGGCGACTTGAGCCGCCGCCAGGCCGAGGTACGGGCGCGGGTGGCTGTGGAGAACCAGCAGGTCAGCCTTGCCGAGTTCCACCAACAGTTACAGCGTGAGGTGCTGGGTGCGGTGCGTGATACCCAGGTACGCTGGCGTCAGCTGGAAATTGCCGGGCGGGCCTTGGCGTTGTCGCGGCGCAAGCTGGAGATCGAGCGGGAGCGGCTGGCAGCGGGGCGCTCAAGCAACTTCCAGGTGCTGAGTTTCGAGGGCGACCTGCGCCAGGCCCAGCATGCCGAACTCGATGCCAGGATCGCCTACCTCAATGGCCAGGCGCAACTTGACCAGGTTCTGGGCACCACGCTGGAGCGCTGGGCGGTCGCGCTGAATGACTAGCTGGCGGCGGTTGGCATGGCTGCTGCCCGGGCTGCTGGCGCCGGTGCTGTGGTGGGCGTGGCCCGCTGCCGAGCCGCCGATTGCTGACGAGCGCTGGGTGTGGGTGGAGCCGCAACGGCTCGAGCGTCGCTTGGGCCTGGTCGGCAAGGTCCAGGCGGCGCGCCAGGAAATTCAAGCTGCGCCGTTTGACGCGGTGGTCGCCGCGCTGATGGTCGCCGAAGGGCAGCGGGTGGGCGCTGGCCAGCCGCTGTACAGGCTCGATACCGCCCAGATCGATGTGCAGACACGTCAGGCCGAGGCCGAGTGGCTCAAAGCCCGTGCGAGCCACCGGCAGTTGCAGGGCTGGCAGGCGGGGCCTGAGGTCACGCGGGCACGCCGGTCGGTGCTGGCTGGCCGCGCATCGCTCGCGCTCAGCCAGGCGGCGTTGGTAGACACGCGGCGCTTGTTCGAGCGCGGGATCGTTGCCCGTATCGAGGTCGACAGCCTGGCGCAGCAAGTGTCGGCGCAGCGCCAGGCCTTGCAGGATGCCGACGACGAACTGCAGGGGGTGCTGGCGCGTGGGCAGGGTGATGGGTTACGCATCGCGCAGATGGAACTGACCAACGCCCAAGCGCGTTGGCAGGCATTGCTGGCACTGCGACAGCGGCAGGTAGGCACTGCACCTTTCGCCGCCCTGGTTGCGCCCGTCGGTAGCCGCGACGGCGCAGCTGCACGCGCCGTGCAGGCTGGCCAGCAGGTCAGCCAAGGCACCCCATTGCTGGCGCTGATCGACCTGGGCCAGCTGCAGGTGCTGGCCGGGGTGCACGAACAGGATCTTGCCTGGCTGCGCGAGGGGCAGCCAGGCCGATGTGTTGGTCGCGGGCCAAGCACTGGCAGGCAAGGTGCGGCGCATCGGGCTTCAGGCCAGGGACGATGCGGGGCAGGGGGCTTGGTATGACGTGCTGGTGGAACTGGATGCGCCTCGCGAGCCAACGGAATTGGGGCTGCGCCTGGGGATGAGTGCGCAGTTGACAGTGAGGGTTCATCGAACGGAGCAGGGGGTTGCGGTGCCAGCGCAAGCACTGCGGGTGGATGAGGCAGGGCGCGATTACGTGCGCTACCGCAGTGCGGCTGATGGGCCGGAGCGCAGGGTCGCGGTCACGGTCGGTATCGCGGTAGCGCAAGGGGTAGAAGTGCAAGGGCTGCAGGCGGGTTATGTGCAGGTCCCGTAGGGGGCCGCGTTGCGGCCCTGTCGCCAGCAAGCCGGCGCCCACAGGCAGGTGTTGCGCCGATCAATCGGCAGGGTGGTCGCGCAGGAATACCAGATGATCAGCTTTGGACTGCTCGGCACTGTAGTAGTAGCCCTGCACATCGAACTGCTTGAGCTGCTCCGGGTCGTTGACCCGCTCCTGGATGACGAAGCGGCTCATCATGCCGCGGGCTTTCTTGGCGTAGAAGCTGATGATCTTGTACTGGCCGTTTTTCTGGTCCTTGAAGTCGACGTTGATCACCCGGCCCTTGAGCGCGGTGCGTTTCACGGCGCTGAAATACTCGTTGCTGGCCAGGTTCAGCAGCAGGTCATCACCTTGGTCGGCCATTGCCTGGTTCAGCCATTCGCTGATGCGTGTGCCCCAGAAGGCATACAGGTCCTTGCCGCGGCTGTTGGCCAGCTTGGTACCCATTTCCAGGCGGTAGGGCTGCATCAGGTCCAGTGGCCGCAACAGGCCGTAAAGGCCCGACAACATGCGCAGGTGCTGCTGGGCGTAGGTAAAGTCGTCCTCGCCGAGGGTTTCGGCATCCAGGCCGGTGTACACGTCGCCCTTGAAGGCCAGCAGCGCCTGCTTGGCGTTGGCCGGGGTGAAGTCTGGGGTCCAGCTGCCAAAGCGTGCGGCGTTGAGGCCGGCGAGTTTGTCCGACAGGTGCATCAGTTCGCTGATCTGCGCCGGCGACAGCTCGCGCAGCTGCACGATCAGCGCCTGGGAGTCGTCCAGGTACTGGGGCAGGGTGAAACGCTCGGTCACCGGCGGGGTGTCGTAATCGAGGGTCTTGGCGGGGGAAATCACCGTCAGCATCGGGTCGGCTCCTGGAATCGTTGCCGGGGATTCTACGGATTGAAGGGGTGAACGCCAAACTATGGTGACAATAGACACAGACCATCGTTTGAGCAGGCGCTATAGTGCCCGTTTCGCCGTCACGGAGAGACCGATCGTGCGCATTGCCGGTGCCTTGCTGGCCTTGATGATGAGCCTGGCCGCCCAGGCCGCCCCCATTCCCCCGGCCAGCCTCGACCGCAGCCTGTGGCCCGAGCAACTGGACAGCCCGGCGCTGTTCGATGTGGCCTCGCGGGCGGAGATCCTGTCGTTTGCCCAGGTACTGCATGAAAGCGAGCTGCTGGATGACGCTACCCTGGCGGCACGC
>Ga0213823_1002294_pt1 | contig 10243 bp, 14 predicted proteins | sample MC6MC0907MG_FD_179887 | JGI IMG/M metagenome (GOLD analysis project Ga0213823, IMG submission 179887) | Enriched soil aggregate microbial communities from Iowa State University, Ames, United States - MC6-MC0907-MG | ecosystem: Environmental > Terrestrial > Soil > Unclassified | place: USA: Iowa...
GAGCATGCGGTATGGATGTCCTAAGGACAATATTACTGCCTGTATAATGACACCAGAAGGAAAGGAGATTCAAACATTTTCTACTAAAACTGTTTTTCTATTACAGTTGGTTGACTGGATTAAGCAACGTAGTTGTACTCATGTCGCTATGGAGAGCACGAGTGTTTATTGGAAGCCGATTGTGAATTTACTTGAAGCCGAGGATATTGAGTTTTTAGTGGTGAATGCCCAACATATGAAGGCAGTTCCAGGACGCAAGACAGGTGTAAAGGATGCAGAATGGATTGCCTAACTTCTTCGCCACGGACTGCTTAAAGCAAGTTATATCCCAGATCGGAATCAACGTGAACTACGTGAGCTAGTTCGCTATCGCTGAAGTATTATCGAAGAGTGAGCCAGGCAACATAACCAAATCCAGAAAGTGTTAGAAGGAGCGAACCTTAAATTGGGATCTGTTGTTTCAGATGTCTTAGGTGTTTCGGCTCGGGATATGCTGGATGCCATTGCCGATGGTGAGGAGGATCCTGAAAAACTAGCAAACTTTGCCCGGCGTACTATGAAAAAGAAGAAAGAAGAACTGGAACTCGCCCTAAAAGGCTATATCAATTCACATCAACGCCTCATGTTAAAAACCATCTTAGGTCATATTGATTTTCTGACTGAGCAAATCGAGATGCTGGATCAGGAAGTTGCGGCACGATAGGATTCCATTCCTGGTATAGCAATCAGAATGGCAGAACAAATCTTATCTGAAATTGGGACTGATGTGAAGAATCAATTCCCTACTGCAGCTCATATGTGTTCTTGGGCAGGCTTGGTTCCTGGGCAAGACGAAAGTGCAGGGAAAAGAAAATCAGCTAGACTAAAAAAGGGAAATAAATATTTAAGATCAGCGTTAACAGAAGCTGCTCATTCAGTAAGAGGATCCAAAAACTATCTCGGAGCACTGTATAGGCGTACAGCATCACGAAAAGGCAAGAAACGTGCTGGTATTGTAGTCGCTCACGCAATGTTACGTATCTCTTATTATCTATTAACTCGAAAAGAAATGTATGTAGACTTAGGTGAAGACTACTTTGATAAGCAGAGACAACAATCAATTGTCCGGCATTCTCTGAGACGGCTCGAAAGTTTAGGATACACTGTTACGCTCGAAGAACCTAAAGCCTCTTAATCCAGTTCGCTTTTTTACCATAGATCCATGAATTCGGCGCTCTTCACTATTTTTAAAAAACAAATGAGCTGCGTCCTCTTCAATATTGCCTTTTTCTCTCAATTACAGAAGTTTATTTTCATAGTAGTTTAAGTGGAAATCTTCACAAACTTTTTTTATCTTAGGCTTTGTTAAATAGTATTGTTGTTCTTCAGGTATAAAATATGGGAACGTCCGATTTGGACGTTCCCGTTCTTATTCCATTAAAGCCCCCTATAATGGAATAACTGTAAAGCTAATGAAGCTTTTTTAAAAGCTGCGTTTCCCTGCCCAAGCTCCTTGCATTTTACTAAGGAATACAATTTGCCCAATATGATATGCGTCGTGCATTGCTAAACTCTTCAGTTCAAGCACTAATGAATTATCTTCTCCTGGGATCTGTCTATACAAATCTTCATGTTCTGATTTTGCTAGTATTTTTTCAAGTTCACGATGAACATAAAAGTATTCATGTTTTGTTTCCTTCCAATTTTCTAACGTCTCAGTTGGTAATCGAAATGTAGATTCATTATTTTCTGCCTGTGGTTCATTCGCTGTTTCACCAAGAAATCGCATCAGAAATCTCTTTTCATAGAAAAGTAAATGACAAACTAATTCCCAAATGGAATTCATTGCCCCATCAGCTGGTTTCCAAATTGCTTGTTCAAAAGTGATATCCTCTAGCACTTTTTCAAGTGGTGGAAACCAGTCTTCTTCATCTAAGCAGCTTGCCCATTGTTGTAACAAAAGTGTCTTTACATCCATTTTCTATTCCCTCCAATTTAATCCTAGATTGAATTTATTATTGCTTACCTTACAATAGATTCGCATCAGTTAAAGAGTATTCCTCTAGACAGAATTTCTTTTATTACCCGGTAGAAATTCTGTGTCTACTATCTTGACATAGTATCAATCCTTCTCTGATTAACGCACCCTATAGTTTAAGTACATTGTTTCACAAACTCGTTTTTAGAAGGATAAATGACATACTATATCATTATACAAGAATAATACGTAAGCACTTGAAGGTCTTGGTGAATAGGTTACACATAAGCCTTAACAATTAACAATTCACTATTTTTTATGTAATTGTAATTATAGTTCTTTTTGACATTTTACCATTATAAATTTAAATGGAGGTTTATTTTCCATATTCTTATGTGGTTCAACAATTTCCGAAAATTCTATCAGTCCATATTTTCCAAATTCTTGTTTTATCGAGTCAGAATCATAAAAAAACATTTTTACCCCTTCCATTGTCTCAAAATAGTCTTTACCCAGTTGTTTGCCCTTTCCAAACATTGGGGCTTCTTTTGAAATAGTAGTAAAAATCATATATCCGTTTGGTTTTAACTGATTATAGCAATCTTTAATAAACTTATCTCTCTCACGATTATTCAATAAGTGAATAAGTGCATAACAAAATATACCGTCATAAAGTTTGTTATCAAAAGGCATATCAGTTACTGAACCATGAAAAATACTAATATTAAGCCCATTTTGCCTTGCCAAATCAATCGCTGTTTTTGAAATCTCAATACCTGTTACATTTATTCCGTTGTCAATAAAAACCTTTGCGTTTCTACCATATCCAATACCAGGTATCAATATATCCTTAACTTTCTTTTCAAGGAAAAAGTCCTTTGTCAAGATTGCTGAGTCTGAAGGTTCAAATCCCCACATCATTTGATTTTCTATAAAACTTGATTCCCAAAATTCTGACATCCCTCTATCTCCTTCATATTTTATTTTAAGTATACGTTTTTTACTTTTTTATAACAAATGTGTACATCAACTAAACTCCCGTTAGTCGAATAAGAAAATTAACCGCTGCAGCGATCCATCTTCAACTCAAGCTCCCGTTAGCTTAATAAGTGTTTACCGTAATTTTAATTTAGTCCATTCTTCTTTCGGAATGTCTCTATGTTTATAATCAATAACATCAATTTCACTACGTTTAATTCGAAATGTAATCGTTTCTTCACCGTAAGGAGGACTATGAGCCCCTTCAAAAGTCCGAACTTGAACAGTTACATAAAAAACATAATTTTGTTCATCTTTCTCGATTTTTAGAACTTTTTCCTGATTCCAAAGTTTGGACTCTCCGTAATAGGTATTAACAGCCTCCCTAATTGGTTCTGCTAGACGTTCGATTAACACTTCATTTAACAGATTTTTTGGTACGGGTATTCTGTCAATTTTCTTCCTTTTTACTTCAATTACATCCCAAAAACCTTTCAACATTCCACTTGTTTGTTTTTGTATTTTATAAAGTACATTTGTACCATCTTTTTTCCATAGGTGTACATATCCTTCGTTTCCTTTAATATAAAGACGTGGCTCATCAATCCATTCTTCCTCTTCTTGAATAATTCTGAAATATAATTGAGCTAGAGGGGTTATTTCATACCCAATTTGATTAAATGAGCCAAAACCATACACATCGTAGGCTGTTAGGTTAATATCAAAATCTTTGTTTATCTTGTCTTTTTTAGTATTCGCTAAGACTGTGAAGGGCAATGCAAAACTTAGAAAGCCAATAATAATAGTGCTAGTAGCAATTTTTCTACCCATAAACAATCACCTCAACATTATAATGCACTATTTGAGGTGAGGTAATTTGGTTTGTTCATCAACTAAACTTCAGAGTTAACTTTTATAAAATAGCGTCCATTCTTCTTGAATTAATGCACCCGTTATTTTAGTGTATTTATTCACAAACTTAAATATTTCTATTAAAAAAAGGAACTGTTACACACAGTTCCCTCGCTATTATCCTCCAATGACTAGTTAAACCCAGTCTGCACTTTCATCAGCAAGTCTTTGTAAGTCATTCATAAAAACACTTGCATGATAACCATCACAAACAGCATGATGAATTTGTAAAGAGACAGGTAGGAATAATTCATCATTTACTTGTGAATATTTCCCTCCAGTTATTATTGGTAAGAGAAAATCTCCACTATTATTAATATTTAAATTAAATGCTGTAAAAGAACTCCAAGGTATCATAGATATCGGAATATTATTATCTGGTATAGGTGTTTTTGGAAATAAACTACCTGTACCATTGTATTTATCTACATCCTTTTCATATTGAGAATGAAACTCAGAAAAATTAGCTGAATTTGGTGACCAGATACCAGAAAATGTGTGCGTTTTCTTATCAAAAATGGTATAGGAAGGGCAAATCTCTGTCCAATAACCTAAATTACCTCCTGAGTTAAAACTAGTTCTAAATTCTCTGTGGGAATTAACTATTTTTGTAACCATAAAAATAAACGCAGGATATAACTTATAATTCTTTTTCTTTAAGTTCTTAATAAGAATAGTAATATTAATTTCATTCGTCATACTGAATGTTGTTTGTTGCTTTAAATAGTGTTCAAAGTATTCTTTTCGATACCAATTTTCACGGTTAATAATATTGAATTTCATATTCAACGCCTCCTAATATACTTAATTTTATCTTAGGAGGCTTCTTTCACTGCTTTTTTCATGACAGTCATCCTTTTTATTTACAATTTCATGCAACTATATTATCAAGTATCTCTAACTAGAGCAACAACCTTTATTCTCGTCACTCCAAAACCTAAAAGAAAACTTTTCACAATTGACTAGTTCACAATAAAAACATTTTTCATTTATCATTTCAGCTAAATATTCAATCTCGATTTTAAACATTAAAGAATTTGATGTTCTATTTAAATCACTTATACTTCCATCGTGAAAAATATTAAATACATCTTTTTGTTCATTCCTATCCATTTTTTTCACCTTCTTTTATTGCTCAAGCACCCGTCTTTTTATATGTATTCTCGGCTTCGTACCAAGAATCCTTTTTGCACTAACCTCCCGTTAGTTTAAGTACAATCCTTCACAAACTCCCACTGATGTTAACTTAAATAACCAATTTAGTTTTAGATTCTTATTCAAATAAATGGCCCTTAACAAAAGAAAGAGCACAATTCTTACCGCAGAAATGCACCCAGATTCTTGAATATAATTTTTGTTTTAATGTAATATAAAAACAGATTCAGTGCGCACACTGAGTTAAGAAATGAAATAAATTCTGATAGTACAAAAAACCGGCATGCACCGGCTTTTTTGCATCATGATGATATCAGCTCATTTTAGCATTCATTGCTTCCCATTCTTCTTTACTAGGACCATATACGCCAGGAACTTTCAAGTCAGCTTGTCTCATAAGGACAGTTAATTGTCCGCGATGATGAGCCTGATGTTGAATTAGCAAACGGAAAACAGCTTGAACCGGCATGTCCATTCCAAATAAATTCACCATTTTGTTCATTTTTTCATCTGAAACCTGTTCAGAAAATGCTTGTGTTAACCTCTGACTTACTATTTTGTAGGTCTCGCTGATTTCAGCAGCTGATTTCGGTGCCTCTTTTTGAAGATCAGGAATCTCAAATTTTAATCCAACCTGTGAAGGAAAGTAGTAAGCTGCTCCAGTAATGTGCCAAGCCAGGCTTCCAATGCTGTATAATCCTGGAGAAACCTCCTGATTCAACGATTCATCCGTCAGCACATCCAGCACTTTTTGGGTAACAGCTGCTTCTTGTTTCCATTCATTTAAGAAATCATTTACTGATGTAAACATTCCATTCCCTCCTTAAATTAGCAAAACCTTCATTTTTTAAACAAGCCTTTCAAATTCATTGTATCATGTTCAGCTAACCATCCGCTTCTCTTTTCTTTCTACAATCTGAGACGAACACCATAAGATGTTCGTTGAGAGTAATTATTTTTCTGTTGCTGTATTCCCCATTGCAATAGAAATTCTATTCCAACTGTTGATTTGATTAATTATTAGAACAAGGTCAACATATTGTTTCTCGTCATAATGTTCACGTACTCGTTGATAAAGCTCATCTGGCACACGTTTTGTCGGGATTAAAGTCACGTACTCTGTCATCTCAAGAGCTACTTTTTCTGCTTCTGTATAGAATTCACACTCTTTCCATGCGCTGACACAGTATAGTCGCTGTTCTGTTTCACCCATTTTTCGAGCATCTGCTGTGTGCATATTCAAACAATATGCACATCCGTTTATTTGAGAAGCACGAATTTTAATAAGCTCACGAAGTTTTCGATCAATTGTTGTCGTTTTCGTGTATTTCTCCATATCCATCATAATTTTCATACCATCAGGTGTAATTTCATAGTAGGGAATTCTTTGGCTCATTAAGCAAGACTCCTTTGATTTTAGATAAGACTATTATACATTTGTACTACTTTTTTGCTTTTTTTGATATTAAATCAAGAAGTAATTAAATTGTAAAGGGTAACTAGAATTGCTTCGTGGTACGAGAAAATTTTCTACTTAAAGTTAAACTTCCCAGTTAGCCACCCATGCAGCGGAGCAGCACCACGGATTATGAAAATGGAATCGCGTCCATATTTTGATAGGCTTGCGAAGAAGGTCGATACACTATGGTGCCTTAGAGCCCACCAGTTAGTGTGACTCCGGCGGCCACGGTGCATCACAGATTGTTGCGCCCTTTTTGGGTAGCACGTATGGGAGATTAACCCTTTTTTTGGTTGTTGCACCAGCCAAGCCTAATTTCTTAAGTTTCTTGGTTAAAGCATTTTCTAATTTAATTCAATGATAAGGCGCAGCATTTTTTTAAAAAACTTATATCATCCATATAAACAGCGGTATGGTTTAGTTTAGTTAAAAATCAGCCCCTATTTTAACATAGCCATTAACACCTGATTTAGAACGCCAATTAAACAATTGACAATAGTTATTGTCATCCAGTTAATTGGTATATGCTTTACTATTGAATTTCATTTACTAAAATTCAATAATCGTTGAAATATCAGTGGATCAAAAAAGACCAAATCCTATGTTATTTTGTCTGCTAATTAGTATTCTATTTATTATGTTTCTCCACGAAAACGGAACTAATCATTTACAGGTCTCCTTTTTTTAATCCCGATTGGAAAATGCTTTTAAAGGAAAACTTTGCTACAATATTCGTAACTAGTTGACGAGGTGAAGTGTATGTGCGGCCGATTCACATTAACAGCAACTTTCGAAGAAATCATTGATCGTTTCGATATTCAGTCCTTCCTTGAAGAAGAGCTTTATTCTCCCAGCTATAATATTGCCCCTTCCCAGTCGGTTTTAGCGGTAATAAATGATGGAAGGGTGAATCGGATGGGATTCCTTAAATGGGGTTTTATCCCTCCATGGGCAAAAGATTTGTCGATTGGCAATAAAATGATCAATGCCAGAGCTGAAACAATATCAGAAAAACCAAGCTTTCGGAATGCCTTCAAAAAGAAACGCTGTATAGTCATTGCTGATAGCTTTTATGAATGGAAACGCCATGAAGACAAAACCAAAACTCCTATGCGAATAAAACTCAAGTCCAATGAATTGTTTGCCATGGCAGGAATCTGGGAGGGCTGGAAGTCACCAGATGGTAAAACACTCTATACTTGTTCTGTGATCACAACCGTTCCGAATGATTTAATGAAAGATATTCACGACCGGATGCCTGTTATTTTGAAACGAGAAGATGAAAAAATTTGGCTGGATCCAGAAATTTCAGATACCACGCGTCTAAAACCATTGCTTGTCCCTTTCGATGAAAATGAAATGGAGACATATGAAGTTTCTTCCTTAGTCAACTCACCTAAAAATAACTCGATTGAGCTTATTCAAAAAATTAGCTAGCGCCCTTTTTTAAAAAACCTTTAGAAAATGGACATGTTCACTACATGCACGTACAAGCTTGAACATATGCTGTACTAACCCATAAAAGTTTTCCTTCTTTCGAAAGTGGCCTCCACCACTTTCTTTTTTTGTTCAAACGCATGCACCAACGAGTTGGTCTTATTATCCACTCCAAAGAATATATTTGTAAAAATACATGGAATCTGCCTTTTCTCTAGAGATTGAAAGGAGAATAAAATGTTTTTTATCCCAACCAAAGTTAATATCGAAAGCATGAAAATAAACAGTGCTAGTCATAAATGTGCTGTTTCCGTTGGACCAACATTTTTAAAAAACATGAATGTTGCCGGAAAAAAAAACCAAGGTTTTGGCCAACAAATGGCGGATTTTTCGATTACCACAGTTCCCATAAACATTGTTTTTGATGATGAAATCATCGATATCCCCTCGATAAAAAGAAATCAGGCATAGGAGTGATTTTGTTGAATATCGCACCAATGGCGATCAATTTTTTAGGATTTAAAGTAAATGTTATTGATAATTCCTCCTTAGTCAATTTGGGACCCAACCAATTTATTGATCAGTTAGTTTCTTATAAGAGAAATCAGGGGATTGGTGAACAAAATGGAGATATATCGCCTATTAATATCCCTATTACATGGTTGAATGACACTGATGTAGCGGATAGCAATACAGCTAAAAACAGTATTATTTAAATGTTGTTAGGGGTGATTTTGTTGATTTTTGCACCTATGGTGGTCAATTTTGGGGATTTAAAAGTCAATGTATTCGACAACGGTTCCGTGATGAATATGGGGCCAAACCAGTTTATTGATCAGTTTGTTTCCTATAAACGTAACCAAGGATTTGGTGAACAAAATGGCGATTTTGTCCCAATGATTATCCCAATCTCCTATATTTACGATTCTGACATTAGTGACAGTTTGGTTACGAAGAATAGTATTATTTAATCTACTGGATTTATCCGAAATAGCCCAGGGGACTTCATTATAAAGAAGTCCCCCTATTTTCTTTTATCAAATTTTTTCAAGAAAAGGAAATCGAATAGAAAGTATAGAAAAAGTTGATGTCTTTTCATCCATAGACTGAGAAGTTTTTCAAATTGGTCTCAAATTTCCTTTTGAGAGTCCCACCATTCTCTTACATCAAAAATACCATTAACTTCATTCTTTGATTTTTCAAATACTTCTACTGTTTCATTTGTTGAATAAGAAAAAATATAATGTGTGGGCGTTTCGCTTAAAATTCGAAAGGAACTAATTTCACCGTCTTGCATTTCCACCATATATACTTTGCCATTTAGAAGCTCATTTGTAAGCGCTAAATTTTTCATTAGATTCACCCCTCTAAATAAACTATATTTTCAATTTAACAGATTTATGGTTATTAAACTGAATGAAAATCGAAAAATAAATGAAAAAGGTAGAATCGTTTATTCTCACAAATAGATATGTTAACCTAATATGGATAAACATGTATGAGCTTCCGAAACAATTATAATGGCATGCCTATCACGATGCGTGCGTGGATCTTCTCTGCACAAGGGGGTGACACTTGTTGCAGATCCCGGCAACCTTCACATTATCCAAAACTGGACGTCTAAATCCCTGATGATGGACAGCTGTTCGTTATATGTGACAAAGACACTATCAACCAGTTAATTTCAAAATCCACATAGTAAAAGGATGCTAAAAGCATCCTTCAGTTTTTAAATGGAAAAATAATAAAAATAATTTGATTCTCTAATAAATCCAATTTTTTCATAGAGTCTTTGTGCAGAAGTGTTATCTTCGGCAGTTTCTAGCAAAACTCCCTTTGCCCCTGTTTCCTTCGCAAATCCAATTGCCGTTTTCATCAATTTCTCTCCCACACCTTGTCCACGGGCAGTTTCCTTTACAAATAAATCATTTAATACCCATGACCGTTGCATACTCACACTTGAAAACGACGGATAGAGCTGAACAAAACCAAGCGACTCATGTCCATTAAGAGCGATAAATACTACAGACTCTTTATTCATGATTCTTTCCGTTAAAAACTCCCTCGCACTATCCACATCAGACTTTTGCTTATAAAACACCCTGTACAAATCAAATAATTCCGTTAAAGATTCTAGTTCGTTTATGGTTGCTTTTTGGATAAGCATATTGTTTCCCCCTGTCTTGAATACTTATTAAAGTGCATTGCTAAAATCTAAAATACTTACTTATTTTCCATGCAGTGCGGCATATACAAGATGCTCTTCTCCCTTTTTCACATATATATCATATTGTGTATTATCTTTAAAACGCTCGGCATCACTGAAATTTAGCGGGGTTTTCGTT
>Ga0213823_1002299_pt1 | contig 10203 bp, 8 predicted proteins | sample MC6MC0907MG_FD_179887 | JGI IMG/M metagenome (GOLD analysis project Ga0213823, IMG submission 179887) | Enriched soil aggregate microbial communities from Iowa State University, Ames, United States - MC6-MC0907-MG | ecosystem: Environmental > Terrestrial > Soil > Unclassified | place: USA: Iowa...
CTCAGCCAAGCCTTTATGTCCGTGGATCATGCGCTCGAAGAAATAACGAAGTCGACGATCTTGTGACGTTGGCTCGCTTGCCTCAAGGACTTCAAGGTGCTTTCCGCGGACATGTCCAAGCAGAATGCCTCCTGCCTCCGTTCCAGAGTCACCTTGGATGTGACGCTCAAATACGTCCAGAACGCTTTGACTGAAGTACACATACTGATCGTCCGCGGAGCCACGCCATGTCGTCAGGAACCGCATGCTGGGCACCCCGGGCGCTTGAGGATGGTGCAGTCTGCGTTGGTCGCCTCGTGGATTCGGCTCAACACGCGAGTGGATAATCCTGGCCAACATTTGCGCCCTACCCACGCCATCACCGAATCGAGTCCCAGAGCCGCAGCCTGTATCGACACCGATGCGGAAAAAGGCACGTAGGGGCCTTCACAACCCTCCCCCGCGAACAATGGCTCAACTCCACCTTCGACAGCCGCGAAATCCCCTTGGCGTTCATAGTCACAAAGGCACCGATAACAACCTTCCGATGCGTGATTCGCCAGATATGAGCGTACGGCCACGCCAGCACCCTCGATCCAGATGTGCAAAAGCGGAGTAGTTTGTGAGTGCCTTGCAGCAAGCCACTGACCCAGTGCTTGTTCGCCGGTGGCATCGATCAGCAGATCGAATCCTTCCAAATTGACTTCTCTCACGTCATGCGCGATAGGCTTCACGTTGAGAGAAGGCATGGCCCGCTTGATTTCCTCAGCCAGGGAAGCCGCTTTAGGCAGGAAACTTTTGTCTGCACCCAGCCGATGGCGACCCAGATTACCCGGCTCAAGATCCTGGTTATCGATCAACATAAGCTCACCACCACCCGTCCCCGCTCCTGCCTTAGCCAACATCTCGGCAAGGTACCCACCTATGGTTCCTATCCCTACCATGGCAACTCGTAGGCCGGCGAGTGTAGTCTGGCCGGGAATATTGCGTTGGGTCACGTAGGCGTCATCAAAGCGAATCATGCTGAGGCGAATGATCTCCACATCGTAAATGGGTATGCGCTGATCCCGTGATGAGTCACGCGGAATCTTCAAAAGGTCAACTGTCGCGAAAGCATATGGCATCGAGGGCGACTCAATCACTACCACTGCAAACTGCCACCGCTTGCGATACGCCTGAATCACCCGCGCTTCGATTTTTCGCCGGCAAGCGTCATCAAGCCCACTCTGCCACGCGAGCAGTTCGCCCACAGTCTTTGGGGGCCAAGCATCCGACTTGGGTCTGGGTACCGCTTTGGTAGTGACTCGATCAACTGCTACAGGCAGTTCTCGGAGCTTGCCTGGCAGGTGCGCGAGTTTTGCCAGGGTGCGCTTGGGATTATCGGTTACAGCGAACGTTCCCCCTCCCTGTAGCAAAACGCTTGCGCCGGACGTTCTCGAATCCACGTCCTCAAAGAACTGCGGGCCTGACCAGAAAGCGTAAAACTCTTCGGTAAGCTCATCTACACGTTCGCCGGCCATGATCTGATCCAGTACGCGCGCTGCCTGTTCAAGCGCCGCCAGCGTCTGGCCTATTGGGTCGAAGATATCGACGACAGCAGTCGCCTCTGCGATGTAACACAACGATCCCGCAGGGCCAATGTGCGGGGCAACAGGAAGCAGGCGCTCAGGCACCTGCGTCAATTGGACAAGCGGGAACGTCTGGAACGACCTATCGATTCTCGCCAAACAGGGCACATCGCCGAATCGTGTGGATAGGCTGCCTTCGATGACCAGGTGTGAAGGACTGATCTGATCCGCGCAGCGTTGAAAACCCGTGGATTTCAGCGCTGCAAGCAGGTGGGGAATCACACTCATAACGCTATCCTGCTTTAGTACGCTTGACGAGCTCAGACGGCCCCTGCTCGGGCGGAATGGCCGCCATCACCGCGGGCATAGGCTGCGAAACCGCCTCGCCGATAAGGTCAGGACGATTGGGGAAGCGCTCTCCCAGCATGCTGCGCATCCACACGCACGCCATCTCTTTTTGTGCGCTGTCTTCGATCGAGGCGATCAAGTATTTTTTGAACGTCTCAAACTTCTCTGCTGCCTCCTCTACACCGTCCTCCCCCAGCGCATCCGTGAGGTAGACCTTCGAGTCAACAGGGCTCTTAACCCCTTCGCGCAGAGCAGTCGGAAGGCCAGAAACCACCTTCAACAGCGCCAGGTCGTCTCGCTTATAGTTGAACTCGAACAGCGGACAGGCCGCGGCCATCAGCAAGATAGAGCTCGGCCCACCTTTGTCCCACTGATTGTCACGAAACGCTTTGATGTAGCGAATCACTCGACGCAGCTGCTCTTCATTGTCCGAAACTTCAAGCTCGAACCACTCCTTCATCTTCAAAGGGTCTGAAACGATCCATTTGTCTTCACAAGCAAGCAGAATTTTGTCGGACGGCAGCTTTTTCCAGGAATCCTGCTCCGAATTGACCGCGAGCGACTTGATGACATTGAAATTGCGCGCTTCCATGCCCTCAACGATCCGCGCGTACTGGTCATCAGGAATGGCGTAGAGAGGAAGATCGATGTGAGCAGTCGTTGAGATTTCCACACGCATGCAGGTTGCCTTGGACGTCAGCTCCCAGCCTTTCTCATCACACAATGGCTGCAGAACATCCGACACTGCGGCCCTGAAATCCTTGATCGCCATCATGGGCCGATTTTCTTCCGTAACGATGCTCATCGGCAGATATACACCGTCATCGACATCAGACTGCTGAGGCGGCGTCTGGCATGGTCGGTTGAGCGTTTTGTAAGCCCACGACCCTTGGATGAAGAATTTAGGCTTACATGCGATGCCCTTGTAGCCGCGGTCTTTCATCGCTGCAGGCAGCTTGTCACGCAGCTCATTGCGCACATCTGTCCTGGCAGAATTGATTTCTTGACGCTCGGTCTCGACCAGGTCGAGTTCCTTCAAAAACGTTGTGTGCTCCTTGGAGCTGTAAAGCAGCGGGCTTAGGTTTGGCATGACGCCACTCCTTTTTCGGTTAGGGCCTTCAATGGTCAACAAGCCCACAAAGGCTTGCAGGGGCGCCCGGCGTCCAAGTGACGCCAAGCTAAATCAAACCCCGCCCCACCGACCGCCCTACCTCAGCGGACGTCGATCCTTCACACAGAACAGCGAAGCGGTCACAGCATGGATCCAATCCTGCCATGACCACCACATGTGGTGCAAGCTACAAATATAAACACAACATATAGTATCATTATACATTGCCACTACGCTGAGCCCTTTCGCTCCCAGAAGCGCCACCAAGCTTGCTTTTGTTCTCGCTCGAACGCGATGTAGCCCGCGGTATTCAAGCCCTGGTTCCAGTTACGGTCAGTGAAATAAACGCCCTCCATGGTCACCACGCGATCCTCATCGCGCACCTGCACCCGGGCAGCACCGTTGTGCCGGCTACAGTCCGAGACCATGGGGTTGCTGGTCAGGTTTTCGTAGATGTAATTCAGTTCGACGGTGCCATGCTGTACGTCGCGCTGAACGCTGACGCAGACAGTACTGGATTTCGAATAGCGATCATCAGATTCGAACTGCATACGGACGCGGAAAAATCGAGAAAAGATCTTGATTTTCCCCTGTTTGGTGAGTTTGTCTTCTACCGACTGATTTCCTCTCAAGCGCTCGATCGCCCCCCAGTTCGACTGAAGCGAGACTGTCCACGAACCCTCAATCGGGGGAAAATACGTTCGGACGATGGGAAATTTGCACAGCAACGGAAAGATGAAGCTCTCCCCCACTATCACAAAGGCAAATCCAGCCAAGCTAGACGCGCTGGACAATGCCCTCAACAGTTTCATCGGTTCGGTTATCAAAGCCAGCAGGTTGTCATGGTTCAGGAGCCCGAAAATAGCGAGGGTAACGACCAGAAAGGCGAATGCTGTGTTTTTGATTCCTATCACTTGATACATGCGTGCTCCTTTGGCAAAGCCCAGTCAGGCAGTGTGTTTGACCTGCTGCTCACTGCGTACGATACGAACACTACACTGCGATGGCCCAGACTGCAGGACATTCTGGTCAGTACCTTGCTCATAGATCCCGAATACCGAGCCACTTCTCCGACACGGCTCTAGTGCGATAGCCAGAGCCCGAGATCCTCAGCTTGATCCACCGTCTTTGGATGACGATCCTCCAGGTCCATCTAGGCGTGTGTTGAACGACATTAACTGCTGAAGGGAGCAAGCCGTCCGCGAACTCAAGGGGATACCTTTTTCTACAACACGGATGTCGGTTTAGCCGGTACCGGCAACGTCCAAAGCAACGCCGCTGGCCGAGTTGAAGAGAGTGAGATCATGCTAACCGAGGAGTCCGGCACCTAAGCACACCAGAGTGAGGATGCTGCATAACTGAATCGCCCTGGGCTCGATGAAGTCGACCCCACACAATCGCATTTGCGGGAGCTGATACCGAATGGAGTGGTGTGGCAGTATGTCTTCGTGACAGGTATTTCCGGGCTGGTTCAATCACCTTTCAGAAGTTTAGGCACCATACATGAATGTAGATTTCTGGACGAAATGGGTCACCCTCATTGGCGCCACGATTGCTGCGGGCTCAGGAGTCTGGAGCTTGAAATTACAGATTCAGGGAAAGCGAGACAGCTATAGAATTGATCTTGGCACCGTGGTGCCCGAGGCTAATGAGGAGCAGTTCCTCAACGTCGTAAGCCGCTGCGACCATCCTATCGTGTTGGCCGACTACGGCTTCATTGATAAAAGCGGAAGGTTGAGATCCATTGTCATGGACGCTGAGTTGGATGCTGCATTCAGGCACTTCTTGATCCAGCGGGGCTCTGTAAAGCTGGAAAAGCGCGGCGCGCAATTTGAGGCTGGATACGTAAATCGGCAGCTGTTCATAGGTTGCTTTGCCCGTACAAACCTTGAGACACGACCCACTATCACATTCGCCCCAAGAGCACCGATGTTGATCAGGATGCGCATACGGCTACGAGTAATCATGAAGGGGTCATGGTATCTCGCGTAAATCAGGCGTTGGGCACCTCCTGACTAGGCCAGAGATTAAGGGCCAGTTTTTACAGCACGCGCTCTCAAGCCAAGATCGCGGTCGGCTAATCCTCAGTGAGAGTTTCTTCCTTCCCTCTCGGCAAGCGAGCGTCGTTGGAGCCCCTGACTAGATGTCTGCACAAGCTTAATCGCAGTTCATTTTGACAGCATTGATCATGGCACCGGACGTGACGGCGATGCGTCTCCACCAGGGTCTTGATGAGTGTTTTGATGCGTTTGTTCTGCGCATTGCCCGGAGGTCACTCACCTGGGAAAAGGCATGGAAGGTGGTTTGCTCCACAGTTTTTTGGCCAGCCGTCACTGCAGCGTCGGTGATGGGATGCCCATGGCCCTGGGTTGGTAATCAGAGATAGCTTGGAATAACGTCTCTGCCTTCAATCAAAGGCGCTCAACTTCCTCCTCTAAGAGACCAGCGCCCATGGCCTCATGATAGAGCCGAAGCGCATCCGCAGCTTGTTGGGCGAGCGGTTGGCTGTCCACCAAGATCTTCAAAAAATCTCGCTTCATGCTCTTGCTCCGTGATTCACCGCTGCACGTCGAGCAAGCGTGGCCTCTGGCCGCCCTTGCCCGATCGGTTCAGGTTACGCCATGTTCTTACGCTTTCCGAACACGACAGTGCGCCTGGCTTCAACTTTTACCACTCCCACAAAACCACGCCATTTCAGAGCCTCTGCAAGCCTGCGATCATCGTTGGAGGTCGAAAAATTCGCTCTGGTTTTTTTGGTGAGTTGAGCATGCTCATCGCTGAGCAAAGGGAGTACCACCGCCACATCCCCCCAAAGACAATTCATCTGCAGCATCTGGATCAAGATGTCCGTTCGCCTAGAAGGACTCAGCGAGGGGGCTAAAACACACTGCCGCATCACCGGCAGATAGCTGACCGGAAACACTCCCCGCTCCCGGTTAGCAATTGAGCAGGTGTCAGCCAGCGCCTCGATAGAACCCGCCTCATTGCTGAAGGTTTCAGCTGTGATGCCACCCCACATGAACATGATGTCCTCCAAAGTCGCAACTCCTGCGCGACTGAGCGCAACCACAAGCGTGATAGGCAGCGCCGTCAAGGTCAACGTTTCACGTGCAGTTTTCCAGTGATGGATGATGTACCGAGCCTCTAGCACAGCGCTGTAATGCGCGACACGTTCCCGTATCTCTGGGCTATAGGGGACAAAAGGTGCACTGGCGAACATTGCCCACCGAGACTCGGGTATGGGCGCTTTAACCAATTCAGCAGAGTCCAAGACAACCGGGGAGAGCAACGTTCGCAGGTCTTCATCGGTCACTTTGTCACTTTGAATCAGGAAAAGCTGCAATTCGTGCTCGTTTTCCCTTTCCCACAGAGTCGCGGCCAACGTCGAAGCGTTGCGGCAGATGAAATCGATAAACGTAGGAACCGCACTTGCGCCGAGATCAACTCGCTCCTCCTTGCCCGTCAGCTTCGAGTCATCTGGCGTCAGAGCGACGCTGTCAAAAAACGTCCAGATGTTGTCCCCTCGGGTACTGATTCGATCATTTTCCATTGCTGACAACCACAGTCCATGGGGAAGCCCCTCTAAGTCGTCAACAATACAGTCGGTGCGCTCAAAAAGCGTCAACTGAAGGTCCTCCGCACCTGCCACTAGTGCGACGAGGTGGTGCAACGAGTGCTCCGTTTCTTCCAGAACGCCCTCCTGGCTCAGCAGTTCGCTGACATACTTGGAAGGTACCTTTGCAACCATGCTGTCGAAGCCAGCAATGCCAAGCTTGCTCAGCTTTTCGTGAGAAACGGTACTGGGCGCAACGCCTGGGTATCGGGAGCTATAAAGCAGCTTCAACATCGGCAAAACAGGACTGATGCAGCCCCAATCGACCAACGCCGAAAGATCATCAGCGGCTGTAGTAGCGCTGGCATTGGCGAACTGAGCGGGCTTGTTTCGCAACCACGCCCATCCCATCTGCTTACCGGCAAGCCCAGGAACCAGCTTGGAGACATCCCTGAGATCATTGATGATGCGCAGGAGTGTGCCCTTGCGGCCTTGCAGGTGCTCGAGTTGTTCGTCAGACAAATTATCCAGCAGCATTGCCACAAGGTCTTCGCGCTCGTAACTTGATTTGTCGTAGGACAAAAGCTGGTTAATGAGATTGGGGTCATTTTCAAATAGAGCCTGGAAGAATGCACCACGTACCTCGAAGGGCAAGAGAGCAACCACCTCAGAAAGTCGCGCCATATGCTGATGGCCGCTTTTCAGGATCACTGAGAGCTTTTCCTTGCGTGATTCAGCTTCGTCATGGCGGGAACGAACCAGCTCAGCCACCAAGTCCACCAGCAAGCCTTTGCCCTTGTCGACGGAATCCATGTCTAGCTTGCTGGCGACGCGCTCCGGACTGCCAATAGGCGTAGCCACATCTTGCACCTCACCCCGCGCCAAGGCCATGATGAGAATTTTATCGGCCTGGGAGAGCGATCCTTCGTAAAAGTACCCGAGGTAGTCGGTGTAATCCGTGTCCAGGTGGCCGCGGTGGAGGAGGAAGACAATCAGTTCGTAGCCAATGAGCTTCGGAGCAAATGCTTCTCCATAGCCATCTTTGCAGGCTACCCGGAAGGGGATGGTCTTGAGCTTGGCAATTTGCTTTTTGAGCTCGCTGACCTCTTCGTCTATGTCATCGAGCGAAGTTTCAATGACGGCAACACGCCCCTCATACCCCATCGCCTGGAGAACCGCCTTAGGGTTGACTGCCGCGCCTCTCTGCACGCCATAGCCCCTAGCCACGAGAATGGGGGTCACATGCCGTTGATTGATAGCTCGATCAAAACCTGCATCATCTATAAACTCCAACAAGGAGATGGTCGTCCCGTCCTCCAATGATAACGTGGTCGCCTGATGTAGAGCGCCTTTGCGGAACAGTTCGAGCCACACGCAGGCTCTCAAGCTTATTAAGTCAGTAGCGATTTCCGCCTCGCACGACTCCCGGCGTTGCTTGAGTTCAGTAATCTGATCCTGAAGGTGATGGGCCTCTGTCCTCATCCAAGCTCCATAGCCCTCAATCACGTCGTATACAACGCCCCTGCGTTTCAACAGATCGGAGTAGGCCTCGGGGTGAAGGTTCCTGAGCGCTACCATCGCGAACAACTTATTCGGATCCAGCACCAAGCCGCCAGTGGCGAGAAGGTTGGTATAAATGTCGAATTCATTGACGATGTTCTTGATTAACCGCATTTCATCGATGTGGTAGCCCACCGTCTCGATCAGTTTTGGCGAGAGCCCAGCGCTTAGCAGATTGCTCCCAACCTTTCGATCCCCCAGTAATTCGACAAGCTTCTCTCGGGAGTTTTCGGAGTTCACGACCGGGATGATCGGAATGATCAGATCGAAAAATTTGGTTTTGTCCATCACCGTAAACATCTCATCGCGCAGTGCGTAGATGAAGTGGATAGGGCGATTCACCTGCGGAGACTGGCGGATGATGAAGTTTATCTCGCGCAACCTGAAGAAGATCTCCTGGATGTCAAACCTGTCCAGGTCTTCGATCACCACCACGTCAATGTCACTGCGCTCGAAGCAATAGATGATCTCATCAATATTCTTGTGCAACACCGACCCGTGATGGGTGGCCTCAAGCTTACCGCCCTTGAGCGTCAGACCATCGATGCTGAAAAGGGACAGAACCCTAAGCCCTAAGTACAACGCCCAGAAACAACCAGCTGTTACCACCAACAATGCTGCAGGCTCAGGTATCCACATCAGTCCTTTCAGCGCCCATTCTTTGGCTACCTCAGATAGGGTCTGAAGCTTTGGCGCCCATAGGCGAAGGGCACAAATGCCAACAACGGCTACGCATGCCGTACGCCCCCAAACTCTAGGGGTTGAGGCATGGGTGATGCGCTTGAGGCGGGTCTTGGGCACCTGCTCGGCTTTCACTGCATACAGCAGCTGCTGAACGATCGTCTCTTCGATCCGACTGATAAGATCGCTGCTGGCTGGCGCGTCAGCGATCGCCGGTACCGATCCAGCCCCAGCGGTATGCAGCGTATCGTTGGAATCTACGGAAGGCTTCCCGCCTGCCGGTGCAGGGGCGTTCGCCTTGGTGAAGGTGGCCAGCGAAACGAAGGTGTGCCTGAAGCCGCGGTGATGTTCGAAGAATGTCTTCAAAACACTGCTCTTGCCCGCACCATAGCCGCCTGTGACGGCAATGTTAAGCACCTCGTCATTGTGCAGCGCTCGCAATAGCTCACGTTCGTATCGGGCCACCCTCTCCTTTTCCACCAATACGGGTGTCAGAGGTTCGAAAAACCGATCGTCTTTACTGCCCCAAGCTGCAAAGGATCGCTCTGCGGCCCTGTACCCAGCAATCAACGCCCACCAACAACGGCGCATGCCGCTCACGAATTTCCCACTCATCTTCCTGATCCTGATTCCTGGCCTGCGACGCCGGCAGCACGCTCACCGTCTTTGAGCTGCGCAACACACCGGCCCGACAGGTCTATATGGCGCGCCTGATAGCGGCTATATGCCATAAATGTGCTGATTTAGGAAACGCGACCTCAGCCCTAGTAGCTTGAATGGGTCATAAAAGGCTCAAACGGTGTCCAAAGCAAGCAGAATAGGCAGGTTCGCCACCTTGCGAAAACCCGGCCCGAAAACGTGTAAGCGAGGGAACAGAGCTTGGGATAGCGCGGCTGGCCGTCTGACGCTATTGGTGTCTAGCCTCGCCTCACTCACTAATCAGCGGACGAAACGAAACATTTCTGATGTATGGCTAGTGCCGCGAGATTCATCCGGCGGCACCAGCATTTACCCTGCATCACAGTTCGAAAAGCTGTCCGGCCAAGCACTGGAAACCAAGCCCCACCACGCTACCGACCGTGAGAAACTGCTCGTCCTGCCTGACTGGGCACCTGTGGAGCCAGCTTTCTACCTGACTACCATGGACGTCGCCAGATGCCGCCAGGTCTGCGAGAGTTGATCGATCTATTCCGCTCGGAATTGTCCTGAACAGCCATGAAATCTAGGAGACCGACTTTACGCGGTTAACGCTGGCAAAAGCATGGCAGCACAACCCCACAAGGCACAGGCTTACCCCGCTGCGATTGAAAGTGGCACCACCCTATTGGTCACCTGCTTTTGGCTGAGGTAGCGGGTGCAGCTTACCCTCAGGAACGAGGCAAAATTCACCACTTCTCCGCGGT
>Ga0213823_1002307_pt1 | contig 10174 bp, 18 predicted proteins | sample MC6MC0907MG_FD_179887 | JGI IMG/M metagenome (GOLD analysis project Ga0213823, IMG submission 179887) | Enriched soil aggregate microbial communities from Iowa State University, Ames, United States - MC6-MC0907-MG | ecosystem: Environmental > Terrestrial > Soil > Unclassified | place: USA: Iowa...
GTCTGAACGCGCCGGCAGAGATTTATTGCCGATCAATATGGAATGCAAACACACCGATATCCTCATCCAGATGGTGACCAGTTCCGACTTGGTGGGCATTGCGGCGGAAGACGTGGTGGCCCACCTCGTGTCGCACGGCATCGTCGAACGCTTGAGCTTCGTCGATGCGCCGCAAGGGCTTCTGATCGGTGGTACGTGTTTCGGAGTGGTTTACCGGGCTGACCGGCGACTGTCCAGGCGGGCTATGGACGTTATCGAAACCATCGGCCGTATCGACGCCACCTACATTGCAACCGATCTAGCCGCGGCACAAACATTTGATCTGGCCATCTAGCTGGCTGCTCGGCACAGAGAGTTCCGGCGAGACCGCGGGGGCACGAATGGAAAATACCAGTATTGAGTGCACCGACAAACAACGCTGGTTTGCGCTCACCAAGATAAACACGCTCTCGGCCCTGTCGCAGATCGTGCAGATTGGTACCGTCACTCCGTTGCTGTCGCTTTCGCTGGAGCAGCAAGGGGTCGAGCCGGCAAAGATCGGGGTGATTGTCAGTGCCTCGTGGTTGGCGATCCTGCTGCTCTACAAATGGGTTCCGCGTTTTCTGGCCCACCTGGGGCTCGTCAAGGCGAATATCCTCAGCGCAGCGCTGACGATTGCTGCGTTGATCGGTATGACCTTGACGACCCATTTGGTACTGATTTTTTCGCTGAACTTCGTGCTCGGTATTGGCTTGATCCTGCGCTGGATTGCCTGCGATACGTGGATCGTCGCGGTCGCCTCGAAAGACGAGCGCGGTCGTGCGATCGGCGTACATGAGACCTTGATGGGCCTGGGTATTGCTGTCGGTCCGCTGCTTTTGGTTGTATTTGGCGTGGGGAGCGCTGCGCCCTACTACGCCAGTGCGGCGATCGTGTTGGTGTCGGGCGCGCTGGCATTAACCCTCAAGGCGTACGATACGCAACCGCAAACCCCGGCAGAAAAACGCCATGGCAAGTTGTTCCGCATCATTCCGACGGCACTGTGTGGCGCGTTTATCGCAGGTTTTTCGGAGACCTCATCTGTGTCGTTTCTTGCAGGCTACAGCCTATCGGCCGGCTATCTGTTGACCGCCGCTACCTTGCTGATATCGGTGTTCGGCATTGGAGGCACCGTTCTGCAACTACCTATCGGCTGGATGGCCGACCGCAGTTCCTACAAAGTCGGTCAATTAGTCTGCGGCTCGATACTTTTGCTGGGCACGCTGGCCATTCCGCTCAGCCAGCCGCTTCCTTGGTTGGCGACGATTATCGTGTTCCTCTGGGGGGGCGCCATTGGCGGCATGAACACCCTGGCCGTGATCGAGGCGGGAGACCGGGTTGGCGAACATCAAGTGTCCACCGCAATGACGGCGATTGCGATGTTCTACACCTTGGGGAGCGTATTGGGGCCCATCGCCACAGGTGCGACAGTGTCATACATCAGCGAGCATGGACTGATGATCTCGGTGGGGATCGTGGGTGCGGTTTTCATTGCGATGTTGATTTTGCGTAGAGTCCCCGCACGGGAGTGAGTTGCGTTGGTACCCTTGTTTAGCACGGTATCCCTGAAAGCTCATTAGCCTGAAATCCCCGTATTTACTGGATTTCAGACACAAAAAAGACGTTCGTGGACGTCTTTAGATGATGAGCTGGGGGGCTTTGAACCCCGTCTATCTCAAGCTTTACGCGGGTTAAAGCGGCAAGGCTGCCATAGAGCTGTCATTTGCCGATCAGAGCCGTCGCCAGGTGGTGGAGCTTTGGTTCGTGACAACGCTTGTACCGTTCACCGCTGCGGCATGCACACAGCGCGTTCCGGTTGGCACCATTTCTGATGGTGCTGAGCATAAATTCTTTAGCCTGGGCGAAGCTCTTGTAGAGATTTGCATCATGTCCTTCGAGCTGTGCGCCATTCCTAATTTGTCCGAAGCGTAGGTAATTTGCTTCGCACAACTTTATAAAGTCTCCAATCATTTTATTATCGCTGGCGGAAACTCGGATGCTATCAACTCGACGCCCTTGATAAATGCGTGAAGGATCAGGCAAGAAAACCACCTGTTTTTCACCGTCATAGGTTGCGGTAACGTCTCTGATAATTCCTTCAGGGGATTTCCATACGGCGTGAAATTCGGCCTCAGTAAAGACTCCCGGCCAGTCCCATATCAGCCAACCATGGACAACTTCACCACCGTCCTTTTCTACCTTTGATGCCACATTGTCGAAGCATTCAGCTATCCGGCTGAACGATTCAGGCATGACACTCAATATTACTGGCTGATCTGATGAAATTTTTTTGCAGAAATCTAGAATCCGTTGTGGGAGCCCAACGGGCGCAACTGTATTCATCACTTCACCTGTTGTAGATTTTTTTCGATGTTGTCGTCCTTCCTTTCGGATGTCCACATCTGAAAGGCTTTTTCCCCAGCGATCATATCTACAGCAGGCATCCACCGGCCGTACACCCTCCCAGTCGCTGTGTCCCATGTGCTTTGCCACCTACATAGGATGCCCCCAGTAGACAGCATCATTGAAGCGTAGGTGTGTCGTGTTTGATAAGGCCGCCGGTATCGGACGTCCGCCTTTTTCATCGCCGGCACTCACATAGTTTTCCAGATCGGGCCATCGCGCGCCCAGCGCTCGAGCGTACGCGGGTTCTGGAAGACCTCGGCGTCAGCCAAGAACGTATGCACCTTCTGGGCTTTCAACGCTTCCAGCGCGGGCCTGAGCAATTTCACGCTGCGGCGTCAGGCGGCAGTCTTCGTGATCTCTGCCTTCCCTTTGCTCGCCTGGGTCATTGCTCGGCTCACCATCACATCTTCTCGATGCCAATCGATGTCGCCCCAATCCGCCGCCGCGGCGTATCCGGAGGGCTGCCTGATGAGCGTTTATCGTGATGCTGCTCACTGCATCAGCCGGGTAATGTCAATCGAAATCCACGACGCACCAAGAAAGCGTCCTGGCAGCGCCACTACAAGGCAAGCTTCGATGATGAGCTTCCCGGGCACTTGGTGAGCGAGGACCTGTCCCCGGAGAAGAGGCTGACCCAGGACTCGATGACCCGGGCAACCATCAAGCGGGCGTTGCCGAAGATCCAATGGCAGGCCCTGGTTGGCAAGTACTCGATCAACCAGGACGAGGTCCGGGCGGCGGCTGCATACCTCACGCCACTGGGTGGTCAGTCCGGTGCACCAGCTATTCAAGACCAAATGCGTGATGGAGTGGATGGTTCCGGAACTGCGCAATGGGCTTCTCGCATCGTTCTACGTGCTGCATAGCTGGGACGCTGATGGCACGCCAAACAGGACGTTGCGGCGCTGGCGGTCGATCACCAAGCGTTGGCTGGATGATCAAGTTACCGCGGCCCACTTGGCAGTTGAGGTGCTGCTGGAGGAGCGTGGTCTATTGCGTCAGCTTGCAGCTTGCCGCTTGCCGCTTGACTGTGGCTGAGTGCCCGCATAGATTTCGAACCTGCGGTTTGGTACATCACAGGATGACAACCAAGCAAGAGAAAAGCCCGGCCATTGAGTCGGGCTTTTTGTTTTTTAGACATTAGTGCATAGGCGTGCTTCCTATGGTCATGGCAAGGAGCCATGTATGTCTGAAGATCAAGCGTCTACCGATATTAAGCCTCAGTCGCCGCTCCTTGATGAGGAGTTCATCAAGAGAGAATGGGAGGAGCGTCAAACAGATTGGCTTATCCAATGGCTCGTGGGCTTTGCAAATAGTACGTCTCTTGAGATTGGTCTAACGATTTTCGGTGGGCGGATGAGCAGCTATCCGGTGCGCTAATCTCCCACTCCTCATACTTCAGCAAGCTTGCTGATGGTTTTTCCGAGGGTTTCAGGAAATTCGAAGGGATCGATGCTGATGAAATCAGAAATATGATCCTCGATTTCGACCAAAAGCCTGTAGCGGTGGAAGGCGAGAAGGCGCCTGCTGCTCAGTATCTTCACCTCATGGATGTAAAGATCCTCTCGGGAGGCGCCACCGGTAGTATCACTGGAGGCCTCTGGAGAGGAAAAATTGCGAGTATTGATGGGTCCATATTGGGTAGGTGATTGGTCCTATCTTCGTTTCCATTTTTTTGAGGTCGGCCATGAGCTGGCCTTTTTTTGCGTGAAGCCATAGCCAGGATGGGTCATCGGGCGGGGCCTGGACGCGGTATAGCCGGTCGTCACCCGTTACGAAAGAACACCGGCAGCTAGTGCGCCCTAGTCCTCGATTGTGCTTGCGGGGTAGCGCTGGCGGGCAGCGTGGGAAGACACGCACTTTATGCGAGTGATCAAAGCCCGGCGAAAACGCGCAGGGGAAACAGTCAGCGAGGGAACAGGAGGGAAACGCCACGACAATGATCTGACAGGATCGCCATTCGCACCTATTTCAAGGCTCGCTATAAGGCAGCCGTCAAAGTGGAGGGCGCAGCGGGCAAGGCAACTGAGGCGGCAGAGGCTGCGGGCAAGGCCGCCGACAAAGTGAACGAGGTCCTGGAACGCCAAGGCCCATAAAAGCGCGACACGTTTCGCTGCTCAGCAAATTGTGCCGCGGTGCAGCAGAAAGGCCACAATGGAACTTATCGTTATTTGGCTTTTAGCCCCCACTCTTTATCAAGCCAAGCGGTGAGGTCGTCGCGCTTGTGCGGAGCCCGACCAGGGGAGTCCTCGAGCTTGTGAGCAACTTTGCTACGATTAGCATCAGTTAAATCGCATCCACGAGTCTTTAGGTAATGGTCGATGTAGTACTCGACCTCCCATGATTCAGTCAAGGAAACGAAAACTCGATCAATCTTCCCGCGGTACTTTTTGTTGTCGTCGCTCTTCCAGACCATTTCAACACCATCTGATTAAGTGGCTTATTGCCACGCTTTTTCATAACACCTATTTCAGATTGGATCCATGATTTAAGTCAGGTCTGATCGCTTAGTCCTTCGATCTAGTCAAGCCCAGTGTCCGCTGGGCCTTTCTTTTCGGTCTTCTCATGCCTGTAGGCGGTCGCAAGGTCACATCGCTCCCTGATGCGTCGGGTGGTGAGTCGTGGGGGCTCTGGTCGTGGAAGCGCAGCCAGAGCAGGTAGCACGGCACCTAAAGAGGAGATGCGTAGCAAGCTTGGAGGGTTTTTTGATAACCATCTAAACCACGCTGTAGCTGCTCAATCCGTTCGCTGGTGAAGCCGCCTGCGTAGGGATACTTGATGGAACTCATCAAGTTCGAGACTTCTAGTGCAATTGGGGCACACCTGTCATTTCGTAATGCCTGAACCTTTGCCATCGTATTTTGCAATTGAAGTTGTTGGTCTGCGAAAGCTTGACGTAGCTCTTTGATCTCAAGGTCTTTCTTTTCTCGCTCTCTGTTCATCTCATCATTTTTTGCAGAGATGGATGCAAGAGCGGCTTCCTGTTTTCCGTAATTCAGGGAGACGGTGACTAGGGACGATGCTGCGGTTAGTAGGAAGGCGCCCACTCCTACCGATAACCAGCTCGGACGGTTTAGTGTTTCAGTCATCAGATTCTTGCCTTAGGTGGGCTATTCGAACGGAGCGGAAAGTGTCGGATTGTAGTGGATGCGCCGCCCGGCGCGAATGGATCATTAAGATGAAGAGGCTTGCATATGAGCGAGCAGTTCAAATCCTTGGCAAGCCTGTTGACCCAGGTACTGGCCGAGCAGGGAAGGCAGACGGCACTGCCGCAACGGATTGCCGACCAACAGTTGATGTTGATCCAGGCAATGGCTGATGAGCCAGAAGATCCTGATGCGCTGCCACTGACTTACATGGATGGCACCCCATGCCTCTAAGGCCAAAGAAGCCGTGCAACGCTCAAGGGTGTAACACGCTCACACGCACCCCCCCCGATACTGCGACGAGCACGCTCATTTACTGAAGAGTACGGCCCGTGCCAGGCCACGCGAGAGCAGCATCAAACGTCCCTACAACTACAAGTGGCAGCAGGCCAGAGCTGCTGGCTGGCTAAGAACCCACTGTGCCAGCACTGTACCGAGCGTGGCCTGGTGGTCGTGGCCACGGATGTTGACCATATCGTTCCCCACCGCAACGACATGGTTCTGTTCAGGGATAAGACCAACTGGCAGAGCCTGTGCGGCTCGTGTCACTCGGCCAAGACGGCGGCAGAAGACGGTGGATTCGGCAATGCGCGGCGTTGAAAAGCAGAAAACCACCGCAAAAACAGTGAAATTCAGACAGATGAGAGCGATTCCCATGCATGGGGAGGCAAAGGTCCAGGGCCTTTGGCTTCTAGACCGCGCCCTCAGCCTTTCTTTCACGCGCGCGAAATTAAAAAATCAGGACGTGGAAAAAATGAAGGCTTCGCTCACATGGTGGCAGAATGGTGACTCCGTACATTGAGGTGTCCCATCATGGATGCAGTTATTTGGGTTGGTCTGAGTACTGTATTTGCTACGCTGCTTGGGCCGGTCCTTGCGGTGCAAGCCCAGAAATTTTTAGAGGCTAGGCGTGGTTTAAAAGACCAGAAAATGAGAATTTTTAGTACCTTGATGGCTACTAGAGCATCACGGCTTTCTCCCGATCATGTACAGGCATTGAACATGATCGATTTAGCTTTTAACGGTGGGAGTCGCAGTCGGCAACGTACGGAAACTGATGTGCTAGACGCTTGGCGAGATTATTTGGATCATTTGAATTCTCGTTTCAACGAGCAATCAGCCGATCGCTGGAATGAGAAACAAAACGAATTTTTGATAACCCTTTTGAGTTCGATGGCTGCGGATCTAGGACTTAGATACGACCGAGTTTTACTGCGTAATGGCGCCTATATTCCCCAGGGCCATATGGATATCGAAAGTGAACAGCACCGCGTGCGTCGACTCGCCATCTCAGTCTTATCAGGCGAGCAACCAATCAGCATGAACGTCACTGGGCTACCGGTCGATCCCCAGTTCGTCAAATCGCAGCTAGAGGTTCAGGCGGGTCTGGCTAGTGTTCTAGCTGGTGAGTCCAGTATCGGTGTGCATATTCAAGCCGATAATAGTCCTCCACGAACGATTGGACATAACAGTTAACGCATTAGGGGGCGCGCGATGGGGGGGGCACCGCCGCGGCCGTAGTCGCAAACCCAAGCCGACGGCCCAGAAGAAACTCGCTGGGAACCCCGGTAAACGGGCCTTGAACGAGGCCGAACCGCAGTTTTCAACGGTCACAAATATTGATCCGCCGGACTGGCTGAGCCCTCGGGCCGCGACCATGTGGCGGATGCTGATACCCGAATTATTGCACGAGCATGTTGTTGCGCTCACTGACTTGCACAACGTCGAGGCGTTTTGCACCGCCTACGACAAGTGGCGAATGGCAGAGGAAGCGGTCTAGCAGTTCGGCATCGTGGTCGAGTCTGCTCAGGGCAGCCCCATGAAGAACCCGGCACTCACCGCGGCGAATGAATCGATGCGGCAACTGGTGACCTTCGGTTCGCTGCTGGGCCTGGATCCCTCCAGTCGTACCAGGATCATCGGCGGTAACAAGCAAACCTCAACCAATGAATTCGCCAAACTACTGAGTTCCTGATGACCAAAGCCGCGCACGCCAACGTTGACAAGGCGATGGCATGGGCTCGGTCTATTCTGCGCGGTAAAGTGTCGGCGTGCCGATACATCCACCAGGCGATTCAACGCCACTTCGATGATCTGGCTGCCAGCCGAAAGCGCGGTTTCCGCTTCAAATTCGACCCGCAAAGGCTGAGAAGAAGCTGAAGCTGATCCAGCTGCTGCCCAGGCATTCAAGCGCCAGTTGATAACGCTAGAGCCTTGGCAGTTGTTCGGTCTGGCGGTGACTTTTGGCTGGGTCAAGAGGAAGGGCGGGCATCGCCGGTTCCGCGAGAGCTACTGGGAAGTGCCCCGTAAGAACGGAAAGTCTGTCGTCGCCGGCGATGTGGGCATCAGCATGTTCGTGGCTGATGGTGAATTCGGCGCCGAGGTATACGCAGGCGCGACAACGGAGAAGCAGGCCTGGGAAGTTTGCCACTGCTGATTTGCGGCTGTCAGTCCTCCTCTAGGACCCTGCCAGTTGCAACGCAGTGCTTGCCACCGGGGGGTGATTGCACTGAAGGCATGTCAGGCGTATGTCAGGGAATTGAATCAGCCATAGGCCAGATCAAGAAGCCCGGCACTGGGCCGGGCTGGGATCAGTGAACAGCGGAGCTGTAATGCGCCTGGAAGTCACTGAACAGTATCGTTGGGGAGAGTCCGCCAAGAACATTGATTTCCTCCTCGGCTTTTTGTTTCTTGTCCCGGTCATCAACGATGAACAATACGTCAACAGGCTCTTCGGATTTATTGACGATCACGGCCTTCCTAAGCCGAGCGTTGATTGATTGTTGCACCGGGGCGACAGCATCAACATAGGTATCTCCCCACAAGAAATCGAAGGTGACATCAATCTTGCCAACCCGGAGAGCTGCATTCCTAAGCAGCTTCCTTTCCGGGTCTTTAGCCCGAAGCAGCATCTCAACCTCTTCAGTCAACGAGAAGTCAGTATCTCCCTCGGAAAATCTGTCTTCTTCCCAGGTAGCAATTGCTGCCATAAGCCGAAGAATTTTTGCCCCCCAGAGATCAAGATCGCCCTCAGGGAAAACGCTTTCAAAAGCTCCCGCACTGGTTAGCTCAAAACCGTGACGAACACCGAGATTCTCAAGGCCTTTCCAATTTCTCTTGTCGCCAAGGGCGTATCCAAGCGATCGAAGCGCGAAGATGGTTATCCCGTCATCGGTAAACTCGATATGGTTTCCGCGCTTGATCAAGTAGAAATCGAGGGGCTTGCCTCCTGGCAATGTTATAGGCGTGCTGATGTAAGTAGCCGGACCGCTACCTACATTAACGGTTTGGCAATGCCACCCCGATTTTGAAAAGAAATCTCCGCATCCAATGCTGCACATGTCCTCACCCAAAAAGATCGTCATCGAAAGGAGTCGATATTGAACGACCACTGCTGCTCATGATTCTAGCGTGCCGCACGAATCGCTCAACCCATCTTCGCTCGGTGGCCCCGCTGATCGACGACTGGACCTTTTTCGTCACTTGAGCCAAGCGCTCATCACCAAGATGAAGATGAGGTCCGAACATGTCTATTCCTTTTTCTCTATGGGACCGCTCATGCTCTGGCCAGACCTCAAGCATGAAGACACGGCGCTTCTCCTTGCCCTCCCGGTACATGAGCCCATAACTAACGCGCTCGCCCATTCTCCCAGGCTGAAACTCGCCTTTGAAGTACAGATGTGGAATGGTTACGCGACGATCATCCAGCAACATGCTGGTAGCTTCAAGCCATCCGCTGTGAGAGGGCTTTTCTGACCACTCCACATCTTCAGATAGAAACTTTATACGCTGGCACCACTGGCGACAGTCGTCTAGCCAGGTGTCTTTGTGCATTGCTGCTCCTTGAAATTGTTGGCTTACTCGGGCTTGCCCCACACAACCCTTCCCGCTTTCACCTCATCCGCATAGCCAGTCAGCCGACTCTCGTTATCATGAAGGATGGCGTGCCACCCAGCAATCAACGCTGTATGCGTTCGGGCGATGCTGGGGGCAACGAGCTGAACCCCGCATCATTATCGCAAGAGTCATCTTGATGAACTCTTCGTTTAGATCGAGCGTTGCCAGGGCATCGCGGACGTTCTCGGCGACCTCTGCGGAACCGTGCCGCTCAACCCAGCTGGTCAGTCTATGATGGCAGCTTCCAGGGCGAGCTGGTTTTCGTTGATCCTGGAAAGCAGGGATGGGATCAGATCGAGATTTTGCATGGGCGACTCCTACTTCGTAGAAATCAGCCTAGCAGTTTTGGGCTGGTGTTCGGTCGGCAGGACGCCGGGAGATGGCGGTAGAGGTGTCTAATACCACCTCAACCTGACATGATTTCATTGGTCTGAAGACGTTTATGTCGATCTTGGGTTTAGATACCAGAAATAAAGGCCTATGGGTACTCCAACGCTGTTTGTGTATTCCAAAATTTACCAGCCACAGGCTTGGAATACATTTCAAAATGGATCTGCGTGGAGCTCGATGGCGCTGAAACCCCCGTATTTACTGGGTTTCAGGCACAAAAAAAGACGTCCGTGGACGTCTTTAGTTGATCGAATGGTGGAGCCGGGGGGATTTGAACCCCCGTCCGCCAGTACTCTGCTGTCGGTACTACATGCGTA
>Ga0213823_1002314_pt1 | contig 10135 bp, 9 predicted proteins | sample MC6MC0907MG_FD_179887 | JGI IMG/M metagenome (GOLD analysis project Ga0213823, IMG submission 179887) | Enriched soil aggregate microbial communities from Iowa State University, Ames, United States - MC6-MC0907-MG | ecosystem: Environmental > Terrestrial > Soil > Unclassified | place: USA: Iowa...
CTCCGGATACAGCCGCGACAGCCACTGATCCTCACTGAACACAAGCGCGCCGTGCTCCTCAGCCAGTGATTTGGCCAGTGTCGATTTGCCCGAGGCGATCTTGCCGCACATCAGGTGTAGTGTGGGTGCACGCATTGAGGACGTTTCCTTATGTCGATTGCTGGATAATGCCCAACACCTGTCAGCGAGGCAATTGAGGCGCATGCCCCAACGAGGACCCCAGATGACCACAATCACCGCACGCCAATGCTCGTCCTGGCTGCTACTCACCCTGCTCGCCACCACCCTGGCGCTGACGGCCGGCTGTTCGAGCAAACGCTACGCCACCATCGGCTCGAACTGCTACGCCAAAGCCGTGCCCACTTCCGGCGAAGGTGGTCTGGCCTGGGGCGACACCTTGAGCATGGCGCGCAAGAAATCGATGAATAACTGCATGCGTTATGCGGGCCGCTCCGGCGGAACACCGAACACCTGCCAAGTGGTGCAGGCGCAATGCAAACGTTGATCGCCGCACACTGCACCAATCTGCCTGGCTCCCTGAGCAGGCCAGTCAATATTGCGTCAACAGTGCATCATTGCCCTTTCTTCTAAACCTTCGCGCCATCAGGCCGCTATAACCCGGGCGACCATCACGTATCCGGTGTCTTCCCGAGGCATGCGGATGCAGCGCTCAACATCTTCACAGCAGAAAGGTCATCCATGCGTCAACTTCTCCCCCTCGCCCTCAGCCTGACTCTGATCGGCTGCGCCACCAGTAAAGTCGATGTCCGCAATGAGGCCGAGGCTGCCAGGTACGATCCGGTCACCAGTGCCCGGGTGCGATTGATCACGGGCGATAACGCCCACGGCGCGTACTTCAACGGCCAAAGCTGTGAAAAGTTCATGAATGAAACGTTCAAGGGTGGTTCGCCTGAGGAGTCCGGCTGGAAAATGGCGCATAGCGATTCCTCGGGGGTCTATCCATTCAGGGACTCGGACCATCGCAACAGCGTGGTCGGCATGCCGGCCAGCCAGACAAGCCGGAATATCAACAGCACCACCAAACAGTTCGATGAATACGTGGTGCAAGCCAATAAACCGTTTTTGGCGGTTTTCGGCATGGTGGGTTCAATTGCCTGCTCGCCCAAACCCGTGTCGTTCATTCCGCAACCGGGGCAGGATTATGAGATGCAGCTGAAGATCGTCAAACTCAGCACCTTCAGCGCAGGCTGCATTGTCGAATTGAACAAGCTCTCTGTCGTCGGCAATAACACCGTGGAAACCCCAGTCCCGAAACAATTCTGTGCCAAAGGTGCAGACGGCGCGTTTCACACGATGGCTCCGGGAAACAGCGGCGAACTCGTTCACTGATAGCCCGCCATCAGCGATTCCACGGCGCCGGATCGCGCGCATCAATGCCGTACTTCTCCAGCGCCCGGACGTGAGCTTGCGGATCAAGCGAAGCCAGTGCCGCCAACACAATGTGCAGGCGATCCACCTCGAAGAACCGGCGCAGTGCCGAGCGCGTGTCGCTGCGCCCGAAGCCATCGGTGCCCAGCGCCACGTACGGTGCCTGCAGGTAGGGCGCTACCAGTTGCGCATAGGCTCGAACGTAGTCGCTCGCCGCCACAATCGGTGCGCTGCCGGGCAGACAACGTTGCAGATGACTTTGCGCTTCGCACTGCGCGGCGAACATCTGTTGGCGCTGCACCTCGCGGGCATCACGGGCCAGCTCGGCAAAACTGCTGACACTCCAGACCTCGCTGCTGATCTGCCAGTCGTCCTTCAGCATCTGCGCGGCGACAATCACTTCCTGCAGAATCGCCCCCGAGCCCAGCAGGCGCACTGCCGCTGAGCCATCCCCGTGCCGGGCGTACAGGCGCATTCCGCGAATCACGTCGTCGTACTGCTCGGGTTCCAGCGGCGCCTGCACGTAGTTTTCGTTGGTTACGGTCAGGTAATAGAACTCATCCTGTTGCTGCTCCAGCATGCGCCGGCTGCCATGGTCGATGATCACCGCCGCCTCACTGGCGAAGGCCGGGTCGTAGGCGCGGCAGTTGGGCACCGTCGCGGCGATCAATTGGCTGGAGCCGTCCTGATGCTGCAGCCCTTCGCCGGCAAGGGTCGTACGCCCGGACGTCGCCCCGATCAAAAAGCCCCGGGCACGTTGATCGGCCGCCGCCCAGATCAGATCGCCAACCCGCTGAAAGCCGAACATCGAATAGTAGATGTAGAACGGCAGCATCGGCTCGCCGCTGACGCTGTAGGACGTCGCTGCCGCGACCCAGGAAGAAATCGCCCCGGCCTCGGTGATGCCCTCTTCGAGCAATTGGCCGTCGGTGGATTCCTTGTAGCAGAGCAAGGCGCCAGCGTCTTCCGGCTCGTACAACTGCCCCACGGACGAGTAGATGCCGATCTGCCGAAACAGGTTCGCCATGCCGAATGTGCGTGCCTCATCGGCGACGATCGGAACGATGCGTGGCCCCAGCTCTGGGTCCTTGATCAGTTGGGTGAACAGGCGCACCACCGCCATGGTCGTGGAGTTTTCCCGGGCATCCGGCGTCAGCGCGAAACGCGCGTAACTGTCGAGTGGCGGAACATTGATGACCGGCGCCTGACTGTTGCGCCTGGGCAAATACCCGCCCAATGCCTGGCGCCGCTGCTGCAGGTATTGCAGCTCGGCGCTGTCGGCTGCCGGGCGATAGAAACGCAGCTCTTCGACGGCCTGATCATCCAGCGGCAAACCAAAGCGATCACGAAACGCCTTGAGTGCCTCGACATCGAGTTTCTTCTGCTGGTGCGAGGTGTTGCGCGACTCGCCGATCCGGCCCATGCCAAAGCCTTTCTTGGTTTTCGCCAGAATGACCGTCGGCCTGCCCTTGTGCTGTTTCGCCGCTGCAAACGCCGCGTGCAGTTTGCGAAAGTCGTGGCCGCCACGGCGCAGCGTATCGATCTGCTGCGCACTCATGTTTGCCACCAGCGCCCGCAGCTGTGGATCCTGGTTGAAGAAATGACTGAGGTTGTATTCACCGTCATTGGCCCCCAGGTTCTGATACTCGCCATCGACCATGGCGGCGAAATGGCGTAACAGCGCATGCCCCTCGTCCCGGGCAAACAACGGATCCCAATCGGAACCCCAGAGCACCTTGATCACGTTCCAGCCGGCGCCGCTGAACAACGCGGCGAGCTCCTGGACGATCTGCCCGTTACCGCGCACCGGGCCATCGAGGCGCTGCAGATTGCAATTGATCACGAAGGTCAGGTTATCGAGATTTTCCCGGCCGGCCAGCGACAGCGCGGCAATCGATTCCGGCTCATCCATCTCGCCATCACCGAACACACCCCAGACATGCCGGCCGTGCGTCGGCGCGATCTCACGATGTTGCAGATAGCGCAGGAACCGCGCCTGGTAAATCGCATTGATCGGGCCGATGCCCATCGAGCCGGTGGGAAATTGCCAGAAATCGGGCATCAACCAAGGGTGCGGATACGAACACAAACCGCCGCCGTCCACCTCTTGCCGGTAGCGCTGCAATTGCGCTTCCTGCAAGCGACCTTCCAGAAACGCCCGCGCGTAAACACCCGGTGCCGAATGCGCCTGGAAGTACACCAGGTCGCCGCGCCCGGCCTCGCTGTCCGCCCGGAAGAAGTGATTGAAGCCGACTTCGAATATCTCGGCAGCCGAGGCAAAACTCGCGATGTGCCCACCTAACTCACCGTAAGCCTTGTTGGCCTTCGCCACCATCGCCAAGGCGTTCCAGCGGATGATCGAGGTGATCCGCTCCTCCATCACCAGGTCGCCGGGATAGTCGTCCTGTTGCTCACGCGCGAGGGTGTTCTGGTACAGCGAATAGGCACTGCTGGCGCCCTGCACGCCCAACCGATCCGCCTGCTCGGCCAGACGTTGCAGCAAGTATCTGACTCGCGACCTGCCACCAACCCGCGCCACCCCGGCCAGGGCTTCCAGCCATTCGCGGGTTTCGACCTCGTCGCTGTCTTGTGGCACCGGCAGTGAATGTTTCGGCCCTGGCACAGACTCTTTCATTGCAGAACACCCCGAAAGATTGAATGAACAGTTGAACGTCAAAGCGTTCTCAGGACGAAACTTGCTCAAGGAAGATCAATTGCAGCGGCTCTTCGAGCAGGTCATCCGCCGTGGCGGCAAAGCGCTGGAAATATGGCATGGAGAAATGCGCATCCAGCGCCGCCTGATTCTTGAAAGCCTCGCGCATGTAGAACGTCCCGCGTGCGTCGCGCAGCTCGAACAATACATAGTCAAGATTGCCCGGCTCTGCGCGTGTCGGCTCAACCAGTGCCAACAGCCCCTCTTTCAATGCCTGCTCCTGACCGGCCTTGGCCTTGAGCACGGCAATCGAAACCAACACCTCAGTGGACGCATTCATCGTCATTTCTCCAATAGTGAAAACAGTTTTCAACGGGTAGGCGCAGGCGCCGCATCGATTTTCAGACGCATCAGGCTGTAGGGTTTTTGCCGCTGATCCTGGCCGCCGCGAAACACCGCCTGACGATGCAGCTGGTTAGCGGTGAAATACAGGTAGCCATCCGGGCCGATGGACAGAGTGTCGGGCCAGAGCAGTCGCGGGTCATGCACCAGCGTCTGCCATTGGCCATCGGGCAGGCGTTTGCGGATCGAGTTGTGCTCGTAGTCACCGGCGTACAACGCACCGGCAGCATCGGCCTCCATGCCATCGGACGCGCCCTTCTCGCCCAGATCCTGAACGGCGGCGGCCAGTTGCGCTTCGCTGACACTGGCATCGCGCAGCAGCGCCGTGGCAATCGAATACAGGTGCCTACTGGACAGCGGCGTGAAGTACAGCGTCTGGCCGTCCGCCGACAGCGCGATGCCGTCCGAAGCCACTGCCAGCGGTCTGCGCTTGCCATCCGCCGCTTCCACCGTGACCGGCAAACCTTCCACCACCGGCACGAATGCCGGATCAACCGAGGTCGATGGCGCTCCGCTCAAGCGGCGCATGGCACGGCCGCTGGCGATGTCCATGACGATAATGGCGCCGGGGCCACGCAAGGACGAATCGGTCAGGTAAACAGTCCCCTCTTTGCCAGTACGAAAGTCAAAACGCATGTCGTTGACATAGGTGCTGGGCAGCATCACGTTGTCCGGGAACACCAGACGCTTGACCACGCGGTTGCTTGCCAGATCCACCGCCACCAGTTTCGCGCCGCGCGGTTTGGGGTCGGAGAAGCCCGGAGCCGCGGTGTCGAGCAGCCAGACACGGCCCTGACCGTCGGCGACCACGCTTTGCACGCTGATCAGGCCATCACTGGGATCACGGGGGTTTTCCCGGTTGATCGCAGCATCGGGATAAGCCACGACCTTGCCGTCGCGAAGCTCGCCGACAGTGAACGGGACGTCATCGCCCCACCGCGGGAAGTTGACGAAGATCCGCCCGGTCTCGCTGACCGTCACCCCGGTGGGCATCGCATCGTAGAACGCGTGCACCTGTTCCAGTTTGCCGAAAGCCTTATCGGCTGGGGCGTTGACCGGCACCGCAACCGCGTCGATAGCATGGGCGGACGGCATGGCCAAGGCGCACGCCGATGTCAGCGCCAACACCGCGGGAAGTTTTTTCAAACGCATAAAGTGCTCCTGACCGGCCCGCAACAGGGCCGGGCTGAATGTTCGAGTGGATGCAGCTCAGAAACCTTCGAGAACGATCTTGCCCCGGGCCTTGCCGCTCTCGACCAACGCATGGGCACGGCGCATATTCGCCGCGTTGATCGCACCGAAGTGCTCACCCACAGTGGTGTGCAACACGCCCGAATCGATCAGGTCCGAGACGCGGTTGAGCAATTCATGCTGATTGATCATGTCCTGGGTTTCGTACAACGAGCGGGTGAACATCAGCTCCCAGTGCAACGACAGCGACTTGCGCTTGAGCGGCATCACATCGAGGGTGTCCGGGTCGTCGATCACGCCCAGACGCCCCTGTGGCCGTAGGACTTCAATCAACTGCGCGAAGTGCTGCTCAGTGTGGGTCAGGCTGGCGACGTAGCTGACTTCGTCGATGCCCAGTGCCTGCAATTGACCGAGCAGTGGCGCGCTGTGATCGATCACATGATGCGCGCCTGACTGGCGAACCCAGTCCGCCGTCTCCTGCCGTGAAGCGGTACCGATGACGGTCAGCCGGGTCAATTGCCGAGCCAGTTGCACCAACATCGACCCCACGCCTCCGGCGGCCCCGGTGATCAGCAGGCACTTGCCCTCCCCTGTGCCCTCGGCGACTCCGAGCCGATCGAATAACAACTCCCACGCCGTAATCGAAGTCAGCGGCAGCGCCGCCGCGTCGGCGGCACTCAGCGAGCGCGGTTTGTGCCCGACAATGCGTTCATCCACCAGGTGGTACTCGCTGTAACTGCCGGTGCGGGCAATCGAACCGGCGTAAAACACTTCATCACCGGGCTGGAACAGGCTCACATCGGAACCGACCGAACGCACCACGCCGGCAGCATCCCAGCCGAGGATTTTCGGTTCCTTGGTGAAAGTACCGGCGCGCACCTTGGTGTCGACCGGGTTGACCGACACCGCACGCACTTCGACCAGCAGGTCTCGCGGGCCTGGAGTCGGCACGGGGATGTCGGTATCGATCAATGACTGTGGATCTTCAATGGGTAAGGCGTGTTGGGTAAACGTGATGGCTTTCATGGGAACTCGCTGTCGGATGGGCTGTGGCACTCACTTGCAGCCATCTTCAACTGCCCCCTGGCAAAGAAAAACCTGCAAAACGCACCAACACTTTCACTTTAAAAATGAAAATGAACCCTTGAAGCGTTCAATCAGCGCCTGTGCGCGATCCATGTCATCGCCCGCTGTGCCGCTGACATCTGCCTCTGGGCAGGTTTGCAGAAGCCCCTGGTCGAACAGCGTGGAGACGCGATTGAGCAGGTAATGCTGGTTGATCATATCGGCGGTTGCGTACAGGGGCCGGGTGAAGATCATTTCCCAGTGCAGCGACAACGATTTGCTCTTGAGCAGTAGCGCGTCCAGGTTGCGCGGATCGTCGATCACGCCGATGCGTCCCTGTGGCCGCAGCACCTCAATCAACTGCAAGAAGTGCTGGTCGGTGCGGGCCAGGCTGACGACGTGACTGACGTCGGCAATGGCCACTGCCTGCAACTGCTCCATCAGCGGTTGTGTGCAATCAATCACATGGTGTGCCCCCCACTGCCGCAGTCGCGCAGCCTGGTCGGGACTATTAGCACTGGCAATCACGGTCAGGCGAGTCAATTGCCGGGCCAGCTGCACCAGCATTGAAGCTGCGCCAGCGGCGTCCCCAATGATCAACAGACAATCACCGTCGCCCGAATCCTGTTCGACGCCAAGGCGATCGAACAGCAACTCCCAGGCGATGAGCGCTGCGAACGGCAGCGCCGCCGCCTCAGTGGCACTCAACGAGCGTGGCCTGTGACCGACAATGCGCTCATCCACCCGATGAAATCGCTGGTATCCGCCGGGGCTGGCCAAGGAGCCGGCGTGCATGTAGTAAACCTCATCACCCGGCTGGAACAGACTTACGCCGCTACCGACTTCGCGGACAGTCCCCGACGCTCCCCAGCCCAATATTGGCGGTTCCTTGCTCAGTGTCAGGGACTGCGCAGCGACATCGGCCGCCCCCACCGAAATCGCGTCAATTTCTATCAGCAGCCCCCTGAAACCGAGGGTTGAAACGGATTTTTCGGCGTGGAGCAATGTACTCGCTGCTTCGATAGTCAGAGCCGGAGGCGTAAAGGTGAAGACTTTCATGAACACTCACTGTTTGAAGGGATGACGCACACACTTGCAAACAGTTTCAAACTCACGAGCACAAAGAAAAACCGTCAGAATCCGCCAACTCTTTCACCCCTGGAGTGAAGATGATCCGCATTGATGATCTGGGTCTGTTCACGCGCAGTGCCGCGCTGGGCAGTTTTACCGCCGCCGCATTGGAGGCTGATCTGTTGCCCGGGCAGGTCGCCGCCGCCATCAAGCGCCTGGAGCGCGAACTGGACGTGCGCCTGTTCGCCCGCACTACGCGCAGCCTGCGTTTGACGGCCGAAGGCAAGCAATACCTGCCCACCGCTCACGCGGTGCTGGAAGCGCTCCAACAGGGAAAGGAAAATCTGCGCGGCGAAAACACGCCACTTCGCGGTGTACTGCAGGTGACCGCGCCATCCGACCTGGGGCGCAATGTGCTGCTGCCCTGGCTTTCGGAGTTCCGCCGCAAGCATCCGGAGCTGACCTTGCGTCTGGTCCTGTCCGACCAGGTCGCCGACCTGTTTCGCGACCCGGTGGACGTCGCCATCCGCTATGGCTCGAACGCGGATGCCAACTATGTCGCGCTGCCTCTGGCTCCCGGTAACCGTCGTGTACTGGTCGCCTCACCGCAGTACATCGAGCGCCATGGACAACCGACTACACCGCAAGAGCTGAGCGCACATCCTTGCCTGCTCTATCTGCAGAATGGCCGGGTTTTCGATAAGTGGAGTCTGGGCGAGCAAACCATTCAAGTCTCGGGACCACTGTTCAGCGACGACGCCGATGTCGTCCGGCGCTGGGCCGTGGAAGGCGAAGGAATTGCCTGCAAATCCTGGCTGGATGTCAGTGCGGACGTATTGGCCGGTCGACTGGTCGTGTTACTTCCCGAGCATCCCGGCAGCGCCTCCCCTCTGAGCATGGTATGCCCGCACCGCAAGCAGATATCGCCCGCGGTGTCTCAACTGTATACGTGGTTGAGCGGTCAGTTTTCGGCGCTTGAGCGCGTTTGAATGTCGCGCCCGGCAGCGTTTGCTTACTGAGCCCGCTTGAGCACCGCTGTCGACACCCGTGGCTGGATCGACTTCTCGATCAATGCGACGACGTCCCTGGCGCCATAGCAGCGGAACAGAATGCTCCCTGCATCGGTGTCTAGACAGACGATTTTAGTGATGAAGCCACCTTCAAGCGTGACCTTGCGGATCATCCCCAGCGGCACTCTGATGTCCAGTGTGCCGTCCTGAACCATGCGATTCATGGCGTTGGCATTCAGGTACACAGCGGTATTGGTCAGGGTCATTTTGCCGCCGACCCACAGCCCGCCGTACACCTCCTTGAAACCTTCCAGCACGCCGGCCAATGCGCCGACATTACCACTGCCGGCAGCATCGTAAAAATCGCCGACACCTTCGTAATCCACCTCGACGTCAGCCACCAGAAAGTTGACCAGCTTCGACTTCACGACCTTCTCAGCCATCCTTGAATCTCCATGTCCCCAGAATATTCACCCGTGGTGAGGGGATTTATCCCCCGATGGACTGCGCAGCAGGCCCGCTTCTTTATTGGTTGAAGAGGCCGGGCTCGCTTCGCGCGCCATCGGGGATGAATCCCCTCACTACAAATTCACTCAGCGCAAAATGACCGTCGGCTATCAGCGATTCAACGCCGCCGCATTAGCCCGCGCCGCATGCAGCTTCTTGTAGCTGTCGATCAGACGCAGGTGACGATCCAGCCCTTCGAGCTTCATGCTGGTCGGTGTCAGACCGTAGAAACGCACACTGCCGTTGACCGAACCAATCGCCGCGTCCATGCGCTCGTCGCCGAACATGCGGCGGAAGTTGGCCTCGTAGTCGGCCAGTTCCAGGTCTTCGTCCAGTTCCATTTCCAGGCAGACGTTCACCGCCTGATAGAACAAGCCGCGTTCGACGGTGTTGTCGTTGTATTGCAGGAAGGCTTCGACCAGATCCTTGGCCTGCTCGAATTTCTGCAGGGCGAGGTAGATCAGCAGGCGCAGTTCCAGAATCGTCAGTTTGCCCCACGGCGTGTTGTCGTCGAACTCGATGCCGATCAGCGTGGTGATGTCGGTGTAATCGTCCAGCTCGCTGTTTTCCAGGCCTTGAGCGAGGTTACGCAGGCCGACCTTGCTCAAGCTGTGCAGGTTGAGGATGTCGGCGCGGAATTGCAGGGCCTTGTTGGTGTTGTCCCAGATCAGGTCGTCCACCGGGTAGATTTCCGAGTAGTCCGGCACCAGGATCCGGCAGGCGTTGGCGCCGAGGTCGTCGTAGACCGCCATGTAGGCTTCTTTGCCCATGTCTTCGAGGATGCCGAACAGCGTTGCGGCTTCTTCGGCGTTGGAGTTTTCGCCTTGACCCGAGAAGTCCCACTCGA
>Ga0213823_1002317_pt1 | contig 10111 bp, 8 predicted proteins | sample MC6MC0907MG_FD_179887 | JGI IMG/M metagenome (GOLD analysis project Ga0213823, IMG submission 179887) | Enriched soil aggregate microbial communities from Iowa State University, Ames, United States - MC6-MC0907-MG | ecosystem: Environmental > Terrestrial > Soil > Unclassified | place: USA: Iowa...
AGAATTATTTGAAGATATGATTAAATGGTCTGTTATTGGATTGATATTTAAAGACAATATACCGATAGATTTGGCAGGGATACAAGCTTACATTGCATTAACAACAAGCTCTATAATTGATACTATTATAATAGAAGCTAAAAATATATTATTAATTGATGATTATAAGTCAATTTTTAAAGATAAAGTAATGGTTACAGAAATAGTAAAACAAAATTATATTGATGACAATGGTGATGAGAGTGTAAGAGATAGATTAAAGACTTATCCTAAAGAAGTGGAAATAACAAATAACATTTGGGATGGTCAGAGTTTGTTAGATGAGGGTGTGTTTATAGAAAACGGATACGAAGACAAAGGTTTCTTGTTAGGTAGAAATCAGTTTTTTAAATCAGCCTGTTTTAATTGTGGGATTCAAAGGTTTTTTGAAGACAAGGGTATAGTATCAATAAACCAATTAAATGGAAAGACAATAGCAACGGATATTAAAGATATAAAATTAATAACAACTCCTAGCAGTATAAAATATTTGAAATATGGAACGTGGGAAGAATGGATAAGCAGATTGGATAGCACTTTCGGAATTGTTAAATATGACAAGCCAACTCATTATTTTAGAGGCAAGATGGTTCAAACTCATTATCAGTTATTAAATACATTGCAATTATCAGAAGAAGACATGCAGGAGTTTTTAAAAGACAGTTTAGAGTACATAAAGTTATTAAAAACTGATATAAGAGTATTTAGAGAGCATTTACATATTAAGATTAAAGAAAATATAGAGTATGGAGATATGAAATCTACTGATGAATTTATGATGACCATGTTGCAACTAAACAATAAGTTTGAGAATACGGATTTATTTAATAAATTCAGACAAGAATCAATTCAAAGTTATATTAAAAACATCAAAAGGGGTCACGTGCTTATAAATGGGAATTATAGTGTATTATGTGGCAATGGACTTGAGATGTTAAAAAGTTCATGTAGTTTGTTTGATGGTGAAAGTCTATTAGATAAAGATGAAATTGTATGTAAAAACTTCAAATATGGAAAAGAGTTAATCGGTTCAAGAAGCCCTCATGTAACAATGGGTAATGTATGGTTGGCTAAAAATGCAGACAAAGATAAGAGTAAAAAAATATTAGACTATTTTAATGGTAGCAAACAAATAGTCTATGTTAATAGCATAAAGAATAATTTACTAGAAAGACTATCATCCGCAGATTTTGATTCTGATAGTGTTTTATTAAGCGATAATGAATTATTAATTTCTAAAGCAAAGTTAAACTATTATAAATTTTTAGTACCAACTAGTAATGTATCTGCTAAAAAAATACCAAGACTAAATACATCAGAAGAAATGTGTGATTTAGATGTTAAGACAAGTAAGAACTTAATAGGTCAAATAATTAACTGCTCTCAGATACTTAATTCTATGTTGTGGGACTTAGTGAACAAAGGAAAGAATATAGATGATGATATTGTTCAAAATTTATATGCAGATATAAGTCAATTAGATGTTATGTCTTGTATTGAGATTGATAAAGCTAAAAAAGAGTTCTCTATAGATAACCAATTAGAACTAGATGCAATAAGAGAAAAATGGATAAACAAAAAAAAGAAACCAATATTTTTTAAGTTCTTAGCAAGAGAGAAGGGTAATGAAGTCAAGGCTGAAAAATATAGAGAATACAGAACTTCTATGGATTATTTGATTAAAGTGATAAATAGAGGAGTTAAAGAAATGAAAAGACTCAGAATCAGAGAAGGAGACAATGCAAGAATTACATTTGGCGATATATTTTCAAAAGAGTATAAGATAAATTTGCATCAAACTAATAACAGAAAAGCAAACAATATATTAAATTCATATAATATACTTAAAAGTAACATCTCGAATATATGGTCAAATCCTTTAAAAGACAACGAAGATAAATTTAATGAAACAAAATTACTTAAAGATGATTTTATACTATATATAAAAAAATGCAATTTAGATTGTAAGGATATAAAAAAAATAATTATAAAAATAAATAGTGAAATGAATAACAAAGAAATAACAAGTACATATAGAAGTTTATTATCTAGTATTTATTTTATATATAAAGAAGAATTTATAAAAATATTTGAAGAAACCAAAGATGAGTTTGATTATTTAATAATGAGAAATAAAAGTGAATTTCATAAAAGTTACATTAAGCTATATGGAATCTTGTATGAAATTGCTCAAAATTAGGTATTAAAATGTAGCCAACGATTTTATAAATCTTGTAATATCAACGGGTTCGGAGATGTATCAAATGAGACCTATGGAGGGTATAATTAATATATTATAATTCCCTTCGTGTACACATTTCAAATCATCTCTCCTTGGAATAAAAGGGTGGCTAGTCCACCCTATAGGAGAGAATTAAAAGTAAATATATTAAATTAATAAAAATAATATACCGTAAGACGGTGGAGGGTAGTGGGTGCAATAATATGACAAAGAAAAAAGATAATGATATTATAGTTAGCCTTATAGGTGGACAAAGTCAAGACGTAACAGGTTCGGCTACTTTAATATCTTATGTGGATGAAAACAATGAAAGAAAATGTATATTATGTGAATTAGGATTAATTCAAGGTAATAATACTGTTTTGGGAGAATACAGAGAAAATAAAAAAATGATAGAAAATATACCTTATGAAGATATAAACTATGTGTTTACAATTCATAATCACATAGACCATACTGGTTCGTTACCTACTCTTATAGCAAATAATTATAATGGTAGGATTATGACTACATATGAAAATAAAGAAATATTGAAGAAACTTCTAGTAGATGCAAGTTACATACATCAAAAGAATATTCAATATTTAAAATCTAAAGGACATAAAGTATTGCCACTATACACAGACCAAGATACTTATTCTTTATTTGATTATATGGATACATATGAAGTGGGAGTGATATATAAAGTAGATGATATGGTTTCTTTTAGATATATTCATAATTCACATGTTGTAGGTGCTACTCAATTGGAATTATGGATTAAAAAACCTAGTGGTCAGATTAAAAAGATTTTAATAACCAGTGATTTAGGTTCAAGAATAAATAAAGATTTTCAATGTTTCCTGCATGATACAGAGATTGTGAGCAAGGCAAATTTAGTATTAATGGAAAGTACATATGGTGGTAAACCAAGCTTTAGTAAACAAGATTGTATTAACGAGAGAAAAGAAATAAAAGAATTAATAAATGAATATGTTTTAACAAATAAAAATCGTTGTTTTATACCTTGTTTTAGTTACGGAAGATTGCAAAATCAAATGTGTATGATTTATGAAATGTTTAAAGATACTTGGGATATGGATATTCCAATTGTAGTTGATACAAAATTAGGTAACGAAATAAATGATACTTATGACAGAATACTTGAAGGAGAAGAATTAGAGTATTGGCAAGAAGTAAAGAATTGGAAAGCATTTAAATTTATAAGAGATTATAAAGGTAGTATGGCTTTCTTATCTAAAAGACAATCTGCTTTGATATTAAGCTCTAGTGGCATGGTGAGTGCAGGACATAGTATTTTATATGCTAAACAAATATTGAGTTGTAGTAAGGATATAATGATATTTTGTGGATATTGTTCTCCTAATACCATAGGAGGAAAGATATTAAATGAAGAACAACGTACAGTAACTATAGAAGGTGAAGTTTTATTAAAACGTTGTAGAATCAAAAGATTTAATACATTTAGTAGTCATGCTCAAGAGGATGATTTGATAAATTACATTAAATCTATAAATTGTGACAAAATAATTCTTCATCATGGAAGCAAAGAGTGTAAAGAGTCTCTAAAAGAACGAGCAATAAATGAGTTAAGAAAAATAAATAAAACTACACCAATAATATGCAGTATGAAAGATATGCAAATTAAATTATAAATAAATATATTAAATAAAAAATAAAGATATAAAAGGAGAATTTTAAAAGATGGCAAAGGAAAATAAATCAATTCAATTTTCAAAGGCAGTAATTACAGAGGAGAACGGTGAATTTATAATTACTGAATATCAAAAGGAAGATACAAAAGTATATAATCTTAATGAAAAGTTAAGAGAGTGGTTAGATATAGAAGGGATAACATTATCATTAAAGAAAGATAAAGAATTGCCTTCTGAAGAATAATTTAATATTATATTTTAGGGGGAACTAAATGAGTTTAGCTAATATAAGAACAAAGAATAAAAACCAAAATTCTTTTGTTAATACTAAAATAGAAGATGTAAAAATGTCTTTTCAAGAATCAGAATCAATTAAAAATGAAGTCTTTAGAAAAGTTGTTAGACCAATGAATTATAGAAGTCTAAAACAATCGAATAATATATAATCATAATTAACATTGACATAATTGACTTTGAAGTATTTTCTTGGTCAGCAAGTTAATATGGAGTCAACATTACAAGTTGTATTTAAACTTGTTGCTGAATAGGGTGGAAGCCTGAATAAAAAAGATAAATAGGATTTGACCTGTAATGGCAGATACCTAATTTTAACAAATGATAAAACTAAGCTATCTAGTTAATAAAAGACCTATATGACTCAATAGGCACATGGATAAGACTATGCCGTTTTTTAAGAAGTCGATAGTAATAATTCCTTATGGTCAAGAGGGGGTTAAAATAATATAACAACGTGGTTAAGCCACAACTAATAAAGACAAATATATTACCTACGAGTGGGGGTAATAGTAATGTAAATTCAAAGAACCATCAAAGGCTATGCTTATTATAAGTATCCTCAAACGTGGTGGACAAATATTTGTATACCTAGCAACGGATGTGTCTTCATGTATCGGTTATGAGAAAAGGTAGAGTATAGAACCCACAGAGCCTATGATTAATTTTATTAATTATGCTAACTGTGTGCAGTATGACTCCGAAGTACAAGGAGTAGTGTGATATGGGCTAGTGGAGTACCATCTGGTATTGCACAATATTAATTGTTATAATTAATAGCCTAACTTATAGGGCAGTTATAAGTCGTAATGAAATCATGAGTGGTACGTGAAGCCACTCTTTTATTATTTTGTTTTTTTAACTAAAAATTATTATAATATCCCAATATAACCATAATACAAAATTAACAGAAAATCAAGAGAAATTAAGAATATATTAAATTGAACAAAATGGAGAGATAAAAGTGAAAAAGAAGATTGATGTGCATTGTAGATATTGCAAATACAAGGGAAATGAAGAAGAATTAAGAGAATTACAATACATTTATGATATAAAAAATGTTGTAATTTTTGAATGTCCTAAATGTCAAACAGAGGACACTTTGAGAGAGATAAAAGAATAAATTAGAAATCAATTGGAGAGATGATTATGGATGATTTAAAAAAGAAGGAAAGTGAAAGTCTATTACAATATAGAGCTAGGCTTTATAGAGATAAAATAAACATAGGATTGAATAACAAAGAAATATATCAATTATACATAAATGAAACAGGAGATACAATTGCAGAATCAAGCTGTAGATGTAGTGCTACCACTTATAATCAAGCGTTAGAGGATGTTTTGGAGAATATTGCCAAAGATAATGGTAAGGAAGCACTAGAAAAAAGAGAAGAAACAACTTTATTAAAACATGAATATGAAAATTATAAGCAAGTAAAAACCTTTAAAGAAACAGTTGAAATAAACAAAGATGGTAGTTTTACTAATGAGAAGTTAATAGGAATAGAAGATGAAACTAAATTGAAAGATGAAAAATTCTTATTATCAGTTCATGGTTATGACAGTAAGTGTTGGACTATTGTATCAGCAAGAAATAGTATATGGAACACTCAATTAAAGGGTGGAAAGGTAACCAAATTATACGCAAGTAAAATAAATGTAAAACCAAGAGAGAATGATATTTCACTAGATGAGATGCAGGAATGGTTAAAATCATTTGATAGAAAGCATAAAACTATTAAAAATTATACTAATATAATACCTAACAATGGTAAAATGTTAGAAATTCCAATAGTTGACGTGCATTATGGTAAAAAATCTTACACATTTGAACTAGGTAGAAATAAAGAAAGTAACTCTTGCAAAACAAAGGATGATTTTATAAAAGTTATTACAGACTTTAAAAATAGAGCAGAAGGTAAAAATATTGAAAAGATATTATTCCCTATAGGAAATGACTTTTTAAATTCTGATACAATTGATAACACAACAACAAAAGGAACTAGACAAGATAATGATATGAGATGGCAAGAACTATATTTTGAAGGACTTATGGTTTTAGTTGAAGCAATTGATATATTATCAGAACTAGCACCAGTTGATGTGTTTTATGTATCTGGAAACCATGATAAAGTTAGTGGATATCATTTAATTGTATCATTATATGGTTGGTATAGAAAAGATGAGCGAGTTAAAGTAGATATTAACCCTAGTACACGTAAATACAGACAGTTTGGGAAATGTGCTGTAGGATTCTCACATGGAGACCAAGAAGGTAAAAGAATTTATGAAGTTATGCAAATTGAAGAACCTAAAATGTGGGGAGAAACTATATATAGAGAATTTCACTTAGGACATTTACATCATGAAGTTGCAAATGAAAAAGGCGGGTTAATAGTTAGACATCTTCCTAGTATAACAGGTACAGATGCTTGGCATACAGAAAGTGGATTTGTAGGCTCATTGGCAAAAGCTCAAGCTTTTATATGGGATAAGGAACGAGGACTTGTAGATTTAATGTTTAGTCAAGTTTAAAAAATATTAAAATGAAAGATATGAGGATAGTATTATGAAAAAATGTGAAGATGTTGCATTGGCTTTGGGTGGAAAAACATTTATAGATGAAGTATATGAAGAAAATCTAAAACAACGTAAAATTATATTAAATCAACAAATAGATGAAAATATCATAGAAACTGTAACAATGCAAATCTTAAAATGGAATACTGAAGATATAGAAAAAGCAAAAGAAGATAGAACTCCAATTAAATTATATATCAATTCAGTAGGCGGAGATGTCTTTAATGGATTAAACTTATGTGATGTTATCAAAAATAGCATTACGCCTATATATGGAATAGTTATGGGATATGCTTACTCAATGGGTGGAGTAATATTCTTATCTACTCATAAGAAATATATGTTTGAGAGTTCAAGTTTGTTAATCCATGATGGAAATACTTCTGTTTCAGGTTCAGCAGGTAAAGTAAAAGATTTACAAAAATTCTATGAAAAAATAGATGATAAACTTAAAAATATTATAATTGATAATTCAAACATAACTTCTGAAGAATATGATGAAAATTATGATAGAGAACTATATTTATTAGCTGACGAATGTAAGAAAAAAGGTATTTGTGATTATATTATAGGACAAGATTGTCCAATGGAGGATGTGTTATAAATGAAAAACTATGAAAAAGCAGAATCAATATTAAGTATTATAGAGGATGAAGATTTTAGAAAATTAAATTTAGCTTTCTATTTAGAGTCAGATGTAGCAGATGTTCTAACAGATTTCTTATTAGATAGAATTCCATTATTCTATGAAGATACTGAAGCAGATGTTATGAATGCATTAGATAACAATGATGTTGTAGTCGTTGCTATAAATAGATATGATGACAGGAAAGAAGAGTTATTTGTAGATGCATTATTACATAAAGGCATTCAATACTATAATGAAGCAGATGTAATATTTATACAAGATGAACTTTTAGATGTTGTAGAAATGGATAAATTAAATGGCGAAATTGCAGTATTGTATGAAGAAGAATGTGAGAGTGACCAAGAAGAAGATACAGAGGAGTTTTTAGAGGATATGACTCAAGAACTTTTGGAGAATATTTTCTACGCCAATGAAGAAACATGCATACACTGTCTAGTAAAAGATTATCTAAGAGAAGCCTATGATGTAGGGTATACTGATAGTCAAATAGATATGAGTTGTGAAGATTAAAAGATTGATTTTATAGCGAATATATTAAATTAATTTTGATAAGGGATACTGTGGTGGTATCTCTTAATGAGAATTAACATCTCAGGCAAGTGAGGATACTTGTCTATTTTTATGTACGGAAATACATTCTCTACATTGATTTGTAGACTAATGGCTAAAAGTTAAGCCTTTAATAAGTGATGATACTTATAAATTCATCAACGGGATAACCTCGGTATGGGATAGTTAGGACAAGTTACTTAACTATCCGTCAATACCTCTTACTTGTGATGTTGCAAGTTTAAATTCAGAACGGATTTAAGAATGGAGGTATAAATGGAGAAATTTACAAAACAATTTCTAAGTGAAGTATTACAATTAAAAGAAGATGACGTAAAGTTAGTAATGGAGTGTCAAAGAAAGTTCCCTGAATTATTAGTTAATGAAGGAGAAAGAATTAATAGTGCTAGACAATTGTATATTGAACTAGGAATGGATGAGTCTAACTGGTCTAAGTGGTATAAGAAAAATATCTTAAATAATGATTTCTTTAAGGAAAATGTCGATTGGGAGGCACTCGTCCTCGGTACGACTACTGAAAAGGGAGGAAGATTAGCAAAAGATTTTACTATATCTTTAGAATTTGCTAAACATTTAGCTATGATGGGAAGAACTGAAAATTCTCATAAAGTAAGAAGTTACTTTATACTAATGGAAAAAGCTGTTAAGTGTATGCAAGACCATCTAATAATACGTGAACCTGAGAAACAAGGATACAATGAAATGAAACAACATATTATGAATTGGTGTGATTTAAATAATTATGATAAAACATTAGATATATTTTACACACGAGAAGCAAATATGTTGAATGAATGTTTAACTGGCAAAACTGCGCTTGAACTAAAGGCTCATATTGGATTTAGAGATAGAGAAACCAGAGAACATTTAACTATAGAAACTAATAAGGCTTTATATGAATTACAATTATTAAATAGTAGTTTATTGATTGCTAATATGAGTTTTGATGCTAGAAAAGAAATAATCAAAACTACTTGTAAGGTTAAATATACAAATTTATACATAAAAAATTAAAAATAAATATATTAAATAAAACTGTAGTTTTAAAAGACTAGAGAAATATCTCTAGTCTTTTAATTATGTAAAGATAGAAAGGAGGAGTATGAATTGGCTACAAAAATAAAAACAATAAAGAATACAGGTGATAAAACTGCATATTGTACCATGCAGTACTCAAATACATGCCAAAAAAAAGAGGGTGTAAATAAAATATCAAATTTTTATTCAACCGCTGATACTACATTTTTCAAATTAGGAAAATTACATATATGCAAAGATTGTATTAAAGATTATTGCTATAACAGTAATAAAGAATTAATGGTTGATAATTTTAAAAAAATATTAATGTTGTGCAATCTACCATTTCTTTCAAAAGAACTGAAATCGGCTTTAGAATCAGAAAACGATACAATTGGCACATATTTAAAAAATATATATTTAAATTACAAAGGTTGTGGATGGGAAGCAGGAGACAATGATTTTAAACCAACAGTAGGATTATCTCCAATAGATAATTTATTAATTGACTTTAAACCAACAACTGAAATGATGGTTAAATGGGGATTTAATTATAAGCCTGAACAGTATATAAAACTTGAAAATTTCTACAATCAAATGTGCGAAACAAATGAGATAGAAACTACTCAAGATAAAGATTATTTAAAGAAATTAGCAGTAATATCTATGAAGTTAGATGAGGAATTGGAAGTAGGTAACTATGCTTCTTCCAAGCAATTAGGAGAATTATTTTCTAAATATATGGCAGATAGTAAATTCAGAGCCAGTGATAAAACTGATGCTGATAAATCAGGAGGACTAAGAAGTTTTTCACAAATTTACGCAGAAGTTGAAAAAGATGAGTTTATACCTCCTTGGTATAAATTTGAAAAAATAAAAGGATTGACTCAAGACTTAGTGGATAAAACAATAATGCATATTGAGAATTTCACATTGAGAGCGAATAAGATTGAAAGAATGAATGAACCTCCAATAGATACTCCTAAAATAAATGAAGATGGAGATATTTTCATAGCAGAGGATGAGTCCAATGGCTAAAAATTATAGTAAAAAAAAACAAGTTTC
>Ga0213823_1002321_pt1 | contig 10090 bp, 9 predicted proteins | sample MC6MC0907MG_FD_179887 | JGI IMG/M metagenome (GOLD analysis project Ga0213823, IMG submission 179887) | Enriched soil aggregate microbial communities from Iowa State University, Ames, United States - MC6-MC0907-MG | ecosystem: Environmental > Terrestrial > Soil > Unclassified | place: USA: Iowa...
GGTCGACCGCACCGCCGAAGTGCTGGCTCGGGCCGGCATTTCGATCATGACCAACGCCCCCGGCGAGCACGCCTTCCCACCGGTGCTGCGCCTGCGTGCCGGCGGCGTGCGGGTGTTTACTGGCAACGACAACATCCAGGACGCCTGGTGGCCCTACGGCAACGGCGACATGCTGCAACGGGCCATGCTGGTCAGCTACCGCTCGGGGTTCAACACCGACGAAGAATTGCGCGTAGCGCTGGAGATGGCGACCGTCGCCAGTGCCGGGGTGATGGGTAAGCAGGACTATGGGTTGAAGGTCGGCAACGAAGCGAGCTTTGTGTTGTTCAAGGCGCCAAATGCGGCCGCCGCCGTGGCTGCCGCCCTCCATGAACGGGTGATCGTGCGCCACGGCGCATTTTGGGGCGGGCCTGCGCAATTGCAGTTGAAGGCGGCGCAGTTTGCTGCAGAAATTCGTCGATAAGGCGTGAATGGGGCCGCCTCGCGGCCCATCGCCGGCAAGCCAGCTCCTACAGGTACCGCGCAAACCCGAACACTTACGCTGTACCTGTAGGAGCTGGCTTGCCGGCGATGGGCTGCAAAGCAGCCCCAACTGACGTTTAACAGCCTTAAGCCCTTACTCAGCCTCCAGCCTCAAGATTCCCACAAATATTTCAGCCAACGCCTTGACCATCGGATCCGCCGTTGGCCGATGAAATATCGCCGCCTCGAACACCGTGATCGGCTTGAACCCCTCTTGCGCCCCCAGTATCCGATGCGCTGGCGTCGCCACCCGGTGCGGCAGCAGGCTGACGCCCAACCCCTGGGCCACCGCTTCCTGAATGCCGGCCAGGCTCGAACTGGTAAAGCCGATACGCCAATTGCGGCCCATGGCCTCGATCGCGCTGATCATGTCATCGCGGTAAAGCCCACGCGGCGGGAAGGCCACCAGCGGGATCGGGTCCAGGGCAAAACACGGATACTGCGCGCTGTCGAACCAGTCGATACGCTCCGGCTCACAGGCAACCGCTTCGCGGCTGTTACGGCGCTGCTTGACCAGCACCAGGTCCAGCTCGCCACGGTCGTAGGTGCTCATCAGATCGCGGCTCAAGCCGCCAGTGATCTCCAGCTTGACCTTGGGCTGCTTGCGGTTGAAGGCCGCCAGCGCCTGCATGGTCTTGCCGGCGACAAAGTCGTCCGGCAGGCCGATGCGCACGGTGACTGTGACACCGCCTGCCATTGCTTCGGTCAGCTGATTGCTCACTGCGAGCAAATGTCGTGCGTAGCCCAGCAGGGTCTCACCCGCATCGGTCGGGTGAACCTCGCGGTTGCTGCGGTCGAGCAACTGCTGGCCGACCATTTCCTCAAGGCGGCGGACCTTCTGGCTGACGGTCGACTGGGTGGAATGCAGGCGCGCGGCGGCGGTGGTGAAGCTGCCGCAATCGGCGACCATGACCAGGGTGCGGAGCATGTCCAGGTCGTAGATAGCGCGGTTGGGTTTGGGGGAGTCTGGCATTTCGCGGGTTCAGCTTTTGGAGGGGTGCTTGGAGCATGATGCATGAAGCGAGGGTGCAAAGGGCTTTGCCTGAGTGCGAGAGCCCTTTGTACGGGTGCATTCTCTGCTTGCCTCAAGGTGCCGCTGGGGCGCGGACGCTGCATTGAGACTGGAAATGATTCGTTGGCTGATCTGGCCTGATCGCGGGCAAGCCCGCTCCTGCAGGTACAGCGCACGCTTGTGGCCGGTGGGGACCTTGTGCCAAACCCCAGAAACACAAAAGCCCCGTATAGTCGGGGCTTCTGTTGAAAAAATAGTGGCGGAAGCGTTGAGATTCGAACTCTAGGATAGTTGCCCATCGACGGCTTTCAAGTCTGAAGATTTATTCATAAAAATCAATAGTTTATGAATACGCATCCGGTTTCACCGGACACCGTCCCAAGTAAAAATAAAAGCCAACCTCACCACCTTTGCACATGACCAAGGTGCAATTGACGTCATTGAGCACTAGGCGCAGTCCGGTTTTTCTTTAGGCTCCTGAAGCCTGTCTAATCGCAACTATGGCTTGGACGAGTAGCATATTGACATTACCCATGCCTCCCTTCACCCTTCGCAATAAATTTGCCTGCAAGCCACAGTATTTCCGTGGTCAGGTACAGGATTGACTATCCGACGCACACCCCGCTCATGAAAGCGGACGAACGAATATTTTATTTTCAGCATGTCAGCTGAAGGTTACTGCAAAGGAATTATGCAATTGAAGGAATTCACTTCACCATTTTCTAACATCCCATATTACCTTCCTTCAGACCGCCACTTCGAGGAGGCCCTGACGCGATGGAATTATTTTCCTAACCAGAAGGACTCAAGTGAACTTCCGCCCTGCTTTACATCCCGAAGATTCACGCCAGAAATCGCTTATGAACTAGCAAGCAAGCCATTAGATGCAACACGCAAAAAATTCTGGTTTGACCTAACTGACTACCGCGTAACCAGGTACAACAATATTTCGAGATCACTGGGGATATTGCACCCACTCGGATACTCAAGATTATTCAAAAAAATAGTTGAGCATCGCGAAGAGATAGTAACGCTCATCGAAAGTAAGCAGAGCGCAATCCAAATTGAGGAACATATTGATGGTCGCATGATTATCATGAATTATGAAGACCACGAAACTCGAACCAAAACCGCGCTGGAAGACACATTTGGCAAGAAATTTCGCGCCCACACTGATATATCAAATTGCTTCGGGTCAATTTACACCCACTCATTAGAGTGGGCAATTCAAGGTTATGAGACAGCCAAGCAGAACTTACTAACAAGAACAGCTCACTGGAGCAGCGAACTAGACCAAGCGTTCCGCAACACCAAGAGAAACGAAACTTTGGGATTACCTATTGGCCCAGCAGCATCCAACATTGCTGTTGAAACAATACTTTGCCGAATCGATAAAATCTTAGAACGCAGGTTCGTATTCACTCGTTACATCGACGATTACACGGCCTACTGCGCGACTCATGACGAAGCTCAAGATTTCATTCGCGCGCTGAGCCAAGAACTCGCTCAATACCGTCTAAACTTAAACCTGAACAAGACGACCATCAAAGAACTTCCAGAGCCGTTGCAAGACTCATGGACCGCCCACCTAAACAATGCTTTACCCCAACGTACTGATGGCGAAGGAATCCTAACCTTAAGTACTAATGAGGCAATTAACTTCTTAGACTTCGCAGTGCGACTCAACAAAGAAACACCTGACGGAAGCGTACTTAGATATGCTATTGGCGCGATTGCACATAGAGCAACAGATGAAACCGCAGTAGCATTATTCAACTATACTTTGAACCTATCTTGGCACTTCCCTGCCCTCCTTCCTCTTTTAGAGAGAATTGACGCACGCTCCGAGCATTACGACGTAGAGGCGACCACCAAAAAACTGAACAGCATAATATCTATCAATGCGACACACAGGCGTTCGGATGGTATGTGTTGGGCGCTATATTACCTCAAACAACTTAACGGCGAGCCTACTGCACACTCGATAAAAGAGATTATAGACTCAAAAGACTGCGCAGCAATCACTATGCTTTGCAAGTTCAAAAACTCAGCAGATGCTGCCGTCAAGTACGCTCTCACACTAACCGAAAATTCCACCCTTTACGAACTAGACCAGAATTGGCTACTGCTCTACCAACTTTTCCTTCAAGACCTAATCCCTAACCCGTACTCGAATGAAGACTGCTTTGAACTACTAAAGAAGTATGATGTGCACTTTTTGTACCCGGCAGATATGTCAAGTCATGCTGAAAAATATTGCAACGCTTTAGCGAACCCCTTCCAAAACCCAGCTTCGCCCTTGAATTTTGGCCAGTGGATGAAAAATAAATCTGCAAACCCAACTCAAACACCAGCACTCCTTTTATTAGGCACTAAAAATAGGTAGTTAAATATACTCCTGTGACACTTAAACCCGCCACACAAAACCAACAAGAGCATTGCGCCATTGCATTAACATACATGGCGCAAGAAGCCAATTACTACAAAGACTCTGACTGGAGAAACTTGTGGATTTCAATACCGACTTTGACGCCGATGAAGAAATCGTTCAGCCGAATGATCATTATTCCTCCCACCCTCTGTCAGAATATGGCTGGATATACATCACAGCTGACATCAGGGACATGACGATATCGAAGATTGGACTGACCACAAAAAAAAACCCCGAACAAAGGCTTGCCGAAGGAAAAACCTACAATCCATTTATCGTACTTTTTGCAACGTACAATCTCGCGAGGTGCACATATGGAATTTCCAAATTTGAACTCAAGGATATTGAAGGTTATCTCCATCGGAGATCTTTTGGCGAACCGCTCCTACACTTAACTACAGGCCGGCAATCCGAATGGTTTTTCATGCATCCGGAAGTGGCAGAGCAAGAAGTGGACCGAATGCTAGCCAAACGAGGATTTAGCGTTGACGGAAAACGGCTGTACTCAGTTTACGAGGGCGATCATAACTACAATGAAATTTACTTTTCTCGCATGAGGAAAATCAAAAAGATCTACCGACCAGACCCCAATGAATTCGAGAAAATGGCATTGGACTTTGGAATACCATCACGATATTTTGAAGAATATATATACTATCTACATGAGTATCATTCACGTAGCCCTGCAGAAAAAGTCTACTTATGAACCGTCTACCAGCCTTTTTTATGACAATATAGGAAATTCCAAACAGGAAGAGTTAGTACAAATCAGGCACCACCTACAGTAAGTCTTGGGAAGGTAATGAGCCGGGCAGTAGTTTGCTGCTTCTTTCCGACTCACCTCATTTCATTTGGTGACTTCGCGGACGTAGGCCTGGCAGGCCTGCAATGCGATCAGTCCTCGGTTACCTTCGTCGGTGATGCCGATAATTCGTTGAGCATGCGCTGGCTCAAGTCGGGCGCGAAACGCTCCATGAACCATGCCTCCGGTGCCGGCGGCTTCTCGCACCCCACCGTCACAACCCGGGGCGGCAAAGGCTCCGGCGTCGACAAGGACTGACAACCGCAAGTCAGCAGTAGCCAGCCTGTGACGCAGGCGAGCTTGAATCTGTTGTGCATCGCTCATCTCCTTCCAATGTGTATTGCCCTGCTCCTGCAGGCGATCCTTCAGGTCTTTGCGCTGACTTTTCTGTTCAGCCAACTGCTCTAGGACTGCAGCTGCAGCTTCCTCACGCTCACGACCGTGAGTCCGATCCTTAGCCGCCAACTGCTGGACATAACCTGCAGCCTGTTCAGCCAGCTGCTTTCCGTAATCACTGGCCTGACATACCCAAGCCCCACGCCCGCCGGCATAGAGCCCGACTGCAACAGCCAAAACCGCGATACGCCAGCTCAGCGGCATTACTGCAACACCTCAAGCGCATGCTTGTAGAGCGCCTGGCGATCCTTCAAGCCATTCAGGCCACCATTGACACGGCGGGTGATCAGCTCGAACACCGAGTCATGGGCCTGCAACACCTTGTCAGCGAGGCTATTGAGCCCCGCCCTTTGCCAGTACCAGCCGGCTGACAGTGAGGCGTAAACCGGCTGCTCGGGCAGGTCGGGGGTGCTGAGCAAGCGACTGTCACCGAACAGCGCTTCGCTGCAGGCCTCGTAGTTGTCGCGGCCGGTGATCTGAATGAGCCTACGGCCACGGTACCGCTGACCGTCGCCATCAGCCGCCGGGGTATTGCCCCAGCCACCTCCAAGTAGCACAACGCAAAACATCTAAGAAACTGCGGATTGAGCTCCGCTACTTGGAGGAAATGAACGAACTGGGGCGTCTGGTTGGAAGCTTCTGACTCAGAGGCAGGAGCGCGGAGTCCGCAGCCCTCACTTGATCACGACTCAGGACGGCAGAGCTGTAACTGCCTCCATGCTCAGGCTACGTTTCGATGATGTCAGGAAGACTGCAGCCCGCAACGCCCTCGAAGTCCAAGACAACATCTTGGCCGAGCGGATAAAGCAGTTCCAATTCAGAGATATCCGCCCCAAGGCAGCAAGCGAAATTGGTGATTTGGGTCACGCAAGCCGCTTACTGGGCCACACTGATAAACGTATAACCGCAACCGTTATCGTCGTGTTGGGGAGATAGTGAAACCAACGCGCTGACTTAACGTTCTATGCCACATCCTTCAAATCAAACGCCTCTCTGACAAGGCCGAGAACGTATCTGGACATAACCGGAGAGACACTGTTCCCTATCATCCGGAAGGAATGCCATATCGTAGGATGAAACACAAACCAGTCAGGGAAGCCTTGGAGCCTAGCCGCTTCTCTGACTGTAATCACCCGGGGTTCCGCAGGGTGAATTGGGCGCATTGCTTGGAAGCTCCCTTTATCACTACCTGTTCCAGCTCTTAAGGTTGGACAATGCCCATCCCAAGACAATCTGGGATAACGACTGACATCCTCAACTGCCCCTGGAGGAGTAAGCGAGAATCGTCTCACCACAGTCTCACTATGCTTGGTTTTCATCAGCCCCGAAACCATTCCAGACTTGAGCATTTCTTTGGAAAACTTCGCCCCGACAAGCGGAGAGAATTTTCTTAGATCTTTGACGTATTTACTGAGTTGGGTGTCGTCTTTGCAATACCACCAACCATAATCATGGCTGGTGACATCAGGATCACGCAGCGAGGAAGGCAAGTCAGAGATAGCCTCGCATACTGTAACAGCACAGATCCGTGGAGAAATCAGCCGTTCTTGAATAGCCGGCATAGAAATATCTCTCCGACAGCCGACGACAAGCACTCTTTTTCGTGAAGTCGCTGCTCCACAATCCAAAGCATTTACTTTAAAAGGTCCAATCACATCATAGCTAGAACCGACTATATTTAGAGCCTCATCCAAAATGTACCTATTTCTCGAGTCAAGAATGCCTTCCACATTCTCCATCACGAAAAATTTTGGACTGAGGATAAGCACTTGTCGAAAGAAATGGGTAATCAGACTATTACGAGGATCCTCCGGCTGCCGCTTACCTATACGACTGAAGCCTTGACAAGGAGGACCGCCGATAACCAGATCGGGCCTAACATCTCCAATAGCCACTGACCAAAAATCGGAATCTAATCTTGAAATATCCGCCAAGTGCACCTTTGCGGATGGGAAGTTCAGTTTATATGAGAACTGTAGATTGGGATCGATATCCACCGAAGCGATATTTTTAAAACCGGATAACTCTGCCCCCAGGCCGAAACCTCCGCAACCACTAAACAAATCAACGAAGGTCGGCCTGCTCAAACTGTTCACCCAAGACGATTAAAAGGCGGGATTATAAAGGATTTTATCAAGAAAATGAAGTCCCTTCACAACACCACCTCTCCATAAGACGGATACAACTTATAGAACTTTGAATAGTCATCAAGCTGGCCCTGCGGTAGTTTAAACCCAAGCCTTTGCAGCACATCAGCTTCTTCAAGCTTTTCATTAGATGGCAATAACGCATCTAATGAAATACGCTCCCTATGAGTCAGCGGCGGAACCTGAATAGGATATAAAGCCGGGCCAATATACTCAGAATTTATAAAGCATCTATTCTGAAGCAATTTAGCCTCACTATCCTCATCCACAAACATACCCCCGACAGTAATCATGGGAGCATTATCTTTGTAGTAATAATTCAAAAAAGAAATAAATTTACCACCTCGTCCCGAGCGCCGATGAGCACGCTCTATATGCCTAGTGAGGCAGGTAGCTAGAATATTGTGATAATTCTTTAAATTTATATGCTTGAATTCTTCCTCGCTGGGCGCCGCCTCTCCCAGCATTTCCTGCAATCCTTCATGCCTATTTTTCAGTGGATTACCATCGGAATCTTCTTTAGGTATCCTCCCCATATGAGCATTAACGGTGACCATCAAGATTGAAGCTGGTGATATCTTGGAAGCTACTGAAGCACTGTCTTCAAAAACAGCTGGATTCTCAGGTCCACAATCGTAATCAAGCCATACAATTGCGGGCTTCTTCCAATCTGTTGCTTCTATCCCATCTGCAGCGGCCCCTGGGAAAACTCGAATATTTTTGTAGGGCCGATTAAACATGGCTCTCGGCGAGTACTCTTCCAATTCAAACGAAACAAGATCCTCAATGCCTAGATTTTTGTGCGCGAGGACAAAATCAACAAACCACATAGACCCCATGCCGAGATATTGATAAGTAGAAAAATCGAAGGTACTCGATAACCCCATCAAGGTTTCGAATATTACTTTTCTCTCAACACACTTATTGGGACGAAGGGAATAATTAATCGCTTCGAACGAGGCCATTACTCACCAACCTCGTTTTCGACATAGTACTCGAAAGTCTTTTGGCCAATCTGTTTGTAGCTCATTTGGATATTCCCAAACGACTGAGCCACCTTATTGAGAAGCGCAACAGGCTGGGTATACGATACAGTACCCATTTTAATCTTCGGCGCGGACTCAAACACAGGCAACCTCATCGGAGCGGCCTCAGGTGCTTTAGCCCTAATCTCTGAGATTGGCTTGATCGCCGCACTGGACTCGTAAGCTTTAGCCTTATCCAGGTTTGCCTTGCGCACATTTGTATAATCTAAGTATTTACGGGTTGCATCACGCATAAATACCGTCGCACGCCTAAATACAGGGAGTGTTTCGTCGATTTGTCTTTTTGTAGTAGTCCAAGGGAGCTCGCCAGGTTTGTCAGACGAGAAAAATATAAGGCCAACGAAACCATTATATTGGGGGTGCCACGCAGGAAAGCTATCACCCCAAATTGTTTTGTCGGTTTTATCGCCCGCAAGGACAACCCTATCATTACAAATTACGTACCAGCCCCAAACCTCAGAATCTTTACTAAGCGAGGCTGGATCTCCGGCATCCTCTGGCGGTACTCCAGCAACCCCAGAAACAATTCGGACACTTACCCCAGCTTCAGCATCTTGATATTCATGGACATAGGGAGAAATTATATCACTATCTCGAACCCCATAAATGTACTGCGTGACCGAAACTCCATTTATCTTGATCCTAAAACCATTCTGCAAGAAGAAAGAGTAATACTTCCCTATATCCTTTCGAAGCTTTGTTATGAAGATCTGATCAGAAAAATCTGAAGCAGTACCCTTTCTCAGATCACTTACCGCAATCTCAGTCCCGACCAACCCAGCAGGATCAATTTGATTAAGCTCAAATTCCCACTCTTTTTTTGCAGCCCACGCAGAAACATCAATTTCAGTTTCGAAAGCTTCATCGGGAGCTGAGTCCGTAGCACTCCTAATTTTAATTAATTTACCGATCTTAAAAATTGCCCGCTTCATTCCAATGCCATACAACCCGATAGAATTTTCGGCATCCTTTGGTGCGTCTGCTCTTCGCCCAAAGTGAAATGCATACTCTTTGGCATCATTCAAAGACATTCCGCCACAATTGTCTTTGATTTCGAAATTAGTCTCACTCAATAAAACATCAGCAAAATATCCTGTCAGGTCATCTCGCCCCTGAGCCTGCGCATGCCTCGAAGCTCCATCAATGCTGTTATCTAAAAGATCAAAGATACATTCATCAAGGCCGATATCTCGAGTTATCATATCAATGAAGAAATCTTTTGTCGGGTCAGCTTTAGCTGTCCAATGTCCCATCGGTATACTCTCCTTTCCGCCCCGATCCGTGCCAAGGCTATTCCAATCTACACATCGCATTGACGTGGCATATGATCATGATTGCATATTGCCAGATCTAGAGAGGAAGCCGCTAGCGTCCCTGTGGCACAAATCCCGGGGATGACATGAGGACCGTAGGTAAACTGAGGTCGATAGACCAGATGATGAGGGTAGGGAACGAGCTCATCAGCACGCACCGCACTAAGAAGGCTCTCACTCCTCCACAGCAATAGGAATGCGGAAATGATGCATAAAATGCGGAAACGGTCCGTGAAGGAATGGAGTCCAAGGCGGCACCCCAGAAACGCAAAAAGCCCTGAATAATCAGGGCTTTGAATGTGGCGGAAGCGTAGAGATTCGAACTCTAGGATAGTTGCCCATCGACGGTTTTCAAGACCGTTGCCTTAAACCACTCGGCCACGCTTCCAGCTCGTTTTGCGGCCGCCATAATACCGTAATG
>Ga0213823_1002326_pt1 | contig 10082 bp, 5 predicted proteins | sample MC6MC0907MG_FD_179887 | JGI IMG/M metagenome (GOLD analysis project Ga0213823, IMG submission 179887) | Enriched soil aggregate microbial communities from Iowa State University, Ames, United States - MC6-MC0907-MG | ecosystem: Environmental > Terrestrial > Soil > Unclassified | place: USA: Iowa...
ACATCGACATGAGCCGTAGTGAAACCGTGTGGATCGTCGATGACGACCGTTCTATCCGTTGGGTTCTGGAAAAGGCCTTGCAGCAGGAAGGCATGACCACCCAGAGCTTCGACAGCGCCGATGGCGTGATGAGTCGCCTGGCCCGTCAACAGCCGGACGTGATCATTTCCGACATTCGCATGCCCGGTGCCAGCGGTCTGGACCTGTTGGCGCGGATTCGCGAGCAGCACCCACGGTTGCCGGTCATCATCATGACCGCTCACTCCGATCTGGACAGCGCTGTCGCCTCGTATCAGGGCGGCGCGTTCGAATATCTGCCGAAGCCGTTCGACGTTGATGAAGCGGTGTCGCTGGTCAAGCGTGCCAATCAGCACGCCCAAGAACAGCAAGGCCTGGAAGTGGTGCCGGCACTGACGCGAACCCCGGAAATCATCGGTGAAGCGCCGGCGATGCAGGAAGTGTTTCGCGCCATCGGGCGCTTGAGCCACTCCAACATCACCGTGCTGATCAACGGCGAATCCGGCACCGGTAAAGAACTGGTCGCCCACGCCCTGCACCGCCACAGCCCGCGCGCCGCCTCGCCGTTCATCGCGCTGAACATGGCGGCGATCCCCAAGGATCTGATGGAATCCGAGCTGTTCGGCCATGAGAAAGGCGCGTTCACCGGCGCGGCGAATCTGCGTCGCGGGCGCTTTGAACAGGCTGACGGCGGCACGTTGTTTCTCGATGAAATCGGCGATATGCCCGCGGATACACAAACCCGTTTGCTGCGGGTTTTGGCGGATGGCGAATTCTATCGAGTGGGCGGGCATGTGCCGGTCAAAGTCGATGTGCGCATCATCGCCGCGACGCACCAGAATCTGGAAACCCTGGTGCACGCCGGCAAATTCCGTGAGGACTTGTTCCATCGCCTCAACGTGATCCGCATCCACATCCCGCGCCTGTCGGACCGTCGCGAAGACATCCCGACCCTGGCCAAGCACTTCCTCAGCCGCGCTGCGCAAGAACTGGCGGTGGAGCCGAAGTTGCTTAAAAGCGAGACCGAGGAATACCTGAAAAACCTGCCGTGGGGCGGCAACGTGCGGCAGTTGGAGAACACTTGCCGCTGGATCACCGTGATGGCGTCCGGGCGCGAAGTGCACATCAGCGACCTGCCGCCGGAGCTGCTGAACCTGCCGCAGGACTCGGCACCGGTGACCAATTGGGAGCAGGCACTGCGTCAGTGGGCCGATCAAGCCTTGGCGCGTGGCCAGTCGAGTCTGCTCGACAGCGCGGTGCCGGCGTTTGAGCGGATCATGATCGAGACGGCGTTGAAGCACACTGCCGGGCGTCGGCGTGATGCGGCGGTTTTGCTGGGTTGGGGGCGTAATACCCTGACGCGCAAGATCAAGGAATTGGGGATGAAGGTGGATGGTGGGGATGATGATGAAGGGGATGAGGGTTAAAACCTTGTTCGCTTGAGGATGGTTGTGTACTCAGGATCGATCCCCCTCACCCCAGCCCTCTCCCCAAGGGGGAGAGGGGAAAGGGAGCAGATCTCGGATGTTTTCGAAACCTGAGTTCGGCTCAATATTTCAGGTCGGCGTAACTTGAACCAGCAACTCGGTCAGCCCCCTCTCCCTATGGGCGGTCCGACGTTTCGGGAGGGCTAGGGTGAGGGGTCTCCGTGCACCGCATCAATGCACAATGACCCGCGATCGCGCACAGCCGCATCGCCACACGCCTTTCTGAAAAAACCAAAAAACCCACTATTCAAAAACGCGAAAGCCCCGAATCCCGGGGCTTTCGTGTTTCTGATCAACTATTTTGTTTCACCAGATTAAAACCTGGCACGCCCCCTGCAATACCTCTTGCAGGTGATTCGATTCACCACCCGTTTCGGGGACCTTGGTACAGGCAGGCCGGGGATTCCCCTCTTTACATCGGGCTCATACCGCAACGCGACGAGCCTACCCTTTTGGGATCCTTGGTACAGGCAGGCCGGGGGTTCCCTCTTTACACCGGACCGACGCCAACAGCGAAGTCCATCCTTTTGGGAACCCTGATACAGGCAGGTCAGGGATTCCCGCTTTTACACCACTTGCCGAGGCGTTCAGCCCGGTGTCAATCGAGGACGCTTGGGCAATGCAGGGGCGGGGGCACCGCCTTCGTCATGTCCGCGTATTTCATCTTCATATCTGTTCAGCATCTTTGTCGGACTGTACTCGAACATGGCAATTTCTCTTAATAGCTTTTGAACAACCGGGCTGGCTTTCTTGTAGTCGTTCAGCAAAATCCAGACTCTAAGCTGCAAAGACTGATGCTCGACCTGGTATTCCGGCATGCTGGTCAGTTTTTGCAGGCTGGACGTGAAAAATTTGTGCTCACGATCCTGCTGGAACCACTCCCATAGAGCACGTTTTTCCTGGGACTGTGCCTCTGGCACATCTTGCATCCAGTAATCGAGCTGCGAAGGATAGATATCCAGAGTCTTCCCCAGCCAGACATCATTGCCTGTTTGTCGACGTGCAGTGATGAGTCGCCGCAGCGAAGCCGGGTCCGTTATCGGGTTGCGAATCAGATGAAAACCTTGCCGGATTTCAATGGCGTCGGGGATCGACCTTATTAAATTATCGGTGAGACGTAAGCTGTCCTTGGGAATCTCACGCGTGATGCCCTCTGGAAATCTGTCTATTCCGGTATAACTCAGGTCCACCTCCCGCAGCGCTGTCATGCCTTCGAGCGTCGGCACGGCAGACAGAGGATTTCCCCGAAGTGTCAAAACCTCCAGCCCTGACGGACCACCCTCTGTCCCCAGCCCTGCAGGCAGCTGTTGTATGCGGGTATGCGAAAGATCCAACTCCCGCAGGGCAGGCATTGCCATCAGCGACGGTGCATCCCGCAACGGAATGTGTGCGAGCCTCAATACCTCTAACGGCAACGGCCCGGTTTCGGAACCAAGCCCACCGAACATCGGCATTATCTGAGTATCCGACAAATCGAGTGTGCGCAACTCGGCCATATCGGACAGTACAACAGTCCCCTCCAGATATCGATTTTCATGCAGATCCAGCACTCGCAAACGTGAGCGCAGGGGCAAATCGTTGAGCCCTTCAGGCAAATGAAGCAAGTTGGAAGTACTGACCTTCAACACTCGCAAGTCCGTCATGCCGGACACTACAAGAGGAGAATAAAGAGTGCAGCGATGCAGATTCAATTCTTGCAACCGGGGCAATACGTTGAGCTGTAATGTTTCTGGAGGCAAAGGCTTGAGAAGAGTGTGTTGTATGTGCAGGGTTCTCAACTCTGTAACCCTGCCGAGAGCATCCAGCAGTTCTTTACCGCGAGTTCCGAAATTTTTCAACTTGATGGTTTCAACGTGAGAAAACGTAGATAGAAAATCTCCCAGATTTCGTACTACATCTCCCTCAAGGCTTAGAGAAACAACCGAGTCCAGCCGTTTGGAAAAAATCGGCAAATTCAGATTGGTACGACGCCCAAGATTGAGCTCTAACTCAAAGCCCACCAGCTGTCCGTCCCGGTAGACTTTCTCGGTTTCATTACCTTGCCATTTATACAGCCGACGAAATTTGTCCCCGATCGCAAGTCGTCTGTTGCGCTCGTGGTCGTTGCTGCCCTTGTAGGTGGCCTCCCAGGCGCTGATCTCGTGATGCATCTGAACAAACCCATGTTGAAGACGCTTGAGTTCTACTTCTGCCGCATCCTTGTCGCCGAACCGTGCAATGAAGTCATCCGCGTGTTGATCGGTCGATTGCGGAAAGTACTTTTGAACCTGCGCCCGAGTGGTGGTCTCAACCACCTCGCGCGGATACCAAAGGCCACTGCCGGTATCACGAAGCAGCACCGGACCTGAAGGCAGCCGTTCACTGGAGAGTCGGGCCCGATGCAATCCCGTCTCTGGATCCACTGCAACAAGGACAGTGCCGCCCTCAACCAGGTCGACGTAGGTGCGCCGGTTGAATATCCGCAAACCTTCTCCGTTGGCGGGTTGAAGCGTTGCCCCTGTGGTGACCAGGTAATCCTGCAGGGACAATTGAGGTGCAGGAGGCCGGGCATCAACGGGAGCCGCATGAACCGCTATGGCCGGGGTCGCAGGAGTCGCATCTGTGGCGACCGCGCTGGACGACCCCGCTCGCAGCTGCACACTATCGGGAGAAATACCTGAGCCGGAACCTCTTTGGCCCGATGGACCGGGGAGCGAAGTATTAAGGTCCGGAGACCGCGTAGGGCTGACAGGGACATCCACTTTCACGTGGGAACTGCCACCGGTCGGTGGTTTTACTGGCATGTTTTTTCATCCTTGAAGAATTCGCCCCTGGCATTCGGGCCTGGGACAAAGGTATTGGCATCCTGCCGTGATCAATGGAACGCTGCGCTTTTGTATGCTTCGCCGAGTCGTTTATTGCGGATCAAGCCTCGGACGCTTGGGTAATTGATGCAGTGTCTGATTTTGCCTACCCGAGTCATGCTCGCGTATTTCGGCTTCCAGCCTGTCGAGCATTTTTCCGGGGCTCGGCTCATTGAACAGGATGTCGTTGAGCCGTGCCTGCTCGCCAGGTCCACGCTCGCTGTAGATCTTGAGGAACCACCAGACCCGGCGCTGTAAAAGCGGATACTCGACATGAAATTCTGGTGTGCGACTCAGTTGCCGAAACGCGTCCAGCAGGCGCAAGTGAGAACCGAAGCTCTCCCAGCGTCTCATTTTTTCAGGTATTTCCTTTGGCGGCACATTACGCAGCCAAAGGTTTGCCGACCGGTCATTACTTTCACCTCCCAGCCAAATATCAGTGCCTGTTCTGATACGTGCCTCTATCAGGCGCCGGAGGGAGCTCGGATCCGTTATTGGATTGCCGATGAGATTAAAGCCTGCTCTGATCTCAATGGACTCAGGAATCGATGTGATTCGATTGTTCGCCAGATTCAATATTTTTCCGGGAATCTCGTTGGTGATGCCCTCCGGAAATCTGTCTAACCTTGTATTTGAAAGATCCAGTTCCTGCAGCGCAGTCATTGCTTTAAGTGAAGGTGCAACAGAAAGCGCGTTGTCGCCCAGTCTCAATACCTCCAGCCTTGACGGCCCGTTGTCGGCATCAAGCCCGATAGGGATTCGGCGTATTCCAGACCCTGTCAGGTCTAATACGCGCAATTCGGTCATCCCGGAGATGTCCGGATCCGTTAGCAAAACAACGCTCGGGTCTTGAAGAGAAAACCGAGCGCGCAAGTCGTCGGGATAAAAACTCCACTTTGCCTCTCGTATTTTACCTAGCCTCAACTCCTGCAGTCTGGTCATGCCCCTCAGCGAAAAGTCATCCTGAAAATCACAATCCGGCAGGTTCAATTCTCGCAATCGGGGGAGCCTCGCTAATTGCTCGGCAAAGCGCGGGCCTATATCGAATCTTGAGTAAACACGCTCATATATAGAGCCCCCGAAGGATCTTCTGGTGATCATCTGGCTTGTTACCGTCAGACTTTCAATGTTGGGAAATTGCGCAAAAAACACTTCCGGGTTCAGCGGTGCATAACCTCTTAAAGTCAAAGAAACGACTGAGTTGAATTTCAATGAAAGCAGCTTATCGACTGGCCACAGCGTGAGATTGAGTTCCAGCTTGAAACCCGATAGCCGCCCATCGCTATAGACCCGCTGATCTGGCTGGCTTTGCCACGTATACAATTGGCTTAGCGTGCTCCACATCTCAAACGCCTCCCGTATCTCACTGGACCCTTGTTCGTGATTTTGGTGGCGCGGGAGGCTGACGTGTTCGCCGCCCAGTTGCGGTAGCCCAAGCTGAATCCGCTTGAGTTCCACATCTACTACATCCTTGTCACCAAACCGGGCGATAAAATCATCCGCGTGTTGATCAGTCGCTTTCGGAAGGTATCTTCGAACCTGCGCTCGGGTAGTTGGCTCAACGACCGTACGCGGGTACCAAAAACCACTTTCGGCATCACGCAGCATCACCGGACCTGGAAGCAACTCACTTGGCCGTCTGGCTCGATGCAGTCCCGTCTCGGGGTCCACGGCGACAGGGACAAAATCGCCATTGGCCAGTTCAGCGTAGGCGCGCTTCTTGAAAATCCTTAAACCTTCGCTATTGATTTCGGGAAGCATTGCCCGGGCATTGATTACGTAATCGCCCAGCGCCGGTTGAGGCGCAGGCAAACGAGCTTCAATGGGGGCCGCGTGGATAATGACCGCCGGAGTCGCACCGCTGGCATCGGCGTCAATCGCGCTGGACGACCCAGCTCGCGGCTGCGGATCATCAGGGGGGAATCCTGAACCGGGACCTCGACGACCCGATGGGCCAGGGAGTTGAAAGTCCACGTCGGCCGGACGGGTCGGGCTGGTCGAAGCATCCACTTTCACGCGGGTGCTGCCACCAGCAGGTGGTTTTACTGGCATGTTCTTTCATCCTTGAAAAAGTCGCCCCCGGCAGTCGCGCCTGGGACGGAGGTATTGGCATCCTGCCGTGATCAATGGAACGTTGCGCTTTGGTATGGCTCGCCGAGACGTTTACGGCTCAAGCCTCGGACGCTTGGGTAAATGATGCAGAGGTGGATTTTGCCGCCCCGAGTCATGCTCGCGTATTTCGGCTTCCAGCCTGTCGAGCATTTTTCCGGGACTCCGCTCTGTGAGCAAAATGCTGTTGAGCCGTGCCTGCTCGTCAGGGCCACGTTCGCTGTAGATCTCGAGGAACCACCAGACCCGCCGCTGCAAAAGCGGATACTCGACGTGATATTCAGGTGTACGACTCAGTCTCCGGATCGCGTCCTTCATAATGTGAGAACCAAAGCTGTCCCAGAGCTCCACTTTCTTGGTTAACTCCCTTCCCTGCGGCACATTTCGCAGCCAGAGATTTGCCGAGCGGTCATTACTTTCATCCCCCAGCCAGACATCGGTGCCTGTTTTGATACGTGCATGTATCAGTCGTCGGAGGGAAGCCGGATCTGTAATTGGATTGCCCACGAGATTAAAGCCCGCTCTGATTTCCACGGACTCGGGAATTGATGTGATTCGATTGTTCGCCAGATTCAATACTGTCCCGGGAATTTCAGACGTGAGGCCTTCGGGAAACTTGGCGATATCTGTGCTGGAAAGATCAAGTTCCCGCAACTTGCTCATTCCTTCGAGCGAAGGCGCTTCAAACAGCGAATTTTCGCCGAGTTTCAATACTTCCAGCCCTTTGGGGCCATTCTCGGCGCCCAGCCCGTCAGGGAGCTGGCTGATACCGGTCTGCGTCAGATTCAATACCCGCAGCTCGGACATCCCGGTAACGTCAGGCGCACGCCCTAAAAAAGGATTTTGTTGAAGATCCAATACCTGTAACCGCGACCATCCGGCCAACTCGTTCAGTCCGGCAGGCAAGCCGACAAGACGGGTATTACCCAGTTTCAACACCCGCAATTCAGTCATATCGCGTATCGAAAAACCATGCCAGAGGGGATGGCCTTCCAGGTTCAGCTCGCGCAAACGTGGCAGCTGTTTCAATTGTTCAACATCGGCTCGCGAAAGGTTGAGCATAGGGTTACTCAAGTCCGCCACGCGCAACTCCGTGAGCCGTCCGACTCCGTCGGGCAGTCCATACATCATTTGGCCTGACGTCCTCAGTATTTCAAGGCTGGGAAAGCCGGCGAAGAAATCCTGCTGTGTTTGTGACGAAGAACCTCTCAGAGTAAGAGAAACAACGGAATTGATGGGTGTAGAAAAAAGTGGGGCCCTTTGCATCGGCCATTCGCTTAGATCGATATCCAGCCTGAAACCCGCCATTCGTCCACCGCGATAGATTCGCCCCCAAGGGTCGAGCTTGCTGCCTTGCCACTTGTACAGTTGAATCAGCTTGGCACTCAGTGACAGTCGACTCACGTAATCGGCGCCGGGAGAGTCCCTGAGGGCATTCCTCCAGGTGCTGAGCTCACGCTCCAACTGCGGCAAACCCAGTTGAATGCGTTTGAGTTCAGTCTCTAACGTCTCCTTGTCACCAAACCGGGATACAACGTCATCCGCTTGTCGATCGGACAGTTCCGGAAGGTATTTTTTCACCTGCGCTCGAAGGGTCAAGTCAACGCCCTCGCGTGGATGCCAGAGACCGCTGTCAATGTCGCGTACCAACTCGGGGCCGGAAGGATGCCGCTCACTGGGCAACCGTGCTCGATACGTTGCATCGACCGGATCCCTTGCGACCAGAACAGTGCCGCCCTCTGACAGATCGACGTAATGACGCTTGTTAAACGCCCGGAGGCCACGGCTGTCGGCATCTGGAAGCGTTATCCCGGCGCCGATCAAGTAATTTTCCAGTAGCGGCGCGGCTGCCGGATGTGGCATGTCAACGGCAGTCATTTGAACCAGCACGGCCGGCTCCGGGCGGACGACATCAGCGTGTGTATCGCGGGATGGCCCGGCTCGCCGCTGCAGGTCATCGAGCGCAAGACCTGAGTCGACGCCTCTGCGGATCGATGGATCGGGGAGCGAAGTATCCACATCACCGGGGCGGCTCGGGCTACCGTGAACATCCACGTGGGTATTGCCACTGCGAGGTGGTTTTACTGGCATGTTTTTCATCCTTGAAGAACTCGCCCTTGGCATTCACGCAAGGAACGACGATTTCGGCATCCTGCCGGCTTTCAGAAGAACCGCACGATAGCGTGCGCACGCCAAGAGGGAGAGCGGAAAGACAGATTTGTGTAGTGGGAAACGGCGTCAATAAGCGTAGGAGTGATCAAGCCGGACGGTTAGTCTCGGCTCAGTTCGCTTGCAATCGAATTTCCAGGCGCCAGCGATCATCGACTTCGCTGCCGACCCACTCGCCCAGCAGCGGCCGCGCCGCCAGCACCGTCAACAGCAAGCCGCCGTCACTCTTGCGCGTGCGCCAGTTCACGTCCTTGCCACTGAGTTTGAACTGGCCGTTCTGCGCCGGACCTTCGGCCTGAAACAGCAGCGCCACGGTGCCATCGATGATTTCGCCGTGCAGCTTCGGTTCGTTGTTGAACCACACCACCAGGCCGCCATCGCGCACTTCAACTTGCTGCAACACGCTCGGATCCGGCGTGGTCAGGCGACCGATCATCAAACCGATCATCAGGCCGACAATTGCCAGCGAACCGATGACTCGCGGCAATAGTTTCGAACGGTTGTCCACAGGCGGCGTAGAATGCCGCTCATCTTTACCTTCGGAGCCGTGCATGTTTCACGTCATCCTTTTTCAACCAGAAATTCCGCCGAATACCGGCAACGTTATCAGGCTGTGCGCCAACAGCGGCTGCCACCTGCATTTGATCGAACCGCTGGGTTTCGAGATGGACGACAAGCGCTTGCGCCGTGCCGGTCTCGACTACCACGAATATGCCACGCTGCAACGTCATGCGGACCTGGCCAGTTGCCTGGAAAGCCTCGGCAACCCGCGACTGTTCGCGTTTACCACCAAGGGCTCGCGGCCGTTCCATGATGCCGCATTCGTAGCCGGGGATGCGTTTCTGTTCGGCCCGGAAAGCCGCGGGCTGCCGGCGGACGTGCTCGACGCCCTGCCTGCCGACCAGCGCTTGCGCCTGCCGATGCGCGAAGGCTGCCGCAGCCTGAACCTGTCCAACACCGTGGCGGTCGCTGTGTACGAAGCCTGGCGCCAGAACGACTTTAAATAACACTACAAAACAATGTGGGAGCGAGCCTGCTCGCGATTACGGAGTGTCAGTCAACATTGATGTGTCTGACAGACCGCATTCGCGAGCAGGCTCGCTCCCACATGGGGTGTTGCTGAACCGTCTTACTGAACGGTTGGCGTCTCGCCGCTTTCCTGCATGCGCTGCAGCTCTTGCGCGTACAGAGCGTCGAAGTTCACCGGGGCCAGCATCAGCGCCGGGAACGAACCACGGGTCACCAGGCTGTCCAGGGTTTCGCGCGCGTACGGGAACAGGATGTTCGGGCAGAACGCACCCAGGGTGTGGCTCATCGAAGCCGCATCCAGATTCTTGATCAGGAAGATACCGGCTTGTTGCACTTCAGCGATGAAGGCGACTTCTTCACCGTTTTTCACGGTAACGGACAGGGTCAGCACGACTTCGTAGAAATCACCTTCCAGTGCTTTCTGACG
>Ga0213823_1002327_pt1 | contig 10082 bp, 5 predicted proteins | sample MC6MC0907MG_FD_179887 | JGI IMG/M metagenome (GOLD analysis project Ga0213823, IMG submission 179887) | Enriched soil aggregate microbial communities from Iowa State University, Ames, United States - MC6-MC0907-MG | ecosystem: Environmental > Terrestrial > Soil > Unclassified | place: USA: Iowa...
TTGTCAAGACCTTGGTAGCGGTCCTTGCTCCGCACAAAGGCCAGGTGTATGACCCCTGCTGCGGCTCGGGCGGCATGTTCGTGCAATCCGAGAAGTTTATCGAGGCCCACGGCGGCAAGATTGGTGACGTGTCCGTTTATGGGCAAGAGTCCAACCCCACCACTTGGCGCCTGGCGGCCATGAACCTGGCGATTCGGGGCATCGACTTCAATCTCGGCAAGGAGCCGGCTGATACCTTCACCCGCAATCAGCATCCTGACCTGCGCGCCGACTTTGTCTTAGCCAACCCGCCGTTCAACATCAGCGACTGGTGGCATGGAAGCCTGGAGGGCGATGCGCGTTGGGATTATGGCGACCCACCCCAGGGTAACGCCAACTACGCGTGGCTACAGCACATGCTGTATCACCTCAAGCCCACGGGCCGCGCAGGCATAGTGCTGGCCAACGGTTCAATGAGCTCCAGCCAGAACAACGAGGGCGTCATCCGTGCCGCCATGGTCGATGCTGACGTGGTGGAGGTGATGGTGGCGCTACCGGGACAGCTGTTCTTCAACACCCAGATCCCGGCCTGCTTATGGTTCCTAGCTAAACAGAAAAAGCGCAAAGGCGAAGTGCTTTTCATCGACGCGCGGAAGCTGGGGAAAATGATTTCCCGTGTGCAGGCTGAGCTAGATGACGCAGCTATTGCCCGGATCGCAGAAACCGTCGCCGCATGGCGGGGGGAAGTCGAGGATGGCGCCGGCATTACGGAGTATGCAGACGTGGCAGGGTTCTGCCGCAGCGTGCCGTTGGCTGAAATCGCCCAACATGGGCATGTTCTAACGCCCGGGCGCTATGTGGGTGCAGCAGAAGTCGAGGACGACGATGAAGCCTTTGCCGAAAAAATGCAGAAGCTGACCGAGAAGCTGGGCGAACAGATGGCCAAGGGTGCCGAGCTTGATACGCTGATTCGGCGGAAGTTGGGGGGGTTGGGGTATGAGTTCTGAATGGATCCTCACAACCCTGGGCGAAATCTGCTCCAAGCAGCGCGGTGCAATTCAAACGGGTCCATTTGGCAGTCAGTTACATAACTCCGACTATAAGGAGGTTGGTATACCAGTCGTGATGCCAACCAATATTGGTGACGGCGGTATTGCGACTGATGGCATCGCCAGAATAGACCAATCAGACGCAGAACGACTTCAGCAGCACAAATTGCAGCTAGACGACATCGTCTTCAGTCGTCGCGGCGATGTCACCAAAAATGCTCTGATTAGCTCTGAAGAAGTTGGCTGGCTATGTGGGACAGGCTGTTTAAAAGTCCGGCTGGGTGAGCAGACCATGGCGAATGCGACGTTCATCTCGTACTACTTGCGCTTGCCAGAAACAAAAGAGTGGCTAGTTCGGCATGCCGTTGGTGCGACGATGCCGAATCTCAATACAGGCATTCTTTCGTCAGTGCCTATCAGATTGCCTCCTCTGGAAAGCCAATTTGAGATTGCTGCCATTCTTGGAACCCTGGACGATCGCATTACCCTTCTACGCGAAACGAACAAAACCCTCGAATCCATCGCCCAAGCCATCTTCAAGTCCTGGTTCGTGGACTTTGACCCGGTGCGCGCGAAAATGGAAGGCCGTCAGCCTGAAGGGATGGATGAAGAAACAGCTGTGCTATTTCCTGATTCGTTTAAAGAGTCAGATTTCGGATTGGTGCCGAACAACTGGCATTGGGGCACCTTAGATGATCTATGCACCCTTAACCCTGAATCGTGGACCGCAAAAAAACATCCGGACACGTTGAATTATGTTGACCTTTCAAACACCAAAGAAAACATAATATCTGGCGTTTCGGTATTGTCTTTTGAGGCCGCCCCCAGCCGAGCTAGACGTGTACTTCGCACAGGGGATAGTATTGTAGGAACGGTACGCCCAGGCAATAAGTCATATGCCTTCATTGGCTGTAACTTGGAAAATCTGACGGGCAGTACTGGATTTGCAGTATTGAGACCGAAAACCCTCGAACTGGCAGAGTTCATATATATTTCGGTAACGCGAGAGCCGATCATCGAACACCTTACCCATATCGCAGATGGAGGGGCTTACCCTGCTGTCCGGCCTGAGGTGGTTGCCAAAGTTAAAACAGTTCTCCCCTCCGATAACGCATTAAAAAAGTTCCACCAAATTGTGTCTCCATTATTTGAATCAGTCGCGAACAATCAATCGAGAGTGGAGGTCCTGACGTCTATGCGTGACGCCCTGATTCCCCGTCTTATCTCCGGCCAGATCCGCATCCCCGAAGCCCAAGAACAAGTAGAGAACGCTTTGCAATGACCGAAGACCAACTCGAACAGGAAACTCTGGGCTGGCTCGCAGAAGTCGGCTACACGGTTCGCAGCGGTCCGGATATCGCCCATGACGGCCCGGACCCACAGCGTATTGGCTACGGCCAAGTCATTCTGCCTCAGCGTCTACGTTCCGCCATTGACCGCCTGAATCCCCACATCCCCGCTTCCGCGCGTGATGATGCGTTCAAGCAAGTCGAGAACCTAGACACTCCTGTTCAGTTGGCCGCCAACCGCCTGTTCCACAAGCTGCTAACCAACGGCGTGAACATCCAATATCAAAAGGATGGCGAAACGCGTGGCGACTTCGTGCGCCTGGTGGATTGGACGGACCCGCAAAACAACGAATTCTGGGCGGTCAGTCAGTTCACCATCAAAGGCCCGCACCATACGCGACGACCAGACATCATTCTGTTCATCAACGGCTTGCCTCTGGTGCTGATTGAGCTGAAGAACACGATTAATGAGAATGCCGACATCTGGAAGGCCTACGACCAGATTCAGACATACAAAGCACAGATTCCAGACGTCTTCGAATACAACGAGATTCTGGTCGTCTCCGACGGTAGCGAGGCCCGCTATGGGTCGCTGTCCGCGAATGCCGAGCGCTTCATGCAATGGCGCACGATTGATGGCGTGGAGCTTGACCCATTGGGGCAGTTCAACGAGCTCGAGACGCTCGTGCGCGGTCTGCTCGCGCCTGCTTACTTGCTGGACTATCTGCGCTACTTCGTGCTGTTTGAAGACGACGGCTCCCTCATCAAGAAGATTGCCGGCTACCACCAGTACCACGCCGTGCGACTGGCCATCCAGCACGTGGTTGAGGCGTCGCAGCTACAGGCCGGAGCAAGCCAACGCGGCAAAGGCGGCGTGGTTTGGCACACCCAGGGAAGCGGCAAGAGCATCACCATGACCTGCTTTGCCGCCCGCGTGATGCAAGAGCCGGCCATGCAAAACCCCACGATTGTGGTCATCACCGATCGCAATGACTTGGACGGCCAGTTGTTTGGGGTATTCAGCCTGTCGCAAGACCTCCTGCGCGAACAGCCCTTAAAGGCCGATACCCGTCAGGACCTGCGTAGGTTGCTGACCAATCGTCCGTCAGGGGGCATCGTCTTCGCTACCATCCAGAAGTTCATGCCTGGAGAGGATGAGGACACCTTCCCGGTCCTGTCGGACCGCGGCAATATAGTTGTGATTGCGGACGAGGCCCACCGCACGCAGTACGGTTTCGAAGCTAAGCTCAAGACACGGAAAAGCAAGTCCACCAGCGCCATCAAGTACGGCCACGGTCAGCTGGCTGCGAACGATGACCCGGATGTTGGCGTGGCCACCGAATTGGCGGTTGCAGAACCCACGGTCACCTATCAGGTGGGTTACGCCCAACACCTGCGGGATGCGCTGCCAAACGCCACCTTTGTGGCCTTCACGGGAACACCCGTCAGCAGCACGGATCGCGACACGCGCGCCGTATTCGGCGATTACATCCATGTCTATGACATGCAGCAGGCCAAAGAGGATGGCGCCACCGTGGCCATCTACTACGAGTCGCGCCTGGCCAAGCTCAAGCTCAAGGAAGCCGATCTGGAGTCGCTCGACGAAGAGGTCGACGAACTCGCCGAAGACGAAGAAGAGCAGACTCAGGCTCGCCTGAAATCGAGATGGGCAGCCCTGGAGAAAGTCGTAGGCGCCGAGCCGCGCATTGCCAGCGTGGCTGCTGACCTCGTCGAGCACTTTGAAGAGCGCAACAAAGCGCAGGATGGCAAAGCCATGGTGGTCGCGATGAGCCGCGACATCTGCGTGCATCTGTATAACGAAATCATCAAACTGCGCCCTGACTGGCACGACGAAGACCCCGAAAAAGGCGCTATCAAGGTCATCATGACGGGCAGCGCGAGCGATAAAGCCTTGCTGCGCCCGCACATCTACAGCGGTCAGATCAAGAAACGGCTAGAGAAGCGCTTTAAAGAGCCCAAAGACCCACTGCGGCTAGTCATCGTGCGCGACATGTGGCTGACGGGCTTTGACGCGCCATGCGTGCACACCATGTACATCGACAAACCCATGAAGGGGCACAACCTCATGCAGGCCATAGCCCGCGTGAACCGTGTCTTCCGGGACAAGCAAGGCGGCCTGGTGGTCGACTACATCGGCATCGGCAATGAGCTCAAGGCCGCGATGAAGGAGTACACCGCCAGCAAGGGCCGGGGCAAACCCACGGTAGATGCTCACGAAGCCTTCGCCGTGTTGCTGGAGAAGCTCGACATCCTACGCGGCATGATGCACGGCTTCGACTATTCGGGCTTCAAGACTGGCGGCCACAAGATTCTCGCGGGCGCCGCAAACCACATCCTGTCGCTACGCCCGCCCGCGGGCGACAAGGACGCCAAGCTGGACGGCAAGAAGCGATTCGCCGACAACACGCTAGCCCTGAGCAAAGCTTTCTCCCTGTGCTGCACGCTGGATGAAGCCAAGGCGCTACGCGACGAAGTGGCGTTCATGCAGGCCGTCAAGGTCATACTGACCAAGCGTGACATCAGCACGCAGAAGAAAACCGACGAGCAGCGCGAAGCGGCCATCCGCCAGATCATTAATCAGGCCGTGGTCAGTGAAAGCGTGGTCGACATCTTCGACGCCGTGGGTCTGGAGAAGCCCAACATCGGCCTCTTGGATGACGAGTTTCTTGCCCAGGTTCGCAACCTGCCCGAGCGCAACCTGGCTGTCGAGCTGCTGGAGCGCCTGCTGGAAGGTGAAATCAAAAGCAAGTTCGCCAGCAACCTGGTACAGCAAAACAAGTTCTCCGACATGCTCGGCAATGTCATCAAGCGCTACCAGAATCGCAGCATCGAGACGGCTCAGGTCATGGAGGAACTGGTCGACATGGCCAAGAAGTTCCGTGAAGCGGCGAAGCGTGGCGAGGAGCTGGGGCTAACTGACGACGAAATGCGCTTCTATGACGCTCTGGCCAACAACGAATCTGCTGTGCGCGAGTTGACCGACGAGACGTTAAAGAAAATCGCGCACGAACTGACAGAGAACCTGCGCAAGAACATCACGGTTGACTGGTCCAAACGCGAAAGCGTGCGGGCAAGCCTGCGACTCATGGTCAAGCGCATATTGCGCAAGTACAAGTACCCGCCTGACATGGCGGATTCTGCCGTGGAACTAATTCTGATGCAGGCTGAAAGGTTGGGAGAGGAATGGGTTGCTTGAGTTGTCGAGCGGGACGCACTGGACCCAGCCGATTCGCGCTGCCAAGGGGCGACGGGGAGACCGTAAGGGGTCGACTGCGGTCATACGTGAGAGGCTATTCCCGGCCACCATCGCTAATTCGGCGGGCGAAGGTTTGATTAATCGCTAGACCATCGACACCCGTCATACGAATCATGACGGCAAAACGAGGTAGTTTTGTCTAACGGTCTTTTCTTTGATTGAGTGCTACGCCCGCAGCGATCAGACAAGTTCACTGTCCGGAACTCTTCCTGGGCGCGAGAGTATGGACGCAATCCAAGTAGTGACCGGAGGATCGAGCAGACCAGAAATGAAAATGGAGTTCCAGTTGTTCTTACTCTTGTGCAAGTCGTCAAGCGCGTCGCGTTCCTCTTCAAGCAGGGATTGAACTTCGGCCCGCGTTGCGATGTTATCTGCAAAGGCGCGCACCACGCGACTGGGCTTGCGGCACAGCGAACTCCATCTATCAGCCAAGTACCTCACAATGGCCGTTCTATGGACAATTGCTCGGACGTGAAACGCAATAGCGGAATGAAGAGGGTGGGCGTTCGAGATCAACAGCACGAGAGAGACCCTCGGCACTTCACCCAAGTCCTCGAAACGAGCGCTCACCAGACGCTCACTGAGACAGTCGTCGAAGTATGGGTGTAAGACACGTTCGCCCGGGTTGGCACCTAAGAGCGTCTCTTGGCGCCGACTATTGCACTTGCAGGCCGGAACTAAGTTCCTTGAGAAAACGGAGAAGATCGGAAATCCGTTCTTTGGCAGGTAGTGATCCAGCGTCCCACTATGCATCGATCCACACATCGGGCACACCAGGTGCTCAGTTGACTCTCGCATCTCGGAGATGTAGGCCAAATCAGCTGGTGGGGACGCGTAGTGCCCCTTTAGCAACGCGGCTTCATCTGCACCAATCGGATGATTGTGTACAAGCGTCGGAGCGCCGTTAACGGCTACATATTGAGCGTAGCCAGCTTGGACGAACATGACCAAATTCTGAAGCCTCGGATAGCTGCCGAGTCGCTCGTTCTGCGACAGGTTGTCAAACGCGGCGGAGTCATCGTACTCAGGCAACTGCAATTTGTTCACGGGCGCACCTCACCCTCGATCGACGCGCGAATTCTATTCAATATTTCCAAGGAAAGCTCGTTTTTGTACTCAGCATAGATCTGTGGCCAAGGTACCTGCTTCGCAATCAGTCGGTGCTCGACTTCTACGGCCAACCTGGACGGCTCGTCCTCCCCAAACACGAAGTAGGAGATCGCACCAACATCCGCCCCGAAGGTTCGCAACTTCGGACGCTGCGCTTGCACCATGTTCTCGCTGTTTACGCTCAGGACGGTAACTTGCTCGCGGAATACCTCGCGCACAAAGTACGCAGAGTGCGTCGCAATAATGGCCGCAGATCCGGTCACCTCCAGCAGGCCGTCCAAGAGCGAGACGAACCTGCTGATGAAATTCGGGTGAAGGTGCGTCTCCGGCTCGTCCAGCAGCAGCAGTGAGCCGTTTTCAATATGCAAGCTCACCTGCGCGGCAAACTTCAGGAACGAGATCTCACCGCTGCTCAGCGGGTAGCCTTCATCACCCACCACGCGCACCGGTTCCTTCTTGACGTCGATGGAAGCGAAGCGCTCTAGGACACGTTGCTCTGCTCCCTGGGGTAACTTGGCAAGCGGCACGTAGGAGCCCGATTTCGAGTAAGTCGGTAGATGGAGCTCGTCGAACTTCGAGATAGCACTAAGCGCCTCGGTGAATATCTTCCACCGTGACTTTGACGCAACCATCTGCGTGGATCTGGCAACCTGAACGATCAGGTCGGAGAGATAGTCATTTCGCCGTGAACGGCGAGACCGATTCATCGAGTAACGTTGGTACCAGATTCGTGGCCGCTTCCTCTTGTCCGTCGGGAAAACTGACTCGGCCTCGTTCGTGGGCGCGAAAGCGAGCAGCCGGTTGATCAGCGGTCGCCCGCCGTCGGTCCCGTCCGTCAGGACAGCTGTTCCGTCGATAGCAGCGCGCGCTATGCGACCCAGCGTCTGGCTCTTACCAACACCGTTCTTCCCGATGATGACGGCGATGCGTTTAGGCAAGTCGGCTGCATGGTCGAACCTGAACCTGAGATCGTGCTCGTTCTGTCGCCCTGGCAACTGAAAACGAACTGCTAAGGTCGGTGACAAGATACCCGTCTGCTCGCTCGAAAGCCCCCGCAGTAATGGGCCTGCGTTTTTGTACGCGAAGAAAGAATCTGAACTTCGCATGAAGGCCAGCGAAAACACCTCCGTCTGGGTAGCAAGATTAAGGATAGACACGGTCGACTTGAATTCGTTTAGCGCAACAAGGTCGTTCAACGCGGTCAGCGCTGCCGTCGCATCGTCAGCATCGAGTGTCTGGACAAGCCTCCGATATGCCTCCATGTCCGGCAGCATGGTGAAGAAGTGGTGGTCGGACGTTGCTTCTACCGTTGATTCATCCTGCGTCGAGACCAACTGCTGAAGCAAATCTTTGCCGTTCCGATCTGCTGCCGGGTTTAAGAACCCGATAAAGCCGCTTTCATGTACCGCTTCATTCGTCGAACGCATACGGATCCGGTAGTCAACCCGCATGTGATGTCCAAAGTCGTTCCACTCATCTGACGACGGGACGACGAGTATGGTGCCGGGAGGCAAGTCCATCCCCAATGCCGCACGTCGCGCAAACAGGACACGGAGGCCAGGGGCACTATTCTCGGCGGATATCTTCTGCATAATGGTGTATTTTCAGCGCGACACAACCCAAAAAAAACTTGAACATTGCATCTCTAGGATCCGAGCAAGGGTTCATTGGGAACATCTGGAACAGCTCACGGGCACAAAAGAGAAGTCTGTCATTCTCAACATCAGCAACACATCGAAGTCCTCCCGGTCGTGAGTAACTGAACTCTGCCAACATCTATTGTCCATTCAAAGAAGTCGACTGGCTACAAAGATCATGAAGGTCAGCAGATAAGTGCAAGATTTGCGGAAGCAGATATTGGAAAATTATCCATTCATCCCAGTTCGTTGACTGTGAGAGCATTATTCTGATGAGCTTATTGGGCCCCACGTCGGTGATGCCGGCTTTCGCTGAAGGACAGACATCGAGAGGCGAAGCTCAAATGACTGCAACGGGTCGCCGGCAGTTACTGCACCCATATGCATGAATCGGCTCCTCGTAAGTCGCTCTCACCCCATCCCGGTGATGTTAGGACAGCCGTTCGTAGCGAATATTCCTGTTGGACCGCTTGACATAGGCGTTCTGCTGCGGCTTACCAAGCTGGATATGTTCGAGCTTGCCCCAAGCAGCAGCCCACTGCACTATTGCCGCGCTTAGTTGCTCGGGGCCGTTATTGCACCGAATGGCAGAGGGCTTGCCTCGCCCGCCGATGACCTGCTTGACGGTGCGAATCACGCGCTCGGAGGGCAGCGAAAAGTCGATCTCGTCCAACGCCCCGCAGTCCAAGTCATCAATCACATTGAACACCCGAAGGCTGCGCCGGTCGGCAGATTAGTCATGCTCCAAGTCCAACGACCAGACCTGGTTCATGTGGGTAGGTACCGCCCCTCCAAGAGGTCTTCTTGCTCTCAGAGAAAGCAGCGAATACCACTTCTTGCGCTGTTATCAGCGGTGTCTCGCGCTATACACACGGCGAGGCATTGCTGCCCGCCCTCCCTCGGACTGGAACCAACCTGCTCTCCAACCGCCCACGAATTTCAAGGGTGGGAAACAGTGAACAGGAAAAACTCCAAAATATCATATGGTTACAGCGCCGTCCGGTATTTCGTCCCGTCGCCTTTACTTGACTCGCAGGCGGCCAAACCAACGGAGGCGCGGGCTCGGAGACGAGCCGTGGCTCAACTTACTTACCAAACCCTTCTCGACAATCAGCAACGCCAAGTGATCGGCGAGGGCCTCAACGAACAGACAGCATCGAACCGCGCGACGGCGTTGCGTGGCTTCCTCAAGGCCAACGGCATCCACATCAACGACGTGGTCGGCGACGAGATGCGGGCCGGCCACAGCACCGCTCTCGAACGGTTCCTGCTCGGCTTGCAAGAGTTGGGGCAGTCTGCCCGTACCGTGTCCAACACCAAGTCGGCATTCCGCCACTGGAAGGACGCGGTGATCGCCCATGACACCATCCAAGCGGCGCACGAAGGCAAGGCCACGCCCTTTCAGTCGACGCTGGCCGCACTGCTGGAGAACCGGGCGGCAGCCACTGTTGCCAAGCGAGTCGGCATCCCCCGGGACATGATGTACGGCTGGATCAAGGGCAAAACTCCTCGCGGGCACAACGTGAATCACCTTCTGCGGCTGGAAGCGTTCTTCGGCCTTGAGAGGCACAGCTTGGTGCAGCTGTCAGGCATGCGGCTGATCGGCCAACGCCAGGCGCGCGTAGGGAAGGCACCAGCCCCAATCGTCTATCGCACGATCCTGGGAGACCTGACGCGCCAGATCTATGCTGAGAAGCCGGCGCCTGGATCCCTTCTGCGTCGTCAATGGACCGAATTCATG
>Ga0213823_1002337_pt1 | contig 10047 bp, 14 predicted proteins | sample MC6MC0907MG_FD_179887 | JGI IMG/M metagenome (GOLD analysis project Ga0213823, IMG submission 179887) | Enriched soil aggregate microbial communities from Iowa State University, Ames, United States - MC6-MC0907-MG | ecosystem: Environmental > Terrestrial > Soil > Unclassified | place: USA: Iowa...
GGTAATCCAGCAGTTCTGCTGCACTTGCCCGTCTCTATTGCGTTTCGGCGCCCACTTCATGCCCAAGCCCTGATCAGTTCTGCCCATATGGCGTCGCCGTTGGGGAAGTAGGTGTGCACCTCTTGTTCCGGTGAGAAATCCAGTTGCAGCACGGCCAGGCAGTCGTCAAACAACGCGGTGTCGAGGCCGCGTAGGCTGGTCAGCACAAACGGGTAGTCGCGGCCGTTGTAGAGCCCGAGCAGGAAACGGCCGACAACGGCGCTTTGGCCTGTACCGCGCTGGGCGACAGGCACCAGGCGGTTCAGTGCCTCGACACCGGCCTTGCGGATGGTGGGGCGCTTTGCTTCGAACTCTTGCAACTGTTGGAACCAGTTGGTTTGCGGTTTTTGGGCATGCGTATTCATGAGGATTTCCTCCAGAAGCTCGGATCAATAGGGAAGGGCGTCGACGAATGCGATGTCGTGAATCAGCCTCCTGGCTTCAAGCTGAAGCTCTTCCGAGACCGAAAGAAGTGTGCAGAGCATGTCGAGCAGGCAGAGCATTTGTGCGCAGTTGAGAGCGGTGCGCGGGTTCAGATACGCCGCGTACATACGGGTTAGCTGGCCCTGGTATACGGGTAAAAAAGCTTGGAGTTGGCTAGCAATCCAGTCTTCGGACTGAGCCACTTTGATACCGAATGCTTCTGCCTCGGACGCGGGGAGGTCGCCGATAGCCTCCGGTCGAACTCTCGGCGTCTTGGCTCCAGGAGAGGAGAGATCGACCATAATCAGCCGGCTGTTAACCGCATCGCTGCATTCCAGCGGTTGATTTGCGGTAATCACGAGTGCGCCTTCGAACGTCACTTCTTCGCTCAGTCCCTCTCCTGTGCGCGTGATGATGCTGCCGGAGCTGTAGAGCGGCTTCAGTTCGTCCCAATCGATGGACTGCTCTGTCCCGTCTTGATTTTCGCAAACGACTATCCGCTTCCCTGCACCTGCAAATATTCGGGCGCGCCCAGCTGGGCTGGCGTGAGCCAGCGAATTGTTCCAAGGCGCCTGCCGGTTCAGCTTTTGTAGGTAATCCAGCAAAAGAGTCTTGCCGCTGCCGGCGGCGCCGACGATATGCAGGAACGGAAAGCTGTTCTGGTCCTGGCGGATTCGGGCGGCATGTGCGGCCCCCAACCACCAGGCCATAGCCACCACTCCTCGAGCGCCAAAGTAGGCGACAAAGTCGTTGAAGCGAATGGCGGATTTAAGTTCGTTTTGCATGGTTTTGCTCCTGTTGTTGCTGTGGTTAAACGCCCTGGAATACCCAGCAGCGAATGGTTTTCGGTTTGTCGAAAGCGTCCAGCAAGCGCGCCGAATTAACGGGCTTGTTCGACTCCAGAAATTTGGGTGACTTGCTGGTCTTGAGCAGGCGTTTCAGGTCGCTGAGCGCGGGCACCTGCTGCCGCTTGTTGGCCGCCATCTCAACGAATTCGTTGAGGTTCACCGCGATCAGGCCATCGCGGCGCGCATGATTGAGCGCGCCTTTCTCGTCCAGCCCATTGAGGAACTCGTACAGGTCCCAAAACTCGCGCACGGTGGGGTGGTCGGCGTTGATTGCCTGCTGCCGCTCCAAGGCCATGCGGCTGACCTCGGCGTGCGCCAAAGCCTTGCGGTGTTCGCCCAGGGGCACCACTTCTGCCAACGCATCCACCAGGCTGCGCAGTTGGGCGTGGTTCTTGGCGATACGGACGGTGCGGATACCGGGTTGGGCCAGCAATTCCTGCTCGTAGCGGGAGGTGTTTTGCTCCATCAGGCGCATGGTGTTGGCTTCGCGTTGCAGCGCTTTCACCAGGAAGCCGCTGATGCTTTCCATCGGCATGCGTTCCAGTTGCTCGGCAAACTGCTTGGTCTCCGGAGTGTGGTGTTCCCGGGTCAGGTGGACATGGCAGAGTCGCTGCAGGATGGGTTCCGAGGCATTCACCGGGTTGTTCTGAGCGATCAGCAGCGCAGCTCGGAACGGCGGCTCATGGGTGTCGTTACCGTTGTTCTTCACACCGGTGGAGCGAACGCTGCGGCCGTTGTAGGCGGTTTTCAGTTCGTCCCAGTCGAAGTGCTTAACCGGCTGGCCTTCCTTTTGCTCACGCTCCGACTCGATTAGCACCACCGGCAAATTGCTGACCTGGGAGAAGTTGCGCGCACGGCTCGCGGCGGTCGCTTTGGACGGGTCGAAACCTTCGTAATCAGTACGGCCGACCAGCTTCCATAGCAGCTCCACCAGGGTGGTCTTGCCCGATCCGGCTTCGCCCACCAGTTCCAGGAACATCAGCGACTTGTGAATCTGGCGGATCTGCTCGGCGTGCAAGGCGCCCAGCCACCAGGCCAGCACTACCAGCCCCTGAACGCCAAAGCAGCGCCAGTAGATGTCGAACCAACCTTCGTTGTAGGCGTTGAGGTCGGTGTTGATATGCAGAACAGGCGACTGGCTCTGTGATTTGATGCTCAGCTTGCCGAGGTCAAAGAAGTCTTCGTTGTTGCGCGTCTGTACCTTTCCGCCGAAAAAGGCCAAGTCGTTGAAGACATAGGCGCCATGTTTGCGGCTGTAGCCGATCCATTCGATTGTGTTGACGGTTTTCAGGCAATCAAGCTGAGGCGCCAGGATCCGTTTCAGCTGCTGAGCGCTACCCTCGAACATCGCGCCGTTGGAGACATTGAGCAGGCGATTCGCGAATTCAGGTGCAGAGGTGAGCTGCTTGGCCGTGAAGGTACTTTTGATGGCAGCCCCTTGAGGGCGCTCGATGCGGAAGTAGTACCAGGCCTCATCGGTCAGGTCGTTGCGCATGTAGTACAGCGCCTGGAAATTGCAGTTGGCGATGCTGGTCACTGAGCCCGATTGACGCAACGCTTTGTAGCGACGCTGTTCGTCGCTGAGCAACTGATCCTCATGACGCTCAGAACTCTCCAGATCTCCCATGGCGCGGTCGTATCTCTCAAGGTCAAGCCGAAACCAGTACAGGCGCTTGCGGAACGAAAAGTGGAATTCCTTGCGCTCGTCACGCAGGTAAATGAGGAAGCCTTTTTCCTCAGCCGAGTCAGCCAGCAACAGGTCGCCATGATGGCGGGCTTCGTCGAGGTCTTGAGCGATCTGCTCGGCGCGTTTGTCATCGCCCTCAATCGACTTCCATCGGTGATGCAGGTCGTTCCAGTCAACTTTTTTGCCATTGGGCTGAGGGATTACTGCTGCCTTGCAGGTGAAGCCCAGGTCGCGGGCTTCCTTCGCCCAGCGGCGCATGTTGGCTTTAGCGATTGGCTCGTTATCCAACGCCCACACCAGGGTAGGCAGGCGCTTACCGGCATCGTGGCGCAGCTTGATCAAGGCTTTGAGGGAGTCAATTGGGCAGGGGGCGCTGGACATCATCGACACTGCCGCGATGCGGTTGTGAAACAGCGCGATAGCGTCGAAGATGCCCTCGACGATCAACAGCTCTTCGACTTCCAGTAAGTCCACGCTTGGCGGGCACCACCACACCCCTTTGTAACTCTCCCTGCCATCACCTGCCGGCCGAAAGCGTGCTTTCATCTTGCCAAATCGGTCGGGCCGGTCGATCAAACGCTCCCAATAACCACCTTTCTCCAGGGCGAAGCGCACGGTGGCGCTGCCGATGTTGAGCTCGCTGTTCCAGTAATGCTCCTGGGTGAACCATCCGGCGATAAGCTCAAACTTGAAGCCGCGAGCGAACTCCAGATAGGCACGTGCCGTGGCAAGCGGGTTATCCGGTGTAGATGGGGCGGTCTTACTCCAGTCATTGAACAAATCGTCATACACGTCCTTGACATGAATGCGGTGTTTGCACTTTTCTGGTCGTCCGCAAATCAACATCCAGGGCGCATCGTAGAAGGTGTACAGCGTCTTCTGGCCGCAACCTGGCGCAGGGCAAACACCCTTGCGCATGTAGTTGGTGCCGCGCATATGCTTGAGCTGGTAGTCCCGCTCAATACGCCGAATAACTTCGGCTCGCAGCCTTTCTTGCATTTCCATCGGGGCTTACTTCGCTTCGGCAAGACTGTGTTTAAGGGCGCCAATCAGGCGTTTTTGCGCGGCCATTACCGGGAAGGCCGCGAGCAACGAGCCATGCCGTAAACCCTCGGGGATCATGCGAAAGCGGTCGTCGTACCAATGCTCGTTAAACTGCTGCGCGTACTGGTTCCGTAGCGCTTGGAGCAGCGCTTCGGCCTCTTCGCGGGGCAGTTTTGCGGTGATGGCGACGTCGATTTCCATGGTCCACCTCGGATTTCGGGCAAAGCTCACCCAAACCCACGGGAAGCGGGGTAGGGCGGATTGTTTAAAAGGGGGTTACTGAGGTTGTTGCTTCAGCGCGGCATCGCGCTGGGCCAGCATCGTCTGTGGTAGCAGCCTTGCCGGGACCGGGTAGCGAAGGTCCGCCCGGGTGTCGATCAAATGCACGACGGTGCTGCCAGGGCTGGAGCCCCAGTCCACGCCGATCCACTTGCGTTGATTGATGATCTGCAATTCAGTCCAGGCGTTGTGCACCAGTTGCTGAGCCATGAAAACTGGCACTTCCAATGCGGTGGTCATGTGCCGAACGCAGTTTTCATACAGTAGGTCTGAATCCACCAGGTGCTGCGCTTCGTGCCTTTCCAGGTAGGCGAATGCGGCACGTTGCATGCTGCTGCGGTAATCGTGATCAAGCTGTTCATGGTTCATTGCGCACACTCCATTTCCATTTGGTCGAGCAGGTCGGGTTGATCGTTGGCGGACTTCATCGCGGCGCGGCGCAGGGCAATGTCGGCGATAGGCAGCTTGACGGAAGGGTTCGCCATGCCGCTTGGGCTCATTTCATGGGTCATTTCGAACTCAGCCCGCACCGACCAGCCGCAGGCCTCGTTGGTGCATTGCAGGTAGGCCACCCGCAGGAATATGTGTGTGCCTTCGCTGGTGCGGATACGCATGCGGCCCAGGCAGTGAGGACAGACAAGTTTGTAGGTACTCACCCAGCGAACCCTCGGCCGTGCAGTTGAATGGTTGCTAGCACTTCGGCGTAGCGGGCGGACATGTACTTCATCAGGGCTGACACGATTACTTCGGCCTCACCATGCTCAATGACACCGTCGTCCAGCGCCTGGGCAATGATCTGGTCAACCAACCCGCGCTTGGCGGCGGCCCTTACTGAACGGCTGTACAGTTCGACGTTATCCAGCGTTCCAGGGACCACGACGGGCACAAACATGCCGCCATACATGCCGGTGATGTAATCCGCGAGATATGACGTACCAGCAACTTGCTCGAGGCGATGGATATGTTCGTCGCTCAGCGGCCGACTGCCAGCGTTCTCATAGGCCTGGTTATCAAACTTCTTGATCGGCATCCCAAGGTCAGCCGCAGCGTAGTGCCGGCCCCCGGGGTAAGCGGCAATGACGGCGCTGACTACGTCTTTGCGGTTGGCTAGAACTGAGCGTTTCATCTTCTGGTTTCCTACCTGAGCCAACGGGCCTAATTTGTGACGACGCCGTCTTTGATACCGAGCAACACCGCAGCGCGGTGGGACTCGCCCCGCAGACATTTCTTCTGTCCGTTCAACACGGCGTACACCGTGGACCGGCTCAAGTTGTGCTGATCGGCCCAGTCTTTGGCAGAGAGGCCTTGATGCGCGAGGCGCTCACGTGCCTTTCGGCAAGCTTGCTCCGTGGGGTATGCGTTCGGCATAGTCTCGTTTCGTGTGATTTCGTGTGATGACAGGCGAAGTATTTCCCATGAATGTGGGAATGTCAACTCGTCATGGAGACGTTTGTGGGAATTGGTGATCGCCTAAAAGAAGAGCGCGAGCGCTTGGGCTTCAATCAGACCGAGTTCGCGGCGAAGGCTGGCGCCTCGAAAAATAGTCAGTACAACTATGAGAAGGGCGAGCGCAGCCCGGATGCCAGTTACCTGGCAAAAGTTGCTGAACAAGGGGTGGATGTCCTTTACGTGGTGACCGGCCAGCGCTCATCTGTGGGCGAAGATCTCCTGTCCAACGATGACTTGGAAATCGTGATGCACGTGCGCAGCCTGGACGATGAGGACAAAGGCGCGGTGATGCGCCTACTCAGGGCTTTTACAGTTAAAAAATAAGGAGTTGTGGGATGAAAAGGATGACGTTAACGGTAGTGACGCTGGCAATGCTCGCTTCGGGTGTGTGTGGCGCCAAGGAAAGAACACAGAAGGTTTCGAGTAAAGAATACGGAGACGCTTGGCCGTTTACGGTCGATAGCGTTGACCTGTTGTGCTTTGGACCGTCGCCCAAGGCGTTGGCCCGAACGTCGGACGGGACCGTATATGCCTTGAGCGGTAGTGCACGGAATCAGGCAAAAGATCGCGGTTGGTCGGACGGCCAGGACATCACTAAGCCCAATCCTACGATGCCATCCATCAAGATGGACTACAGCGATATTGTCCAACGTGCTCAGGCGCTCTGCGGTGGGGCGTAATTTGCAATAAAATTTTTTTCGATGGGCTGGTGACACACCCAAACATGCTGAGAATGACTCACTCCCCGGGCGCTTTGGTTGGTACCGATGTTGGTGCCGGGCGCCCGAACGTGTTGAATGGAGTGACACATGTCGGTGATGAAAAAGGTAGATGTCGATCAATCTGAAGCAATTGGATGGTCAGAATTAGATGAGCGCGAACGGAAAGTTGTGAAGCTTTACAGAATGCTTAATGAGGAGCAAAAAGAAGACATACTACGGTTTATTAATGTTCTACTGAATATTTCCTAAAGTATAGCCCGGCAGTGTGTCGGGCTTCGTTGGCTGTTTACAGGAGTGGATGATACATGGATTCGAATGAGATTTGGTCCGACGATTTGATGGAGCGTCAACCCAGCGCCAAATTTTTAACATCTTATCTTCTCGCTAATCCACATATAAAAGTGCTAAATGTCAATTCTCCCTGGGGGGCGGGTAAGTCATTCTTCTTGAATCGTTGGAAGGAAGAACTTAGCAAAGAGCATGTCTGCATTTTTTTTAATGCTTGGGAAACTGATTATACAGCTGAGCCACTAATAGCTTTGGTGACATGTATTGAACAGCAGACAATGGACAACGTGTCGCTCGGATCTACTGAAGCGGGTAAAAATATAATCAAGGTAGCAAGCGAGCTTATGAAAAAAGCCGCGCCTTTGATTGCCAAGGGGCTCGTCAAGAAATTTTCAGGAGTTGAAGTGGACGAGCTGCTGGGTAAGGAAGGGGTAGGCGAAGCGGGAGAGGCGGTGGGAGGAGTTGTAGAGGCTCTGATAAAAGAACAGTCTAAAACGGCAGTTCACGTTGAAGACTTCAAAAAGGCTATTCTTGATAAATTGTCTCAGGCCACTGAGAATAAGACGTTGCGTACACCAGCTTTTATTTTCATCGATGAGCTGGATAGATGCAGGCCTACGTACGCTATTGAACTTTTAGAACGGGTTAAGCATTTCTTTGAATTGGATGATTGCCGATTTATTGTAGCTTCCGACTCAACTCAGCTAGCGCATTCTGTAAGGGCAGTTTATGGGGAGAAGTTTTATTCTGAAAGATATTTGAGTAGGTTCTTCGATGCTGAATTTCGTTTGGATAACTCGAATATGCTTGCAATTGCTAAGCAGGTACAGTGCGGTCTTTCATGTGTAGCTTTGCAAATTAGTACGTCTGGTTATGCAAATGCATATGGCCTTGAGTCCTCTCTTGAACCGAAAAGCGGCACTATATATAGCGCGGAGAAAGATTATCCCGAGCATGCATTGATACTTGTAGGTCTGGCTAGATATTTTAAGGTTGAGCTTAGGGAGATGCTTCGATATGCTCAACAAATAAACAGTATGGCAAGTGCTTTGCCTGAACATAATTTTCATTATTTTTGGGCGGCTTATTTAATATTTTCTAAGGCGGCGAGCGAAGATCTATACCAAGCTTTAGGGTTTGAAAGTAAGGCTTTTGCTGCAATTGACTTGTTTGACACGACAGCTGCTCCTGTGAATTATACTTTCTCCGGTGGGCATGAGTCTATTGCCGAACTTGCCAAGTTTTACGCTCGAATTGTTAATTGTGGGCAGGACGAATTAAGGCAGATGCTGCATAACTCTCAGGGTTGGCGAGGCTCCGTAGTTCGTGAGGCTTTTCAGAGATTGGATGTTATTAAGGGGTACAGGAAGTTGGTAGAACTTGCGCATAGAATATCTTAAGTCTAGCTGTTTTCTGTCTGATGGCAGAAAACAGCGTCTTTCACGCAACTAGACTTTCATTCTATCGAATTCTCTCTTGACCGCACGCCTTGCCGTTTTTTCCGAAGCATACAACCACCGCAACCGCTTCGGCTTGCTCTGATCTCCCGCCGTTACAGTCTTTTCCTTCCCTGTTTTCTTGTCGCGGTAGTACGCGATGATCCCTGTGTAATCGCCTTTGTTTTCCTCGGCCAGCCCCTCAACCGTATCCTCGGGAAGTTTGCTCTCCAGCTCCAAGCTGACGGTGTATCCATTGTCCGGGCTGAGGGTGTGCTGCACGTTACCGCCGTACCAGATGATCTCGTCGATCTCCGGCTTAACGCCTTGAAGCGTGTAGGTCAGTTCGGGAATGAGGTCAGGCCGACCCCGGGCGAGGGTGTAGCTCAGCGTCGCGCTGCCGCGTTGCAGACGGTTGAATTCCGCCCGGGCAGCGCGCAAGGCGGACTGGCGGTCGCTGAAGGTGTGACGCAGGTCTTTGAGGTTTTCACCTCCGCCGGCAATGGCCTCCTGTTTCTTCGCACTGTTCACGTCATAGAAATAGGCTCGCACACCGTCGTAGCTGTCGCGGTCAGCTTGCAGGTAGCGGTGCTGGTCGCCATCGGTGCGGGTGAGGGTGATATGCGGCAGCTCGGCGCCGGTGGCCGTCTTGCCGCCGCCCGCCGGCAGGCACAGCAGGCAGCCCGCCTTGACGGTGACCACGGCGTCGAACTCTTCGCCTACGCGGCTGATCAGGTTGGCGTCGGATTCGTTGGCCTGGTCCAGCTGAAGAATGGGCAACCCGTCTAGGGCGCCGGAAATGGTGGCGGTGAGGCCGTTGCCCAGGGCTATGTCGCCCAGGACGTCGCCGAGGGTGGTGTTGCTCCAACTGCGCTCGCGCTTGGTCTTCAGGCCTTTGCGCAGGTCGGCAGAGCGGGCGCGGATGCTGAGTACGTCCGGAGCACCGCTATGCTCGGTTTCATCGACGGTGTAGGTGCCCTTGTCCACCAGGCCTGTGTCGCTCCAACCCAGCCACAACCGAATGACCGCGCCCTTGGGCGGGATCGCTAGCAGGCCGTCGTGGTCGCTGAGGGTGATGCTGAGTTGGTCGGCCTCGATCCCGCGATTGTCGGTCAGCTCCAGGCTCATCAGCCGTGGACTGATCAACTGGGCGATGTCGTTGCCATCGACCGTGATACGAAACGCCGGCACCGGATAAGCGGCATCGCGGCGGTAGCGTTCGGCCAGGTCTTCGATGTAGCCGGTGACCTTGGACAGAGCTGCGTCGATCACAGCAACGCCCTCAAGATGTTGATGCCTGCGCTGGTACCAGCGCCGAGCAGGTCAATCCGGTCGTCGTCGATCCGTTTGAGGCTGATCGTGAATTCAATACGCCGAGGTGTGCCGTCACGGAAGAACAGCGTTTTGGTTTCGCTCAGGCCATCGATAATCCACAGGCCGTAGATACGGCCGCTGCCTTCAACCATCGGCCACGCCCTGCCGGTGTTTGCCATCAGGCGCAGGGCGTCGAGGCTCAAGGCGCTGCCGGCCAGTTCCGGCAGGATGACGCCGGGCAGGGTGATGGAGTCGTCGCCGCGACCGACAAACTGCCGAGCCGGAGCGGCGCCGACGCGGCTGTTGCTCGCATGGCGCCATTCGGTTTGGCGTTGCAGCTCTTGGTAAGCGGCGGTGGACAGGCTGAACACGAACATGCCCAAGGCAAGCATCATGGGGATTACTCCAGATCTGACAGTTTGCTGCGCTGGCGTGCGGCTTTCTCGCTAGCGATACGCGCCAGCTCGGCCCGCACGGCGCGGCTGATCGCCTGGGCGTCCATGCCTGGCGTGGTGTGG
>Ga0213823_1002343_pt1 | contig 10011 bp, 8 predicted proteins | sample MC6MC0907MG_FD_179887 | JGI IMG/M metagenome (GOLD analysis project Ga0213823, IMG submission 179887) | Enriched soil aggregate microbial communities from Iowa State University, Ames, United States - MC6-MC0907-MG | ecosystem: Environmental > Terrestrial > Soil > Unclassified | place: USA: Iowa...
ACGGCGCCATCAATGGCAGCAGAGAAATTCCGCGCCAGAGGCCCTTGGCCGGAATCATCGTGCGTTGCAGGGCGTAGGCAAACAGGTAGGCCAGCGGTACGACGATGGCCGCGACGCTGAGGGAAACTTTCAGGCTGTTGCCGAGCAGCCAGTGGAAATTCTCGCTGCTGACCAACTCCTTGGCGGCGAGCCAGCCACCGCCCTGCCCGGCCTCACTGCTGAAGCCACGCCAGAAAATCGCCAGCAACGGCAGCAGCACGGCGATACCGAGCAGCAACAGCAGCAGGAGTTTGCCGCCGAGGACGAAGATCCGGTCACCGACCTCGGCCCCGGACACTCGCCGCGCCTGCTTGTGCGGTAGCGGCAGTGCGATGTTCGCGCCCATCAGGCAAACACCTGCAGGCTGCGCGGTGGCAAGGCGACCATGATCTGCTGGGCGCCAAGGCGTGGCATGGCTTCCGGCGCCAGTTCGGCGAGGAGCGCGTGGCCCGGCAATTGATCAAGTTCGAAGCTCATGCGGCAGCGGTTGCCAAGGAAAGTGATCTCGCGCACCTTGGCCGGGAACAGGTTTTCCTCATGCACCAGCGGATTGACGCTGATCGCTTCAGGGCGGCAGAACAGTCGGCCCGAAGCGCCGCTTACGCTGCCATCAGCCAGACGCACATCCATCCCGCCAACCCGGGCGTGACTGGCGCTGCTGCGCTGGAACGGCAGCCAGTTGCCCTGCCCGACAAACTCGGCGACAAATGGCGTGGCCGGGCGGTTGTAGATTTCCTGCGGGGTGGCGTACTGCTCGACCCGGCCGTTGTTCATCACGGCGATGCGGTCGGCCATCAGCATGGCTTCGTCCTGATTGTGCGTGACCATCAGGGTGGTGATGCCGAGGTTGCGCTGCAGTTGGCGCAGTTCGGTGCACAGATGCTCGCGCACTCGGGCATCAAGGGCCGACATCGGTTCATCGAGCAACAGCAGCGACGGCGCCGGGGCCAGGGCGCGAGCCAGGGCGACTCGCTGTTGCTGACCGCCGGACAACTGGCCCGGGTACTTTTTCTCACTGCCGGTGAGGCCGACCAGCTCCAGCATCTGCCCGACGCGACGGCGAACTTCGTCGCGACCGCTGCCGGCGAGGCCGTAGGCAATGTTCGCTTCGACGGTCAGATTGGGGAACAGCGCGTAGGACTGGAACAGAATGCCGTAGTCCCGGGCTTGCGGTGCGAGGTGGGAAACGTCGCGATCACCGAGGTACAACTCGCCGCTGTCCTGCTTCTCCAGCCCGGCGATGCAGCGCAGCAGCGTGGTCTTGCCGCAGCCCGAGGGGCCGAGCAGGCACACCAGCTCACCGGCCGCGACATCGAGGGAGACATTGTCCAGTGCGGTGAAGGCGCCGAAGCGCTTCTGCACGCCGCGCACTTTCATCGGCGCACCGGGGTTGGTCAGGGCAGTTGCGATTGCAGGATTCATGGACAGACCTCATCAAGCTGATGAGGCCAATCCTAGAGTTGTAATGCGTCCGTCATGTGGCAGTAGGGCAAAAACGGCTGATAGTGGTATTCGGGGATTTTGGTTCAGGTTTCAAGTCATGGGTTGCCTGGTCTGACGCCTTCGCGAGCAAGCCCGCTCCCACAGGGGGACAGTGTTCACAACACACATCCAGTGTGGGAGCGGGCTTGCTCGCGAAGAGGCCCGCATGTGCACTGAAGAAATCAGGCCGGAGACATTTCCTGAGCCAAGCCGAGGAAGGCCGCCGGCAACCGCGCACCCTTGCGCTCCTTGAGGCAATACAGGTACTCGGGAATCTGCGGCGCATTCTCGATGGTCAGCACCCGCAACTGCGGATCGTGCGGCACTTCCTGACGAGCAATGATGCTGATGCCGATATTGCGCAGCACCGCCTCACGGATCGATTCGCGGCTGCCAATTTCCAGCAGCGGCCCGAAACTGACCCCGGCGCTTTCCAGCAACTCCTCGGTCAAACGGCGGGTGGTCGAGCCGGATTCGCGCATCAGCAAGGTATGCCCGGCCAGCGCACTCAATGCCACATGCTCCTGCGCCGCCAGCGGATGATTGCGATGCACCGCCAGCACCAGTGGATCGCTGCCCAATACCCGGCGAATCAACCGCGCATCCTCTAGCAACTGCGACGACGCGGCGACATCGACCCGGTAATCCTCCAGCGCTTCGAGCACCTGCTGCGAGTTGCCGATCTCCACCGATACTTCCACCTGCGGCAGACGCTCGCGGAAGGTCTTCACCAGATCGAGGATGTAATACGGCGCAGTGGCAGCGATGCGCAGCGTGCCTTGCACCTGACCGCTGTTGCGCAGGAAGAACTCGATATCGGCCTCCTGCTGCAGCAGCGCCTTGACCATCGGCAGCAACCGCGCGCCTTCGTCGCTGACACTCAAACGACGGCCGCCACGGTAGAACAGCTCCACCGAATACTGGCTCTCCAGGTTGCGGATCTGCGTGGTCACGGTGGGTTGGCTGAGGCCGAGCTTTTTCGCCGCCAGCGTAATGCTGCCCAGGCGGGCGACCATGTAAAACGCTTTCAGCTCGGCACTCAGCACAACCGTCCCTCTCATTTATTTGCGCAGCAAGCGCAAACCGTTGAACACCACCAACAGGCTCACGCCCATGTCGGCGAACACCGCCATCCACATGGTGGCGAGTCCGGCGAAGGTTACCGCAAGAAAGATAGCCTTGATCACCAGTGCCAAGGCGATGTTCTGTTTCAGGATGCTCGCGGTGTCACGCGACAGGCTGATGAACGCTGGGATCTTGCGCAGATCATCGTCCATCAGGGCGACATCGGCGGTTTCAATCGCGGTGTCGGTACCCGCAGCGGCCATGGCAAAACCGATCTCGGCGCGGGCCAGTGCCGGGGCGTCGTTAATGCCGTCGCCAACCATGCCCACCCGATGACCCTGTGCATAAAGCGCTTCGATGGCTTGCAGCTTGTCGGTCGGCAGCAAGTCGCCTTTGGCCTGATCGATGCCGACCTGCGCTGCGATGGCTTGCGCGGTGTGCACGTTGTCGCCAGTGAGCATCAGGGTTTTCACCCCGAGGGCGTGCAACTGGCGGATGGCTTCGCGGCTGGTTTCCTTGACCGTGTCGGCCACGGCGAACAGCGCCAGCGGGCCGGAATTGTCGAGCAGCAACACCACGGACTTGCCCTGTTTCTCCAGCGCAAACAGCTTCTCTTCGAGTTGCGGCGAGCACAGGCCCAACTCCTCGACCAGACGATGGTTGCCCAAGTGATAGGTCTGACCGTTGACCTGCCCTTTCACGCCGCGACCGGCCAGCGCTTCGAAGTTATCCACACTCAGTACGACGAGGTTTTTATCCACAGCCGCATTGGCGATCGCCAGCGACACCGGGTGATCGGAACGCCCGGCCAGTGCGGCGGCGATTGCCGGAGCGCTGGCGTCGGCGGTCGGGTCGAGCGACAGGTAATCGGTCTGCACCGGTTTGCCGTGGGTGATGGTGCCGGTCTTGTCCAGCGCCAGATAATCGAGCTTGAAACCGCCCTCCAGATACACGCCGCCCTTGACCAGAATGCCTTTGCGCGCCGCTGCCGCGAGGCCGCTGACGATGGTCACCGGCGTGGAAATCACCAGCGCACAGGGACAGGCAACCACCAGCAACACCAGCGCACGGTAGATCCAGTCAAACCATGCCGCACCCATAAACAGAGGCGGAATAATTGCCACGGCCAGCGCCAGAACGAACACCACCGGGGTATAGATTTTCGAGAATTGATCGACGAAGCGCTGCGTCGGCGCCCGCGCACCCTGCGCCTGCTCGACGGCGTGGATGATCCGCGCCAGGGTCGAGTTGCTCGCCGCCGCAGTCACCGTGTATTCCAGCGAGCCGGCCTGGTTGATGGTGCCGGCGAAGACTTTGTCGCCCACGGTTTTCTCCACCGGCAGGCTTTCACCGGTGATCGGCGCCTGATCGATGGTCGAACTGCCGCTGACGACCTCGCCGTCCAGCGCAATGCGCTCGCCGGGTTTTACCCGCACGCGGGCGCCGAGTTCGACGCTTTTAACCTCTTGTTCGATCCAGTTGCCGTCGGCTTGCTGCACCGTGGCCTGTTCCGGGGTCATCTGCATCAGGCCGCTGATGGCATTGCGCGCACGATCCAGCGAGCGCGCCTCGATCAACTCGGCCACGGTGAACAGGAACATCACCATCGCCGCTTCCGGCCACTGCCCGATCAGCACCGCACCGGTCACCGCGATACTCATCAGCGCGTTGATGTTGAGGTTGCGGTTCTTCAGGGCGATCCAGCCCTTTTTATAGGTGGTCAGGCCGCCGCTGAGGATCGACACCAGTGCAATGATCGCCACCACCCAGGTTGGCGCGGCGTTGGTGAAGTGGATCACTTCCGCCGCCAGCGCGCCGACACCGGACAGCGCCAGGGGCCACCAGTGTTTTTTCACCGGCGCCGGGGCCGGGGCTTCGACGCCAGCCTCCAGCGGTTCGGCGTGCATGCCCAAGGACGTAATCGCTTCAGTGATCGGCGCGGTGTCCGGCAGATTGTGGGTCACGCCGAGCACACGGTTGATCAGGTTGAATTCCAGCTGCTGCACTCCAGCGAGTTTGCCGAGTTTGTTCTGGATCAGCGTCTGCTCGGTCGGGCAGTCCATCGCTTCGATGCGGAAACTGCTCAGGCGGGCGTCAGCGCTGGTCTTTTCGCTCAGTTGCACCAACGCAGGCGCGGCGACTGTCGACGAGCAGCAAGAATCTTCGTGCGAATGAACCGGTGCCGGTGCTGCGGCTTTCGACCCGCAGCAGGAATCGCCGCCATGTTCGTGCTTATGCACAGGCTGCAATTTATGGCTGTGGCTATGATCGTGCCCGTCGCCGGGCTTGTGGGTGTGCTGGGAATCGCTCATTGGTCGCGTCCATGAAGGTGCCTGTTGCCAAGTAAAGACCCTGTAGCCACTATAGGGTCAAGTACCCTTTTGGAGATTGCCGTCATGAAGATCGGAGAACTGGCCAAGCTCACCGACTGCGCCGTGGAAACCATCCGCTATTACGAGCGCGAAAACCTGCTGCCGGAGCCGGCGCGCAGCGACGGTAACTACCGCGTTTACACCCAGGCCCACGCCGAACGCCTGACCTTCATCCGCAACTGCCGCACCCTCGACATGACCCTCGAAGAAATCCGCAGCCTGCTGGCCATGCGTGACAGCCCGCAGGATCAGTGTGCAAGCGTCAATACGCTGATCGACGAGCACATCCAGCACGTCAAGGCACGAATTGACGGCTTGCTGGCCTTGCAGACACAACTGCTCGACCTGCGCCAACGCTGTGGCGAAGGGCCGGGGGCGGATCAGTGCGGGATCTTGCAGCGGCTGGAGGTGAGTGGCGGGGTTGTGGCGACGGAGATCGAACACTCCCACGTAGGCCGCAGCCACGGCCATTGAGACTTACACAGAACCCAATGTGGGAGCGGGCTTGCTCGCGAAGGCGGAGTGTCAGTAGACATCATCGTTAACTGACACACCGCATTCGCGAGCAAGCCCGCTCCCACAGGGTATTGCGTGAAGCTTTTAGACCGCCATCGGCGCGGTCATCGGCGCATGGTGCTCGTAGCCTTCCAGCGAAAAATCGCTCGGTTCCACCAGCTCCAGCCACTCCGGTTGATACACACCGGTCTTGGCAAACTCCGGCACGCGGTCGGAGATCTTCAGTTTCGGCATGGCGAACGGCTCGCGCTTGAGCTGTTCGTTGAGCATGTCCAGGTGGTTCTCGTAGACGTGCGCATCACCGATGAAATAGGTGAACCAGCGCGGCGTGTAGCCGGTCAGGCGCCCGATCAGGCTCAGCAGCGCAGCGCCTTCGGTGAGGTTGAACGGCGTGCCCAGGCCCAGATCGTTGGAGCGGATGTACAGGGTCAGGGAGATTTCTTTGGTCTCGACGTTCGGGTGGAACTGGTACAGCAGATGGCACGGCGGCAGGGCCATCTCATCGAGTTGGGCGACGTTCCAGCCGTGGAACAGGATGCGGCGGCTGCCCGGATCTTTGATGATCGTGTCGACGCACTGGCGCACCTGATCGATGGCTTTGTACAGCACCACGTAGGCCTGACCGTCTTCTTCGCCCTGGGCGATCTGCTTGTAGCCATTGCTCAGGGTTTGTTCGATGGCGGCGGTGTTGCTCAGCGGGATCTGCTTGTACGCCGGCCATTTGCGCCATTGCACGCCGTAGATTTCCCCGAGGTCGTCCTCGCCCTGACGGAACGGGTTGGCCAGCCACTGCGCATTTTCGTTGGCGTTCTGGTCCCAGACCTTGCAGCCCAGCGCACGGAACTCCGCGGCGTTGTTCACGCCACGCAGAAAACCGCACATCTCGCCGATGGCCGATTTGAAGGCCATCTTGCGGGTGGTGATCGCCGGAAAGCCTTCCTGCAGATCGAAACGCAGCATCGCACCCGGGAAGCTGATGGTGTTGATGCCGGTGCGGTTGGCCTGTTTGGTGCCGTTCTGAATGACGTGCGAGACCAGTTCGAGATATTGCTTCATGAGTTACCTGTGTCCTTTGAGCCCCGGCGTCGCGCGCCGGGGTTCGTAGTTTAAGCGGTCGGCGCGAGCGGCGCTGCCGGCGCACGACGATAGGCCAGCCAGATCAGGAACAGACCGCCGACGATCATCGGTACGCACAGCACCTGACCCATGGTCAGCCAGTTCCAGGCCAGGTAACCCAGTTGCGCGTCCGGCACGCGGACGAACTCGACGATGAAACGGAAAATGCCGTAAAAAAGCGCGAACATGCCGGATACGGCCATGGTCGGACGCGGTTTACGCGAGAACAACCACAGGATCAGGAACAGCGCCACGCCTTCGAGCGCGAACTGATACAGCTGCGACGGGTGACGCGGCAGTTGCGCCGGATCGCTGAACGGCGGGAACACCATGGCCCACGGCACATCGGTGGCCTTGCCCCACAACTCGGCATTGATGAAGTTGCCGATTCGCCCGGCACCCAGACCGATCGGCACCATCGGTGCGACGAAGTCCATCAGCTGGAAGAACGACTTGCCATTACGCTTGCCGAACCACAGCGCGGCGAGCATTACCCCGATGAATCCGCCGTGGAACGACATGCCACCCTTCCACACTTCGAAAATCAGCGTCGGGTTGGCCAGATAAGCGCTCAGGTCATAGAACAACACGTAACCCAGACGTCCGCCGACGATTACGCCCATCGACAGCCAGAACACCAGATCGGAGAGCTTCTCCTTGGTCCAGGTCGGGTCGAAACGGTTGAGCCGGCTCGACGCCAGCAGCCATGCGCCGCCGATGCCGACGAGGTACATCAGGCCGTACCAGTGGATTTTCAGCGGACCGATGGCCAGGGCCACCGGGTCGATCTGCGGGTAAGGCAGCATTGCGACTCCTCGTTAGAGTGAAACCAAAATTCCCGGGCGACGCTGCCACCTCAGGATTAAGCCAGGATTGCGGCCTGTTCTGACCGACCGGGTCAGAGCAGGAAATTCAGGCCCACGCAGAACAGCAAAGCGGCGAACAGCCGTTTCAGCAAGCGCGGCGACAACTTGTGCGCCAGACGCGCGCCGAGACGGGCGAACACCATGCTGGTCAGGGCAATGCCCAGCAGCGCCGGCAAATAGACAAAACCGAGACTATGCGGTGGCAACAGCGGATCATGCCAGCCCAGAATCATGAAACTTAAGGCACTGGCCACGGCGATCGGCAAACCGCAGGCCGACGACGTTGCCACCGCCTGCTGCATCGGCACGCTGCGCCAGGTCAGGAACGGCACGGTCAGCGAGCCGCCGCCGATTCCGAAAATCGCCGAGGCCCAGCCGATCACACTGCCGGCCACGGTCAGACCGAGTTTGCCCGGCACCGTTCGACTGGCCTTGGGTTTGACCTCCAGCGCCAGTTGCACGGCAATGACCAAGGCGAACACGCCGATGATCTTCTGCAGGTTCGGCCCGGAAATCGCCTCGGCGGTCAGCGCACCAAAACCGGCGCCGAGCAGAATGCCGACGGTCATCCACATGAAGATCGGCCAGCGCACCGCACCACGTCGATGGTGTTCACGCACGGCATTGACCGAAGTGAATATGATCGTCGCCAGCGATGTCCCTACCGCCAGATGCGTAAGGATCGACTGATCGAATCCCTGCAAGGTAAAACTGAACACCAGCACCGGGACAATAATGATCCCGCCGCCCACCCCGAACAGCCCGGCCAGCACGCCCGCACAGGCGCCCAACGCCAGATAGAGCAGAAATTCCATGACCGTCTCCCAGACGCATCCCCAAAACCGGAGCGGCATGGTAACGGATGCATGCCCTCCGGCTCCACTGACGATGGATGCACGGACGCCGACTGCGTAGAGTGAGCAGAAAACACACAAGGACCACCTTATGTGCCTGATTGTTTTCGCCTGGCGCCCGGGCCATGCCCTGCCGCTGATCGTCGCGGCCAACCGCGATGAGTTCTACGCCCGCCCGAGCCTGCCGCTGGCGCCATGGGCCGACGCGCCGCACGTGCATGCCGGGCGCGATCTTGAGGCTGGCGGCACCTGGCTGGGGATCGGCGCCAATGGGCGCTTTGCCGCGCTGACCAATATCCGCGACCCGCACCAGCCACCGGCGCGCAAATCGCGGGGAGAGCTGGTGGCGCGGTTTCTCACGGGCGATGCGTCGATTGATGATTATTTGCGCGATGTGGTCGGTCGCGCGCCGGAGTACGCCGGGTTCAACCTGCTGCTGGGCAATGCCCATGAGCTATGGCACTTCAATGCGCGGACGTCGGAACCGGTGATGCTCGAACCCGGCGTTTACGGTCTGTCGAATGCCGGGCTGGATACCCCGTGGCCGAAGTTGCTCAAGGCCAAGGCTGCCCTGAGCGCGGTATTGGATGATCCGCAGCCTGCGCGGTTGCTGGGGTTACTGAGCGATGCACAGACCGCGCCGTTTAACGAATTGCCGGACACCGGGGTCGGGCTGGCGACCGAATCATTACTGTCGAGTGTGTTTATTGCCAGCCAGAGTTATGGCACGCGGGCGAGTACCGCGTTGATTGTGCAAGCGGATGGCACGCGAATGATGGTCGAGCGCAGTTTCGGGCCTTATGGCGGGCATTTGGGTGAGGTGGAGATCAATACCGCAAAGTGAGCAACCATTGTGGCGAGGGAGCTTGCTCCCGCTCGGGTGCGAAGCAGCCGCAACCCAGCCAATGCGATCTCTCAGAAGAATCTCATTGACCGAATTGGGAGCGCTCCGCACTCCAGCGGGAGCAAGCTCCCTCGCCACAGGGCCATCAGCCTTTCAGAGGGCCTTGTTGACCGCCGGCGGATTCATCTTCGACAGCCCGAGATTCTTCAGCGCCAGTTGCAGCGAGCTGTGAATAACTTGCGGGTTATCGATCTTCATCAGCTCGGCCAGCAGATCCTTGGCCTTGCTCAGGTTGATCTGGCGCAGCATCCACTTCACTTTCGGCAGGTTGGTGGCGTTCATCGAAAGGCTGTCGAAGCCCATCGCCATCAACAGCACCGCCGCTGCCGGGTCACCGGCCATCTCGCCGCAGATGCTCACCGGTTTGCCTTCGGCATGTGCGTCACGCACCACGGTTTGCAGGGCTTGCAGCACCGCCGGGTGCAGGTAGTCGTAGAGGTCGGCCACGCGCGGGTTGTTGCGGTCGACCGCCAGCAGGTACTGGGTCAGGTCGTTGGAGCCGACCGACAGGAAATCCACCTGCCGCGCCAGTTCCTTGGTCTGGTACACCGCGGCCGGAATCTCGATCATTACGCCAATGGGCGGCATCGGCACGTCGGTGCCTTCGTCGCGCACTTCACCCCAGGCCCGGTGGATCAGGTGCAGGGCTTCTTCGAGTTCGTGGGTGCCGGAGATCATCGGCAGCAGGATCCGCAGGTTGTTCAGGCCTTCGCTGGCCTTGAGCATCGCGCGGGTCTGCACCAGGAAGATTTCCGGGTGGTCGAGGGTGACACGAATCCCGCGCCAGCCGAGGAACG
>Ga0213823_1002347_pt1 | contig 10001 bp, 7 predicted proteins | sample MC6MC0907MG_FD_179887 | JGI IMG/M metagenome (GOLD analysis project Ga0213823, IMG submission 179887) | Enriched soil aggregate microbial communities from Iowa State University, Ames, United States - MC6-MC0907-MG | ecosystem: Environmental > Terrestrial > Soil > Unclassified | place: USA: Iowa...
GGTCGAAGGTGCTCAGCTCGACGGCATGATCTGCCTGGCCTCTTGCGATAAAACGGTACCCGGCCAACTGATGGCTGCCGCCCGCTTGAATATCCCGACCCTGGTGGTGGTCTGCGGCTACCAGCCAAGCGGCGAGTACAACGGCAAGCATGTCGATATCGAAGACGTGTTCATCAGTTCCATGCACGTGGTGACCGGCAAGCTGCCGGTCGAGGAATTGGCCGGCATGGCCCGCAATGCTATCAAGGGCCCCGGGGTCTGCTCGGGGATGGGCACCGCCAACTCCATGCACCTGGTGTGCGAAGCCCTGGGCATGGCCCTGCCCGGCAGCGCGCCGATTGCCGCCAACAGCCAGCAGATGTTCGATTTCGTGCGCCAGGCCGGCCAGCGCATTGTGGAAATGGTCGAGGAAGACCTCAAGCCTCGGGATATCCTGACCCCCAATGCCTTCGCCAACGCCGTCGCGACCATTCTCGCCGCGGGCGGCTCCGTCAACACCATCAAACATATGCAGGCGGTGGCCGCCGAAGGCGGCGTCGAGGTCGACGTCTATCAACTCTTCAGGGAGCTGGGAAACAAGGTGCCGGTACTGGTCGGTGTACGGCCGGTGGGAGAACACAGCATCGAGCAAATGGAGGCCGCGGGCGGCGGGCGTGGGTTGCTCAAGCGCCTGGAGCCGCTGCTGCATGGCGAGGTGCTGACGGTCACCGGGAAAACCCTGAAGCAAAACCTGCAAGGGGTGACCGTCAGCGATGATGCGGTGATCCGTCCGCTGGACACCCCTTTCGCGACCCAGCCCGCCATCGTGATGCTCAGTGGCAACATCGCGCCCCAAGCGGGCATCGTCAAATACGGCATCGACCCGAACAAGATGCGCCGCTTCGAAGGCCCTGCAATCTGTTTCGAACGCTCCGCCGATGCCATCCAAGCCTTGCAGGATGGCCGCATACAGCCTGGCCACGTGGTGGTCATGCGCGGTGCCGGTGTGCGCGGCGGCCCGGCCATGGGCGGTGGCGCTTCGAAAGTGGTGTTCGCCATCGACGGTGCCGGGCTCGGCGACCACGTGGCCATGCTGACGGACGGCCATCTTTCAGGGTTGGTGTGCAAGGGGCTGGTGGTGGCCGAAGTCGCGCCTGAAGCGGCCGTCGGTGGTCCGTTGGCGCTGGTCGAAGACGGCGACATCATCACCATCGACCTGGACCACAACAGCCTCGACGCCGATGTCAGCGAAACCGACATGCAGGCGCGGCGCGCCCGTTGGCAGCCTCTGGCGCCGCAGTTCGGCGGCGGCTGGCTGGATATCTACCGCCATAACGTGTCCTCCATGGAGCGCGGTGCGGTACTGATCAAGCCGCGCGACATCACCCACGCCGGAGAACAACCGCAATGAGGTTGCGCGACGACGAGAAAGCCATGCTTGCCGGCGATCAAGGCCCGGCCGTGCAGAAAGCCATGGACCTGCTGGTGCGTTATGGCGAGGCCCTGGATGCGCAATGCCTGGTGGACACGCGGAATGTGGCCGGAACCATCGGCGGCGCCACCCCTTTCCTGCGTCAGTACGCCGAACGTGAGGGCGGCATGGACGCGGTGTTCAGCGAGTTCAACCTCGACAGTGCCGAGGTGGTCCGGATTCCCAAGGTCAAGGTATCCAGCAGTCACCTGCAACAAGGCATCGACCCTCGGCACGCCAAGCGCCAGGGCATTGGCGAAGACGTGGTGCGCATTTATGAAACCGGCCAGGCCTACAGCAGCGGTCTGGGCGTACAACCGTTGAACACTTGCACGCCTTATCAAGTCGGCAACGTACCGGTGAAAGGCGAGCACTGCGCCTGGATGGAGTCTTCCGCCGTGATCTACATCAACTCGGTGCTCGGCGCCCGAACCAATGCCGAGGGCCGGGAAAGCACCGGCGCGGCGATGCTGACCGGCAAGATTCCCTATTGGGGCCTGCACCTGGACGAGAACCGTCGCGGCACCCACCTGATCCAGTTGGATATAGACGTGAGCACCACCGCCGACTGGGGACTGCTCGGCTACTGGGTCGGTGAACAGGTGCAGGATTGCATCCCGGTCATCGAGGGTGTGAGCCACCAGCCCAATCTGGCTCGCCTCAAGCACTTCGGCGCGGCGGCAGCTTCCAGCGGTGGCGTGGAGATGTATCACCTGGTCGGAGTCACGCCTGAAGCACGCACCCGCGAGCAAGCGTTCGGCGCTTCCCGGCCTTCAGCCATCTTGCGCTTCGGTGAAGCCGAACGGTGCTGGGCCTACGAGCAGGTCAACGTCACGGCGCACGATGCACAAGTCGATTTCGTCATGCTGGGCTGTCCGCATTACAGCCTCGAACAAATCTGGGAAGTCTGCCAACTGCTGGAAGGCCAGCGCCTGAGTGCGAACACCCAGCTCTGGATATTTACCGCAGCGTCGATCAAGCAACTGGCTGACGTGGCCGGTTACACCCGCATCATTGAGCAGGCCGGCGGGCATGTGATGACCGACACCTGCTCGGCGATCGGCAAGGTGCTGCCCAAGGGCACGCGAGTGGCAGCCGTGGACTCGGCCAAACAGGCCCATTACCTGCCAGCGATCATGGGCATCCAGGCGTGGTTCGGCACCACCGCCGAATGCATCCAGGCGGCCATCGACGGTCGCTGGAAAGGAGTATTGATATGAGCGCAACCTTTACCCTCCGTGGCCGCAAGGTCGTTGGCGGCTGCTTCGAAGGCGAAGCCCTGGTGACCCATGACCGTATCTCTGGCTGGGGCGGTATCGACCCGCGCAGCGGCACCGTCATTGAGACCCGCCACGAACTCAAGGGCATCAGTTTCGCCGGCAAAGTCCTGGTGTTTCCGGGGGCCAAGGGCTCGTCCGGCTGGTCTTCGCAGTTCCACATCGCGCGCCTCGCCGGCGTGGCCCCTGGCGCCATGCTGTTCAATGAAATGACCGCGAAAATGGGCCTGGGCGCGGTGGTCGTGCACGCACCCGCCATGACCGGCTTTACCGAGGACCCGCTGGAGTGGATCCGTACCGGGGACTGGGTGCGCGTCGATGCCGACGCCGGGATCGTCGAAGTGACCCCACGCCCATCGCGCAGTGACCCGCCCATACCGCAACAGCCCAACGGTCCGCAGCGAACGCCGGCGCCGTCGTAACCCGAAGAAACCTGCTGAAAACAACCGCTCCCCGTGGCCACCGGCCAACGGGTCCGGGTTCGGCTGCCTTTTTTACACCTAAAAGGAAGTTTTATGACTCATGTCATTCGTACGGTACGCCGTACCAGCGCCTCCACCCCGCAACGCCTGCAGGCTGATGTTTGCATTGCCGGCGCGGGTATTTCCGGTATTTCCGCCGCCCTGGAGGCCGCCGCGCTCGGCAAGCGCGTCGTGCTGTTCGATGCCCTGCCCATGCTCGGCGGCCAGGCGGTCGGCTCGATCATCGGGACTTTTTGCGGCTTGTTCTCCAATGGTCCGAACCGCCAGTTGCTGACCCATGGCATCGCCGACGGCATCCTTCGCGACCTGGGCGCCTCGGGCGATTTGCACCAGGCCATCGGTCCCTTGACCACCGTGGTTTACTACGACGAAGTGGCCCTCGGTCGCTGGATTGGTCAAAAGGTGCTCGATGCTGGCATCACCGTGGTGCTCGGTGCGGTGTTGCGTGAGGTGGTGCGCGAAGGCCCGCGGGTCCAGGAAGTGGAATTGGCCACCCGTTATGGCGACGTGCGTGTGGCGGCCAACGGCTTTATCGATGCCAGCGGCGATGCGGCATTGGTCTGGAACGCCGGGCTCGCCTGTCGCGAGCCGGACACACCCATCTACGGCACCCAGATGTTCGTCCTTGAGCATATCAATGAAGCCCACCTGCCGACTCGCGCGCAATTCACCGAACGGGTCAAGGAAAAAGCCAGGCTCTACGGCATCGAACGCGACGACGGCCTGTTCTTCCAGTTCCCCGGACGCGGTACGGCGGCGTTCAACATGACGCACATCGAAACGCCCCTGGATCCGGTCGCCGCGTCTCACGTCGCCATCGCCGGGCGCCAACAGGTGGACCAGGTGATCCACTTCCTCAAAGCGGAGTACCCCCAGGCCTACGACAAGGCCAGGGTGCGAGCGTATGCACTGCCAGGCATTCGCCAGACCCGCTGGATTGTCGGCCAACATCACCTGACCGCCGATGAAGTGCGAGCCGCTACGATGTTTGCGGATGCGGTGGCACGCACGTCCTGGCCGGTGGAATTGCATGGCGACAGCACCGGTTACCAGTGGGAGCCCTTTGGCGACGATCATGTCCACAGTGTGCCGTTGCGCAGCATGCTCCCCGAAGGCAGCGATAACCTGGTGGTCGCGGGCCGCTGCATCGACGCCGACGCGGCCGCGCTGTCGAGTGTGCGCGTGATGGGGCCGTGTATCGCCATGGGGGCCGCGGCCGCCCATGCACTGGATCTGGCTGGCCCGGACGGTCGCCTGGGTGATATACCCGCGCAGGTGTTGCGCGAACGGCTGGCGTTCAATTTGGAATAGGTTTCAAACAGTTCGATGCGCCCGCCGTGTGAACGGCGGCGCCACTCCGACAACAATAAAAAATGCAGTGGAGAACGCACATGTCACAGTCCCGTACCCTGGATGTCGCGGCGCTTATAGAGGCGCGCAAACTGTCACGTTTCAACTACGTGGTGATTCTGGTTTCGGTCTTGATCACCTTCCTCGACGGCTTCGACTTGCTGGTGCTCTCCCACACCGCCTCCTACATCGCCGACGAGGTCGGCCTGGACAAGATCCAACTGGGCGAAATCTTCTCCATCGGCCTGCTGGGCATGATGCTGGGCGGGTTCTTCTTCGGTTATCTGGGGGATCGCATCGGACGGCGTCCCACCATTCTGTTTTCCACCTGCTCGTTCGGCCTGTTGACGTTGCTGTTTGTCATGGCCGACAGCTACGCCTCGCTGATGGTCCTGCGTTTCTTCAACGGCTTCGCCCTGGGTGCCATGTTGCCGTTGTGCTGGGCCTTGAACATCGAGTTCGTTCCCAAGCGTTATCGCTCCACGGTGGTCACCATCATCATGGTCGGATTCAGCCTCGGCAGCGCGATGGCCGGCCCGCTGACGGTGTGGCTGGCGCCGCATATCGGTTGGCAGGGCGTGTTCGTGTTCGGCGGCGTGGTCACGCTGTTCGCCTGGGTACTGTTGTTGTTCACCCTGCCCGAATCGGTGCGTTTCCTCGCCAGCAAGCGTCAGGCGCCGGAGAAAATCGCGGCGATTCTCAAGCGCATGGACCCGAACCTGGACGTGCTTCCTACTGACCAATTCGTCCTGCTGGACGAGCCGGACATCGGTCGCCAGGCATTTCGGGTCAGCCAGTTGTTCATCGGCCGCTTGAAATGGATCACGCCCATGATCTGGCTGGGCTACTCCGCCAGCTCCATGGCCATGTATTTCCTCGCCTCCTGGAGCCCGCTGGTCTATCAATACGCCGGATTCGATCGCGCGACAGCGTCGTGGGTCAGCTCGATCGCATCGTTCAGCGGTGCGATGGCGGGCCTGGCGATGATGCGTTTCGTCGATACCCGTGGACCGTACATGGTGATGATCTATCCGTTGCTGGCCTTGCCTTTCCTGTTGGTACTGGGTGTCACCGGCATGCAAGGCACCGCGTTCCTGATGTTGAGCCTGGTCGGCGGCGTGTTCGTCAAAGGCTCCCACTATGGGATCCTCAGCATCGCCGGGGTGTTCTATCCCAGTGCCATTCGTGCCAACGGCGCCGGCTGGGCCACCTCCATCGCCAAGATCGGCTCGATCCTCGGTCCATTGCTGGGCGCCTATGTACTGAGCAGCGGCCTGCCGGTGGTCAAGAGTTTCCTGGTCCTGGCGATCTGCCCCGCTGTGCTGGCGGCCTGCGCCTTCGTCATCGGCCACCTGACACGCCGCCATCGTGCGGCAGCCCCCCTGCCCGCCTCGTCACAAACCTGAGCACCTTTCTAACGGCTTACCGCGCCTGACCCAGGCAGCCCGTACCGCGTCGCTATCGACGCGGTCAGGCAAAACTCGTCCTGAATAATCCTACTGATCCTGAGACCTATAAAAATGAACAGGAACCTTCTCATCGCCACCGCCCTGACGCTCTGTGGCCCAGTCACCTGCGCCCATGCGGACTTCATCAAAGACAGCAGCGCGACGCTGACGACGCGCAATTTTTACTTGAATCGCGATTTCCGCCAGAGCGACGCGCCTCAGGCCAAGGCCGAGGAATGGACCCAAGGCTTCATTGCCGAGCTTCAATCGGGCTACACCGAAGGCACCGTTGGCTTCGGACTCGATGCCCTGGGTGAACTGGGGATCAAACTCGATTCCGGCGCGGGCCGCCGTGGCGGCGGGCTGTTGCCTTATGGCCCCGACAGCAATCAACCGGTGGACGACTACAGCGAACTGGGGCTGACCGCAAAAATGCGCCTGTCCAAGACCCAGCTCAAGGTCGGAACGTTGATGCCGATTCATCCGCTGGCGTATTACAGCGATACCCGACTGCTGCCCTCTACCTTCACCGGTGCCTACCTGACGTCCGGCGAGTTCGACAACTTGACCGTTACCGCGGCAAGACTGACCAAAGCCAATGGCCGCGACTCATCCAGCAACGACGACATCGGCTATGCCGGCCAAAGCAGTGATCACCTGGACTTGCTCGGCGGCGATTACACCGTCGGCAAGCAACTGACCCTGCGCTACCACTACGGTGAGCTGCAAGACATCTACCGCCAGCAGTTCGCCGGCCTGATCCATGTACTGCCCCTGGGGGAAGGCGTGAGCCTGCGCTCCGACCTGCGTTACGTCGACAGCGACGATATCGGTGTTGGCAAAGCCGGGAAAATCGATAACCGCAACTTCAACGGCATGTTCACCCTGACCGTCGGGGCCCAGCGCTTCTCCGCGGCGTTCCAGCGGCTGTCGGGCGAGAGTGTGTTTCCAGTCATCGATACCGGCACGCCCTACGTGGCGAACCTGGTCACCTACAACTCGTTCATCAAAGCCAACGAGAAGTCCTGGCAGTTGCGCTACGAGTATGACTTCGCCGCGCTCGGCGTACCCGGCCTGACGTTCATGACCCGTTACGTGAAAGGCAGCGATATCCACACGCGCACGGTCAGCGACGGCAGTGAGTGGGAGCGCGACACCGACCTGGCTTACGTGTTCCAAAGCGGTGCCCTGGAAGGCCTGAACGTGCGTTGGCGCAACCTCACCTTCCGCTCCGGAAACGGTCTGACCCAGCAACTCGATGAGAACCGCCTGATCGTCGCTTACACCTGGAAACTGTGGTGAGCCCCGCCCACCGGAACCCGCTCGCATACGTCTTACCGGGAGCCCCCCCATGACCTATACCGCCGCCTACATGGTCGAGGAAATCGGCCTGGACAAACTGCAACTGGGTTCCGCGGTGCCGGGTGTGTGCGCCTACACGGTGGCGCGCATCGATAGACGTTCAGCCACTTGAGTGGGCTCCGTGAATGAGCGTGTGCCCGATCAGTAACCCGCTTCCTTCTGATGCCGGGACGCCAATACGTACACGGCTTGTTCGTGGGGGACAAAACGGTAAAGCGCGACGTAGCCCGCGTCACCAAAAGCAATGATCAATTCTCGTAGTTCGGGTGACGCGGCAAAAGGTCGACCTATAGGGGGATCGGTCTCCAGGCGTATCAACTGCTGCTCGATGACTTGAGCCGCCCTGCGCGTCACCTGTACGTCTTTTTCCCGCAGGAAACGACGGCGGCGCTCCAGACCTTCACCCGCCCCCGCAGTAACAATCAATCGTGGCACATAGGAAGCTCCGACTCTTCCTCGGTTCCCCACGTTTTAAGCCAGTCTCGAGTCTCGGCCCCGGTCAGGTGCAGGCCTGTTTCTTGGTAGGCCTTCCACGAAGCCAGCGCCTCCTGCTTGAAGCTTTCCCGCGTTTCCTCTCGTGCTACATATTGAGAAAGGGCTTCTCGCATGATCCAGTGGGCCGAGCGCTGCCGCGCATTCGCCAACTGCTGGATGCGGTGCTTCAGATCCTCATCGATCTTGATCGACGTCGCCATATCGGCCTCTCCAATATCCATAGGTATTACCTTGGAATACGATAGTACGCTGAAACGTGCTTGATCCGAATGGGGGGCGCGGTGGAAGCGATGCGCAAAGGGGGAGCAATCAATTGGAAGGCAAGTTTTACACAGGGATCGACAGGCTCATCTCCATTTCACTGTTTATTCGATTTCAAGATCTCATATATAGCGAATGAAACTAAGCAAACGGTCTTTCCCTCACCTATCTTGACCTCAGTCTCCGCCCATCGGAGGGATGTTGGAACGTTTCAGGTGGGTCATAAGATGGCTCCGTACAAACGTTAATCCTCAAGACCGAGTTCTGCTCGTACGTTCACGCTAATTGAAGACCGCAAGACCGATAAGGAGATCACCTCTGTGGTGGATGTGCAGCAAACGTTGAGCTTGATTTCCCTTCATGTTCCCTTTGGCGGCGCCCTTGCCTACGGCGCCACCTTTCTTACGACGGCCAACTGACGCCCGTACCCGAGCCAAGGAAGCCGCTCATGGCAATCACGCAAAACAACCGTTTGGTGCAGGTCGACAGTCCCCTCGGTGGCGATGTCCTGTTGCTGCAAAGCATGGACGGTAGCGAAGAGCTGGGACGGTTGTTCCACTACGAATTGGACCTGACCTCCGAAGACCGGGCGATCACGTTCGACCAGTTGCTGGGCAAGCCGATGGGGCTGACCCTGGAGCTGTACGACGGCGCAAAGCGCTATTTCCACGGCATCGTCTGCAGTTGCCGGCAGTTGACCGGGCACGGCCAGTTCGCCGGTTACCGCGTCAGCCTGCGGCCCTGGTTCTGGCTGCTCACGCGCACCTCCGACTGCCGGATTTTCCAGAACAAGACAGTGCCGGACATCATCAAGCAGGTGTTCCGTGACCTCGGCTTCTCCGATTTCGAAGACAGCCTGAGCGGCAGCTACCGCGAGTGGGAATATTGCGTGCAGTACCGTGAAACCAGCTTCGACTTCGTCAGTCGACTGATGGAGCAGGAAGGCATCTATTACTACTTTCGCCATGAAAAAAGCCGTCATGTGCTGGTGCTGGCCGATGCCTATGGTGCCCACTCCACGGCGGCGGACTATGCCTCGGTGCCCTTCTACCCGCCCGATCGGCAAATGCGTGAGCGCGATCATTTCTACGACTGGCAACTGGCACGGGAAGTCCAACCCGGCTCGCTGGCGCTGAACGACTACGACTTCCTGCGCCCGCGCGCCAGCCTCGAGGTGCGCTCCAGCGTACCGCGCAACCACACCAACGCCGACTACCCGCTCTACGACTACCCCGGTGAATACGTCCAGAGCAACGATGGCGATCACTATGCGCGTACTCGCATCGAAGCCATTCACAGTCAGTTCGAGCGTGTGCAGTTGCGCGGACGCGCCCGCGGCATCGGTTGCGGTCATGTGTTCTCGCTGACGGGATATGACCGTGCGGACCAGAACCGTGAGTATCTGGTGGTGGCCGCCCGTTATCAGATTCGTCAGGATGCCTATGAAAGCGGGCAGTCGGACGTCGCCGAACAGTTCGTCAGCGAGCTGGACTGCATGGATGCCAACCAGGCCTTCCGTCCTCTGCCCCTCACGCCGATGCCCATCGTCCGCGGACCGCAGACCGCCGTGGTGGTGGGCCCCAGTGGCGAGGAGATCTGGACCGACCAGTATGGCCGGGTCAAAGTGCATTTCCATTGGGACCGCCATGACCAGTCCAATGAAAACAGCTCCTGCTGGATTCGCGTCTCACAGGCCTGGGCCGGCAAGAACTGGGGATCGGTGCAGCTCCCGCGGATCGGTCAGGAAGTGATCGTCAGTTTCCTCGAAGGCGATCCGGATCGGCCGATCATCACTGGCCGCGTCTACAACGCCGAACAGACCGTGCCCTATGGGCTGCCCGCCAATGCCACCCAGAGCGGGGTGAAAAGCCGTTCA
>Ga0213823_1002349_pt1 | contig 9991 bp, 3 predicted proteins | sample MC6MC0907MG_FD_179887 | JGI IMG/M metagenome (GOLD analysis project Ga0213823, IMG submission 179887) | Enriched soil aggregate microbial communities from Iowa State University, Ames, United States - MC6-MC0907-MG | ecosystem: Environmental > Terrestrial > Soil > Unclassified | place: USA: Iowa...
TGGCGCCGGATTGCGCGTGGACACTGGTCGGCCTGATCCAGCAGGCGTTTTACGCTGAAGGCCGCGATGTCACCCAGGCCAGTGTTTTGGTCGAGCTGGCCGAGCAGGCCGGCGTGCCGCGTATCGAATTTGCCGCGCTGTTCGATCATGCCGATCAGCACAAGGCGACTCAGGCCGATTTCAGCTGGGTGCAGGATCTGGGCATCGCCGGGTTCCCGACCCTGCTCGCCGAGCGCGACGGCCAACTGGCGCTGTTGACCAACGGCTATCAACCGCTCAGCGAGCTCTCGCCATTACTCGGCCGCTGGCTGGAGCGCGCAGCCTGTGCCTGACCGGGCCGATGACACGCCAGCCGTAAAGCGTGTCGACCGGCTGAGCTGGGCAGAAGTCCGGCGCCTGGCACTCCATCACAAAAAATCCCTGTGGATCGCCAACGGCGTGGCCGTGCTGGCGACGCTGTGCAGCGTGCCGATTCCGTTGCTGTTGCCGTTGCTGGTGGACGAGGTCCTGCTCGGGCATGGCGATGCCGCGCTGAAAGTCATGAACCACGTGCTGCCGCCGATGTGGCAGCAAGCGGCGGGTTACATCGGCCTGATGCTGGTGGTCACTCTGACCCTGCGTTGCAGTGCCCTGTGTTTTGGCGTGTTGCAGGCGCGGCTGTTTGCCCGGCTGGCGAAAGACATCGTCTACCGCATCCGTGTGCGGCTGATTGAGCGCCTGAAAAGGATTTCCCTCGGCGAATACGAAAGCCTCGGCAGCGGCACCGTGACCACGCATCTGGTCACAGATCTGGACACTCTCGACAAGTTCGTCGGCGAGACCCTCAGCCGGTTTCTGGTGGCGATGCTGACCTTGGTCGGCACCGCGAGCATCCTGATGTGGATGCACTGGAAACTGGCGCTGCTGATTCTGCTGTTCAATCCGTTGGTGATCTACGCCACGGTGCAATTGGGCAAACGGGTTAAGCATCTGAAGAAGCTGGAGAACGACAGCACCTCGCGTTTCACTCAGGCCTTGAGCGAAACCCTCGATGCGATCCAGGAAGTGCGCGCCGGCAACCGTCAGGGCTTCTTCCTCGGGCGGCTCGGCTTGCGTGCGCAGGAAGTGCGCAACTACGCGGTCAACTCGCAGTGGAAGACCGACGCTTCGAACCGCGCCAGCGGTCTGTTGTTCCAGTTCGGTATCGACATCTTCCGCGCGGCGGCGATGCTCACGGTGCTGTTCTCCGACCTGTCGATCGGCCAGATGCTCGCGGTGTTCAGCTACCTGTGGTTCATGATCGGCCCGGTCGAACAACTGCTCAATCTGCAATACGCCTACTACGCGGCGGGTGGCGCGCTGGCGCGGATCAACGAACTGCTGGCGCGGGCTGACGAGCCGCAGTACCCCGGTGGCGTCGATCCGTTCAAGGGCCGGGAAACCGTGGGCATCGAGGTGCAGGGGCTGAGCTTCGGTTACGGCGATGAGTTGGTGGTGGATCAGATGAACCTGTCGATCGCCCCCGGGGAAAAAGTCGCGATTGTCGGTGCCAGTGGCGGCGGCAAAAGTACCCTGGTGCAGTTGCTGCTGGGGCTGTACACGCCGTCGGCGGGGACCATTCGTTTCGGCGGTTCGACCCAGCAGGAAATCGGTCTGGAGCTGATTCGCGAAAACGTCGCGGTGGTGCTGCAGCATCCGGCGCTGTTCAACGACAGCGTGCGCGCCAACCTGACCATGGGCCGCACCCGCAGCGACGAAGCCTGCTGGCAGGCTTTGGAAATCGCCCAGTTGGAGGCGACCATCCGGGCGCTGCCGGATGGTCTCGACAGTATCGTTGGACGTTCCGGCGTGCGCCTGTCCGGCGGTCAGCGCCAGCGTCTGGCAATTGCGCGGATGATCCTCGCCGAGCCGAAAGTGGTGATTCTCGACGAAGCCACTTCGGCCCTCGATGCCGCCACCGAATACAACCTGCATCAGGCCATGGCGCGCTTCCTCAGTGGCCGCACCACGCTGATCATTGCCCATCGCCTGTCGGCGGTGAAGCAGGCGGATCGGGTGCTGGTGTTCGATGGCGGGCAAGTGGCCGAGGACGGCGACCACCAGCAACTGATCGCCGATGGCGGTCTCTACGCCAAGCTCTACGGCCACCTGCAGCGCCTGTAATCAGCTCCACAGCACCTGCAACGCCGCCTCGCCGCCGTCATGGCCAAACTGCTTCATCACCACCGAACAGGATTCGCACGGGCGCATGGTCGTCGCGATGTCGACCGAGCGGATCTCATTCGGATCAGGGTATTTTTCGCGGATCACTCTGATCAGTTTGCTTTCGCTGTCCAGCGAGGTCGGCCGAATGGTCTGTACCGGCTGATAGGTATTCAGGTCCTTGATTGTCAGCGGCACGGCCAGCAGTTGCCCTTGCTCGGTAACTTCGAGCGAGGTGCGCGGGAAAGCCGGGTTGTAATCGATATTGATGTAGGTGGTGTCGCCGATCCGCACGTGATTGGCGCCCATGTGGCGAAACAGCGGCAGGCGCTGGGTGCTGCCTCGCGCGCCGGAGACACTGACGTAGATCTCCCGTTTGCTGCTGGCCGTGGTGACTTCGGCAAAGGCGATGTTGCGCGGATTGACTGGCTGCTCACGCATGGGCAACAGGTTGTGCAGTTTCTGCATTGCACTGTTGATGCTCAGAGACGCGTTTTTGTTGGCCGGGTTGATCGTCGGTGACAGAAACAGCGTGTCGAAAATCTCTGCGGTTTTCTGCCGAAAGGCTTCCGGCGCTTTCTGGCTGCGCGCCCAGGTGGCGGCACCTTCGGGCAGCCGGGTGACGATCATCCTTGTCGAGTGATCGAACATCAGTGCTTCGCCCGGGCTGGTGTCGACCTTCAGCCATTTCATGTTGTTTGCAGGAATGGCCGTGGTGCCGATGGGGATCGCGATCTGTTCCATGGTGCGCATCGCGCGCTCGACTGATTCAAGGCCATGGATGCACACCATATTGTTGGCATGCAGCGAGCCGGTGTAGACGGTCAACAGTTCCGCACCGAGGGTGCCGTCGGCCATCTCTTGTGGCCTCAGGCGCCTGAAGGTCAATTGATCGGGCGCTTTTTGACCCTTGGCGATGGTGGCCAGGTAGTACTCCTGGCTGTTGATTCGGAAAAAAACGTAGGAGGCCGAGTCATCGATGGCCGGCATCAGCACGGCGCCGACCTGATGTGAGTCATTGATCCCGTCATAGGTGCCGCCGGTTTTTATCCGCGCATAAATGCCTTTGCGAAACTGCAACGTGGCTTGAATCTGTTGCCTCGGTACCAGCCTGCCCAGATTGAAGCCCAGCTGACGCAGATCGCCGGTGAACAGCCTCGGGCGGTTATCAACGATCTGATAAAGCTTGTCATCGACCGCCAGGAACATTCCGTCTTGCCGGGGCAGGGCGCCCGGTTCCGAAACCCGCTCGCCGAACCACGGCGCGTAACCTTTTTCCTTGTCGATCGTGCCAAGGGCGGGGGTCGGAGCGGGTACGGCGGTGATGTAGCTGAAGCGGCAGTCGCCCGCGCCCGGTGCACGACGAATCCGACACGGCAACAGCGTCCAGTGCTGACTGTCATCAAGCAGATCGACCCGACGCAGTTCATCGCCGTCGAGTCGATAAGGCACGTCATCGAGCAATACTGTGGTGCGTCCGCCAGCCTCGGGGACAAGCTCGATGCGGGTGTTCGGTGCCAGTTCGATATCGATCTGATTGTCGGTTTTTTTCACGACGCTGTAGTGCGAGCGCCCCAGCAGAAAGTCATGTTCGTGTGCGAGCAACTGTGGCCCGTAAGGGCGGTCGGACAGCGGATCGAGCAAGTGATACCGCGAGCCGCCGACGTTGCGCACCGGTACATCGTCAATGCCCCTGACCACGGCCAGTTGATCGGCAGGCTTCAGCGCCTTCCAGCGCCCGGCATCCAGTGCCTGGGGCAGACTGTGCAGCAGGTCATAGTCAGCGCTTCTGCCGGCCAGCCTTTTCAGGCGTACTACAGCGCGGTGTTCCAGATGCACCACGGCCCGCACTGCGCCGAGCACGCCTCGGTCACCGAGCTTGAGCAAGGCAGGCGCAGCGTCCAGCGGATTGAAGTTTCTCAGGCTCGAAACCAGCAGGTTTTTCGACAATTGCGCCATGCGTGGCAGGGCGACGCGAATCGCCATTTTCCCCGCCACAGCAGCTAGGCGGATGCTGCCGGCGACGAATTTGCCCAAGGGAATCGCGAACGAGACGATATCGATGAGCAGGCCGAGTACGCCCAGCGCGCGTTTGCCCGGACTGTCCGATTGCAGGTCTTCGAGACTGCCCCAGAACGGGATAAATCCCTTGAGGGCATGAATCCAGTGCTTTTTGCGGCTGTCGCGCTCGAAACCGGTATCACCCCAGGCCTCACTGCGCAGCGCCTGCTCATCGACATAGAACAACTCGGTCGCAATGGACGCGGCGATTTTCACCGCGCGCGGCGAGGTGAAGCTCAGGTTCGGCGAACTGTCGTGATGGGTCGCCGGGATCAGCGAAGCGGCGAGGGGTTTGCCCAGCGGTTCGAGGATGGCGATGCATTTGGCGTCGGGGGCGGGTATTGAGCCGTTCCAGTGGGCTTCTCGATCGAACGGCAGGCGGCGGGCGACGATGCGGCTGATGCTCTGGCCTTTGGTACGTCCACGTTTGGGCGGTAGTGGTCGCAATAACGGACCGCCAATATATGTGCCATCCAGATCCGGGCGTTGGCGAATGATGCCGGCGCGTGGCAGGCATTCGTAGAAGCGTGGCGGGCCCTGATACGTCGCCTGCAGCACGAAGCCCATGCGTGCCCGGTAAGGCAGGATGTTTTCCAGTGTTTCCAGATGAGATTCGATGTGCCGTGTCGGATCCCGGAGGCTATGAATCCTTACTTCGCCGTGCTCCAGTGCCCGGCGGTCAGCCCACGGCAGTGTGACCAGCAGCGACTTGATCAGATATTCATAGGCCTTGCGGGTCTTGCTCAGATAGTCGTCGAACTGCTGCTCGAACAAAAGCTTGATCTCGGGCAAGGTGCAGTTGCTCGGGAATCGGGAGATCGGGCGGCCAGGTTGGTTGGTATTGATGAAGCCGCTTTGCAGTTTGCCTGCTGCGTTGAGGTTGATCCATTCGCTGGCGCTGCGGCCATCGTGGCTGACATACCAGCGCGTGTCGCTGCTCAGCCCGCCGGCAGCATAGACCTCCAGCAGCGGCCAGGTGGGCAATGCCACGTCCGGGGTAGCGATAATACTGCGCCGGTTACGGTTGGGCGCTGAAGGGTGGTGGCGTTTGAGGCGAATCGCCGTGTGATCGTACAGCTCGTTGGCAAGCGCTTTGTCCAGTTGCTGTTTTGCCAGGGCGAGTCGCCGGGGCGGCTCGATATCCAGCTGCAGGATCGCCGCGTTCAATTGTTTCTTGTGATCTTCCAGCGCTAGCAGAGCCGGGTGATCGTCGGATGTCTCGCTCGCTGCCGGCGCTCCGGTGGCCAGTGTCCAAGTCTGTGCGGCAGGCACTCGGGTCATGGCGATCAGGGTTTGCAGGGCGGTGCTGGCGTTTTCGCTTTTGTGCAGCGGCAGATCGACCAGTTGCTGAAAGCTCAGATGTTCCAGCAACTGTGGATCAAGGGCGTGGGCGAGATGCACACCATGCACGAAATTGACCCAGACCACCGAGCTGGCGTACGGCAGGTCGTCAGGAATATCGCGCACTTGAAAATCCAGTCCGAACTGCATCAGACATACCCATCCCAGCAGATGTTTTTCGGTCGGGGTCGAGGTTCGGTGAGAATCCTCCAGGTGCTGTAAAAAATCGCGGCGAATGGCGGCGTAGCTGGTGCCGTGGTGAGTGCGTTGTTCCAGCGCGAAACCAGCTACCTTGGTCGAGTTGCCGTCGCCGGGCAGTTCGTACCACAGGCACATCGCTTCGAGCAGTAAACGCAGGCCGATATCGGGGACGGTCGGTTCATCGGGCCGCGCGCCATACCATTGCAGTTTTTGCAATAAGCGATGGCCAAGGTCACGCGCCTTGGGGGTGTCGAGCAGGCGCTCCAGGCAGGCGGCGGGTTGCTGTTCCAGTTGCTGGCGGGTGAATGGAGGTGTCACTTCACTGGCCAGGCTGTCGATGGCCGACAGGGTTTTGCCGGTGAGCCAGTCGCCAATCAGGTCGTGAATCGCGGCTTTGTCATCGTCGCTCATCAGTAGCGTCAGCGCCGGCTGGTGTCGCAGATTCAGTCGGTGGCTGGCGCGTTGTTCTTCGACCTCTCCGATCAGCCTGGTCAGTGCCGTGGCGTCCGGTGCGTCCGCAAATGTGAACCCGGACTCACGCAGCAGCTGTGACAGCGGCAGCAGCCTGTCGGAACGCAGGTGTGCGCCTATACTCAGCAACGCTCGCTGAAATTCTTGAATTGTGCTTGAGGCCCGGGTGACATCCTTGATGGCGTAGCGAGCGCAGCTGGCATCGGGACGGTTGAAGGAAAAGCTGCAGTGACCGGCAGCGGCGTCGACTTGCAGCAGTGATCCTCTGGACGTTTGCAGATATGCGGTCAATTGCGCTTCGCCGCTGTCATCGAACAGTGCTTGCAGAAGGTTTTGCGCTTGGGCATGTGCTGCACCCAGGCGTGAATGTGTCTGGGGGGTGAGGTAGTAGGTCTGCAGTGAGGTCGATGCGCCGAGCACCGCGCGCAGGGCGGTGATCATTGCGCGGTATTCGCTCTGTTGGGCAGTATGGCGTTGCAGCGTGGCGGAAGGTGACTGCATGGAGAACGGCTCTGGAATGATTGAAAGCCGTCAGTGTCGAAGCATGGCGAACAGCGGGTGCGGTACATACGTATCGCCGGTTGAAAATGTCCTGGCTTGCTGGAAGGGGTCGCCCCCTGGTCTGGCTCTGGCGGTCTCCCCTTGAAGATGACAGTGCGTGCGCAAAGGACCTCATGAAGCAAAAAAGGACTCTCGGAACGCCACGGTTGTTGGGCATCGTCTGGCCATTTATTGCCGTCGTGTTGTTTCAGGCTTTACTGGGGGGCGTGAGTCTTTACGTCCTGTCGGCCGTTCGCGGCTATGTCGCCGGCGAGAGTCTATGGTCCAAGGGCCAGAAGGACGCCATCTATTACCTGAACCTGTATGCCGACAGCCGCGACGAGGCGATCTTCCTCAAATACAAGGAAGCGATTGCCGTGCCTCAGGGCGGTCACCAGTTGCGTCTGGCGCTGGATCGTCAGCCACCGGATCTGCAGGCGGCACGGGAGGGGATCCTCAAGGGCGGCAACCATCCCGATGACGTGTCGAGCCTGATCTGGCTGTACCTCAATTTCCGTCATTTCAGCTATCTGGAAACCGCGATCGAGCGCTGGACCATCGGCGACGCCTATCTGGTGCAACTGGACAACGTCGCGCGCGAGATGCATCAGGGCATCAGCGAAAACATCGCGACGCCGGCTGATATCCAGCACTGGAAAGCGCAGATCTTTGCCATCAACGACGGTGTGACGCCGGCGGCCAAGGCGTTCAGCGATGCCTTGGGCGAAGGTTCGCGGATGATCCTGCGCCTGCTGCTGTTCACCAACCTGGCCACGGCGCTGGGGTTGATCGTGCTGGCCCTGTTGCGCACCCATAAACTGCTCAAGCAGCGGCATGCCTTTGCGCAGGCGCTGCAGCTGGAGAAGGATCGGGCGCACATCACCCTGCAATCGATTGGCGACGGGGTGATCACCACCGACGTCAACGGCGCGATCGATTACATGAATCCGGCGGCGGAGGCCATGACGCACTGGAAGTCCGAGCACGCGGCGGGGTTGCCATTGGCAGCGCTGTTCAATCTGCTCGATGACAATGCGCAGACCGAAGGACTGACGCTGATCGAGCATATTCTCAGCGGGCAACTGATCGGCGGCAGCGAGCACTCCAAACTGATTCAGCGTCTGGATGGCAGCACGGTCTCGGTGACGCTGGTGGGCGCGCCGATCCGCAATGCCGAGAAGGTTATCGGTACGGTGCTGGTGCTGCATGACATGACTCAGGAACGGCAATACATCGCCAACCTGTCGTGGCAGGCGACCCACGATGCCCTGACCGGTCTGGCCAACCGCCGCGAGTTCGAATATCGCCTGGAGCAGGCCCTGCACAATCTGACGCGTCAGCCCGCTCGGCATGCGCTGATGTTCCTCGATCTGGACCAGTTCAAACTGGTCAACGACACTTGCGGTCACGCCGCTGGCGATGAGTTGCTGCGGCACATCTGCACGCTGTTGCAATCGGGCTTGCGCGAGAGCGACACCCTGGCCCGGCTGGGCGGCGACGAGTTCGGCATTCTGCTGGAGAACTGCGCCCCGGATGCCGCCGAGAAAATCGCCGAGAGCCTGCGCCAGACCGTGCAGAACCTGCACTTCGTGTGGAAGGGGCGGCCGTTTTTGACCACTGTGAGCATCGGCCTGGTGCACATCGCCCAGACCCCGACCACCCTCGAAGCCTCATTGCGCGCCGCCGACATGGCTTGCTACATGGCCAAGGAAAAGGGCCGCAACCGGGTCCAGGTCTATCATGCCGACGATTCCGAACTGTCGCTGCGCTTCGGCGAAATGGCCTGGGTGCAGCGCCTGCACATGGCGCTGGAGGAAAACCGCTTCTGCCTCTATGCCCAGGAAATTGCTCCGCTGGGCGCTACAGCCCATGGCGGGGGGCACATCGAAATACTCTTGCGTCTGCATGACGAAGCCGGACGGATGATCCTGCCGGACAGTTTCATTCCGGCGGCCGAACGTTATGGCCTGATGAGTCAACTGGATCGTTGGGTCGTCGAGAATGTTTTTAAAGTCATTGCCCAATGTATTACCGAAGAACATGAAGGTCCGTTGGCAATGTGTGCGATTAATCTTTCAGGCATTACTATCGGAGATGACGCGTTCTTGCACTTTCTGCGTGAACAGTTTGTTAATTACGCTATACCCCCTGAAATGATTTGTTTTGAAATTACTGAAACCAGCGCCATTGCCAATCTTGGCAGTGCAATTCGATTTATTAATGAACTCAAAGGCTTAGGTTGTTACTTCTCACTTGATGACTTTTGTGCCGGAATGTCTTCATTCGCTTATCTGAAACATTTGCCTGTAGACTTCCTGAAGATCGACGGGAGTTTCGTAAAGGATATGCTGGACGACCCGATTAACCGCGCTATGGTCGAGGTGATCAATCACATCGGGCATGTCATGGGTAAGCAGACAATTGCCGAGTTTGTTGAAACAACCCAGATCGAGCAGGCATTGCTTGAAATCGGGGTGGATTACGCTCAGGGTTATGTCATCGAACGCCCGCAGTTGTTTACCTGCGACAGTTTGCAAAGTCGGCCCGCCAGACCGCAGCCGCTGTTATTCAAGGCGCCTGGCACGTTCCGTTGAAATCTCTTGCCGATCCTTACAATCACAAATCAAAAGGAGCCGAACAGTGATCGACACATTCAACCGAACCGGACCACTCATGGAAGCTGCAAGTTATCCTGCCTGGGCACAGCAGCTCATTGCAGATTGCAGCGAGAGCAAGCGCCGGGTTGTCGAACATGAACTGTACCTGCGCATGCGCGATAACAAGCTCAGCGCCAAAACCATGCGCCAGTACTTGATCGGGGGCTGGCCAGTAGTTGAACAGTTTGCGTTGTATATGGCGCAGAACCTGACCAAGACCAAGTTCGCCCGCCATCCTGGGGAAGACATGGCGCGCCGCTGGCTGATGCGCAACATCCGCGTTGAACTCAATCATGCCGACTACTGGCTGAACTGGAGTCGCGCGCATGGCGTCAGCCTGGAGGATCTGCAGGCCCAGCAAGTACCGCCGGAACTGCATGCGCTGAGTCACTGGTGCTGGCATACGAGTTCGGCGGATTCGCTGATCGTCGCCATCGCTGCGACCAACTACGCCATCGAGGGTGCGACCGGGGAGTGGTCAGCGCTGGTCTGCTCCACTGGCGTGTACGCGGCGGCGTTCCCGGAAGAGGAACGCAAGC
>Ga0213823_1002351_pt1 | contig 9985 bp, 9 predicted proteins | sample MC6MC0907MG_FD_179887 | JGI IMG/M metagenome (GOLD analysis project Ga0213823, IMG submission 179887) | Enriched soil aggregate microbial communities from Iowa State University, Ames, United States - MC6-MC0907-MG | ecosystem: Environmental > Terrestrial > Soil > Unclassified | place: USA: Iowa...
TTCCGGGATGTACCGGTAGCCGAGTGCTGGATGCTGGCCCGACGCAGATGACTGCTGCCGTGGATGTGTCCAAAGCGGGGATCAGCAAAACGTTCACGACCCGTAATACGCTGACCAACAATCAAAGTATTTTGATGCAACTGGTGGATGGGCCGTTCAAAACCCTGATGGGTGGCTGGAAGTTTACGCCACTGAGTGCTGATGCTTGCCGCATCGAGTTTCATCTGGATTTCGAGTTCACCAATAAGCTGATTGAACTGGCGTTTGGCCGCATCTTCAAAGAGCTGGCCTCCAATATGGTTCAGGCATTCACCGTGCGCGCCAAAGAGGTTTACAGTGTCGCCTAAAATCACGGTGGAAGTGGCTTACGCACTGCCGGAAAAACAATACCTGCAGCGGGTGAAGCTGGACGAGGGGGTAACCGTTGAAGAAGCGATTCGCGCCTCTGGTCTGCTGGAACTGCGCAGCGATATCGATCTGACGAAGAATAAAGTCGGTATCTACAGTCGTCCGGTCAAACTTTCAGATGTTGTGAGTGATGGCGATCGCGTTGAGATTTATCGACCGCTGATTGCCGATCCGAAAGAGCTGCGCCGTCAGCGTGCGGAGAAGGCCGGGAAGTAGGGCGAAGCGACGTTAAGATACAAAAAAGGTGCTCAGTGAGCACCTTTTTGCATTTCTGAAACCTTACTGTTTGGTAAGCGCCGGTTTGTTATCAATGTTAGTTAACACACCGCTGCTGTTGAAGGTCAGGGTCAGCGTCTGCTGTGTAACACCTTCATGACCAGGCTGCTGGCGGAAGACATAGAACCAGGTGTTTGTGCCGAACGGATCGGACATCATCGGGGTTCCCAGTGCATAAGCGACCTGCTGTTGTGTCATACCGACACGAACTTTAGACACATCATTAGGTGTGAGGTAGTTCCCCTGGTTGATGTCAGGACGGTAAACCACTCGCTCCAGAGTGGAACAACCTGCGGTCAACATCAGAAGAACCGCTGCGACAGCGGTCAGCGTTTTACAGCGCATAGTGATTTGATTCCTTTTCGGGCCCGAGCAATACGCGGCTCATATGTTATATGCCGATGATAATAGACCTTGCCCCACTTTGAAACCGGTCTGACGGCGTTTTTGTTGTTCTGTATGACCCTGAGATCCCGAAAAAGTTTATGCGGCCAGCAGTTCTTTCGCATTCGCCAGCGTATTGCGCGTCACTTCACTCCCGCCAAGCAGACGTGCCAGCTCCTGCAGGCGCGCCTTTTTATCCAGCGGGTGCATATGCGTTTCCGTCATTTCACCGTCGGTTTCTTTGCAGACATAGAAATGGTGATGCCCACAACCGGCTACCTGCGGCAGGTGGGTGACACACATAACCTGAGTGGATTCACCTAACTGACGTAACAATTTGCCAACGACGGCGGCGGTCGGGCCGCTGATCCCCACATCCACTTCATCGAAGATCAGCGCCGGGGTTTCCATTTTACGCGCCGTGATCACCTGAATTGCCAGAGCGATGCGCGAGAGTTCCCCACCAGAGGCGACCTTGGAAATGGCCTGTAAAGGCTGACCCGGGTTGGTGGTCACGCGGAACTCAATGCGGTCTGCCCCTTCGGCGGTGAGATGATTGACTTCAAATTTCACGTCGATGGTGAAGACACCGTGTGGCATAGACAGCGCATGCATGCTGTCCGTGATGTGCTGACCCAACTCCTGAGCATAATGCTGGCGAACATCGTGAAGCTGCTTCGCCGTGGCCAGCGCCTGTTGATGATGGACATTCACCGCCAGGGACAGCGTTTCCAGCGAGTCGGCCTGATCGTCGAGCTGCTGCTGTTCATCCAGCAACGACTGGTGATAGTTCGGCAGCTCTTCTGGTGTGACGTAGTGTTTACGTGCCAGGGAGATCTGCCGGGAGATGCGCTGCTCCAGCTCAAATAAGCGGTTAGGGTCGAGATCCAGGCGCTCACAATAGTGACGCAGCTCTTCACCGGCTTCTGAAATTTGAATCGCCGCCTCTTCCAGCATATCCAGCACGCCAGACAACTTGCTGTCGAGACCGACCAGTTCGGTAACCTGTTGGCGCACGGTGTAGAGCTGGCTCTGCAGGTTGGTATCTTCGCCATCAGCCAGCAGATTCAGCGCTTGCTGGCTGGTCGAGATTAAATGCCCACTGTTGGCGAGCCGTTTGTACTCTTCGTCGATCTGCTCAAACTCACCCGGCTGCGGGTTGAACTCGTTGAGTTCCTTCAACTGATAGTTCAGCAGTTCGGCGCGCGCCGCGCGCTCCTGACTTTGCTGCTGATGCTGTGCCAGTTCGCGGCAGCTTTGATGCCACTGACGATAGTGTTCAGCCATCAACTGAGTGAGCGCGTACTCACCGGCATAGCCATCTAGCAGGGCTTTTTGCTGTTCCGGTTTAATGAGCTGCTGATGCGCGTGCTGGCCATGAATTTGAATCAATAGCTGGCCCAGCTCACGCAGCTGAGAAAGGGGAACCGCAGTCCCGTTGATAAAGCCGCGAGAGCGGCCATCGCTGCTGATGACGCGGCGAAGTAAACACTCACGTCCATCTTCGAGTTGATTGACTTCAAGCCAGCGCAGCGCGGCAGGAGTATCTTTTAAGGAAAAGCGCGCGCAGAGATCGGCGCGGTTAGCGCCGGTGCGCACGATGTCGCCTTCTGCGCGACCGCCGAGACACAAGCCGAGCGCATCAATGGCAATTGATTTACCTGCACCGGTTTCACCGGTAATGGCCGTCATTCCGCTCTGGAAGTCGATCTCAAGCTCACGAACAATGGCAAAGTTGCTGATGGTCAGTTGTGCCAGCATAATTGTTTTCCTGTATGAAAAACCATAACTGTGTTTTCATACAGTATAAACTGGTTTTTTATCCAGTAAAGTGCTGGATGCAAATTTAGAACAATTTTTTTGACCAACCGAGCTTAGAACTTAATGTGTTGAAATAGCTGTAGTCTTTCGGATGTATCAGATTCAGGTGGTAGTCACAGCGGCGAATTAACACGTCTTCGCCTTCCTGTATCGGCAACGCGATCTGGCTGTCGCAGCTGATTTCGAGATCATTGCGGCGGTGCGAGAAGCGCAGGCGGATGGTGCTGCTGCTGTTGATAACCAGTGGGCGGGCCGAAAGGGTATGCGGGAACATCGGCACTAGAGTAATGGCATCCAGCGAGGGGGTCAGAATAGGCCCGCCAGCGGAGAGGGAATAGGCAGTTGAGCCGGTTGGCGTAGAGATGATTAGCCCGTCAGAGCGCTGGGAGAAGGCGAAGACTTCATCGATATAGACTTCGAATTCAATCATATGGGCGACTTTTCCCGGATGCAGGACCACTTCGTTGATGGCCGTGCTGATCCGTTTCTGGCAGTCCTGCTGGCAAACCTGCGCTTCGAGCAAAAAGCGTTTTTCGCTGATGTAATGGCCGTCCAGAACGTCGGCTAACTGCTGATGGGCGTTGTCAGGATCGAGGTCGGTCAGGAAGCCCAGGTTACCACGGTTGATACCTATGACTTTGATATCGTAGCGTGCCAGAGTGCGAGCCGCGCCGAGCATGTTGCCGTCACCGCCGACGACTACAGCGAGATCCGCCTGCTGGCCAATCTCCGCCAGCGTGCCGGTCTTCACATTTTTGAGCTGCAATTCCTGCGCAATTTGCTGCTCCACCATCACTTCGTAGCCTTTTGCACACAGCCAGCGATACAACATTTCATGTGTCGTCAGCGCCGTAGGGTGACGTGGATGTCCGACAATCCCAATACACTTGAAATGATTATTCATTTTCTGGAGGTCCTTGTGCCGATTGATGGTGACAATATGCTTTGTTCCCTTGAATCCCGGAAACTGATCCCCATAATAAGCGAAGTTAGCGAGATGAATGCAGAAAAACGCGGAGAAATTCATGAGTAGTAAAGAACAGAAAACGCCTGAGGGGCAAGCCCCGGAAGAAATTATCATGGAACAGCACGAAGAAGTTGAGGCTGTAGAGCCGGATGCTTCTGCTGAGCAGGTGGATCCGCGCGATGAAAAAATTGCGAATCTGGAAGCTCAGTTAACTGAAGCCCAGAATCGTGAGCGCGAAAGCGTGCTGCGTATCAAAGCGGAAATGGAAAACCTGCGTCGCCGTACCGAGCTGGACGTGGAAAAGGCGCATAAGTTCGCGCTGGAGAAATTCGTCAACGAGCTGCTGCCGGTGATTGATAGCCTGGATCGTGCGCTGGAAGTGGCTGATAAAGCTAACCCGGACATGGCGGCGATGGTCGAAGGCCTTGAGCTGACGCTGAAATCCATGCTCGACGTGGTGCGTAAGTTCGGTGTTGAAGTGGTTGCGGATACCAACGTAGCGCTGGACCCTAACGTCCACCAGGCGATTGCGATGGTTGAATCTGAAGATGTAACTGCTGGCAACGTGCTGGCTGTGATGCAGAAAGGCTATACGCTGAACGGTCGTACTATTCGTGCCGCGATGGTCACTGTCGCGAAAGCGAAGGCATAATTTGCCTCTGTAGTGCCGGGTGGTGGCATTGCCTCACCCGGCCTACACACTAGCGTTCTGCGACGCTATCCCGCAGTGGTTTGACCGGGATAACTTTCACCTGTTTTATCATATTGTCCTGCACGTCCAGGATATCAATATCGTACTGGCTGATGCGCACACGGGTGCCGGATGCCGGGATCTCTTCCAGAGCTTCCAGAATCATACCGTTAATGGTGCGAGCGTCGTCTTCCGGCAGATGCCAGTTAAAGGCTTTGTTGAGTTCACGCACGTTGGCGCTGCCGTCGATCAGCACCGAACCGTCGTTTTGCGGCGTGACCTCTTCGGCGAGCGATGGCGACATTGACGTCGTAAAATCGCCGACGATCTCTTCCAGAATATCTTCGACCGTCACCAGCCCCTGGATATCGCCATACTCGTTGACCACCAGGCCCACTTTCTTTTTATTACGCTGGAATTTCACCAGCTGCGTACTCAGCGGCGTGCCTTCTGGAATGATATAGAGTTCATCGGCGGCGCGGAGCATCACCTCTTTAGTGAACTCTTTTTTCTCGGTCATCAGGCGATAGGCTTCGCGCACGCGCAGCATGCTGATGGCGTCATCCAGTGAATCACGGTACAGCACGATGCGGCCATGGGGAGAGTGGGTCAGCTGCCGGACGATGGCTTTCCAGTCGTCGTTGATGTCGATACCCACGATTTCATTCCGCGGCACCATGATGTCGTCAACGCTCACTTTTTCCAGATCCAGCACCGACAGCAGCATGTCCTGATTCCGACGCGAAATCTGCGAGCGGGATTCATGCACGATGGTGCGCAGCTCGTCTTTGCTCAGTGCGCTGCTGATCACCACGTCGGCTTTAATACCGACCATGCGCATCAGCAAGCGGGTAACCATGTTGAGCAGCCAGACCAGAGGCATCATCAGGATCAGCAGCGGGCCGAGCAGGAAGCTGCTCGGATAGGCGACTTTCTCCGGGTAGAGGGCGGCGATGGTTTTCGGCAGGACTTCAGCAAACACCAGGACGACAAACGTCAGTACACCGGTCGCAATCGCGACACCGGCGTTGCCATAGAGGCGCATCCCAACAATAGTGCCCAGCGCGGAGGCGAGAATATTGACCAGGTTGTTGCCGATCAGCACCAGGCTAATCAGACGATCGGGCTTGCGCAGCAGCTTTTCAACGCGTCGGGCGGCACGGTTGCCTTGTTTAGCGCGATGACGTAACCGGTAGCGGTTCAGGGTCATCATGCCGGTTTCTGAGCCGGAGAAGTAGGCGGAGATGACCACCATGACGATCAGGGTGACGATCAGCGTGGTGGTGGAGATGTGTTCCAGGGGGAACTCCTTTGTTGCTTAGCCGACGAACTGCTGTATGACGCGGCTACCAAAGTAGGCCAGTGTCAGGATGCCAGCGCCTGCTACGTTAAACCAGACGACGCGACGACCGCGCCAGCCCTGGTGATAGTGGCCCCATAACAGGACAATATAGATAAACCACGCGATGATAGAGAGAACGGCTTTATCAATATTCTCAATGCTGAACAGGTTCTGCATATAAAACAGACCTGTGCAAAGCGTCAGCGTCAGCAGCACCACACCAATCTGAGTGATGTGGAACATCTTACGCTCAATGACCATCAGCGGTGGCATTTCCTGGTTGAAAACCAGCTTTTTGTTTTTCAACTGGTAGTCGATCCACGCCAGCTGCATGGCGTACAGCGCCGCAATGATTAGCGTGGCGTAGGAGAACAGTGACAGGCCGATGTGGACCATCATGCCCGGCGTAGTTTCCAGATGCGTGATGAACTCGTTTGGTACGAAGGTCGCGAACGCCAGATTGATCAGCGCGAAGGCGTAGACAATGGGGAGCAGCAGCCAGCCGCGATTCTTCGACGCGACAATCGTCATCACAGTACAAATCATCAGGCTGACCAGCGAGCCGACGTTTAGCACGCTCAGATTTTGTACGCTACCGTCGCCCGGAATAATACGTGATTCCAGTGCGAACGCATGGCTTACCAGTGCGATAACTGCCGACAAAATAGCCATCCGTCGCCAGGCGCTGTTTTTTTGCAACAGGCCGGGAATGATCAGCGCAAGGCTGAAAGAGTAGGCAACAAGGGCGATCAGTGCGAAAACAGGCATATAGGCGTCGACAGTTGTCTTAATAAGAAAGATAAGCAGTATAACGTTACGTGACGCGCGCTCCAACCGTTGCATAACAACAAAGGCGCCTTCATGTTATACTGCGGCAAAATTCTGTGTACGTGTCGCGCTAGCGACCTAACGTTTCTACCTCAGGCGAGAGACAATGTTTGATAATTTAACCGATCGTTTGTCGCGCTCGCTGCGCAACATCAGCGGCCGTGGGCGCCTTACCGAAGACAATGTGAAAGAAACGCTGCGCGAAGTGCGCATGGCGTTGCTCGAAGCCGACGTGGCGTTGCCCGTTGTGCGCGAGTTCATCAGCCGCGTAAAAGAGAAAGCGGTTGGTCATGAAGTGAATAAGAGCCTGACCCCAGGTCAGGAGTTCGTCAAAATTGTGCGCAACGAACTGGTTGCGGCAATGGGCGAAGAGAACCAGGTGCTGAACCTGGCCGCACAGCCGCCAGCGGTGGTGTTGATGGCCGGTCTGCAGGGTGCGGGTAAAACCACCAGCGTAGGTAAGCTGGGTAAATTCCTGCGCGAAAAGCACAAGAAAAAAGTGCTGGTCGTCTCTGCCGACGTTTATCGCCCGGCGGCGATCAAACAGCTTGAAACACTGGCTCAGCAGGTTGGTGTGGATTTCTTCCCGTCCGACGTCGCGCAGAAGCCCGTTGATATCGTTAATGCGGCGCTGAAAGAAGCGAAGCTGAAATTCTACGACGTGCTGCTGGTGGATACCGCCGGTCGTCTGCACGTCGACGAAGCGATGATGGACGAAATCAAACAGGTTCACGCCGCGATTAATCCGGTAGAGACCCTGTTTGTTGTTGATGCGATGACCGGTCAGGATGCGGCGAATACCGCAAAAGCGTTTAACGAAGCGCTGCCATTAACCGGTGTCGTACTGACTAAAGTTGACGGTGATGCCCGCGGTGGTGCGGCGCTCTCGATTCGTCATATCACCGGTAAACCGATTAAATTCCTCGGCGTCGGCGAGAAGACCGAAGCGCTGGAACCGTTCCATCCGGATCGTATTGCTTCCCGTATTCTGGGCATGGGCGACGTGCTGTCGCTTATCGAAGATATCGAGAGCAAAGTTGACCGCGCGCAGGCTGAGAAGCTGGCGAGCAAGCTGAAAAAAGGCGACGGTTTCGATCTGACCGACTTCCTGGAACAGCTCCGTCAGATGAAAAACATGGGCGGCATGGCCAGCCTGATGGGCAAACTGCCGGGCATGGGCCAGATCCCTGATAACGTGAAAGCGCAGATGGATGACAAAGTGCTGGTACGCATGGAGGCGATCATCAACTCGATGACGCTGAAAGAGCGTGCGAAGCCTGAAATCATCAAAGGGTCGCGCAAACGCCGCATCGCCGCTGGTTGCGGGATGCAGGTGCAGGATGTAAACCGCCTTCTGAAGCAGTTCGACGACATGCAGCGCATGATGAAGAAAATGAAGAAGGGCGGAATGGCGAAAATGATGCGTGGGATGAAGGGCATGATGCCGCCGGGATTCCCTGGCCGCTGAAACAAGGGATATAAGGCTATCTTGTTTGCCATTTTAGCTCCGGGGTGTGCTCGAAATGCTCACGTACTACGTGTACGCTCCGCTTTCTGCGCGCACGCCGGAACTAAACTGGCTGCACCGATATACGCCTTATAACCCTTGTTTGGCATATGTGAAGCATATGCTGATTGCATTTTCCCCAGAAATCAGTAAAATTTTCGGGCTTTTAATATGACACTGGGCTCCGTTCCTCGATGGGGCCCTGTGTTTTATTCACACAAGAGGATGTTATGGTAACTATTCGTTTAGCACGTCACGGCGCAAAAAAGCGTCCGTTCTACCAGGTTGTTGTGACTGACAGCCGTAATGCACGCAACGGTCGCTTCATCGAGCGCGTTGGTTTCTTCAACCCGATCGCTAGCGGTTCTGAAGAAGAAACCCGTCTGGATCTGGATCGTATCGCTCACTGGGTTGGCCAGGGCGCTACTGTTTCCGATCGCGTTGCTACGCTTATCAAAGCAGCAAACAAAGCAGCTTAATCTGTCACGGTGGTCATGATGAGCAATAAAGCACCTGTTGAACCGATCGTATTGGGAAAAATGGGTTCTTGCTACGGTATCCGTGGTTGGCTCAGAGTGTTTTCCTCCACTGAAGACGCTGATAGCATTTTTGATTACCAGCCCTGGTTTATCCAGAAAGGCGGTAAGTGGGAAGAGGTCGAGCTGGAAAGCTGGCGTCACCACAATCAGGACATCATCATCAAGCTGAAAGGCGTTGACGATCGTGATGCCGCGAATGCCCTGACTAATTGTGAAATTGTCGTGGATTCGTCGCAGTTGCCACAGCTGGAAGAGGGTGACTACTACTGGAAAGACCTTATGGGTTGCCAGGTAGTCACTACCGAAGGCTACAGCCTGGGGAAAGTCATCGATATGATGGAAACCGGGTCAAATGACGTTCTCGTCATTAAGGCAAACCTGAAAGATGCATTTGGCATCAAGGAGCGGTTGGTTCCGTTCCTCGATGGACAGGTTATCAAGAAAGTCGATCTCACTACTCAAACCATTGAAGTAGATTGGGATCCTGGTTTTTAAATTCTCCGGATAAACGGTAAAAGACGGCGCTATGTGGATTGGCATAATTAGCCTGTTTCCTGAAATGTTCCGCGCGATTACCGATTACGGGGTAACTGGCCGGGCAGTAAAGAATGGCCTGCTGAGCATCCAGAGCTGGAGTCCTCGTGACTTCACTCATGACCGGCACCGTACCGTGGACGATCGTCCTTACGGCGGCGGACCGGGGATGTTAATGATGGTGCAACCCTTACGGGACGCCATTCACACAGCAAAAGCCGCGGCAGGTGAAGGCGCAAAGGTGATTTATCTGTCACCTCAGGGACGCAAGCTTGATCAAGCGGGCGTGAGCGAACTGGCGACGAATCAAAAGCTGATTCTGGTCTGTGGTCGCTACGAAGGGATAGATGAGCGCGTAATTCAAACCGAGATTGACGAAGAATGGTCTATCGGCGATTACGTTCTCAGCGGTGGTGAGTTACCCGCAATGACGCTGATTGACTCCGTCGCCCGGTTTATTCCGGGGGTACTGGGCCATGAAGCTTCGGCAACGGAAGATTCCTTTGCCGATGGATTGCTGGACTGTCCACACTATACTCGTCCTGAAGTGTTAGAAGGGATGGACGTCCCGGCAGTGTTACTGTCTGGAAACCATGCCGAGATACGTCGCTGGCGTTTGAAGCAGTCGCTGGGCCGAACCTGGCTTAGAAGACCTGAACTTCTGGAAAACCTGGCTCTGACTGAAGAG
>Ga0213823_1002354_pt1 | contig 9981 bp, 7 predicted proteins | sample MC6MC0907MG_FD_179887 | JGI IMG/M metagenome (GOLD analysis project Ga0213823, IMG submission 179887) | Enriched soil aggregate microbial communities from Iowa State University, Ames, United States - MC6-MC0907-MG | ecosystem: Environmental > Terrestrial > Soil > Unclassified | place: USA: Iowa...
TTTGGCCTTCATCCCGTTTATGAAGGACTAATCTTCCTGGTTTTCCAACAGATTTTGCCTTCATCCCACTGCTGAAAGCCGGGGATCATGTGCGTTATTTCTCTGTTATCAAATTGTAATATTCTTATAACACAGTTGACAGAATTATCTGGTAGAATTTTGGTACAATAAATAGTACGAACATTTAGAAAATTACTTTAATAAGAAGGTAGTGGTATTAGGTGATTAAAAAAGCACTTATCCTGTTAAACTTACTTATTATCCTTGTTGCGGCAGGAAATGAATTTTCTATACATAAGGTCCAAGCGGAATCGTTAAATAACATAGAAAAAACTAACGAATTACCTCAGGTTGACCCTACAGCCATTCAAAAAAAGAGTTTAACAGCTGACAAGGAAATTCCAAACATCGAAGGAAACTATTTAAGTGTCAATGACCAATTGAAGCGGGTTTCTGAGGCAATTCAAGAGAATAATCAGGCAATTGTAAAGGTTGATATGGAGATTACGGCTGCTAGATCTGATATCGAAAATCTTGAAAACGAAATTCGTATAATAAAAGAAAATATGGCAAAACGAAATGAAGTATTAAAGGAGCGTGCTCTATCCTACCAGCAGAGCGATAATCATGCCGACTATCTAGAGGTACTTCTTGGTGCTACAAGCCTAAGTGATTTAGTTGACCGGGTCAGTGCTTTGGCAGCGATAGCTGAGGCAGACCGAAATCTTTTGGAACAGCAGGAAATCCAGCAAAAAGAATATGAAAGTAAAAAGCTTTTGTTAGAAAATAAACTTGTGGATCTTAACAGCATGAAAAATAAGATCGAAACAATGCAAGCACACCTAAATAAACAACAGGAAGAATATGAGACATTACAAAATCAGCTTGAATTGGAAGCTCAGAAAAAGGAGACGGCTCAAACATACATAAATGCCTCTTTGAAGTTAGAAAAGGATTACATATCTACAGTCATCAACGCAGGCAATAAGTACATTGGAAACTCTGTTTATGTGTATGGCGGCGGCAGGAATGCCAATGATATTTCCCGTGGAAGATTTGACTGCTCCGGTTTTGTTCATTGGGCCTTTTCTGAAGCAGGTATCAACATCAGCAGTACTACCTCTACGATAAAAAATGATGGCAGTCAGGTTTCTCCTCAAGATATGCAGCCGGGAGACATTGTTTTCTTTGACACGTACAAGAGAGACGGTCATGTTGGGATCTATCTTGGAAATGGCGAATTTATTGGTTCCCAAAGCTCAACCGGAGTCGCTATTGCCGATATGACGAAGGGATATTGGAAAAATGCATTTAAAGGTCGTGTAATTCGAATTTAAAAAGCGCAAATAGCCCTTAGCATTACAGTAAGGGCTTACAAAGGACATATTTTATATTAAATTCTTCTCGATCCTACCTAAACGAATCTCATGTTTAAGACGTCTTCTTTTAAGTCTATTTACTCTTTCTTTTTCGTAGAGATAATGAACAATAAAGTAAGAAATACTGCCAAGAACAATCCCAAAAATCGTCATTCCAATTAAAGCGTGGACACCACCATGGAGCAGACCGACTAAACTATGGAAATCTCCGTGCAATAAATTTTGAAAAGAAAAAGGTGTATGGTCACCTATTCTGACTTTCATTGGAAAAATGATTTTCCCCAACTGTCTGGCAAACGGTAAAAGGAGAACAGGGAGAAATGAGAGTTTCCCAATGATATTTCCAATGATCGAAGCGGGAATTGAGCCTTTAGCCAATCGGACAATTGGTACAAAAAATATATAAATAAGGGAAGCTGTTGAAATAACTAACATTTCCAAGCCAAAACCAAGGGCAAATCCTATTGCAACCTTTCTAGCTCCCCCAGGAGAACGCAGGAGTTTCGTGAAATTCAACTTAAAAGCACGTCCAAAGCGTTGGAACAAATTATACTTTTTTTGTTTTATGCTCATTGATGTAACCCCCCTGGTGAAAACGGATACGTTTATTATATTCTATTTTAGCGTAAATTTTCTAACTCTCAAAAAAAGTATTACATGTTGTTCTATTCAAATTCTATTTTACACTTTAATGGTTAAAAATGAATTAATATTCTATTAGTTATTGGTGAATATTATTGGAAAAAACTCTACTTACCGTAAGTATTAACCCTCTATGAAAGAATGGACCGTATGGCAGATAAAGAAAACTCGCCGATTGGCGAGTCGAAAATTTGTACCTTTAGTTTTCATCAATCCTCTAATCCAATGATGGGAGGAAGTGACCCAATCACTTGGATTCTTTCCTGATGGGAATATACATTAAAGCTGGTTCCCCGAATAAAGCCAACTGCTGTAATTCCAAGTTCCTCAGCTAAGTTTAAGGCAAGATTGGTTGGAGCTGATTTCGAGAGAATAATTCCTACCCCTATCTTGGCCGCTTTCAATAAAACCTCTGATGAAATTCGGCCGCTAAATGCTATGATCTTATCCTTTAGTGAAATTCGGTGAATGATGCAGTAGCCAAAGAGTTTATCTAAAGCATTATGACGGCCGATATCGGTTCTTGATATGACAATTCCATCCCTTGTGCATAATGCCGCATTATGAACGCCGCCTGTTTGCTGAAAATGGGACGAGCTTTCCTGCATTTTCTTCATTAATTTACGGCATTGTTCCGGTGTGATCATCAATTTGGTCATCACCGTTTTGGCTGTTTTCACATCATTATGAAAGTAAAACTGCCTCCCTTTTCCACAACAGGATCCTATAAAACGTTTTGAATGAAAATCTTTTTGGATTGAGTGTTTGTTAATAAGGTCCACATAGGCGAATCCTCTGTCTTCATCAATGTGAAGGGATTTGATATTTTGGTAGGTGCGAATGACACCTTCCGAAGCTAAAAATCCAACCACCAATTCCTGTAAATCAGAAGGAGTACAGACCATGGTGGCAAATTCATTTCCATTTAGAATAATCGTTAATGCTGATTCAACAGCAATATCATCTTCTTCCTCGACAAAGTTTTGTCCGTTAAACCTGACAATATTTTGTGAAGTAATGATTTCTTTTAACACATGCTTTGCCCCTTTCCATGAAAAATTAACCTACTTCTGTTTCGAATTCAGGAATTGGCTTATCAAGATAGGCAATATCTTTCCTTGCGTGATAACGTTCAGCTTTTTCAACATGAACGGTGATGTTGTAATCAGGGATACCGGCAAATTTTTCATACCGGCCACGAGGCAGCAAAAAATTCCCCTCTGGGAAGTGGACTTCGATATTCCCTGGTGAAATCTCAACAAATTTTGCTGTGCCTTGGAATACGCCGAATCCGTTATAGACGACGATTCCCTCTCCCTCAGCAATGCTTAGCTTTTGCCCATCGACAACACTCATTAACACATCATAACGACGTGCACCGTTTAACGGATCAACTTCATTGTAAACCATCGAATTAAACTGCTTACCTCGGCGAGATGTTACTATAAATTGTTCAGGCTTTTTATTTAAATCAGGAATATCAACAGGTATAACATTTCCTTTTCCATCTGGAGTTGGACAAATCCCATCTTCACATAACCAAGCACCGCCCCACTGGAAGACGTCTCCTTGTTTTTTCAAGTGTTGGATGCCGTCATAATCTGGATTTGCTTTCGCTATTTCCTCACGGACGGCAAAACCGTCAGCAAAATCAACCAAATGAGCTGTTTCTGGTTTCACACGCTTAGCAAGATCGATATAAATCCTCCATTCTGTTCTGGCTTCTTCCAGTCTATTTTTATTACCTGGAATCTCAGGTGAGAAATAAACCATTCGTTCTGTTGATGTACTTGTACCCCCATCCTCCTGCTCATAACGTGTTTTCGCAGGTAGGACGATGACTGCTTCTTTTGCATCTACTAATGTCGAGGTGTTTAATATAATATCTTGGTGAACACGAATCTCCAATTCAGATAAAGCTTTTTCAATAAAATCAGGGTCAGGCATTGTTTCTAAAAAGTTGCCGCCAGATAAGTAATACAGCTTAACTTTACGCTCGTGATCTTCGGGAAGAACTATGTTTTCCAGGGTAACCCCAACGATATCTCCCTGCCACTTAGGAAGCTCAAATCTCCAAAGCTGTTCTATTCTCTCTACATTTTCCCCGTCCCAGCCCCCGCCAGGTAAAACGAAGGGGTCTGCTCCCATTTCACCGCTCCCTTGAACACTTGAGTGTCCTCGGAACGGCATTAGGCCCGTATGCTTTCGTCCCAGGTGTCCCCTGAGAAGTGCCAGGTTTGCAACTTGCGAGATATTATCGGTTGCAAATGAATGCATGGTAAGTCCCATCGCCCACGCATAAACCGCATTTTTGGCATTAGCTAACAGTTCAGATAGTTCTATGATGCGTTCTTTCGAAACACCGGAGGATTTAATAATCGCTTCCCATGATTGTTCTTGAACTTTTTTCCTTAGTTCTTCGTAGCCATTTACATGAGCTTCTACAAACTCGTGGTTTACCGCTGACCCAGATACATTCTCCTCCATATCAAACCAATGCTTCATAATCCCATGCATGAACGCGATATCGCCGCCAATGTTGACCTGATAGAAATCATCGGCGATTTTTGTTCCGAATAAAGCAGATTCAGGGTTTGATGGAATCCAATATTGATCCATCGCTGGTTCCCGGTAAGGATTAACAACGATGATTTTGGTTCCTTTTTTCTTGGCTTCAAGCATATATTTGGACGATACAGGTGAGGAATTCGATGCGACACTTCCCCAAAACAATAACACATCTGTTCCAATCCAATCTAAATAGTTTGATGTAGAGGCACCCACACCAATTGAGCGCTTTAACGCGGTTTTACTTGGTGAGTGACAAATACGTGAGGCGTTATCAATGTGATTGGTCCTGAGAAAACGGGCTACTTTACCTGCCACATAATAGCTTTCATTTGTAATACCGCGGGCTGTTAGATAAAAAGCATATTGTTTCGGATCCAGCTTTCTCATTTTCACTGCAATCAAATCCATCGCTTCATCCCAAGTGATACGAGAAAAAACTCGTTCTCCTTTACGGCGAATCAACGGATACGGAATACGCCCCAGCTTTCGAAGCTCCGTGCTGTCGAATTTCCTTAATTCATCAATATCTGCATGAAGAATTTCAGGCTTAATAGCAGGCATTGTATTGAGCCTTAAAACATTTAGGCGGGTTGTACAAACATGTGGTCCTGTTAGCGTCTGGTCATATAAACCGGATACACCAAGCGCACAGCCATCACAAACCCCTTTTGTGATAATCTTTGTTGCATAGCCGAGATTATCAATATTCTCCCAAGCAACCTTCATTGTATCCCGAATATGTTTTGGTTTAATTTTTCCCAGTCCAAATGGAATTGGACTTACCCAGTGTTTAGGTGCAGGTATGATTGATTTTTTCTGTGGTCCTGGATGTAACGTTTTTCCCATTCTTCGTTCCTCCTCATGAATCCTAATTCTAATAACAAATAAAAAACCACCCAGGGAAAGCATTCATCTCTTAAAAAGGATGAAAGCACCAAGGTGGTTAGTCTTCAACAGGTTCGCTGCCAAGTACCAACTATTTGTCATTCGGTAGTAGTCATTAATCTTTAAACTTCTCTTCTATATCTTGATCAAAGATGAAGATGGACATGCCTTTGTCTTCTTCAATATTAATATCCACAAATACCTTAACGAATTCTACTCCTAATAGTTCCTCCATCTCCAAAGGATGATTTTTCTTATAAATCTCCTTTACCATTTCAGTACGAGCAGCTCTTAGCATTTGTTTTCCATCTTCCGCAGTGGCAATAAATTTTTCAATCGGAGATAAATTCCCCTCTAATTCACAGATTGCCCAATTCTTACAAAAGGTTGTCCTTACTTGACTAGGTCCTTTACCCATATGACGTTTTCGATACGAACGAACAATATTACTAAATTCAGCTTCATATTTGTTCAATAAACTCAACTCACTTGCTATTACTTCAGGTTAACACACTGTTTATGTTGTTAATATTATAAGTTTACTAGAAAATTTGCAACTTTCTTAACCTACCCGATTTTCCAATGATGGATTTTTTTCCACTTTGCTTCGTTTTAGCTTATTAATATCAATGCGAATGAGTAATGAAATCACAAACGCAATGACAAACAATCCTGAGAAAAACGTTAAGCTCCCCGAATAGCTTCCTGTTGTATCTTTAATCCAAGCCGCAAATAATGGACCAACAAGACCTGCGGCTGCCCAAGCGGTTAGGATATACCCATGGATCGCTCCGAGCTGCTTAGTTCCAAACAAATCCCCGATATAAGCCGGAATTGAAGAAAAGCCGCCGCCGTAGCAAGTATAGACGATAGTTAACATACCCATAAACAACCATTTAATGGATACAACTGGTAAGAAAAAGAAAATCACCATCTGCAGGATAAAAAACGTGGTATAGGTAGCAGGACGTCCGATTATATCTGAAAAACTAGCCCAGCCAATTCTTCCTAAACCGTTAAAAATTCCAATTGCCCCCACAAGTGCTGCGGCTGCTGTCATATCAATTCCGATACTTTCCATCGCAAGTGGTTTTGCTACTGCTAAAATCGCAATTCCACACGTAACATTAATAAATAACATCAGCCATAGGTACCAGAAACGTTTTGTTTTTACCGCCTCATTTGCCATTAGTTGTGATAAATCCAAATTGGGTTTCGCTTTTCCACTAGTAATTTTCTGTTTATATCCGTCTGGGAGCCATCCTTCTTCAGGCTTTTCTAGATAGAGCGAGGAAAGCATCATGATAAGGAAATATGATATTCCAAGTATGTAAAAGGTATTTGCAACACCGACTGATTCAATGAGCATGTTCATTATCGGACTAGCAATGGCAGCCGCGAATCCAAAACCCATAATCGCAAGTCCTGTTGCCAGCCCTCTTCGGTCAGGAAACCATTTTACAAGAGTGGAAACAGGCGCAATATAACCTACTCCTAATCCAATTCCTCCAAGTGCTCCGTAGAAAAAATATAACAGATATTTGGAACCTAGATGGACAGCCAATCCAGACCCCACGATTCCCACTCCAAAAAAGATCGCAGCTAGTAACCCCGCTTTTCTAGGGCCATATTTTTCAACGAAGTGACCTAGAAAGGCGGCTGACAAGCCTAAAAATAAAATAGCAATACTAAATGTCAGAGCCACTTCGGAATCAGTCCAACCGAATAAGTCTTTTAATGGTGTCGTAAAATTACTCCATGCATACACAGAACCAATTGAAATGTGAATTCCAACGGCTGATAAAGCAATCAGCCATCGATTTTTTGTCTTTTTCATTACTACGTACCCCTCCCTTTTTGAATCCGCTTATTTGAAAAACTTTGTGAACAAATAAAAACCGTTGAAAAAATTCGCTGCAGGTTCCTAAATAAAGGAATCTCCATGAATTCTTACAACGGTTTGCCTTAAACAGGGACGCTGTTAAGCACCAACAGTTATAGTTTTGTAGAGTGATTAACACTTTTAACCGTTCAACAGGATCGCTATTTCGTATTAAAAGTGATTCATCATTTGTAATCATTATTACCGTTCACATTTTGTTCACATTTGTTGTTTTTTATAATAACATGGAAGCGGAATCAATTCAAGAATAAAGTAGAAATTCCATTGTGATAATAGCGAAGTGCATTGACCTTTTATTTCCTTCGATAATTAAAGAAATAAAATTCAAAATGTTGACCTCCAATCATTCTGAAAAGTATTTTTAATCAAAATTACATCATTCGGTAAAACAAAATTGTTTTTACGTATGATACATTGATTTTAGCCTTTTATTCATAATGGAGATTAATGAAGAATGAGTTGATTAAATGTTGAATGTTAAGGAAGCCACTGAACTACTTAGGGACGAAGGCATAACAAATAATGAGCAAGTCGTTATTCGTTGGATTCTAGACGGAAAATTGAAAGCGAAACGGACTAAGAATTTGAACATAGACTACATAATTAAACCAAGTGATTTAGCAGCATTCATATTGGAAAAGAAAATTGAGCAAAGAAGCAGCCAATTTGGAGTTGATTATCATCAATGGGAAAAAACATTCTATGAAAACCGGCGATTAAAAGAGGAAAATGAAGCATTAAAAAGTAAGGTTCGCATCGAACAAATCAAAGTTCGCGGCTTAAAAAGAATGTTACAAGCAGAGTATGCTCTTTCTGATTCCCCTCCCCTTACATACTTTGAATTATTGGGTTTAGAGCAGGATGCTGAAAAAGATTTAATAAAGAAAGAGTTTAAAAAAATACTCAAAGCACTCCACCCTGATCGCGGAGGAGATGACAGGCTTTTTAGAGTGTTTTATGAACATTACACCAAAACAAAGTAGAAAAGAGACAAGCCATCTGTCTCTTTTGCATGTTAAAATCATTCATGAAAATTTGTACCGTCAGTCGTTGCTTTAACAATACCTGTGCGTATGACAAAGTCACCGAAGTGTTCATCTCGCACTCTCTCCTTGGTGAAACGGGAAAGGAGCAGGCGCATTTCACTTAGAATTTCTCCTTCGCCGATGTTTTCGCGATATATTTTATTTAAACGGCTGCCGTCATGTGCTGCGCCTAGATACATGTTATATTTGCCCACTGCTTTTCCAATAAAGGCAATTTCAGCGAGAGCCGGTCGGGCACAGCCATTCGGACAACCGGTCATCCGGATGGTTACTTCCTCTTCCCGCAGGCCGTTTTCGTTGACAATCTCTTCGATCTTATCCATTAGTACTGGCAGATAGCGTTCTGATTCCGCCATCGCCAAACCGCACGTTGGAAGCGCGACGCACGCCATCGAGCTTCGGCGGAGTGCGGAATGCTGTTTACCATCAGACAAACTGTATTTTTCCATCAATTCATTAATCTTTTTCTTGTCCTGACTTGATACATTGGCAATGATCAGATTTTGATTAGCTGTCAAACGAAAATCTCCGGTATGGATTTTTGCAATTTCCTGCAATCCCGTTTTCAGCTTGTAATCAGAAAAATCTGCGACACGGCCATTTTGGATGAACATCGTATAATGCCATTTTCCCTGACTTCCTTTAATCCAGCCGTAGCGATCGCCGTTGTGGTCAAAATGATATGGTTTTGCTTCTTCCAGACTCCAGCCCAGGCGGTTTTCCAGTTCAGCCTTTACCGATTCGAGGCTAAGGCGGTCAACGGTATACTTGAAGCGGGCATTTTTCCGTACAGAGCGGTTCCCGTAATCGCGCTGGATGGTAATTGTTTTTTCTGCAACCTCTACAACCTTTTCAGGTGTACAGAAGCCAATGACTTTTGCAATCTGTGGGTATGTCGCCTTGTCTCCGTGTGTCATCCCCATTCCGCCGCCGATTGCCACGTTAAATCCTGTTAATTTACCATTTTCGACAATGGCAATCAGACCTAGATCCTGTGAAAAAACATCTATATCGTTTGATGGCGGCACCGCGATCCCGATTTTAAACTTCCGTGGCAAATAAAGCGCGCCATATAATGGTTCTTCCTCGATTTCCGGTGTACCAGCTACTTTTTCCTCATCTAGCCAAATTTCATGATACGCTCTCGTGCGTGGTAATAAGTAATTGCTCAACTCCTTTGCCCACTCATAGACTTCGGTATGAATTTCAGATTGATCTGGATTCGGGTTACACATTACGTTCCGGTTTACATCGCCGCACGCCGCAAGCGTCGTCAATAAAGACTTATGGATTTCCTGAATAGTTTCTTTCATGTTCCATTTTAAAACACCATGCATTTGAAACGACTGCCGTGTGGTCAGTTTGATCGTGCCGTTGGCATTTTTTTCTGCGAGTTCATCTAATACCAGCCATTGTTCTGGTGTCACCACTCCACCCGGTGCACGAACACGGAGCATAAACTGATACGCAGGTTCCAGTTTTTGCTTTTGCCGTTCATTGCGGAGATCGCGGTCATCCTGCAAATAACTGCCATGATGTTTCATCAAGCGATTAT
>Ga0213823_1002356_pt1 | contig 9977 bp, 8 predicted proteins | sample MC6MC0907MG_FD_179887 | JGI IMG/M metagenome (GOLD analysis project Ga0213823, IMG submission 179887) | Enriched soil aggregate microbial communities from Iowa State University, Ames, United States - MC6-MC0907-MG | ecosystem: Environmental > Terrestrial > Soil > Unclassified | place: USA: Iowa...
TTCCAGGCTGGCTTCGGTCCAGGCGTCTGGAATCAGATGCGGATGCAGCGTGGCGTAATGCGGGTTGGCCGGCGTTGGTCGCGTGTGGTCGATGAAGTTGCGGTTCAGGTCGACGTTGTTTTCGGTGGTGCGCGTGTCGTAGGCGTAGCCATACGGATTCAGCGCGTGCACGAAGATGACGTTCACGTCGTCCGGCAGGGCGTTACCGCCATCGGCGCGCAGCCAGCCGATCTGCACGGCGGAGCCCGCTGCGCCTTCCAGCCCGTGCGTGCCGCTGATGGCAAGGTGCGTGCGCGGCGCGTCAGGGCGGCCCAGTACCGCCACATCCACGCTCAGCGGCTGACCTTGCGGGTCCTTCAATGACGGGTGATCGTGGCGCGACAAGGCTGCACCGCGCTCGGTGGCGGCGGCCACGAACGCGGCGCGCGCCGCCGTGTAGCCGGTGGAAAAGCAGTCCCAGTAATCGGGCAGGGTCTGGCTCATCTCACGCCTCTTGCACGAAGACTTGCAACGCGCCCGCCGCGTCTTCCGGCGCCACGACCAGTTCACCCTGCGCATTGGCGCGGTAGTTCACCTGGTTGGCGTCAAACAGCGCGCGGGTCTTGGCCAGGTCACGCACGCCGATGACCGAGCCGGCAAACCAGCCGCCCTGGGAGGCCGCCGGCAAGCCGGCCGGCACGCGGACGCGCGGGTAGCGTTGTTCGAAGGCGGCGGGGCGCAGGAAGTCGATGCGCAGGCTGCCACGGCGCACGCGCAGTCCGCCGTCAGGCAGGTCACTGATGGCGATGGGGCCGAACACGCGCTCATAGCCCGCGCGCAAGGAGGCGGGGTCGGGGTGCACGGCGATCAGCGCTTCGATGCGTCGCGCGCCGTTGGCGTGGTCTTGCCATTCGGGGCGATAGACCAGGTGGCGCGTCAGGTGGCCGCAGGTGAAGAAGTCAGGCACGCCCAAGAGGCCGCTCGGAAAGTTCGTGTTGTTCCAGGCGGCGTCTTCGCTGCCTTCAGGCAGGTGCACGGGGCGTCCGCCGCGCAGGGGCGGTTCGGCGTCGATGCCCAGGCGCGCCAGTTCCGCGTGCACGGCGGTGCTGTCGGTGGTTTGCAGCGCGGTGGCCACGGGGCCTTCGTAGGCGTCGTCATAGCCGCCAAAGCGCGAATCGGCCTTCAGTTCTTCCGGGAAGAAAAGCAGTTCCAGGTAGTTCGCATCCAGGATGATGGTCTGGTTGCGCGTGCCGCGATGGTGCCGGCCTTGCGGCGCCAGGCTGAAGCCCAGCTTCACATAGCGGTCGGTCGCCGCCTGCAGGTCGTTGACCCGGATGATGTAGTGGTCAAGGCCAGTGACTGAGGGTAGGGACATCGGAACTCCAGATTGCGCTTTGGAAAAAGGGCAGTCTGGCGGAAGCGGCGGCGCGCTTGAACGATTGAATCCGCATGTCGTTATTTGGTTTGTGATGGCGCGGGGCGGCGCCGCTGGCGGCATATTCAAATCACTAATGCGTGTTTGCCGAGGATTTGCCGCCTTGCTTAGAGTTCTGGTTCTTTCAGCTGCCTGAACTTCCACACGCCATCATGACTTCCTCTTTGCGTTCCCTGCGTTTCCTCGCCCGCGGCGCCTCGCTTGCCGCCGGCCTGCTGTTTGCGGCCTTGATGGCTGATGCCGCCCATGCGGCGCCCGCGGTACTGCGCGTGGGTGTGACGACCGGCCCGCATGAACAGGTTTTTGAAGTGGTCAAGAAGGTGGCCGAACGCGACTACGGCCTGAAGATTCAGATCGTGCCGTTCACCGACTACGTACGTCCGAATGCCGCGCTGGATGCGGGTGACCTGGAAGCCAACAGCTATCAGCACCGCCCGTTCCTGGCGGCGCAGATCCGCGCGCGCAACTACAAACTGGTGGGGCTGGGCCGCACCTGGATCGGGCCGATTGGCATCTATTCGAAGAAGTACAAGCAGTTCAAGGACATTCCCAACGGCGCCACGATTGGGATACCCAACGACCCCGCCAATGAAAGCCGCGTGTTGCTGTTGTTGCAGCAGGCTGGCGCCATCAAGCTGCGCACCGGCATCGACCCCGTGGCGGGCGTAAACGCCACCCCGCGCGACATCATCGACAACCCGCGCGGTTTCAAGTTCGTGGAAATCGAGGCCGCGCAATTGCCGCGCACGCTGGATGATTTCGACGCCACCACCATCAATGCGGACTACGCGTTGAAAGCGGGGCTGCACCCGGTGCGCGACACCTTGCTGGTGGAGGGCGCGGATGGTCCTTATGCCTGCCTGATCGCCGTGCGCGAAGCCGACCGCGACCAGCCTTGGGCGCAGCAGCTGGTGCAGGCGTATCAGTCGGAAGAGGTCAGGGCGTTCATTCAGAAAAAGTTTGAAGGCGCGATCATTCCAGCTTTCTGATTGCTGGGGCTGAGCCGTAAGCGTCAGAAAAAAGGCCGCCTTCTATCGAAGGCGGCCTTGGCCACATCGCGGTGACGCGCGTGGCATCAATGCAGAATCTGGCTCAGGAACAGCTTGGTGCGTTCGTTCTGCGGGTTGTCAAAGAACGCGTCGGGGTTGTTCTGTTCAATGATTTCGCCGCGGTCCATGAAGATCACCCGGTTGGCGACCTTGCGCGCAAAGCCCATTTCGTGGGTCACGCAGATCATCGTCATGCCGCTTTCCTGCGCCAGCGTCACCATCACGTCCAGCACTTCCTTGACCATTTCCGGGTCCAGCGCGGACGTCGGCTCGTCAAACAGCATGACCTTCGGGTTCATGCACAACGACCGCGCAATCGCCACGCGTTGTTGCTGGCCGCCCGACAACTGGCCGGGGAATTTCTTCGCCTGATCGGGAATGCGCACGCGCTCCAGGTACTTCATCGCCGTGGCTTCGGCCTGCGCGCGCGGCTGCTTCAGCACCCACATGGGGCCGAGCGTCAGGTTTTCCAGCACGGTCAGGTGCGGGAACAGGTTGAAGTGCTGGAACACCATGCCCACTTCGCGGCGGATGGTCTCAATGTGTTTGAGATCGTTGGTGAGCTCGGTGCCGTCAACGATGATCTGGCCTTGCTGGTGCTCTTCAAGACGGTTGATGCAGCGGATCATCGTGGACTTGCCCGAGCCCGACGGGCCGCACACCACGATGCGCTCGCCTTGCGCCACGTCCAGGTTGATGTTGCGCAACACGTGGAACTGGCCGTACCACTTGTTCACGCCCTGCAATCGAATAATGGAATCCGACATGCTTGGTCTCCGTAAGGTTTACCGGGGCTACGCCGCGCAATCAGCGCGCGTGCCCGGTGGCCAGACGCTTTTCAAGCGCTTGGCTGTATTTGGACATGGAATAGCAAAAGACGAAGTAGATCAGCGAGATGAAGAGATAGGCCTCCACCCCGAAACCCCGCCATGCCGCGTCGGACAAGGCCGCCTTGGCTGCCAGCGTCAGGTCGAAAATACCGATGATCACCACCAGCGACGTGTCCTTGAACAGGCTGATGAAAATGCCGACCAAGGGCGGAATCACGATCTTCAACGCCTGCGGCAGGATGATCTTGCGCATTTGCTGCCAGTAGTTCAGGCCCAGCGAATCGGCGCCTTCGTATTGGCCTTTCGGAATGGCCTGCAAGCCGCCGCGCACCGTTTCCGCAATGTAGGCGGCGGCGAACATGATGATGGCGATCTGGGCGCGCAGCAGCTTGTCGATGGTGAAGCCTTCGGGCAGAAACAGCGGCAGCATCACCGACGACATGAACAGCAGGCTGATCAGCGGCACGCCACGGATCAGCTCGATGTACACGACGCACAGCGCCTTGATGGCCGGCATTTTTGAACGCCGGCCCAGCGCCAGCATCACGCCGATCGGGAACGCAAAGGCAATGCCGAATGTCGCCAGAATCAGCGTCAGCGGCAGGCCGCCCCAGCGCGAGTTCTCGACATACGTCAGGCCGAACACGCCGCCCCACATCAAGAGCGCAACGGCCGTCAAACCGCCCGTCCAGATGAGCGCCAGCTTGCCGTTCCAGAAGCGGCGCATGCCGCTGCATGCGATGACCGCGACGAGGATCAGCGTGGCGATCAGCGGACGCCATTGCTCGTCAAACGGATAGGTGCCAAACAGAATCAGCCGATGCTTTTCGACGATGAACGCCCAGCAGGCGCCGCCCACAGAGGCGCGGCATTCCATGGCGTTGGTGGCGGTGAAGTTGGCCTTCAGGAAAGCCCACTCCACCAGCGCCGGCAACGACATCAGCAGGAACCACGCCAGCAGCACCGTGATCAGGATGTTCAGCGGCGACGAAAACAGGCGGGACCGGACCCAGGCCCAGGCGCCCACCTGGGTGCTGGGCGGGGGCAGGGGTTCCGCGAAGGAGTGCGTAGTGCTGCTCATATCAACGCTCCACCAGCGCGATGCGCTTGTTGTACCAATTCATGAATATCGAGATCGACAGGCTGACCGTCAGATAGGCGCCCATGATGATGAGAATGCCCTCGATGGCTTGCCCGGTCTGGTTCAACGTGGTGTTGACCACCGACACAATGTCGGGATACCCAATCGCGACCGCCAGCGAACTGTTCTTCAACAGGTTCAGGTATTGGCTGGTCATCGGCGGGATGATCACGCGCAAGGCTTGCGGCAGCACGACCAGGCGCAACACCTTCGCGCGCGGCAGGCCCAGCGAGCCGGCGGCTTCCCATTGGCCGTTATTCACCGCCTGGATGCCCGAGCGCACCACTTCAGCGATGAACGCCGAGGTGTAGACGGTCAAGCCCAGGAACAGGGCGACGAACTCCGGCGTCAGCGTCAGGCCGCCAACGAAGTTGAAGCCCTTCAATTCCGGCATGTCCAGCGTCAGCGACGCGCCGCTGGCCAGCCAGCCCACAACGGGCAAGGCCAGCAACAGACCCACCGCCGCGCGCCCCAGCGGGAACACACGGCCCGTGGCTTCCTGGCGCTTGGCGCCCCAATGGCCCAGGAACAGGATGGCCACAATGGCCAGCGCCAGCCCACCCAGCACCCAGTCCAGCGATGCGCCTTCCAGGCCGGGTACTTTCAGGCCCCGGTTGGAAATGAACACGCCCGGCAGCGGGTTGTGCGCCTGGCGCGGGCCCGGCATGTTTTCGGTGATCAGCGCATACCAGAAGAACAGTTGCAGCAAGAGCGGCACGTTGCGCATCACCTCGACATACACCGAGGTGATTTTCTTCACGAGCCAATTCTTCGACAGCCGTCCCACGCCAATAAACACGCCCAGGATGGTGGCGGCGACCAGCGCAAGCAGGCCCACGCGCAGCGTGTTCAGCACGCCCACGAAGATGGCGCGGCCATAGGTGTCGGCCGGGCCGTAGGCGATGACGGATTCGCCAATGGCGAAGCCCGCCTCGCGGTTCAGAAAGCCAAAACCCGTGGCGATGTTGCGCATCGACAGGTTGTGCAGCGTGTTGTGCACCAGGAACCAGACGCCCGCCCCGACGAGTGTCAGGGCCAGCACCTGGTAGACCAGCGCACGCGTGGCCGGATCGTTCCAGGACACCCGGTGCGGTGGCCTTGCCACCGGGGATTGCGCGGTGTGCTTGGCCACGGCTTAGTCCGCCATCAAGACTTTGACGGCCGCTTCCAGGCGGTCCATGCCTTGTTCGATGACTTCGGTTGACGTCGCGAACGAGAAGCGCACATAGGGCGACAAGCCGTACGAACCGCCGTCGATGACGGCCACGCCGGCTTCGCGCAGGAAGAACAGGCTGACGTCCAGGTCGGTCTTCAGCCCGCCTGCCGGGCCGGTGCGTCCGATCAGCCCTTGCACGTTGGCGTAGACGTAGAACGCGCCGTCGGGCATGGCGCACGAGATGCCGGGAATCGCGTTCAGGCGGCGCACGATCAGGTCGCGGCGCGCCTTGAAGATGTCGACCATCTGCGTGACGCTGGACTGGTCGCCTTCCAGAGCAGCCTGCGCGGCCACTTGCGAGATTGCGCTGGGGCAGGACGTGCTTTGCGACATGACCGTGCTCATCGCCTTGATCAAGTCAGCCGGACCCGCGCCGTAGCCCACGCGCCAGCCCGTCATGGCGTACGACTTCGACATGCCGTTGACGATCAGCGTGCGCGGAATCAGCTGCGGTTCCACCTGCACGGGCGAGGCATGCGCCTGGCCGCTGTAGCAAAACGGCGCGTAGATTTCGTCGCTAAGAATCCAGACGTGCGGATGGCGCAGCAGCACATCGGTCAGCGCGCGCAGCTCGGCCGCGCTGTAGACGGCGCCGCTGGGGTTGCTGGGGGAATTCAGGATCAGCCAGCGGGTGCGCGGCGTGATCGCGGCTTCCAGCGTGGCGGCGTTGAGCTTGAAGCCTTGCGACTCGGGGCCGGTCACCACAACGGGCTTGCCGTCGTTCAGCAGCACCATGTCGGGGTACGACACCCAGTACGGCGCGCACACGATGACTTCGTCGCCCGGCTCCAGGCTGGCGGTCAGCGCCGCGCCGATGATCTGCTTGGCGCCCGCGCCCACGGTGATCTGGTCCATGCCGTAAGACACGCCCAGCCCCAGTTCCAGACTGTTGGCGATGGCGCGGCGCAAGCCCACCGTGCCGTTCGGGCTGGTGTAGCGGATGTCGCCGCTGGCGATAGCTTCCTGGCCGGCGCGCGCGATGTGGGCGGGCGTGGCCATGTCCGGTTCGCCGAGCGTGAAGTCGGCGATTTCGCGGCCCTGGCGGCGCAGTTCGTCGACGACGATCTTGGCGGCCATGCTGGGCGAAGGTTTGATCTGTTTCAGGCGGGCGTTGACGATGCTGTTCATGGTTACAACGTAAAGAGGCAAAGACAGGCCGCGTGGGGCGGCCGGACATGCGGGTAAAGAGAAAAGCGGCTTCCCCTGTCAGGCGAAGCCGCGCATGGGTCAGACTTAGCGCACCGGCCAGCCGTACATCAGGCCGCCTTGCGTCCACTGCTTGTTCAGGCCGCGTTCCAGCTTCAGCGGGCTGTCCTTGCCCATGGCGCGGTCATAGCTTTCGCCGTAGTTACCGACTTGCTTGATGATGTTGTAGGCCCACTTGTCGTCCAGGCCCAGGTTCTTGCCCATGCCCGGCGTCACGCCCAGAATGCGCTGCACATTGGGGTTGGTGCTCTTCAACATTTCATCCACGTTCTTCGACGTGATGCCGTATTCCTCGGCTTCCAGCATGGCGTTGAGCGACCAGCGCACCACGTTGAACCACTGCTCGTCGCCTTGGCGGACCATCGGGCCCAAGGGTTCCTTGGACAGGTTTTCGCTCAGGATTTCCCAGTCTTCCGGCTTGGCCAGACGCGTGCGCATGTTGGCGGCGGTGTTCGACTTGTCGTTGGTGTAGGCGTCGCAACGGCCCGATTCCAGCAGGCGGAAGTTCTCGTCGTAGTTCTCAACCAGCACCGGCTTGAACGTCAGGCCACGGCTGCGGAAGTAGTCGGCCAGGTTCAGTTCGGTGGTGGTGCCCGGCTGCACGCAGATGGTGGCGCCGTCCAGTTCCTTCACGCTCTTCACGTTCATCGACTTCTTGACGATCAGGCCTTGCGCGTCATAGAAGTTCACGCCCACGCCGATCAGGCCCAGCGTGGTGTCGCGGGTCAGCGTCTGCGTGGTGTTGCGCGACAGCATGTCGATTTCGCCCGATTGCAGGGCGGTGAACTTGGCTTGCGCGGTCAGCACGTTGCCCTTGACCTTGGAGGCGTCGCCGAACATGGCGGCGGCGACGGCGCGGCACATGTCCACGTCCAAGCCGGTCCATTCCCCCTTGCTGTCCAACACCGAGAAGCCGGGGATGCCGGCAAAGCCGCATTGCAAGAAGCCTTTTTTCTTGACGGCGTCGAACGTCACGCCGGCTTGCGCGCCAGAGGCGACGCACAGCAAAGTCGCCGCAACGGCGGTGGTCAAAAACTTACGCATGGAGAATGCTCCTGGGGAGGTCGGAAAGCGCTTGGATAAGCGGTAAAGGAAAACGCGGGAACCCGGCGCGCACGCGCAGTCGTTGCTCGGGCTTTAGCCGAAGCGGGCGGTGACGCGTGAACGCAGGGGTAAGGGAAGGGGTCGCGGAGAGGTCCGCAGATGACCGGGAACCCGGTCAGGTGATGTGCCGATGTATACGCGTGGCGTAGCGGTGGAACGTCGTGCGAAGGGAAAGAATCGGGCTCATCAGCGGCACTTGTACAACGTGGGTCATACGGAAAGCGGGGCGATGTTGGCAACTGCTAGCGTCACATCGCACGGCTAGGTCATGAGACGTATGATGGCAGCTGTCATACAAGCTAGCAAGTAAGGGGATTCCCGTAATTTGCGGCGCCGGCAGTGGGGTGCCGCCGGCGTAGGCTTACTGCGCCGGCGCTTGCGACAGCAGTTTGCGATACCGCGCGATGCTGTCGCCCAGGTGGCGCGCCATGGCGGCGCGTGCGGCGCCGGGGTCGCGGCGCATGATGGCGGTCAGGATGGCTTCGTGTTCGCGCACGTTGCGCGTTTCGTAGGTTTCCAGCTCTTCAGGCGTCTTGCCGCCGTGCTTGATGTTCAAGTCCAGCATCACGTCGCGCACCGCGGCCTTCAGCAGCGCGGGAAAGTGCGGGTTGTTCGACGCCTTGGCAATCGACAGGTGGAATTCGTAGTCGGCTTTGACGGCGGCTTCCATGTCGCGGGTTGCGCGGTTGAAGGCGTCAAAGGCTTCGACGATGCCGCTCAGGTCAGTGGCGGTGCGGCGCTCTGCCGCCAGCCCACAGGCTTCAACCTCGAGACCTGCGCGCAACTCCATGATGTGCAACGCCCAGCGCGGGTCGGTGGCGGGTTCGATGACAAAGTCGATCGGCTTTTCGCGGTCTTCCGTGACGAACACCCCAATGCCGGGCTTGCTGACCAGGCGGCCGCTCAGGCGCATGGATGCGACGGCTTCACGGATGACGGTGCGGCTAACGTCGAACTCATCGCAGAGCGCGTGTTCGGAAGGCAGCTTGTCGCCGGCGCGGTACAGGCGCGCGTCCAGCCGCTTGTTCAGTTCCTCGATCACCACGTCGGTCAGGCGCGAACGCGGGCGGGGCCGGGCGGGAGTTTGCATCGTCTCTCTTATAAGTGGGGGATGGCGGGGAGGCAGGCCCGTAGCCCGCAGCCGAGCAAGTGTACGCTTTTCGCGTGCCGTGTCCGGGTGTCCGGCCCGTTGACGGCGGCTAGGCTGGTGGGGATTCAGGCAGAAATTTTGACACCCGTATGACAACATACAGCAGCCATTCCGCCAACTATTGTTTGTTTTTGTGATGGGTTGGGGCGCGCATATGAAAAAGCCCTCCCGATGAGGGGAGGGCTGGCATCGCGGCCGCGCGTGCGGCCGGTGGCGCGGCTTATTGGGGGCCGAGCTTCTTGATCAGGGCGTTGAGCATTTCCATTTCTTCGCCGGTCAGGTCGGTAAGCGGTGCGCGGACGGGGCCGGCGTCGTGGCCGACGAGCTTCGCGCCCGCCTTGACGATGCTGACGGCGTAACCGGCCTTGCGGTTGCGGATTTCCAGATACGGCAGGAAGAAATCATCGAGCAGGCGGTTGGTGGTGTCGGAGTCGCCCGCGGCAATGGCGCGGTAGAAGTCCATCGCGGTCTTGGGCACAAAGTTGAAGACGGCCGACGAATACACCGGCACGCCGAGTGCGCGGTAGGCGGCGGCATAGACTTCAGCGGTGGGCAGGCCGCCCAGGTACGAGAAGCGATCGCCCAGTTTGCGGCGGATGCTGACCATGGCTTCGATGTCGCCAATGCCGTCTTTGAAACCGACCAGGTTGGGGCAGCGCTCGGCCAGGCGGGCCAGGCTGTCAGCCGACAAGCGCGACTGGGCGCGGTTGTAAACGATGACGCCGATCTTGACCGACTTGCACACCTGTTCCACGTGCGCGGCGATGCCGTCTTGCGAGGCTTCGGTCAGGTAGTGCGGCAGCAGCAGAATGCCCTTGGCGCCTTGGCGCTCGGCTTCTTGTGCGTAGGCAATGGCGGTGCGGGTGG
>Ga0213823_1002358_pt1 | contig 9968 bp, 7 predicted proteins | sample MC6MC0907MG_FD_179887 | JGI IMG/M metagenome (GOLD analysis project Ga0213823, IMG submission 179887) | Enriched soil aggregate microbial communities from Iowa State University, Ames, United States - MC6-MC0907-MG | ecosystem: Environmental > Terrestrial > Soil > Unclassified | place: USA: Iowa...
TGCAGCGGATGCTGGAGGAGCAGGACTTCGACCTTATCGAGCCGGTGTTCTTCACCACCTCCAATGTCGGTGGCCAGGGCCCGAACGTGGGCAAGGATATTGCTCCGCTCAAGGACGCTTATTCGATTGAAGAACTCAAGACCCTCGACGTGATCCTGACCTGCCAGGGCGGCGACTACACCAACGAGGTCTTCCCCAAGCTGCGTGAAGCCGGCTGGCAGGGTTACTGGATCGATGCCGCCTCGTCGCTGCGCATGCAGGACGATGCCGTTATCGTGCTCGACCCGGTCAACCGCAAGGTGATCGACCAGCAGCTCGATGCCGGTACCAAGAACTACATCGGCGGCAACTGCACCGTCAGCCTGATGCTGATGGGCCTGGGTGGTCTGTTCGAAGCTGGCCTGGTCGAGTGGATGAGCGCCATGACCTACCAGGCGGCCTCCGGTGCCGGCGCGCAGAACATGCGCGAGCTGATCAAGCAGATGGGGGCTACCCACGCCGCCGTGGCCGATGACCTGGCCAACCCGGCTGCGGCCATCCTCGACATCGACCGCAAGGTTGCCGAGGCCATGCGCAGCGAAGCCTACCCGACCGAGAACTTCGGCGTGCCGCTGGCCGGCAGCCTGATCCCCTGGATCGACAAGGAACTGCCGAACGGCCAGAGCCGTGAAGAGTGGAAGGCTCAGGCCGAAACCAACAAGATCCTCGGTCGCTTCAAGAGCCCGATTCCGGTCGATGGCATCTGCGTGCGTATTGGCGCCATGCGCTGCCATAGCCAGGCACTGACCATCAAGCTGAACAAGGACGTGCCGCTGGCCGATATCGAAGGCATGATCAGCCAGCACAACCCCTGGGTGAAGCTGGTGCCGAACCAGCGCGAAATCAGCATGCAGGAGCTGAGCCCGACCAACGTCACCGGTACCCTGAACATTCCGGTTGGCCGTCTGCGCAAGCTGAACATGGGTTCCCAGTACCTGGGTGCGTTCACCGTCGGCGACCAGCTGCTGTGGGGTGCTGCCGAGCCGCTGCGGCGCATGCTGCGGATCCTGCTGGAGCGTTGATCGTTCTGTGTCGATAAAAACCCGCGCTGGCAACAGCGCGGGTTTTTTTATGCCGGTCGGTGGATAAGGCCAGCACAGACAAAGCGGTACAATCCGAGTAAAGTGCCGCCCCCGCCGTTTCAGCATAAGGATCCCCTCCATGACCCAAGCCCTGGATATCGCCGTCGTTGGTGCCACCGGCAGTGTCGGTGAAACCCTCGTACAGATCCTCGAAGAACTGCATTTTCCGGTTGCGACCTTGCACTTGCTGGCCAGCATGGAGTCGGCGGGCAGTAGCGTGATGTTCGCTGGCAAGAAGATCAAGGTGCGCGAAGTCGACAGCTTCGACTTCGACCAGGTCAAACTGGCCTTCTTCGCCGCCAGCCCCGCTGTCAGCCGCAGCTTTGCGAGCAAGGCGCATGCGGCCGGTTGCACGGTCATCGACCTGTCCGGCGGCCTGGATGACGCACTCGCCGTGGTGCCTGAGGCCAATGCCGACAGCATCGCCAACCTCCAGTTGCCGGCGCGGCTGGCCAGCCCAAGCTCTGCAGCGGTGGCCCTGGCCGTTGCGCTGGCGCCTCTCAAAGGACTGCTGGGTATCGAGCGGGTGCAGGTCATGGCTGCCCTGGCGGTGTCTGCCCAGGGCCGCGAAGCGGTCAACGAGCTGGCCCGGCAGACCGCCGAGCTGCTCAATGCTCGCCCCCTGGAGCCGCGCTTCTTTGATCGCCAGGTGGCATTCAACCTGCTGGCCCAGGTCGGCGCAGTCGACGAGCAAGGCCACGCCGGCCTGGAGCAGCGCCTGGTCAGCGAGCTGCGGGTACTGCTGAATCAGCCCGAACTGAAGATTTCCGTGACCTGCATTCAAGTCCCGGTGTTTTTCGGCGATAGCTTCAGTGTGGCGGTACAAAGCCGTAATCCGGTCGATCTGGGGGCGGTCAATGCCGCGCTGGAAGGCGCAGGCGGCGTCGAACTGGTCGAACGCGATGATTATCCGACCCCGGTCGGTGACGCAGTAGGCCAAGACGTGGTCTATGTTGGTCGTGTACGCCGTGGTATCGACGAAGACCAGCAGCTCAACCTGTGGCTGACCACCGACAACCTGCGCAAGGGCGCCGCGCTCAACGCCGTGCAGGTGGCGCAATTGTTGATTAAACGCATGGCGTAAAAGATACTGGCGAGCAATTTTGTCCTACATCGCATGCGGTTTTGGGATGATTCATACAAGGGAAGAGGTCATGCTTCGAATTCGCAAACTGGTTCTGGCCATGGCGGCAGCGTCGGCGCTGTCGTCTGGCATGGCGAATGCCCTGGGGTTGGGTGAGCTGACGCTCAAGTCGGCGCAGAACCAGCCACTGGACGCCGAGATCGAATTGCTCGACGTGCGCGACCTCACCGCTGCCGAAGTGGCGCCGAGCCTGGCGCCGCCGGAAGAGTTCAGCAAGGCCGGGGTGAGTTATCCGACCTACCTCGAAGACCTCACCTTCACCCCGGTGATCAACCCCAACGGCAAGAGCGTGCTGCGGGTTACCTCCAGCCAGCCGCTGCCGGGTTCGGTGGTCAAGTTCCTGGTCCAGGTGATGTGGCCCCAGGGCCGCCTGCTGCGTGACTACAGCGTCCTGCTCGACCAGGCCAAGGCCCAAGGCGAGCAGCCTGGCGCGGCCAATGTCACGCCGGCCACCAGCAGTGCTGGCAGCTACACCACCAAGCGCCGGGATACCTTGTGGCAGATTGCTGCGCGCAATACCCAGGGTGGCGGCTCGGTGCAGCAGACCATGATCGCTATCCAGGCGCTGAACCCGGATGCGTTCATCGGTAACAACATCAACCAGCTGAAGGTTGGCCAGGTATTGCGCCTGCCTGATCAGCAGCAGGTGCAGAGCATCCCGCAGGGCGAGGCGAATCGCGAAGTGGCCGAGCAGTACGCGGCCTGGCGTGAAGGTCGCCGCCTGGGCCCGCGTGCGCGGCAGCTGGATGCTACCCGGCGGGGTGCCGTCGATGCGGCGCCGGAGCGTATCGCCCAGGGCGACAACCTGCGCCTGGTCAGCCCGGGCAACCAGGCAGGTGCCGGCGCCAAGGCGCTCAACGACAAATTGGCCGTGGCTCAGGAGAGCCTGGACACCAGCCGTCGTGACAATGATGAACTCAAGAGCCGGATGACCGACCTGCAGAGCCAGCTGGACAAGCTGCAGAAGTTGATCCAGCTGAAAAACGACCAGCTGGCGCGCCTGGAGGCACAGGGTGCCGCCGGTGATGCCGCGCCTGCCGCCACGGTGCCCGCCGAGCCGGCTCCGGCGCAGCCTGCTGACCCTGCCCAGGTGCCCCCTGTCGAGCCCGTCGTGACACCGGCGCCGGCGGCCGTCGACACCGCACCTGAAACTGCCGCCGCTGGCGAACATGCGCCGGTCGCGCAACAGCCAAGCGCGCTGGATGAGTTGTTGGGTAACCCGCTCTTGCTTGGCCTGATTGCAGGTTCGGCCATTCTTGTTTTGCTGCTCCTGATATTGCTGTTGCTCCGCAGGCGCAATGCCCAGCAGGAGGCCGAAAAGCACCTGCGCATGGCGCGTGCGCTGTCCGAGGAGGGCGAACGCAGCCCGGACCTCGACCTGCCTGCAAGCAGCTTCGATGAGCTGGATGTTTCGGCCCCGAGCGTGACCCTGTCGCCGGCGGTGGTAGCGGCTTCGGCTGCTGCGGCCACGGCTGCGGAAAAACCCGTCACGCCAGCCCCGGTTGCAGAACCGGTGGATGCCCAGGATCCGCACGCCGAGCTGTTGGCCCAAGTCGAACAGAGCCTGGCCCGCGGTCGCTTGAATCATGCGGCCGACTTGCTGGAAGCGGCTGTCGCGGCGCAGCCGGAGCATGACGGCTTGCGCCTGAAGCTGATGGAAGTGTATGCGCGCCAGGGTGATCACAGCGCCTTTGTCGAGCAAGAGCGCAAGTTGCCCGGTAACGATGACAACATCGCGCAGGTCAACGGGCTCAAGGAGCGTTTCCCGGCCATGCTGGGCATCGCTGGGGCGGGCCTGGGTGCTGCTGCACTGGCTGCCGAGCTGGATGAGCAATACGTGCAGGATCTGCTGCAGGATCAGCCGGAAACACCAGCGGCGGTGGAGCCTGAGGTGCAAGACGTTGCCGATGTCGAGCCAGAGCCACCGGTCGCCGTCGAGCCGGAAGCGGAGCCGGAGCCTGAGTTGACGCCTGAGCCGGAGGTCGAGCCCGCCTCTGAAGCCGTTACCGATGCGCCAGCCCTCGATGACAATGACCTGGACAGCGCATTCGACCTGAGCCTCGGCGATGATCTGCCGCTGGACGACCTCGAACCGCCCATGCTGGATGACGCCACCCTGGCGCAGCTGCAGGCAGAAGATGAGCCGGCTGCCACGGCTGACGAGCCACAAACCGACGCCGATGCCGATTTCGAGGCCTTGCTCGCCCAGGCCCAGGCCGAGCCACAGGGTGTCGACGATCTGGCCGACTTCGATCTGGATATTGGCGAGCCGAGCCTGCCAGAGGCAGGCTCGGAAGAGCCGGTGGACGTTGCTGCCGAGTTGGCGGCATTCGACGCCATGCCGGCGTTCGATCCGATTTCCGAGCTCGAATTGCCAGAAGACTTCGACCTGTCGCTGTCGCTGGATGACCAGTCGCCGGCTGCGCAGAGCTTTGCCTCGGAGCTCAGTGACGTCAACGCCGAGCTGGACAAGTTGTCGCAGAACCTCGAATCACCGTCGCTGGAGCCGCATTTCACCGCTGCAGATGCGGCGCTGGAGCAGGAGCCACTGGACGACCTGGACTTCGACTTCTTCTCCGGCAGTGACGAAGTGGCCACCAAGCTCGACCTGGCGCGGGCCTACATCGACATGGGCGACCACCAGGGCGCGCGCGACATCCTCGACGAAGTGGTCAAGGATGGCGACGACACGCAGCGTCAGGAGGCCGAGGAGATGCTCTCCCGCCTGGTCTGAGGCAGGTAGCGGCACCACCAAGCCAACGGCAGCCCAACAAGGCTGCCGTTGTCGTTATAATCCCCGCCATTCCGTTTTTCCCACAGGTTTCACGCGCTTGGACATCATCGACACCGCCTCCGAATCGGCCGCCGCAGGCTTTACCCGCATTGCCCTGGGCGTGGAATACAAAGGCTCGCGCTACCGCGGCTGGCAGCGCCAGGCCAGCGGCGTGCCCAGTGTCCAGCAGGCGCTGGAGCAGGCCCTGTCGAAAGTGGCCAACGAGCCGATCAGCGTGCTCTGTGCCGGACGCACCGATGCCGGCGTGCACGGGTGCGGGCAGATCGTGCATTTCGACACCCGCGCCGTTCGCGATGAGCGCGCCTGGACCTTGGGCACCAATTTCAACCTGCCCCACGACATCAGTGTGGTCTGGTCGCGGCCGATGCCGGCGGACTTCCATGCGCGCTTCAAGGCCACCGCACGGCGCTATCGTTACGTCATCTACAACGACCCGATCCGCCCGGCGCACCTGGCCGAGGAGGTGACCTGGAACCACCGTCCGCTGGATGTCGAGCGCATGGCCGAGGCTGCCCAGTATCTGCTCGGCACCCATGACTTCAGCGCCTTCCGTGCCAGCCAGTGCCAGGCCAAGTCGCCGATCAAGCATATCCATCACCTGCGCGTGACCCGCCATGGCCAGATGATCGTGCTGGACGTGCGTGCCACCGCGTTCCTGCACCACATGGTGCGCAACATCGCCGGTGTGCTGATGACCATTGGTGCGGGCGAGCGCCCGGCGAGCTGGGCCCGTGAAGTGCTGGAAGGGCGCAACCGCCGTGAAGGTGGCGTGACGGCGCATCCTTACGGCCTGTACCTGGTGCAGGTGGAGTACCCGGAGGAATTCCAGCTGCCCCAGCGTTACATCGGCCCACACTTTCTAACCGGCTATGAAGCGTTGGCCGACTGACGGCTGAAAAGGCTTTTGCTACCATCGGGCCTTTCAGTGGTCTCCCAGGGTTTGCAGTCCATGAGCATCGTTCGCAGCAAGATCTGCGGGATTACCCGCATCGAAGACGCACTGGCCGCCGCCGAGGCGGGTGCCGATGCCATCGGTTTTGTGTTCTACGCCAAGAGCCCGCGTGCCGTGGATGTGCGTCAGGCGCGGGCGATCATTGCCGAGCTGCCGCCGTTCGTGACCACGGTCGGTTTGTTCGTCAACGCCTCGCGCTGCGACCTTAGCGAGATCCTCGAAGTGGTGCCGCTGGACCTGCTACAGTTCCACGGCGATGAAACCCCGGCCGATTGCGAGGGCTATCACCGCCCCTGGATCAAGGCGCTGCGGGTGCGCCCGGGTGACGATATCGAGGCGGCTTGCCAGCTTTACTCCGGCGCCCGTGGCATCCTGCTCGACACCTATGTTGCCGGCGTGCCTGGCGGTACCGGTGAGGCGTTCGACTGGTCGTTGGTGCCGGCACGGCTGAGCAAGCCGATCATTCTCGCCGGCGGGTTGTCTGCTGCCAACGTCGGCCAGGCCATCGCCCAGGTGCGGCCGTATGCGGTGGATGTCAGTGGTGGTGTGGAGCAGGCAAAAGGCATCAAGGACGCGGCGAAGATCGAAGCGTTCATGCAGGCGGTAAAACAGGCGTGATGCCAGATGTGACGGCTGGCTGCGCGCCATCGTCCATAGCTATCGCAGCCCTGCGGGGCGGCTGCCGGCGTGCCGGGCAGCCAAAGCACACATTGAAGACGGCGCGGTACGCTGGCAGCCCCGGTGGCCGAGTCGTCATCGTTTCATTGAAGAATTTGAGCTCAAAGGGCAGGGCAGCGCCGGCCAGACCGGTCCCCGCCTGCCAATACTGGAGAAATAGAGCATGAGCAACTGGTTAGTCGACAAACTGATCCCTTCGATCATGCGTTCCGAGGTGAAGAAGAGTTCGGTGCCAGAAGGCCTGTGGCACAAGTGCCCAGCCTGCGAGGCCGTGCTGTATCGTCCGGAGCTGGAAAAGACCCTGGATGTCTGCCCCAAGTGCAACCACCACATGCGCATCGGCGCACGTGCGCGCATCGACATCTTCCTCGACGCCGAAGGCCGTGCCGAACTGGGCGCCGAGCTGGAGCCGGTCGACCGCCTGAAGTTCCGTGACGGCAAGAAGTACAAGGACCGCCTGACCGGTGCGCAGAAGCAGACCGGCGAGAAAGATGCGCTGATCTCCATGAGCGGCACCCTGATGGGCATGCCGATCGTGGTCAGCGCCTTCGAGTTCTCCTTCATGGGTGGCTCGATGGGTGCCATCGTCGGTGAGCGCTTCGTGCGCGCCGCCAACTATGCCCTGGAAAACCGCTGCCCGATGATCTGCTTCTCGGCCTCCGGCGGCGCCCGTATGCAGGAAGCGCTGATCTCGCTGATGCAGATGGCCAAGACCTCGGCTGTGCTGGCGCGCCTGCGTGAAGAAGGCATCCCGTTCATCTCCGTGCTGACCGACCCGGTTTACGGCGGTGTTTCCGCCAGCCTGGCAATGCTCGGCGACGTCATCGTCGGTGAGCCGAAGGCGCTGATTGGTTTCGCCGGCCCGCGCGTGATCGAGCAGACCGTGCGCGAAAAACTGCCGGAAGGCTTCCAGCGCAGCGAGTTCCTGCTGGAGCACGGCGCCATCGACCTGATCATCTCGCGTGGCGAGCTGCGTCCACGCCTGGCGCGCCTGCTGGCACAGATGACCGGTCAGGAAACCCCTGAGCAGGCACGTGAGGCCGTTGCGGTCGCGTGATGAAAGAAAGAACCCTGGGCGAATGGCTCGCCTACCTCGAGCAACTGCACCCGTCGGCCATCGACATGGGGCTGGAACGTTCGCAACAGGTGCTTGCCCGGCTGGCGCTGGGCAAGCTGGCGCCGCGGGTGGTGACGGTCACCGGCACCAACGGCAAGGGCTCGACCTGCGCCTTCGTGGCGTCGCTGTTGCGTGCCCAGGGGCTCAAGGTTGGCGTGTACAGCTCCCCCCACCTGCTGCGCTACAACGAACGGGTGCTGATCGAAGGCCATGAGGCCAGTGATGAGCAACTGTGCGAAGCCTTCGCCGCCGTCGAGGCGGCGCGGGGCGAGACTTCCCTGACCTACTTCGAAATGGGCACCCTGGCGGCATTCTGGCTGTTCCATCGGTCCGCGCTGGATGCCGTGGTGCTCGAAGTGGGCCTTGGTGGCCGTCTGGACACCGTGAACGTGGTCGATGCCGATCTGGCACTGGTTACCAGCATCGGCGTCGACCATGTCGATTACCTGGGCGACACCCGCGAGCTGGTGGCCTTTGAAAAGGCCGGTATCTTCCGCCCGGGCAAGCCTGCGCTGTGTGGTGACCTGGATCCGCCTCAGCCGCTGCTGGACAAGGCGCTTGAACTGACGGCGCCATTGTTCTTGCGTGGCCGGGATTTCGATCTGGTCAGCGTCGAAAATGCCTGGCACTGGCGTGGCACCTCAGCCGATGGCGCGTCGGTAGAACTGCGCGATCTGCCGTTGCTCGACCTGCCGATGGAAAACGCCACCCTGGCGCTGCAGGCCTACCTGCTGATGGGCTTGCCCTGGGATGCCGGGCAGGTTCGCCAGGCGTTGCTCGACACCCGTATCACCGGGCGCCTGGACCGTCGGGCGGTCAACTGGCAAGGCAAGCGCGTGGAGCTTCTGCTGGATGTGGGGCATAACCCCCATGCGGCAGAGTACCTGGCGCGTCGCCTGTCGGCGCGACCGCGCAATGGTCGCCGCCTGGCGGTCTTCGGTCTACTCGCCGACAAGGACCTGGCAGGCGTCCTCGAGCCCTTGAGGGGGCTGGTCGACGATTGGGCGGTAACCCCGTTGCAATCGCCACGCAGCCGTCCGGCCGGCGAGCTTGCGGATGCCTTGACGAACTGCGGCGCCGCGGTGAAGTCTTATGCCAGTGTCGACGCCGCCCTCGAAGGGCAATGCGCGCAGGCGACGGCAGATGACCAGATCCTGCTGTTCGGTTCGTTTTTCTGTGTCGCCGAGGCCCTGGAATGGCTGGAGCGGCATGCCCTGGAGGGGTGAGTAGATGGCAGTGCTGGATAAAGGGATGAAACAGCGCATGGTGGGTGCGTTGGTGCTGGTGGCACTGGCGGTGATCTTCTTGCCGATGCTGTTCAGCCGCGAGGACGAGATGCGCCAGGTGCGCGTCGAGGCCCCGCAGGCCCCGGCGATGCCGAGCCTGCCTGAAGTCAAGGTGGAGCCGGTTGCGGTGCCCGAGCCTCAAGCCCTGCCTGAAGAGTCGCAGCAGCCGCCGGTGGTGATTGATGAGTCCACCGCGCCGGTCACTACGCCCAGCCAGCCGATCACGCCATCGCCGCAGACTCAGGCGCAGGTGCAGCCCAAGCCGCAGACGCCGGTGCCAACGCCCGCGGCCAAGGCTGAAACGCGCCCGGCTACGACGGCTGCGCCCGCGGCTACCGCCAGTGCGCCGTCGAAAGTCGACGTCAATGGCTTGCCGGTGAGCTGGTCCATCCAGCTGGCCAGCCTGTCCAACCGTGCCGGTGCCGAAAGCCTGCAGAATACGTTGCGTAGCCAGGGCTACAACGCCTACATCCGTTCGGCCGGTGGCATGAACCGTGTGTATGTCGGGCCATTGATCGAGCGTGCCGAGGCTGAGCGAGTGCGCGATGCGATCAACCGCAAGCAGAACCTGAAGGGTTTCGTGGTGCGCTTCCAGCCGGAGCGTGGTTGACGCTTGGTGCAGATCGCTGCGGCGTTGCTGCCACTGGCTTTTCTTGACTTCAGGGTCCACGAAAAGCCTGTGGCAGCAGGCTCGCGCCGTAAATGAAGCGCTGCCAAACGACCTGACATTCTGCTTACCCACAGCCCTTTGCTCTGGTAAAATGCGCCGCCTCAAACGTCTGCAGGCAGCACCGTGGCATTTACCTGGGTTGATTGGGCGATCATCGCGATCATCGCCGTTTCCACACTGATCAGTCTCAAGCGCGGCTTCGTCAA
>Ga0213823_1002361_pt1 | contig 9959 bp, 5 predicted proteins | sample MC6MC0907MG_FD_179887 | JGI IMG/M metagenome (GOLD analysis project Ga0213823, IMG submission 179887) | Enriched soil aggregate microbial communities from Iowa State University, Ames, United States - MC6-MC0907-MG | ecosystem: Environmental > Terrestrial > Soil > Unclassified | place: USA: Iowa...
TATTCGAGAGTGCTCCGGATGCGGATGCCCTTCTGTTGGCGGAAGCCGACACCGACGAAGCCGCGGCCGAAGAAGCCGCTGCTGCGTTGGCGGCAGTTGAAACCGATATCGGCCGCACGACCGACCCAGTGCGCATGTACATGCGTGAAATGGGTACTGTCGAGCTGCTGACCCGCGAAGGCGAGATCGAAATCGCCAAGCGTATCGAGGAAGGCATCCGTGAAGTCATGGGCGCCATCGCTCACTTCCCGGGTACTGTCGACTACATTCTCAGCGAATACGACCGCGTCACCACCGAAGGTGGCCGTTTGTCCGATGTGCTCAGCGGTTATATCGACCCTGATGACAACATCGCTGCCCCGACCGAAGAAGTGCCTGTTCCAGGTGCCAAGGTTGCGGCTGCCAAGGAAGAAACGGACGACGAAGAAGAAAGCGAAGAGAGCGACGATGAGGAAGAGGCCGAAAGTGGCCCGGACCCAGTCGTTGCCGCTCAGCGTTTCGGTGCGGTTTCCGATCAGCTTGCCGTCACCCTCAAGGTGCTGAAAAAGCATGGCCGTAGCCATGCCGAGAGCATCGGCGCCATGCAGGCGCTGGCCGATCTGTTCATGCCGATCAAGCTGGTACCCAAGCAGTTCGAGGTACTGGTCGAGCGCGTGCGTGATGCACTGAGCCGCCTGCGTCAGCAAGAACGCGCCATCATGCAACTGTGCGTCCGTGACGCTCGCATGCCGCGTGCCGACTTCCTGCGCATGTTCCCAAGCAACGAAACCGACCAGACCTGGAGCGGTGACCTGGCCAAGCGTAACACCAAGTGGGCTGCTGCCCTGGGTGAAAAAGACGCTGCCATCGTCGCCTGCCAACAGAAGCTGATCGACCTTGAGACCGAGACTGGCCTGACCGTCGCCGAGATCAAGGAAATCAACCGTCGCATGTCGATCGGTGAAGCCAAGGCCCGCCGCGCCAAGAAAGAAATGGTCGAGGCGAACCTGCGTCTGGTGATCTCCATCGCCAAGAAGTACACCAACCGTGGCCTGCAGTTCCTCGATCTGATCCAGGAAGGCAACATCGGCTTGATGAAAGCGGTGGACAAGTTCGAATACCGTCGCGGCTACAAGTTCTCGACCTATGCCACCTGGTGGATTCGCCAGGCGATCACCCGTTCGATCGCCGACCAGGCCCGCACCATCCGTATTCCGGTGCACATGATCGAGACGATCAACAAGCTCAACCGTATTTCCCGCCAGATGCTGCAGGAAATGGGCCGTGAACCGACCCCGGAAGAGCTGGGCGAGCGCATGGAAATGCCTGAGGACAAGATCCGCAAGGTACTGAAGATCGCCAAAGAGCCGATCTCCATGGAAACCCCAATTGGTGACGACGAAGATTCGCACCTGGGCGACTTCATCGAGGACTCGACCATGCAGTCCCCAATCGACGTAGCCACGGTCGAAAGCCTCAAGGAAGCCACCCGTGACGTGCTCTCGGGCCTGACCGCCCGCGAAGCCAAAGTGCTGCGTATGCGCTTCGGCATCGACATGAACACCGACCACACCCTCGAAGAGGTAGGTAAGCAGTTTGACGTGACCCGTGAACGGATCCGTCAGATCGAAGCGAAGGCGTTGCGCAAATTGCGCCACCCAACGCGCAGCGAGCATCTGCGTTCCTTCCTCGACGAGTGATGACAAACCCCGGCCCAGGCCGGGGTTTTTCTTTTGTGGGCAAAGCGGCGACACAATGCCTGATTTCTGCCCCACATCCCCCTGAATGCCCGTCTACACTCGACGTCAGACACTCTGATAGCGAGGCCGCTATGCCCCTAATGCCGGCCATTCTGTTGCTGCTCCTTATCCTGTGGACCACAACGGCCGGCGCCCTGACCCTGACAGACGAGGAAAAAGCCTGGCTGGCTGCCCACCCGCAGTTAAGCCTGGGCGTAGACGCCTCTTGGCCACCGTTCGAGTTTCGCGACCAGGAGGGCCGGTACCAGGGATTGGCCGCCGACTACATCGACACGATCCAGGAACGCCTGGGCGTGACGCTAAAACCGGTCGAGCCCAAGAGCTGGACCGAGGTATTGGCGCAGGCGCGTAATAACCAGCTCGACCTGCTACCCGGCATCATGTCGACTCCCGAGCGCCAGGGTTACCTGGCCTTTACGCGCCCCTACCTCGACTTCCCGATTGTTATCCTGGCCCACAAAGGCGGCGCGCAACCCCGCTCATTGAAGGATCTGTACGGCCTGAAGATCGCCGTGGTCGAAAACTACGCCCCGCACGAACTGCTGCGCACCCACCACCCCGACCTGAACCTGGTGGCCATGCCCAACGTCAGTTCGACCCTGCAGGCACTGGCCACAGACGAAGTCGACGCCGTGGTCGGCGACCTCGCCTCGAGTATCTGGAGCCTTCGCCAGCTCAAGCTCGACGGCCTCTATGTCAGTGGCGAAACGCCCTACCGCTACCAACTGGCCATGGCCGCACCACGGGACAACAAAGTTCTGGTGGGCATTCTCGACAAAGTCATGGCCGACATGAGCAGCGCCGAGATCAACGGTATTCAACAGCGCTGGGTCGGTAACGTGGTGGACCAGCGCCTGTTCTGGTCCGACATGCTGGTGTATGGCCTGCCTGCGGTGCTGTTGCTGGTGGCGGTTCTTGCCGTGGTGATCCGCATCAACCGCAGGCTTAGCTCGGAAATTTCCCGGCGCATCGCCCTCGAACAAGAACTGCGCAGCAGCGAGTATCACTACCGCGGCCTGGTCGAGAGCCTGTCGGCCATCGCCTGGGAAGCCGACGCCAACGATTTCACCTACAACTATGTCTCGCCCCATGCCGAAGACCTGCTTGGCTACCCGTTGCATGACTGGCTCAAGCCCGGTTTCTGGCGCAGCATCCTGCACCCGGAGGACGCGCTCTGGGCCCAGGCTTATTGCGACAGTGAAACCGCAGCCGGCCGCGATCACAGCCTCGACTACCGGGTCATCCGCGCCGACGGGCAGCCCCTGTGGATTCGCAACATCGTCAGCATGATCGAGCATGGCCACCGGCCGGTAATGCGCGGGCTGATGATCGACATCAGCGAAACCAAGCGCACCGAAGACGCCCTGCGCCTGTCGGAGCAGAAGTTCGCCTCGGTGTTCCAGCAGTGCCCGGACATCCTGCTGATCGCCCGCCACAGCGACGGCTGCCTGCTGGAGGTCAACGAAGCCTTCGAAGAGCAGATCGGCCTCACCCCAGGTCAAGTGATCGGCCGCACCGCCACCGAGCTGAACCTGTGGGCCGTCGCCGGCACCGGGCCGCGGCTGCTCGAACGCCTGCACCAAGGCGGCATCCGCAACCTGGAAATGAGCTTCCGCCGCAGCAATGGCCAGTTGTTCACAGGCCTGACCTCGGCAGAAACATTCGAGCTCGATGGCACGCCGGCGCTGGTCGTGGCCGTGCGCGACATCAGCCAGCTCAAAGAAACCCAGGAGCAACTGCAAACTTCGGAAGAGAAGTTCGCCAAGGCATTCCACGCATCGCCCGACGGCCTGCTGCTGTCGCGCCAGAGCGACGGGCTGCTGATTGAAGTCAACGAAGGCTTCTGCCGCCTCACCGGCTACGACCTGAACCCGACCATCGACCAGACCTCCCTTGACCTGGGCATCTGGGTGGACCTCAACGAGCGCAAGCGGCTGGTCGACCAGCTCAAGCGTGATGGCTTCGTACGTGACTTCAGCTGCCACATCCGCCGCAGCGACGGGCAGATCCGCCTGTGCGAATTGTCCGCCCGGCCCTTGCCGATTGGCGGTGTCGACTGCATGCTGACCATTGCCCGCGACATCACCGAGCGCCACCTCATGCAGGAAAAACTGCAGCTGGCCGCCACCGTGTTCGAAAACACCGCCGAGGGCGTTATGATCACCGACATCGACCAGCGCATCAGCGCGGTCAACCGCGCCTTCAGCGAAATTACCGGCTACGGCGAGATCGAGGCGCTCGGCCAAACCCCGCGCCTGCTTGCCTCCGGCCAGCACGACAGCGCCTTCTATGCCGCCATGTGGCATCAGCTGACCGACGAGGGGCACTGGCAGGGCGAGATCTACAACAAACGCAAGAATGGCGAGCTGTACCCCAGTTGGCTGACCATCAGCGCGGTGCGCAACAGCGAGTACGAGATCACCCATTTCGTCGCCGTGTTCGCCGACATTTCCAGCCTCAAGCACGCCCAGGCCAAGCTGGATTACCAGGCTCACCACGACCCGCTCACCGGCCTGCCCAACCGCGCCCTGTTCGAGAACCGCCTGCAGGCCGTGCTCACCTGTGCCCAAGTCTCGAACCGCCAGGGCGCGGTGTTGTTCCTCGACCTCGACCGCTTCAAGCACATCAACGACAGCCTGGGCCACCCGGTCGGCGACCTGTTGCTCAAAGGCATCGCCCAGCGCCTGAAAGAACAGGTACGCGACGTCGACACCGTGGCGCGCCTGGGCGGTGACGAGTTCATCATCCTGTTGCCCGGCCTGCACAGGCCCAGCGACGCCAACAGCATCGCCGGCAAACTGCTGGCTTGCTTCAGCGCGCCCTTCCAGGCCGGCGAGCACGAGTTTTTCACCAGCGCCAGCATCGGTATCAGCCTTTATCCACAGGACGGTAGCGACGTCTCCACACTGATCCGCAATGCCGACGCCGCCATGTACCGCTCCAAAGCCAAAGGCCGCAACCGCGTAGAAGCCTACACCCGCGACCTCACCGCCCAGGCCAGCGAGCGCATCGCCCTCGAACATGAGCTGCGCCGCGCCGTCGAACGCAACGAAATGAGCCTGTGCTTCCAGCCCAAGCTCAGCCTCAAGACCCAGAGCCTGGTCGGCGCCGAAGCGCTGATCCGCTGGAGCCACCCGACCTTTGGCGAAGTGCCGCCAGAGCACTTCATTCACCTGGCGGAAGAGAACGGCACCATTCTGCAGCTCGGTGACTGGGTGCTTGAAAAGGCGTGCCAGCAGATGCACATCTGGAAGATGCACTACGAAGACTTTGGCCCACTGTCGATCAACCTGGCCGGCGCCCAACTGCGCCACCCCCACCTGGCACGGCGCATCGAACAGTTGTTAAAGACCTACCAGCTCAAGGCCGGCGACCTGCAGTTGGAGATCACCGAGAACTTCATCATGAGCCAGGCAGAAGAAGCCCTGGCCGTGCTGCACCAGTTGAAAAAACTGGGCGTGCAGCTGGCCATCGACGACTTCGGCACGGGTTATTCGTCCCTCAGCTACCTTAAACGCCTGCCGTTGGACATCCTCAAGATCGACAAGTCGTTCATCCGCGGCCTACCTGACGACCCCCACGACGCTGCCATCGCCAGGGCGATCATTGCCCTGGGCCGCAGCATGCAGTTCACGATCATTGCCGAAGGTGTGGAGAACCAGGCCCAGCAGCGCTTCCTGGCAGCCGAGGGCTGTGAACAGATCCAAGGCTACATCGTCAGCCTGCCCTTACCCCCAGAGGAGTTCGCCGCGACGTTTCTTCGTATAGCACTATCCGATCTTTCGGATGGCACCCTTTCAAAACCCTCGTTATAATCCGGCCACTTACTGAGGGCCTATAGCTCAGTTGGTTAGAGCAGAGGACTCATAATCCTTTGGTCCACGGTTCGAGTCCGTGTGGGCCCACCAAATACGACAAAGCCGCGCAATCGCGCGGCTTTTTTGTGCCTGTTGTCCAGCGCAAAAAAGTGTTCAGTAGCTCGTCCGAGGCTTCATCTCAACCTGCCGCGCATTGTAAAACGTGGTCCCCGCCGGAATGTCCCGCATCACCAGCGACATGGCACCAATCACCACGTTATCGCCAATGCTGATCCGGTCCGCCACTATGCAGCTGTTGGCGCCCACGCTGACGTTATCGCCAATGCGCAACGCATACGCCTCCAGCCCTAGGGTCTTGATGCCGATCGAGCAATTCTGCCGGATGAAAAAGTTACGCCCGATGCTCACGTGGCGGGTAATCACCACGCCAGGCAGGTGGGCGATGCGCAGCCCGGGGGCGATTTGGGCGCCGATGTCGATGTCCACGGCGTACTTCAGATTGAGCCGTTGCTGCATGCGCGCGGCATGACGCTGGGCCAGGCCGCCTCGTGCGTCGAGGTACTGGGCCAGGCGGAAGGCAAAGAGAAAGCGCAGCTTGTTGTCCTTGCGGGCGCGGCGCAGCACGTTGAACAGCAGGCTGATGCGGCGGCCGGGCTTTTTCTTGTTGGAGACTTCCAGTCGCCAGCATTCGAGCAGATTTGCGAAGTTCACGGCGCGGGTCCAGTACGGTCGGCCTGCCATGATGCCGAAAGAAAGCCAGTGACGCAGCCTTGCCCTGGTTGCCATTGGCTGGCTAGGCTAGCGGGCCCACTGTAGAGACTTGCCATGTCGGATGCCCGCCACATTTCGCTGGATGAAATCGACCGCCAGCTGATCGCCCTGCTGCAAATCAATGCCCGCGAAAGCGTTGCCACCCTCGCCCGCCTGCTGGGTATCGCGCGCACCACGGTCAACTCTCGCCTGGAGCGGCTGGAGAAGAACAAGGTGATCTCAGGCTATGGTGTGCGCCTGGGCCAACACGTGATGGGCGGTGGCTTGCAGGCGTATGTCGGGATCAAGGTACAGCCCCGTTCCGGCAAGGAGGTGGTGCGGCGTCTGAGTGCCATGGGGCAGGTGCAGCAACTGTGCGCGGTGAGTGGCGAGTTCGATTATGTGGCTTGGCTGCGGACCGACTCGCCGGAGCAACTGGACCAGTTGCTTGACCAGATCGGCAGTGTCGACGGGGTGGAGAAGACCACCACGTCGATCATTTTGAGCAGCAAGGTGGACCGGGGGCAGTTGCTGTGACGTGAGGGGCACGAGGTGCCAGGCTTGCGATTGGCGGCGCGCATGAGATCGAGCGCCGCCCGCGCGGCGCATCGCGAGCAACGCTCGCTCCTACGTTTGTTTCGGGCCAATTCTTCCTGGGGTAAACGCGCGCGGCCGCCTTGGCGCATGACTCGATATTACGTCGAACAAACAAGGCGGTCGCGCGCGCCTGTCACAGGCGTTATTGGCCAGAAACAAACGTAGGAGCGAGCGTTGCTCGCGATGCGCCGCGCCGGCGGCGCTCGATCTCACAGGCGCTGCAAATCTCCAGACAAACCCTTAACCGTCACCATCGATCTCGTCAAAAATAACCAATTAATGCTCATTTCGACGAAAAAACATACATTCAGCCAACACTCTGCATCTTAATTACGAACCCCCCACGCCCTAAAATGCCCCCCAGGCATCTCCTATACTCAGGCTCCGCTCTCTGCGCAGCCCCTCTGGCAAGGTCACTTCATGAACAACAAGAACCGCCACCCCGCCGACGGCAAAAAGCCCATCACCATCTTCGGCCCGGACTTCCCCTTCGCCTTCGATGACTGGCTGGAACACCCGGCCGGCCTGGGCAGCATCCCGGCCGAGCGCCAGGGTGAGGAAGTGGCAATTGTAGGGGCCGGGATCGCTGGCCTGGTAGCGGCTTACGAGTTGATGAAGCTGGGCCTCAAGCCTGTCGTCTATGAAGCGTCGAAACTGGGTGGCCGGCTGCGTTCGCAAGCCTTCAACGGCACCGACGGGATCATCGCCGAGTTGGGTGGCATGCGCTTTCCGGTCTCTTCGACGGCCTTCTACCACTATGTGGACAAGTTGGGCCTGGAGACCAAGCCATTCCCCAACCCGCTGACCCCCGCCTCGGGCAGCACGGTGATCGACCTGGAAGGCCAGACCTACTACGCCGAAAAGGCCGCGGACCTGCCCGACCTGTTCCACGAGGTGGCCGACGCCTGGGCCGACGCCCTGGAAAGCGGCGCGCAGTTTGCCGATATCCAGCAGGCGATCCGTGACCGTGATGTACCGCGCCTGAAAGCGCTGTGGAACACGCTGGTGCCCCTGTGGGACGACCGCACGTTCTACGACTTCGTCGCCACCTCGCGCTCCTTCGCCAAGCTGAGCTTCCAGCACCGGGAGGTGTTCGGCCAGGTCGGCTTCGGTACCGGAGGCTGGGACTCGGACTTCCCCAACTCGATGCTGGAAATCTTCCGCGTGGTGATGACCAATTGCGACGACCACCAACACTTGGTCGTGGGCGGCGTCGAGCAGGTGCCGCAAGGCATCTGGCGCCATGTGCCGGAGCGCTGCGCCCATTGGCCGCAAGGCACCAGCCTCAGCTCGCTGCACGGCGGTGCGCCGCGCACCGGGGTCAAACGTATTGCCCGCGCCGCCGATGGCCAGTTGGCGGTGACCGACAACTGGGGCGACACCCGCCATTACGCCGCCGTGCTTGCAACGTGCCAGACCTGGCTGCTGACCACGCAGATCGACTGCGAAGAGTCGCTGTTCTCGCAGAAGATGTGGATGGCCCTGGACCGTACCCGCTACATGCAATCGTCGAAAACCTTCGTGATGGTCGACCGCCCGTTCTGGAAGGACAAAGACCCGCAAACCGGCCGTGACCTGATGAGCATGACGCTCACCGACCGCCTCACCCGCGGTACCTACCTGTTCGACAACGGCGACGACAAGCCGGGGGTGATCTGCCTGTCCTACGCGTGGATGAGCGATGCCCTGAAGATGCTCCCGCACCCGGTGGAAAAACGCGTGCAACTGGCCCTCGACGCACTGAAGAAAATCTACCCGAAGACCGATATCGCCGGGCACATCATCGGCGACCCGATCACCATCTCGTGGGAGGCCGACCCGCACTTTCTCGGTGCCTTCAAGGGCGCGCTGCCGGGCCATTACCGCTACAACCAGCGCATGTACGCGCACTTCATGCAGCAGGACATGCCCGCCGAACAGCGCGGCATGTTCATCGCCGGCGACGACGTGTCGTGGACGCCGGCGTGGGTGGAAGGCGCGGTGCAGACGTCGCTCAATGCCGTGTGGGGTATCATGAATCACTTCGGTGGCCAGACCCACCCGGACAACCCAGGCCCAGGCGATGTGTTCGATGAAATCGGCCCGATCGCCCTGGCCGACTGAGACAAGGAGGCGCCATGCGTATCGCTCTGTTCCAGGGCGCGCCCAACCCACTGGACGTGCCCGGCAATCTGCAACGGCTGCAGCACAAGGCGCAACGGGCGGCTGAACGCGGCGCCCAGCTGCTGGTGTGCCCGGAGATGTTCCTCACCGGCTACAACATCGGCCTGGCCCAGGTCGAGCGCCTGGCCGAGGCCAGTGATGGCCCCGCGGCCATGGACGTGGTGGAGATCGCCCAGGCGCATCGCATCGCCATCGCCTATGGCTACCCGGAGCGCAGCGATGATGGCGCGTTCTACAACAGCGTGCAGTTGATCGATGCCCATGGTCGCAGCCTGTGCAACTACCGTAAGACGCACCTGTTCGGTGAGCTGGACCGCTCGATGTTCAGCGCAGGCCCCGACCATTTCCCGGTTGTGGAACTGGAAGGCTGGAAGGTCGGCCTGCTGATCTGCTACGACATCGAGTTCCCGGAGAACGCCCGGCGCCTGGCGCTGGACGGCGCCGAACTGATCCTGGTACCGACGGCGAACATGGCGCCTTACGATTTCATCTGCCAGGTGACGGTGCGAGCGCGGGCGCAGGAGAACCAGTGTTACCTGGTGTATGCCAACTATTGTGGGGCCGAGGGCGACATCCACTATTGCGGCCAGAGCAGCATCATCGGCCCGGATGGCAGCCTGCTGGCCATGGCCGGGCGGGACGAATGCCAGTTGCTGGCCGAGCTTGCGCGTGAGCAGGTGGTAGAAGGGCGCAAGGCGTTTCCTTACCTGACCGACTTGCGCCAGGAACTGCATGTGCGCGAGGGCTGACAGGGGCCGCGTTGCGGCCCAATCGCCGGCAAGCCGGCTTGTGTCTTGAGGGGGTATTAGAATCAGGAGTGAGAGCGGTGAATGGCAAGCTGACTGCCGGAGGTGCTGCGAGCACGAGTGGGAGCACACGCTGCCATTCACCG
>Ga0213823_1002365_pt1 | contig 9947 bp, 3 predicted proteins | sample MC6MC0907MG_FD_179887 | JGI IMG/M metagenome (GOLD analysis project Ga0213823, IMG submission 179887) | Enriched soil aggregate microbial communities from Iowa State University, Ames, United States - MC6-MC0907-MG | ecosystem: Environmental > Terrestrial > Soil > Unclassified | place: USA: Iowa...
CCCCTCGGCCAGCGATCTGGCCCGCTGCAAATGCCGACGATCACCCGGCAAGCGCTTCAACCCCACCCCATGCATCTGCCGCACCAGCTCTTCGCTGCGTTCGGCAAAGCTCTGCCCGGCGGACTTGCTCGGGTCGATGACGATCAGCAGTTGTCCGGTCCACGGGGTCTTTGCTCCGGGATGGTTCGACCAGTCGAACTCGAAGGAGAAATTGCCCCCGGTCAACGCCGCCGCCAGCAGCTCGACCATCATCGACAGCGCCGATCCTTTATGGCCGCCAAACGGCAACAGTGCGCCGCCTTCAAGAATGGCTTTCGGATCCTGCGTCGCCTGCCCGAGACCGTCCACGCCCATTCCGGCAGGCAGCCGTTCGCCCTTGCGCGCCGCAATCTGCACGTCGCCATGAGCAATGGCGCTGGTCGCCAGATCAAAGACAATCGGCGCGCCACCCGTCCGGGGCGCGGCAAAGGCAATCGGATTGGTACCGAACAGCGGCCGATCGGCGCCATGCGGCACCACGCAGGTCATGCTGTTGACCACGCTGAGCGCCACCAGCCCTTCCTCGGCGAACGGCTCGACGTCCGGCCACAGCGCCGCAAAGTGATGGGAGTTGCGAATCGCCAATACGGCGATCCCGGCGTTGCGCGCCTTTTCCACCAGCAGCGGCCGAGCAGCGGCCAGTGCGGGCTGGGCGAAACCGTTGCCGGCATCGACTCGCACAAAACCGGAGGCGACGTCCTCGACTTGCGGCACAGCCTGTCCATTGACCCAACCGCTATTGAGTGTCGAGACATAACCGGGGATACGGAACACACCATGACTGTGCGCACCGTCACGTTCAGCGCCGGCGCAGTTGGCAGCCAGGGTTCGGGCGACGGACGCCGAAGTACCGTGACGCAGGAAAACCTTTTCAAGCAGTTGCGTCAGCGCTTCGAGCGAGAGTGTGGACGCAACGGGGGAAGACACGGAATCGTGTGGCGCAGACATCTGAAGCTCCAGACTAATTATTGGAGGGAACAACAGCGTACGAATACCTTGCCCAGCGATTAACCACGTCAGACATGGGTGCTGTCAACCGTTGCGGTGTCTGCCTGTCGCAGCAAGCACATTGCGTTGCCGCTGGTGCGGTAACTATGTACCACCTCTGCTATCGATCCGGTCTTTAGTCTCGTGTCTCAATTTACCGGTGCACCGGACGGTGCCCTGAACGAGACCCGATGATGCCTGCTCCCACTCCTCCCCTGCTGTTCCAGCCCATCCTCAACTCCCCTGGATCGTGGCGCGAACTCGGCAATGTCCATCACTTGTCCGGCGCTGACTTCCAATGGTTAAGCCACGTGCAACTGGCGACCCACGCACTGCGCAGTCAGCAGACCCCGCCCATGCTTGCCCAGCGCATCCTGCTCAATACCGCTGGTGCGCCAGCGGTGCCTCTGGCCGGCAGTTTCATACTCAGTGCCACCCCGGATGATCACGGCATCCTGTTGTACACACCTTTCGCCGGGCTGAAAAAACATGCCAGCCTCACCGCCCTGACCGCGCACCTGGAACAGCATCTGAACAGCGCCAGCGAGGACGACCGGCTGCTGGCGTTCCTCGCCCTTTCCCAACGCAAACGACTGGCAGAGCAGCACGGTATCAGCGTGACCTACCAGCTTGTCGAGGGCGATATCTTCGAGGATCAACGCGTCGCCATCGAGCACTGCCAGCAGCTGAACGCGCAGGCGATGCTTGATGAGTTGATTCAACTGCCCGAGCTTGGCAGCCTGCTCCAGACCACCGTCGACGAACTGCTGACGCCAACGATGCCCGGCGTCGACCAGACCCGCACGCGCGTGAGCCTGTACGCAACTGCGACCAGCCCGGCATCGGCAGACCTCGCTTCGCGGCGCGAGCTTGAAGCGCTGTCACTGGGTGATGCGTTGCTGTTGCACTATCGCCACTCCGGATGGCCGGCTGGCCAGATCCACGAGTTTTCGCACCCAGACCGGACTTTCCAGGCCAGTGACCAGCAACACTGGGAGACAGCCATCACCACGGCTTCAGGCAAACTGCTGGTGTTGCTGTACCAGCAAATGGAGCGCTACTGGAATGGCCCCAGCGCTGACGGGGCCTCGCGGCGCGACGTGTTTGCGCAGATCATTCGGCAGCAGGCGCTGGCGGACTTTTTGCTCAAACGCGAGGCTGGCATCATCGATCAGCGCCAATTCGACAGCCTGCTGACGTCGCTGGGTTTCAGTGAAAGTCCGGCACGCCGCGCGGCCGTGGAAACCGTGCGGTTATGGGAGCACCAGGCAAACTTCGTGGAGCTGGCCGGCGCGCTGATGATCAGCCATTCCGACAGTTGCCTGTATACCCCGACGCACGGCTTGCAGGTACTCAGGGACTACGAAGATCTCAAATCCATGCTGCTCGGCAAGTTCGCCAGCCCCGGGCACGAAGACGAACTCTATGGCCTGTTGGGTCTCGACGAGCGCCAACGCTTTCTCGGTTTCGACCGGCCGCAGGTTTCCGGCAAATCGATTGCCGGAGACGTGTTCAGCGTACTGCTCGAGTTGATCATCACCAAGCAACGACAGAACATCGACTATGCCTTGCAGTTGTACCGGCACAGCGACGGCGTGGTGGATATCCGCGCACTGTTCGACAAGGCCCTGGACATCCGCTCGATGCTCCACGAGCGCCTTGTGACACTGGATGCCCGCGGGCGCTGGAGCACCCGACCGATGCTCACCGGCAACCAATTGCCTTCAAGGGTGCTGGCGGACACTGGCGCAGCCGAAGTTCGCAAGTTCGCCAGCATCATGCCGACCATCGCCGCAGACTTCGCCGCCCAGCCACTGACCGTCACGGCGCTGCAGCGCACTTATTTGCTGGGCATCGCCGCGAAGCTGGCGCACGCCCTGGCTGTTGGTATCAATGGCGAAGCACGGTTGAGAGTCCTGAACGCAACGCTGAGCCGGCATGTGCAAACCCTGGTCGACACCGTGTTCAATCCGGATCACCCGGATCGCAGCCGCCGCAAGGCACTCAACGGGATTCGGCCGGATGCCTGGTCATTGACGTTACAGCTCGCCGGGCAGAGCGAAGTGCTGCCGCTGGCCAACTGCGTCCTGCTCACGGAACGCGGTGGCCTCGATACGCAGCACTCCGGACGCGCGATTTTGTGGACCCCGGCTCTGGGCCTGGAAGTCTTCCGCTCGATCGAGCACGCCAGACAGGTTTTGAGCCAGCGGCTGCTGGATCCGCAAAAACGCCTGGTGCTGCTGGAAAACCTTTCACCCCTGCACCAGAGGTTCCATCAACACTACACGCTGGGACAGTTACAGCTGATCAGCGGCAATGTCCTGCTGGATCGCATCGAATCAGCGATCGAACACTTCCTCCAGCGCTGTGAACAGGTGCGGGGCCGCCACTGGCCAGAGCCACGGGAACATCAGATCCTCAAGATGTTGAGTGGGCAAGTCGTGGAGACCAACCTGCAACGCGCCAACGCTCTGGCACAGGCCCTCGCTAAACAGCATTCACTGCCTGCCTGGCTGGGAATGGCCAGGCTTGAAGATCAGCAGTTGCATCTGGAACTGCTGGAACAGTGGCGCCACTGCGTCATTGACGACCAGGATTATCTTCACGCGCTGCCAACCTTGCGTGATTACATCAGGCAGACGCTTGAAACGCTGCTGCGCACCCGCTTGCAGAGGCAGGATCTCGACCCCGAACAGATCACCGTCACCCCGGCGCAGCCCCTGATCGGGTCCGCGATGAGCCTCACCGATTTCGCCTTGAACCATACGCATATTGCCCAGGACAGTGCATTCACCCTCAGTTCGAGCAACGAACAAGCGCTGCCGACGGGACTCGACCAACAAGTGGTCAGAAGCCTGCTGTTGTCCTTGAACGTTGCGACAACATTTGCCAATAAAATCACTACGGCGTTGTCCGCGAATGACGTCGACGCCGAGCAACGCAAGCTGCGTTTCGTCCAGCAACTACCCTGGCAACTGCTGCAGCATGCCCATCAGCTACAACTGCAACAACGTTTGTCGCCGAAGGCCTTCGGCTTGATTTCACAGGTGCTCGACATGCCCGATGCTGTCGCTCGCGCCATCGTGCAAGGGGCCGATGCGATTGTCCGGCCGTTGGCGCTGATCAAGACCGCCGGGGCATCAGCAATCAAGGCGCTGGGGCTGTACTTGATCGGCCCTGCGGGACAACCCGGCCCTCAAGTGCTTTATGCGCCCTACCATGGAGAGCACGCATTCAGTGAGTTCGAGGACGAGGCGGCAGTGATCGCCGCGCTGAATACGCCGGGCTCACTGCAGGACTTGCTGCTGCGCCGCTTGCCGGATAGTCAACGTTCGATCTTCGGCGCGCTGTTCAAAGAGAGCAACGGCCAGACGAGCGAGATGACTTTGGCGACCACCCCGGTCAACGGCAACTTGCTGCTGCAGTTGTTCGACGACAATCTGGCGTTGTTGCCGCACTTGCTGAGCAGCCATTCGCTGCCATCGGCGCAGACGGATTGGGACGCCGCGAAGCACCTGTTCAGTTCCGGCATCCAGCAGATCCGGGGCCTGCTGCCGGGCAAACTCGCCTATGTGCAGTTTCTCTGGCAAAGCTACAAGGACTTCATGGGTTCGGCCGAAGCGTTGCAGGATCACCACTGGAAACGTGCGCTGGAAACCTTTATCGCCGGTGCAGCGGAGATGATCAGTCTCGGGCGGCTGGCACTGGAATCGCGTCTGGAACCTCAAGCCGTGGCAGCGCCGCAACCACCGCAGCCAACCACGCTGAGCGCCCCCGTCCTTGCGCAAACAAAGCCGACCGACCCGCTGCGTACCTCGCTGCAAACATTCGAAGCGCCAACGATCACGTTGAAGGATCTGACTCACAATGCCGCTGAGGGCACGTATCAGGATCTGAAAACCAAAGCGACTTACGCCCCCATCGCCGGCAAAGTCTATCCAGTGGAGCGGCCGGGAGCCGCTTGGCAAATCAAGGGTGCCGAGCAGCCAGGCCCGGTGTTGCAACACACCGCTTCCCGGCAACTGGTGCTGGACCCGGATCGCCATACCGTGCATTTCGGCAAGGCCATGTCGACGATGTTCAACCATTACGTCACCGATCGCCAAGCCCGGTACATGCTGAATATCGAAGCGCAAGGCATGGAAGAAATCCGCGCCCGCCATCCGGACAAAGCACGCATGTTGATCGAGGCAATTGATCTGGCCCGGCATTACGCATTCAACAGCCTGCACAATCTTGCCCAACTGAGAAACTATGTACCGGGTACCCGCCTCGATACTTTTCTCAAGTCTTTTTTTGACGTGCAACGGATTGATGCCGACATTCTCGACAAATTGAAGCAGGCGATCGTGCCGATCTGTGATGCACTGGTCGATCCCACCGAAGACCTGATGAATACCAGTCGCTTTGTAGTCGGCTCGAACAGATACAGCAGCTCGGGTGTCATTGCCTTCGTACTGGGTGGCGATTTACTCAAGAAAGTCCATTTCACCGAAAAGTTCTTCAATCAAGGACTGGAATGGTACAACACGGGCCTGACCGAACCGTTCAATGTTGACGGACATGCTCGGGCAGCGACGTTGATCCACGAGTTTTCCCATCAATTCAGCAAGACCGTCGACATTGCCACCCTGGAAGCGCGGCGCCCGTTTGCTGATCTGATTGCTACGGTGACCGGTTACGGAGCTGCCCGCAAACAGGTACAGACACGATTTCAGCGCGAAGCACTGTCACTGTCCACGCGCCGTGATGAGCTGTTTTCGCGCTGGAGCAACAACCGTCAGGAGTGGCTGGATATCGACGAGTTTGAGGGCATGGATCATGTGCGCAGGGAAATCCTCAGGACCACCCGCACCACGAATCTTGAGGACGCTCGAACGGCGTTTCTCAGCCCGACCAACCCGCATCCCCGCATCGACACGATATTGCGCAATGCCGATTCAATCGCCTTTCTCATCTGTGAAATGGGCCGCCAGCTCGATCCGGTGACCCAACCTCACGAAGGGCTCAACTGAGGCAAAAAAAATGCGCAGGCGGTTGGCCTGCGCATGGTTTATCGCTGGGTGAACTCAGTCTTTCTGGTCACGCAATACATTGCCCGAGGCGCCGTCGATGCGGAATTCATATACCGAACCGTCGGCCTTGCGGCCCTCGCCTTTCCAGTAGCCGTCATTGTCGGCCTCGATTTCATAGACTTCGACGTAACCGGCCTTGGTTTTCACGATCTCGATAGCCTTTTCGATGGTGACCCAGCCCGCACCCGGACGATCAGCCATGGCGGCACCGGCGCTGAACAAGGCGGCAGTGGCGATTGCAGCGGCTAAGGTTTTTTTGATCATTTTTTCACTCCATTTGTGGATGATGTACGTCAGACGTCCTGAGTTTTGGCGTCACACGGAAAAATAAGTTCCACTTTGATGGGCAATTGCCATGACGGATGTTCTCGGCACCCGGCTCTCAAGGTTAGAATGCAGCAAATCAGGACGAGTCAATGACCCAAGAATCCCTCTCGGAAGCCGAATACGATGCGATCACCGATGCCGCCGCGCACTGGTGCATGCGTCTGCACGCCGTAGACTGCTCCGTCGAGGAGCGTCTGGCTTTCGAGCAATGGCGCGATGCTCATCCGCTGCATGCGTTCGAATATGAAGCCATGCTGGAGATCTGGGACGTTGCCGAACATCTGCCGCGTCCGCCGGTGCCAACAACGCTCAATGTGCCGCTGACCAATGCGGTGCCCGCCTGGCGGCGCTATGCAATCGCCGCAAGCGTCTGCGCCCTGGCCTTGCCACTGGCGGCGTACAGTGGCTGGAATCTGGGCTGGTTGCCCAACAGCTATCAGCATTTCGAAGCCACCGACAATGTCCGTCAGATCACCTTGAAGGACGGTAGTCAGGTCGAGCTCAACCTCAACACCGAGTTGACCTTCAGCAATTACAAGGACGAGCGGCGGGTCACCCTGAAAAAGGGTGAAGCGTTTTTCGAAGTCAGCCACGACCTCTCCCACCCGTTCGTGGTCAGGGCCGGCGAAGGCAAGATCCGCGTGACCGGCACCCGCTTCAATGTCTGGCTCTACGAAGATCAGGTGCGGGTCAACCTGATCGAAGGCTCGGTGCTGGTAACCAGCAACGCCGCCCTGCCCGGCGACGGTTTGCGCCTGGGGCCGGCCATGCAGGCGCAGTACCGGCATGGCGACTACACGCCACAGATCAGCCAGACCTACGCCAACGATAACGCCCTCGCCTGGCGCAATGGCAAACTGGTGCTCGACAACCTGGCACTCAACGAAGCCTTGCCGTTGATCAATCGCTACCTGAGCAAACCGCTGAAACTGGCCGACGCCAGTACCGGCGCAATCCGCGTCGGCGGCGTCTACAACATCAAAGAACTCGGCGGCCTCGTCAACACCCTGCCCAAGGTATTGCCGGTTTACCTGACGCGTAACACCGACGGTGATCCGGTGATCAACTCGATGCCGCGGCAGCCGCCAAAAACCTGAAACCGGTTCCCGTCGGCCATGGCTGACTCAAGACATTAAAAAAGCCGCTGTTCCTGTCAAGGAGCAGCGGCTTTTTCGTTCAGGACAACTTACTGCGCAGCCACTCCGGCAGTCTTGCCCGCCACCTCGCGAACCGTTTGCACCTGATATTGCGGATCGGCAGCGATCTGCTGCTCAGTGAACGGCAAAACGCTCCACTGTTTTTTCGAAAACGCTTCGGTCTGATCCCGGGAGTATTTCGACTCGGGGTCGCTCGACAGCGAAAACGCCAGCAGCCCTTGAGCGTGCGGGCCCTTGTCGTCGAAGGTCACCACTTGCAAATAGCTGGTGCCGCTGATCACTTCGAGCTTGCCGTCTTCACGCGGCACGCTCTGGATGGCGTTGTAGATCCCCAGCGTCCCCGGCCCGCCGTGAATCGCGGTTTGTCGAGCACCGCTGCTCACCACCTGGATATCGCCCCAGCGGGTGTCGGGTTTCAGGCCCATTTTCTGCGCGGTGGCGGCCGACGCCAGCAGCGCTTCACGCAGTGCCTTGCTCACCGCCGGTTGCTCGATCGCCAGACCGCGTGGCGTGTGTTGCGGGTCTTTTGGATCGAACGGCACGCGCCAGACATCCGGCGACGCTTGCAGCGCCTGCATGATGTTCTGGAAGTGCACCAGACCAATGCCCGAATCCAGATTCGCCCGGCCATCCCAACCCTTTAGACTGGCACAAACCGGCTTCAATGCGGCCGCGTCCGCACCCAGATCCGCAGCGCAAAACTTCAACAAATCGGGCAGCACCTGGGTTGCCAGATAGACGTTGTCGTCCATCACCATCCGTTGCAGATCCTTCACCGCCAACGGACCTTTTTTGCCCAGAGCACTCAGGCGCTCCAGCGCAAATCGCGCACGCAGGCCCAGCGGCTGGCCGTCCTGACTGATCAGCGGCGAGAACCCTGTCAGCGGTTGTGCCGGGTTCGCCAGCCACGCGGAATCGTTGGAGTGCTGGACGAAGTCCTTGCGCAACAGTTGCGGCAGTTGGCTGGCGGCATAGATGCCCTTCTGCGCAGCTTGCGGATCGATATCCCAGGCGCAAGCGCTGTTGGAGCCGTCGAGCACGATCATCTGCAAGCCGATGCGCGGGTCGCTGCATTTGGCCAGTTTGTCGGCGCTGACGTTCGGCACCACCGACAGGTTCATGTACAGCGTCTGTCCCTTGTCATCCACGGCCAGGGTGTTGACCCAGGGGATGCCCTGAATCTTGTGCACCGAATCTTGCAGATCCTTGAGGCTCGACGCCTGATTCATCGCGTACCACTGCGTCAGCACGCGATCATTGTCCAGGTTGGCGTCCCGCAGGCTGTAGGCGTACTGATGATCCCAGTCGAGTTTGCCCGGCCACTGCACGATCGGGCCGAACTGCGAGCTGTAGACATCGCGCGAAACCGGCACCACCTGGCCGTCCGCCTGTTTGACCTGCACGGTGACCGTCTGCTTGTTCAGCGGCAGGGACTTGCCGTCGAGCATGTAGCGGGTCGGGTCTTTCGGGTCGAGTTGCAGACGATACAGGGTGAAGTGTTTGGATGAATCCACGGTGTGGGTCCACGCCAGATGCTGATTGAAACCGATGTTGATCATCGGCAACCCCGGCAAGGCAGCGCCCATGACGTCGAGTTTGCCCGGAATGGTCAGGTGCATCTGGTAAAAGCGCATGCCGCCCACCCACGGGAAATGCGGGTTGGCCAGCAGCATGCCGCGCCCGTTGAACGAGCGCTCACTGCCCACCGCCACGGCGTTACTGCCGCGATCCAGAGCGAAGCGCTGCAGGCGCGCGTCCGCCAACTGATAGGCCCGGGCATCACTGCCGAGCTGCGCCGTGGCCTGCGGCGGCGTCGCGCCAGCCAGGGCTTCGGCGAACTGCCCGACACCGCCCTCGACCAGCAAGCGTCGGGTGAGTTTGACCAGATCTTCGGCGGCGATATCACGCACCCATTCGCCCTGACACTGTTGCGGCAGACCCTGCTGGCGGCGCTCGGCGAGATAGCGGTTGTAGCCCGCGGCATAACCTTCCACCAGGTCGTGCACCTGCGCCGGTTGTGCGTCCCAGAAGGCTTTCACCGCTGCAGGCGTATTGAGCCAGGTGAAGAACAGGTCGCTGACGCGATTCTCGCGTTGTTCGACGGTGAACTGCTCCGGCCCGAAATAACGCGAGCGCTGGCCATTGACCGTGACGATCTCGTTAGCCAGCAGGCACAGGTTGTCCTGCGCGTAGGCGTAACCGATGCCGAAACCCAGTCCGCGTTCATTTTCCGCGCGGATGTGCGGCACACCAAAGGAGGTGCGGCGGATATCGGCACTGGCTTGTGCAGCGGGACTGAAGGCATGGGCGGACAGACTGAGTCCGAGAAACGCACCGGCGAGGGCCAGTCCGGTTAACTGTC
>Ga0213823_1002366_pt1 | contig 9946 bp, 7 predicted proteins | sample MC6MC0907MG_FD_179887 | JGI IMG/M metagenome (GOLD analysis project Ga0213823, IMG submission 179887) | Enriched soil aggregate microbial communities from Iowa State University, Ames, United States - MC6-MC0907-MG | ecosystem: Environmental > Terrestrial > Soil > Unclassified | place: USA: Iowa...
ATCATCAACTCCCAAGGGTCGGTCAGGGGCGTTTAGCTTGTTGTTCAAGCTGCTCTAGTGCGGCCTCCAGGGCCAGTCGGTAACCGCTGGCGCCAAGGCCGCAGATCACTCCCACCGCAACGTCGGAGAAGTAGGAGTGATGGCGGAAAGGTTCGCGTTTGTGCACGTTAGACAAATGCACTTCGATGAATGGGATGCTCACTGCCAGCAGCGCGTCACGTAATGCGACGCTTGTATGCGTAAAAGCTGCTGGATTGATCAGAATGAAGTCCACGCCTTCATCGCGGGCGGCGTGGATGCGGTCGATCAATTCGTACTCGGCGTTGCTTTGCAGGTAGAGCAAATGGTGGCCGGCCTCGCGAGCCCGGCGTTCCAGGTCCTGGTTGATCTCAGCCAGGGTGACTGCACCGTAGACCCCCGGTTCACGGGTGCCGAGCAGGTTCAGGTTGGGTCCGTGAAGAACCAGTAGGGTCGCCATCTGCCGTTCCTTGTTATTGCGCAGTGATTGGAATGTGCGGTTATCAGAACCCGGCGACTATGCCGCAAAGCCTTTGTGACTGTCCAGTTCTCTGCAATAGGCAGCACGATGACCGATGTTTACCTAAAATATGTGACCAACTGGCTAAATCCGGTCATTTGCTGCAGCAATGCGTTCAGCGAAGTCCGCGGCGCTGATTTCGCCGACCACACGCACATCGGCACGTTCGACGCCATCTTTGCCGAAGAACATCAGCGCCGGCGGGCCGAACAGTTGGTAGCGGTCCAGCAGGGCGCGCTGTTCGCGGTTGCTGGCGGTGATATCGAAGCGCACCAGGCGGTAGCCCCGCAGACGTTCGACGACCTGGCGGTCGTTGAGCACCTCGCGTTCGATGACTTTGCAACTGATGCACCAGTCGGCGTACCAGTCGAGCAGCAGCGGGGTACCGGCATTCCGGGCATCGGCCAGGGCCTGCTCCAGCTCACCGGGTGTGGTGACGGTCTGCCACTGGCCGGCGCTGGTTTGCTTGGGGCTGTTGCTGGTGGCCGCGACCGGTGGGCGGGCGAGCGGGCTAAACGGATCGGTCTGGCCGCTGAACGCGCCGTACCAGCAGGCCAGGGCATAAAACAGCAGGAACAGCCCGCACAACTGTGCCAGGCGCGCACGTGGCGCCTTGTAGACAAACTCCAGGGCACCGAGAAACAGGCCGACACCGGCCGCCAGCGCGCCAATCAGCAACAGGCTGATCTGGCCCGGCAAGACCCGGCTCAGCAGGCCGATCGCCAGGCCGAGCAACAGCACGCCAATGGCGTTTTTCACGTAGACCAGCCATGGCCCGCTTTTCGGCAGCCAGGCCGCGCCGCCAGTGGCCACCAGCAACAGCGGCGCGCCCATGCCCAGGCCCAGGGCGAACAGTTTCAGGGCGCCGCCCAGGGCGTCGCCGCTGGCGCTGATATACAGCAGGGCGCCTGCCAGCGGCGCCGAAACGCAGGGCGATACCAGCAGGCTGGACACCACCCCGAGAATTGCCGCGCCCCACAGCGAGCCACCTTCGGTACGCCCGGCGATGCGTTCCAGGCGCTGGCTGATAAAGCGCGGCAGCTTGAGTTCGAAGACATCGAACATCGCCAGGGCGAACACGACGAAGAACAACGCAAAGGGCACCAGCACCCAGGCCGATTGCAGGCGTGCCTGCAAATTGAGCTGGGCGCCGAACAGCCCCATCAAGGCGCCGAGCAGGGCGAAACAGGCGGCCATCGGCAACACGTAGGCCAGCGACAGATTGAAGCCGCGCCAGCCGCCGACCTGGCCCTTGAGGACCACGCCGGACAGGATCGGCAGCATCGGCAGGACGCAGGGAGTGAAGGTCAGGCCGATGCCGGCCAGGAAGAACAGCGCCAGTTCGCGCCAGCTCCAGGCGGTTTTCCCATTGTCGGTAGCGGGGCCGCCGGCACTTGAGGCATTGGCCGAAGAGGCCGCGCCATCGATCTGCAAACGCTCGGTTTCCGGTGGATAACACAGGCCCTTGTCGGCGCAGCCCTGGTAGGTCACGGCCAGGGTGAAGCCTCGTTGGTCCGTGGCGCTGCGCGGCAGTTCGACATCGACAATGCCGTGGTAGACCTCGACGTCGCCGAAAAACTCATCGTGTTTCTGTTCGCCCTTGGGCAGTTGGGCGGCCCCCAGGGTGATATCGGCGGGCTCGGCGCGGAACTGGAAGCGGTGGCGATAGAGGTAGTAACCCTCGGTGGCGACGAAACGCAGTTTGATCGACTGCGGCGTGCTTTGCAGCAGGCTCAGTTGGAACGCTTCGCGCACCGGCAGGAAGTCGGCGCTGTTGTTGATCGAGCCCAGGGTCGAACTGGGGCGGCTGTCCAGCAACCCGGCGGCGGTCGCCGGCAGGGCAAGCACAAACAGCATCAGGCAAAGCAGGCGACGCATGGCAATCTCGCGAATCGAAGGTGTGCGCATGATAGCGGAGAGCGGCGGGGTATGCGTATGCGCCCCGTAGCCGCTGCCGAGCCTGCGATCGGTCCGGGCGGCATTCCGACGTAGCGGCCGTAAAGTCTGCGACCGCGTTCTTTCAGACAAATTGCATAGGCTGGTTTTGCGAGGACTGCGTCCTCGATCGCAGCCTCGCAGGCTCGGCAGCGGCTACAGGGCTACCGGGTTAGACGCGGAAGGCCTGGACGGCGGTGTGCAACTGGCCGCCGAGGGCCAGCAGGTTCTCGCCTTGTTCGCGGCCTTCGCCGATGCGTTGCAGGTTATCCCCGCCCAATTGATGGATGCGCTCGCTGTGGTCGCGGATTTCGCTGACAGCGCCGCTTTGCTGGGCCGTGACATCGGCGATGCGGATGGCGGTGTCGGAAATGGTCTGGATCGCCCCGACGATTTTATCCAGCGCGCCGTCCGCGGCCTGGGCCTGGCTGGCTGTGGCTTCGGCATGTTCGACCTGGGCGCGCATGCCTTCCACCGATTGCCGGGCGGCGGCCTGCAGGCCGGCGATCAGGGTCTGGATCTCGGCGGTGGCCCCTGCTGTGCGTTGGGCCAGGGAGCGCACCTCTTCGGCGACCACGGCAAAACCGCGGCCCATTTCCCCGGCCCGCGCGGCTTCGATGGCGGCGTTCAGGGCCAGCAGGTTGGTCTGGTCGGCGATGGAGCGGATCACCGTGAGCACGCCGCCGATGGTCGCCGACTCTTCGGCCAACTGCTCGATCATCTGCGCATTGCCCTGCACTTCGCCGACCAGGGCATGCAACCCGGTCAGGCTCAGACCGATCACTTTCTGCCCCTGCTCCACCGCCATTCCTGCGCTGCGACTGGCATCGGCGGCCTGGCTGGCATCGCCGGCGACTTGCTGGATGGTCGCTTCCAGCTCGCCGAGAGCGTCGCGGATCTGCGCGGTGTCGCCGGCCTGGCGCTCGGCCCCGCCGTGCAGGCCACTGCTCAGTTCCGCCAGGGCGCGGCTGCTGCCGGCGACCTGTTCGGCGTTCTGCCGGATGGTGCCCACCAGGTCCACCAGATAGGCGCGCAGGCGGTTCAGGGATTCTTCGATGTCGTGCAGTTCGCGGTTGGTCCGGCCCAGCTGGATGTCGCGGCTGAAATCGCCTTCGGCCCAGGTCGACAGGGCCGGCGCCAGGTTGGTCAGGACCCGCGCCAGCCGACGCTGCAAGGTGTCGATCAGCAGGGCGATCAGCAGGATCAGGCCGATCATCAGGCCCTGCATCAGCCGCACTTCGCCCTGGATCTGCCCGTGCTGGGCGCGCACCACCGGTTCCAGTTCGGCGATGGCCTGCTGCACGGCGGTGATTTTCAGGTGGGTGGCGGCGCTGAGGTCGGCGCGTTTCTGGATCTGTTCGCGGGTGCGGTTCAGCTCGGCGGGGTAGCGGCCGAGCAGGCTGTTGAGTTCGCGCTTGAGGCCGATGCCGGCGTCTTCGGCGGCGGCCTTCTCGGTGTTCTCCAGGCCCATCATGGCCGCGAAATCATCGGTATTCGAGGCGTTGCTGGCGGCGACACCCAGCAACGGCAGGGTTTCCAGTTGCTCGGCCTGGGCGCGCATGTTGCTCACTTCGCGCTCGACATCGGCGGCCAGTTCGCTGCGGCCGCTGCTCACCAGTTTGTCGCGGGCCAAGGACAGCTTGCCCAGGTGCTGGGAGGCGGTCAGCAGCAACGGCAGGTAGGTCGCGGCGCTGGGATTGCTGGCCGCCCCGGTCGCGTATTGGCTCAGTTGTTCGAGGCTGGCCCCCAGCTCGCGCTCGGCCTGCAGCAACAGCGCTTGCGGATCGCCGGCCAGTTTGCCGGCGGCCAGCAGGTCGGTCTTGCTGAACTCGGCCAGGCCCGACAGGCTCGGGCGCAGGCTTTGCGCCAGTTCCGCGGGCAGTTCGTCGAGCTGGGCCTGCTGGGTTTCGATGGCCTGGCTGGCGCTGCTCAGGCGCAGGGCGTCGCCGCTGGCCAGGTAGTCCTCGATGTTGCGCGCCACCTGGTTCTGGAACTGCTGGGACAGCCCCAGGTAGCGCTCCATCAATAGGTAGGGGCGCTCGAGGGCGCGTTGCGACCACCAGAGCGTGGCGCCCAGGGCCAGGCAAACGGCAACTAATAGCAGGGTATTGAGATTGGTCAGCAGCTTCAGGCGCATCGCGTCCTACCAACGACTTGAATGGTAAGCGCCTGAATTTATTGCGTTTGTATTACAAGGTTATGACCGAATCGGTGGATTCCGGTGAAAAAGTGGCGCTTTGATGGCGCGCCGCCTGGACGCGGTTGCGTCCGCTGTCCTTGGCGCGATAGAGCGCTTCGTCGGCCTGGCTGGCCATCATCAGGCTGTCGGAGTCTTCCCGCAGTTCGACCACTCCGGCGCTGAAGGTGCACCACAGGTCCTGGGGCTGGGCCGGGTAATGGATTTCGGCAAAGCGCTGGCGGATTTCATCCAGCACCTTGCAGGCCGCTTCCAGGTCGGTGTCGGGCATGACGATGGCGAATTCTTCGCCGCCGTAGCGACCGATGAAGTCGGTCTTGCGCAGGCGTTGCTTGAGAAACAGCGCCAGGCTCTTGATCACCCGGTCGCCCATGGGGTGGCCATGGCTGTCGTTGACCCGCTTGAAGTGGTCGATGTCGAGCATGGCGAAGCTCAGCGGCTTGTTTTCGCGGCGCGCGCGGAAGCTGCAGTCTTCGAGCAGTTGCAGGATATGGGTGTGGTTGTACAGCCCGGTCAGGCTGTCGCGGACCATGCGCGCCTTGAGGTTGCGCGCGCGGGCGGCGCGGTTGCGCACGGTGGTGATCAGGTGGCGCGGCTTGATCGGCTTGGTCAGGAAGTCGTCGCCGCCTTCGCTCATGGCGTCCAGCTGCTTGTCCAGGTCGTCTTCGGCCGACAGGTAGATGATCGGCACGCTGACATAGCGGTCGTTATGGCGGATCACCTTGGCCAGCTCGGTGCCGGTACAGGCCGGCATGTACATGTCGAGGATGATCAGGTCCGGTTGGAAGTCGGCCAGTTCGGCCATGGCCTGGATCGGCTCGATCAGCGTCCGGGTGATGATCCCGGCGCTGTTGAGCAGGCGCTCGGTATGCAGGGCCTGGGCGCGGGAGTCGTCGATGATCAGCACTTTATAAGGTTCGTACTGGGCGACGCAGGTGAGAATCTCGATCTTCTCCAGCAGGCTCGAGGCTTCCAGGGTGCCGGTGAGGAACTCCTGGCCGCCGGCGCGCACGGCGGCCAGGCGGGTCGGGGTGTCGGTTTCGTGGAGGCTGAAGAACAGCAGGGGCAGCTTCTGCTCCAGGCCTTCCTGGGCTTCGGCGGCCAGTTGCAGGCCCATGCCGTTGCCGCAGAAGTCGACGTCGATGACGATCGCCGCCGGCAGGCGCTCGACCATCGAGGCGCGAAACGCGGCGATGCTGTCCAGGGACTGGGCGCTGAGGCCAAAGAATTCCAGCTGCTTGGCCAGGCGCTCGCCGCGATCGTGGTCTTGCAGCATCACGTAGATCGGCTTGCGCAGGGGCGGCAGGAAGGTCTGTTCCAACTGGTCGCCATGGCGCAGGCCGGTGCGCGACAGGCGTTGCATCAGGCGGTTGAGGTCGGTGATCAGGCCGCTGCTCAGGCGTCCGCGGTTGGCGTCCACCGCTTCCAGCGAGTCGCTGATGCTGCGCGCCAGCTGGGTATGTTCGGGTTGTTCGAAACGTTCGGCGAAACGCAGCAGGCGCAGGTTGGCCTCGCTGAGTTCGGACATGTCGGCGGTCGACCATTCGCTGCGCTGCAGGCGCTGCCATATCTCGAGGATCTGACGAGCCTGGTGAATGACCCGCTGGGCAAAGTGGTGCTTGAGGCGCTCACGGCTGGGGTCTTCTGGCTCGGTCATATCCTGACTACTAGTTAGGGTGCATGCTGAGATCGACTGGTGGCTCTATGCTAGCACCTCTTATGGGTTGTACGAGTGTCGTACGTCAACAATCTGCAAAGCGACCTTATTCAGTTCCCGACCGACTGGTCGCATAGGTTCTGAACTGTGCTTCATTTATAGTGGCCGCTCGATGTACACCCGGCATGTGGCGCCTTGCGCGGCGGATGATTTTTAATCCGCTCGGTTCGAGGCACGATGGAGTAGGGTTGTGGTCGAACCGATGAACCCAAGTGATTGAAAGGATATAGCCATGCTGGACTGGAAGAACCGCGCGGGCAGCGCGCCGGATCGTGCTGCCGAACCCAAGTCGGCGACACGCAGCTACTTTGGTGGCCTGCTGTTCAGCCGCGCCCTGGGCACCCTGGTGGCCTTGTACCTGCTGGTGGCCGGTGCCCTGGGCTGGTACTGGAGCCAGGAACCGTCGCTGTTCCCCGTCCAGCAAGGCGCGCAAATTGCCGCCGAGAAGGAAGGCAAGCAGATGGTCGTGGGCTACACCACGGTGGAAACCCTCAAGACCGTGGCCGGCACCCTGCTGAACAAGCCGGGCGGCTATATCTCCAACGACCGTTTCCCGCCGGGCCTGTGGATGGACAACATGCCGAGCTGGGAATACGGCGTGCTGGTGCAGGTCCGCGACCTGACCCGCGCCCTGCGCAAGGACTTCGCCCGTTCCCAGTCGCAGTCCGCCGAGGACGCCGACCTGGCCAAGGCCGAGCCGCGCTTCAACTTCGACAACAAGAGCTGGGTGCTGCCGTCCAGCGAGTCCGAGTACCAGGAAGGCATCAACTCCCTGAGCCGCTACCAGGCACGCTTGTCCGATCCGAACCAGAAGAGCGCGCTGTTCTACGCCCGTGCCGACAACCTGAACAACTGGCTGGGTGATGTCGGGACCCGCCTGGGTTCGTTGTCCCAGCGCCTGTCGGCCAGCGTCGGCCGGGTCAAGCTCAACACCGCGCTGAAAACCGAAGCCCCGGCGCCGGGCCAGTCGCCGCAGGTCGACGAAGAGGTGGTGGAAACCCCTTGGATGCAGATCGACAACGTGTTCTATGAAGCGCGCGGCCAGGCCTGGGCCCTGTCGCACCTGCTGCGCGCCATCGAGGTCGACTTCGCCGACGTGCTGGCCAAGAAGAACGCCACCGTCAGCGTGCGCCAGATCATCCGTGAACTGGAGGCGTCCCAGGAGCCGATCTGGAGCCCGATGATTCTCAACGGCAGCGGCTTCGGCGTGCTGGCCAACCACTCGCTGGTCATGGCCAACTATATTTCCCGGGCCAACGCGGCTGTCATCGACTTGCGTCAATTGCTCAATCAGGGTTGATTCATGGTGGTTACCTCCAATGAGGCCGCGCACCGCGCGGCTTCCGATGCCGAACAAGTCGCCTGGGTCGATGGCGAAGACCAGTTGCTGGGCACGCTGGCACGCTCGGAGTTGCGCGAGCGCGGCCTGATCGGGCGCGGTACCTATATCCTGCTGTTCAATTCCGCCGGTGAGCTGTGCGTGCATCGGCGCACCCTGAGCAAGGCCATTTATCCCGGTTACTGGGACGTGGCCGCGGGCGGCATGGTGCTGGCCGTTGAAAGCTACGCCGAGTCGGCGGCCCGGGAGCTGGAGGAAGAATTGGGCGTGAGCGGGGTGGAATTGACCGCCCATGACCATTTCTTTTTCGAAGACACCGACAATCGTCTCTGGTGCTCGGCCTTTTCGGCGGTCTGGGACGGGCCTCTGCGCCTGCAGCCGGAAGAGGTGCTGGAAGCGCGCTTTATTGCGATCGACGAAGTGATGCGGGAAATCACCGAAAAGCCCTATTGCCCGGACTCCCTGGCGGCCTTGCAGCGCTATCTGGCGCGGCGTCGCTAAAGTTGTATAAATTGGCGCGGTTAGGCTCTTAGCAAGTCGGCTTTTTGCCGTTACACTGCGCGACCTTTTTCAAGCTGAGCCGGCACTGCTTTTTGTAGGAGCGAGCTTGCTCGCGATGGACGTTAACGATAACGCATGCTCTCAGATAGCCCCCGTTATCCTTGTGTTCTTCGCGAGCAAGCTCGCTCCTACGAAGATGTACCGGTCCAGTAGCGCTGCCCCTGCCTGAGTGGGGCTTCGCGGTCGATGGCACAGGCCATGTGCTTCGACCAGTCTTTGTCCTCCCAAGAGGATTGCCGGTGGCCAAAAAAGCCGCATCCTTCGCCGCCCTTGGTGGCCTGGTATTTTCCACCGACGCAGGTCGACATTGCCCGGACTGTAGCCAGCCGGTGGCAGCCTGCATCTGCAAACAAACCGTTATCCCTGCCGGCGACGGCATCGCTCGCGTGCGTCGCGAAAGCAAGGGCCGTGGCGGCAAGACGGTGACCACCATCACCGGCGTGCCGTTGGCCGAAGACGCGCTCAAGGAACTGGCGACCACGTTGAAGAAACGTTGTGGCACCGGTGGCGCGTTGAAAGACGGTGTCATCGAGATCCAGGGCGATCATGTCGAGCTACTCTTGGCAGAGCTGATCAAGCACGGTTTCAAGGCGAAGAAGTCCGGCGGCTAGCAGCCTCTGTGAAAACCACCCCCGACTTGATGCAGCCCTGATCCGATTCAGGCTTGCTGTCGTCTTCATGGTTTTCACAGAGCCTGTTCATGACCGGTTTCTAAACTCAGCGCTGTAACCGAGGTCTACGTCCTCGTTGCAGGCTAATCGTCATTTTCATTCTTTAGACTGCGCCAGCCCCGGACCGGGGTGGCGCTCTATGACTTCTTTATAGGGGACTTCGATGTCCGTACGACGCACACGCAAAGACGATGGCAGCCAATGGACAGTTGCGGACAGCCGCAGTGTTTATGGGATTCGCCATTGGGGGGCCGGGTATTTCGCGATCAATGACGCCGGTCGCGTCGAAGTTCGTCCGAACGGCCCGAACAGCTCGCCCATCGACCTGTTCGAACAAGTCGAGGAGCTGCGCAAGAGCGGCTTGTCCCTGCCGCTGCTGGTGCGCTTCCCGGATATCCTGCAGGACCGCGTGCGCCAGCTGACCGGTGCCTTCGACGCCAACATCGAGCGCCTGGAATACCAGAGCAAGTACACCGCGCTGTACCCGATCAAGGTCAACCAGCAGGAAGCGGTGATCGAGAACATCATCGCCACCCAGAACGTCTCCATCGGCCTGGAAGCCGGCTCCAAGCCCGAGCTGCTGGCAGTGCTGGCGCTGGCGCCGAAAGGCGGCACCATCGTCTGCAACGGTTACAAGGACCGTGAGTTCATCCGCCTGGCGCTGATGGGCCAGAAGCTGGGCCACAACGTGTTCATCGTGATCGAGAAGGAGTCCGAAGTCGCCCTGGTGATCGAAGAAGCCGCCTCGCTCAAGGTCAAGCCGCAGGTCGGCCTGCGCGTGCGCCTGTCGTCCCTGGCGTCGAGCAAGTGGGCCGACACCGGTGGCGAGAAATCCAAGTTCGGCCTGTCGGCGGCGCAGCTGCTGTCGGTGGTCGAGCGTTTCCGCGGCGCCGGCCTGGACCAGGGCATCCGCCTGCTGCACTTCCACATGGGCTCGCAGATCGCCAACCTGGCGGACTACCAGCACGGCTTCAAGGAAGCCATCCGT
>Ga0213823_1002369_pt1 | contig 9932 bp, 6 predicted proteins | sample MC6MC0907MG_FD_179887 | JGI IMG/M metagenome (GOLD analysis project Ga0213823, IMG submission 179887) | Enriched soil aggregate microbial communities from Iowa State University, Ames, United States - MC6-MC0907-MG | ecosystem: Environmental > Terrestrial > Soil > Unclassified | place: USA: Iowa...
CTTGAGTGCGCTGGTGGTGCTGGGGTTGCTGGTGTTTTCCAAGTACTTCTACATGGCCAGTTTTACCAGCTACTTCACGTTCTATCTGATCGAGAAGTTCGACCTGTCGGTGGCCTCTTCGCAGTTGTATCTGTTCCTGTTCCTCGGCGCAGTGGCGGCGGGGACCTTTTTTGGCGGACCGATTGGCGACAGGATCGGGCGCAAGGCGGTGATCTGGTTCTCGATCCTCGGTGTGGCGCCGTTCACCCTGATTCTGCCTCACGTCGACCTGCTGTGGACCAGCATCCTCAGCGTGGTCATCGGCTTCATCCTCGCTTCGGCGTTCTCGGCCATCGTCGTGTACGCCCAGGAGCTGGTGCCGGGCAATGTCGGGATGATCGCCGGCGTGTTCTTCGGGCTGATGTTTGGCTTCGGCGGGATTGGCGCCGCGCTGCTGGGGCATCTGGCGGACATTCGTGGCATTGAGTACGTGTATTGGTTGTGCTCGTTCCTGCCGTTGCTTGGGGTGTTGGCGATTTTCTTGCCGAGGACTAAAAAAGTCTGATCCGCCTCCAGATGGCCGCTGGGTTTTATGCTGAAAAATCTTTTGATCAGAACGGTGACCGCCGCCATGGGTAAGCGTAAACGCAAGACACTGCCGAAGGATTTCGGTCAGTTGCTGGAACAGGCCTCGTTTGCCGAGCTGGTCGCCGTGTTCGATGCGTGCGAGCTTGAAGCCACTGGCGGCTACAGCAAAAGCACCGCGCTGGGCTTTTACAACTGTCCCGACGCACTGGCCCGCTGGTTGGTGGAGCAGGGCGCCGATATCAATGCCCGTGACACTTACCAACGAACGCCCCTGCACCATCGCAGTTCGAGTTGGATCGGGGGTATCGATCTGCTGCTGGATTTGGGCGCCGATATCGAGGCGCAGGACTACCAGGGCTATACGCCGTTGCATGCCGCGGCCAACAGCCACAAAGCCGAGGCCATCGCGGCCCTGATCCGCCGGGGCGCCAATGTCGATGCCAAGAGTCGGCAGGGGCACGGTGTCCTGCATATTGCCTTGGCCACTACCCGCAATGCCGATATCGAGGCCACCGCGAAAATCGCCCAGACGCTGCTGGCGGCAGGGCTGCAATGCGATGACGGTATGCTCGCTGAAGTGCAGCGCATCGGCCGTGAATTCGAATTTCACCGGGCCTCTTTCAACCCGGACTACCTCGAAGCAACGGACGCTGCCCTGACCCGTCTTTATCGCCTTTTCGACGTCGCGCCCGTTGCCTCTCGCAAGGTTCACGACGGTCAGGCCGCCATCGTCGTGACGGCTAGTGGCTGGCCAGACCAGCATCAGCAATTGTGGGAGCTGCTGGTGCCATCCTCTGGTGCCGCAGCGACGGCGCAGGGTGAGGTGATCCGCATCAGTGGCCGTATCTCCCGAGAGATTCACCACAACGGATCGGCCAACTGGGACGCCGATTTCAAAGCGATGTTGGTGGCTCTGGTTGACCATCTGGGCAGCGCCGTGCCCTTGCCTGAGGCCGACCTCGCGGAAGCCCGGGCGATGGCTGCTGTTTTGCGGGGGGGCAACGATAACGCCGAGCAGACTGATCGTCTCTGTGAGTTGGCCGTGCGTTGGGTCATCGCCAACCCGCAGCCGGTGCCATTGGCGGCGCCTTCCTACAGCAGGTGACGCGACGGCGCGTCCCGCCTTTTCAGGAACGAATAGCCCGGCGTGACACCTCGTGCGTCGGTGTTGAATTACGACCAAAGTACTGTTTTGTATAACGCCTAAGTTCGATTTTGTATAAAACTCGACCGTGTTAATTTGTTGCTGTGGTTATTGGTCTGAATGGATTCTGCGAAATTGTTCAAGCGTAATCCCAGGGTTACTGGAAAAGCAGGGATCGCGCATTCTTTCCACCTATCGCCCTTATTGCCCTGGCACTTAAGGCCTTCGGTTCTTGATTTGAATACCTCTAGCTGCTTTTCAGGCGGATAGAGCGGATTTACGCCCCAACCTGCCACGATTCAAATACTTATAAAGCGCTGTATCGCTGTGCCCTTTCAAGGCGATTGTCTTGTGGACAGCGTAAACAGCCGTGATCGATTGTTATTTGCCGCGTCGTGCACAAGTTAGAGACCGTCGTCTTTAGCGTTGGCAATAAATAGAATCAGGCAGGGGATGATATGAAGTTCAAGTCATTGCAGGCACGCATTTGTGTCACGGCAGGCATTTGCCTGTTTGTTTCATCCATCAGCCTGGTTGTCTACGGGCTCTTTACCGCTCGAACCAATGAGCAATTCGTCGCTTCCGAAGTCTCGGGGCTGGTTGAAAAATCAACGATCCGGGAAATCCAGAACCTGGCCGAGTCCCGTGCCAATGCCATCCAGGCCAAGCTGCAGAATGCGCTGGACGCCGCCCGCACCATGGCCAACACCTTTGCCGCCAGCAAGGCCGCGCAAAGTCCCTTGGCGTTGGGGCGTGAGCAGATCAACAGCGTATTGCTCAGCGTCCTCAAGGATAACCCGGACTTCAACGGCACCTACTCCTGCTGGGAACCCAATGCGTTGGACGGCCAGGATCCGGCGTTCCGTAATGCTACCGATGGCAATAATCCCCTGACGGGACGCTTCACGCCTTACTGGACTCGCAGCGCCGACGGTCATGTCGCGGTGCAGCCATTGGTCGAGTATGACTCCCCGGATCGTCATCCCAACGGCGTGCCCAAGGGCGGCTGGTACAGCGGCCCGCGCGACACCCTGAAGGAGAGCGTGCTCGATCCCATTCCCTATGTGGTCCAGGGCAAGAACGTCTGGCTGACCACCCTGTCGGTGCCAATCGTGGCCAACGGCAAATTCTACGGTGTGGTCGGGGCTGACTTCGATATCGCCTTTATCCAGAAACTCAGCGAACAGATGTCTGCCGAGCTCTACGGCGGCAAAGGCACGGTTTCGATCCTGAGTAACCAGGGCTTGGTGGTCGCGGACAGCCAGCGCACCGACCTGATCGGGCAATCCATCAAGGCCTTGTTGCCCGACTCCTGGGAAAAAGTGCTCAGCGATATCCAGGGCGGTCGGGGTGACGGCCTGCTCAATCCACAAACCCAGAATATCGAAGTGCTGATGCCCATTGCCCTCGGTCGCACAGGCAAGCCCTGGGCGGTGTTGATTCGTTTGCCCAAGGCCGTGGTCATGGCCCAGGCCATCGCCCTGGAGCAGGAGTTGCAAGCGCGCAGTATCAGCAACAGCATCTGGCAAGTGTCGGTAGGGCTGGGCATTTCCCTGTTGGCGTTGGTCGCCCTCTGGTTCGCCACGGCGAAAATCGTCGGGCCGATCCGCGAGGCCGCGGCGTTGGCCGCCAATATCAGTCTGGGCGATTTCTCGCGCCGCCTGGTGCAGCAATCCGAGGATGAAGTCGGGCAACTGTCTGCCGCACTCAATGACATGTCCGAAAGCCTGCAGCGGCAGGTGAGGGTGGCCGAGCGTATTTCCGAAGGGGATCTGGACCTGGAGGTCCGCTTGTCTTCGCCCCACGATACCCTCGGCAAGTCACTGGAGAAGATGGTCAGCAACCTGAACCAACTGATTTCCGAGGTGCAGACCAGCGCCACCCAGATTACCGGCAGCTCGGCGCAGGTCACCGATCTGAGCCAGTCGTTGTCCGATGGTGCGTCGAACTCCGCGTCGTCCATTACCGAAATCAGCGCGGTGATGACGCAAATGGCTGCGCAGACCCGGGACAACGCCGCCAACGCCAAGAAAGCCGATGAGCAATCCCAGGCATCACGGGCCGATGCGGGGGAGAGCGATAAGTTGATGAGCGAGCTGATTGCCGCGATGGCTGAAATCGACAACTCGGGCAAGGACATCACCGCGATCATCACCACCATCGACAATATTGCCGCTCAAACCAATCTGTTGGCGCTGAACGCGGCCATCGAAGCCGCCCGGGCGGGTGAGCTTGGGCGCGGTTTTGCCGTCGTCGCCGACGAAGTACGCAGCCTGGCCGCCCGCAGCGCCGAGGCCGCCCAGCAGACGGCGGCATTGATCGCCGATTCATCGAGCAAGACCCAGCGCGGCATGATCATCGCCGGCCGGACCGCCGAATCGCTGAAAAACATCGTCACCGGCACCAGCGCGGTTTCCAACCTGGTTTCGCTGATCTACCAGGCCTCCAGCGAGCAGGCTTCGGGTTTGCAGCAGGCCAGCATCGGCTTGGAGCAGATCGACGAAGTGACGCAGAAAAACCAGTCCAACTCGCAAGAGTGCGCGGTGGCGGCCAAGGATCTTTCGGAGCGAGCCTCACTGATGCAGCGTGTGTTGGGACGTTTCAAAGTCAAAAGGGGTGGGCTAAAGCACAAGACTTCCGATTGAAAAAGCGGATAATGGCCGCCTATTTTTTGCTTGTGATGCTGGTAATCCCGTATGGAAATCAAGGTCAACTTTCTCGACAACCTTCGACTTGAAGCCAAGTTTGATGACTTTACGGTGGTGGCCGATCAACCTATCCGCTACAAGGGCGACGGCTCGGCCCCCGGGCCGTTCGATTACTTCCTGGCTTCGTCGGCGTTGTGCGCGGCTTACTTTGTGAAGTTGTATTGCCAGACACGCAATATTCCCACCGATAACATTCGCCTGTCGCAGAACAATATTGTCGATCCGGAAAATCGCTACAACCAGATCTTCAAGATCCAGGTCGAGCTGCCGGCGGATATCAGCGACAAAGACCGCCAAGGCATTTTGCGTTCCATCGACCGTTGTACGGTGAAGAAGGTCGTGCAAGCCGGGCCTGAGTTTGTCATTGAAGAGGTGGAAAACCTCGACGCCGATGCCCAGGCGCTGCTGATGCCCAATTCGGTTTCCCAAGCCGGCACCTACATCGCCGGCAAGGACCTGCCGCTGGAGCAGACCATCGCCAATATGTCGGGCATTTTGGCGGACCTGGGCATGAAGATCGAGATCGCTTCGTGGCGCAATATCGTGCCCAATGTGTGGTCGCTGCATATTCGCGATGCACACTCGCCGATGTGTTTTACCAATGGCAAGGGCGCGACCAAAGAGAGCGCCCTGGCGTCGGCGTTGGGCGAGTTTATCGAGCGACTGAACTGCAATTTTTTCTACAACGATCAGTTCTGGGGCGAAGACATCGCCAACGCGGCGTTTGTGCATTACCCGGACGAGCGCTGGTTCAAGCCTGGCCGTAAAGATGCGCTGCCGGCGGAAATCCTCGACGAGTACTGCCTGAAAATCTACAACCGCGACGGCGAGCTGCGTGGCTCCCACCTGATCGATACCAACTCGGGTAATGAAGAGCGCGGCATCTGCTCGCTGCCGTACGTGCGCCAGTCGGACGGCGAGGTGGTGTATTTTCCGTCCAACCTGATTGAAAACCTGTTCCTGAGCAACGGCATGAGCGCCGGTAACACGCTGGCCGAAGCTCAGGTGCAATGCCTGTCGGAGATTTTCGAGCGCGCGGTCAAACGCGAGATCATCGAAGGTGAATTCGCACTGCCGGATGTACCGGCCAGCGTGCTGGCGAAGTACCCGGGAATCATGGCCGGTATTCAGGCGCTGGAAGAGCAGGGGTTCCCCGTCCTGGTCAAGGATGCCTCCCTGGGGGGCGAATTCCCGGTGATGTGCGTCACGTTGATGAACCCGCGTACCGGCGGTGTGTTTGCCTCGTTCGGCGCACACCCGAGCCTGGAAGTGGCGCTGGAGCGCAGCCTGACCGAATTGTTGCAGGGCCGCAGTTTCGAAGGCCTCAACGACTTGCCCCAGCCGACGTTCGAAGGTCATGCGGTGACCGAGCCGAATAACTTCGTCGAGCACTTCATCGACTCCAGCGGCGTGGTGTCGTGGCGCTTCTTCAGTGCCAAGTCAGATTACGAATTCGTGGAGTGGGACTTCTCCGGCCAGGGTGAAAACTCGAATGCCGAGGAAGCCGCGACCTTGTTCGGCATTCTCGAAGGCATGGGCAAGGAAGTGTACATGGCGGTCTACGAGCATATCGGCGCGAAAGCGTGCCGTATCCTGGTGCCGGGCTATTCGGAAATCTATCCCGTGGACGATCTGATCTGGGATAACACCAACAAAGCGCTGTTTTTCCGCGCCGACATCCTGAACCTGCATCGCCTGGACGAAGACGAACTGCAAGCGCTGGTTGAGCGTCTGGTGGAAAGCGAGCTGGACGACTACACCGACATCACCACCTTGATCGGCATCGAGTTCGATGACAACACGGCTTGGGGCCAGTTGACGATCCTGGAGTTGAAGCTGCTGATCTATCTGGCCTTGCAGCAGTTCGAAGAGGCGAAGGAAGCGGTGGAAACCTTCCTGCAGTACAACGACAACACGGTTGAGCGCGGGTTGTTCTACCAGGCCGTGAATGTGGTGCTGGAGATGAAGCTGGACGAAGACCTGGAACTGGAAGACTACGAGGCCAATTTCCGTCGGATGTTTGGCAACGAGCGGATGGATGCGGCGATCGGCTCGGTGGACGGCAGCGTGCGCTTCCATGGCTTGACGCCGACCAGCATGAAGCTGGAGGGTCTCGATAGACACCTGCGCCTGATCGACAGCTACAAAAAACTGCACGCGGCGCGGGCCAATGTGTCGGCTTTATCTTCCGGGCTCGCCCCGTCGCTTGGCTGAATCTGAGCACTTGCATAGGGTTCGGTTTTTTCCGAACCCCGAGATTCAGTCAAACGGAACGAAAGCGCAGGATCTGCGCGCCGTCGAAAGGGTCGATCAGGTAATGGGCGTGCACGCCGAACGTATCCTGCAAGCGTTGCGGGGTCAGCACCTCCAGTGGTTTGCCGAGGGCCACCAGCCGGCCCCGTTCCAGTACCGCCAGGCGATCACAGGTCAACGCCTGGTTCAGGTCGTGCAGGGCGATGACCGTCGTGACAGGTAGCGCTTGCACGACTTTCAGGATGGCGAGCTGATGCTGGATATCCAGGTGATTGGTGGGTTCGTCCAGCAATAGAATCTGCGGGCGTTGGGCCAGGGCCCGAGCGATGTGAACACGTTGGCGTTCACCGCCGGACAGACTGTGCCAGGTGCGGTTTTTCAAGTGCGCCGCATCGACGTCCCACAGCGCCTGCTGGACGATGGCGGCGTCTTCGCTTGACCACGGACTCAATGCTGATAGCCACGGCGTTCGGCCCAAGGCAACGGCATCGAACACGCTGATCGCATCCAGTGTGTCGGCCTGTTGCTCAACCACGGCCAGGGTCTGCGCGACGGTTCGCCGTGCCAGCGTCTTGAGGGGCTGGTTGTTGAGCTGAATGTCGCCCCGGCTGGGGGCGCGCACGCCCGCCAGCAGTTTGAGCAGTGTGGATTTTCCCGAACCGTTGGGCCCGACGAGGCCCAGGGTTTCGCCTCGGCGGATGTCCAGGTGGATATCGTGCAACAACTCGGCGTCCCGCACATGGAACCCGAGGGCGGAACAACTCAGCACGGATTCGCCGATAACAGAGGTGACGGCATTCATCGGGCATTTCTCCGACCGATCAGGATCAACGCGAACACCGGAGCGCCCACCAGCGCAGTGATGACGCCGACCGGGATGACTTGGCCTTTGATCAGTGTTCGGGAGAAGACATCGGCGGCGATCAGGAACACCGCGCCACCCAAGGCACTCGCTGGCAACAGGCGCGCATGTCGGGTCCCCAGCAACAAACGCACGGCATGGGGAATGACCAACCCGACGAAACCGATGGAGCCCACAATCGACACCATCACCGCTGTCACCAGTGCCGCGCAGCTGATCAGCAGAAATTGCACCCGGCGTACCGGAATGCCAAGGGAGGCGGCCGAGTCGGCGCCAAAGGTAAAGGCGTCCAGCGCCCGCCGGTGCCACAGGCACACCGCAAGACCGATCAATGCCACGGGCACCGACAGCCACACCGACGGCCAACGGACCCCACTGAGATTTCCCAGCAACCAGAACATGATGCCGCGAGCTTGTTCGGAACTGGCGGACTTGGTAATCAGAAACGCGGTGAGCGCATTGAACAACTGCGAGCCGGCAATCCCGGCCAGGATGATCTGCCCGGTGCCAGCGGGTGAGCGACTGGCACGGGCCAGCAAAACGACCACGGCGAACGCGGCAACGGCCCCGGCAAAGGCCCCGACCGACAACGAAATCAGCCCCGCCCCAATGCCCAGCAGCGCCACCAGTACCGCGCCTGTCGAGGCGCCGGCGGAGATGCCGAGCAGGTAAGGATCGGCCAACGGGTTACGCAACAGCGATTGCAAGATCACCCCGCAGGTCGCCAGGCCCGCACCGCAGGCCGCCGCCACCAGCGCACGGGTCAGCCGGTAGTTCCAGACGATGCCTTCGTCTATCGGGTCGAGGGCATAACCTGCGGCCCACAGTTTGTTGGCCAGCACCTGGAACACCACACTCGGCTCGATACTCGTCTCACCGATGGCCACGCCGGCAATCACTGCCAGGAGCAGCGCCGCCAACGCCAGCAACGTTCGAATCAGCGTCGGAATCATTTCGGCAGGTCGTAGCCGCTGATGGCCGTCGCCAGGGTTTCCAGGCCGTCGAACATTCTGATGCTGGCTTGCATGGCCATCGCATCGAGAATGATGATGCGGTTGTTTTTCACCGCGTCCATATTGCGGGTCACCGGGTCACTGCGCAGGAATTGCAGCTTCTTTTCATGGTCATCAGCCGGAAAACGTCGGCGATCCATGCGGGCAATGACCAGGAAGGTCGGGTTGGCCTTGGCGATGGTTTCCCAGCCCACGGTCGGCCATTCCTCGTCGGACTCGACCACGTTGCGCACGCCCAGGGTACTGAGCATGAAATCAGGAATGCCCTTGTGCCCGGCCACATAGGGGTCGATGTCCAGACTGGCGCTGGAGAACCAGAACAGCGCACTCGTCTGCTTCAGATCCTTGGCCTGCACCGTGGCGATAGACTTCGCCAGGCTCGCCTTGAGTTGGGCATTCAACTGCTGGCCACGCTCCTGTACGTCGAAGATTTCAGCTAACTGGCTGATGCTCTTGTAGATGCTGTCGATGCGAAACGCCTCCAGCCGCGTGCCGTCCGCACCGACCAGATTATCCTTGGCTTCGCAATCGGAGGGCATCAGGTAGGTCGGGATCTTCAGTTCGTGAAACTGCTGGCGGGTACCGACCACGCCTTGCGGCCCAACCATCCATTCCAGTTCCACCGCCACCAGTTGCGGACGTTTGCCGATCACGGCCTCGAAGCTCGGCTCGTTATCGGCCAGGCGTTCGATCTTGTCGTTCTGCGCCTTGTATTTCATCTGCACATCGTTGAACCAGAGCGAAGTGCCGACCACCTTGTCGCTCAACCCCATGGCATAGAGCATTTCAGTGCCGGCCTGGCCGATGGTCACGGCGCGACTGGGCGATTGCTCGAAAGTCAGCGTGCTGCCGCAGTTCTCGAGGGTCAGGGGGTATTGAGTCGGGGCCGCGTGGGCGAGGCTCGGCAGACCCAGGGCAATGACGAGGGAGGTAAGGCGGGGCAGCAGCATGATGCAAACTCCAGTTGACCGTACACGGAGCAGGGGACGGACTGGAAAACACATCATCGAACGCTGCCGCTGAAGCACTGAAGTGCCGATCGGCCCAGTGACGCGCAACGCAAGGATGCCCTTCCCGGACACCCCGCCGGTTAGTGATTGACTTGGCCGGCAGGTCTCCTGACTGATGCGTCATCGCCTGGCTCCAGCCTTCCCGGGGCGATCCCAGTGGCCATTGAGGAGCAGACTCAGCACCTACAGTTGCGGGGGCAGTTCCGTTTGATGCCGTGCGAGGCATCTCGGATTCCCTATTAGTCCCGTGGGGAACCGGCGCTGGGCATGGTAGTCGATCAGGGTGTTTATCACCACTCGCCACTGGGAGGCCTTCCCCTGGCATCGTACGATTGCGGGAATGATTTTCGGGAGGTGCGGCATAGCGCCGCTTCT
>Ga0213823_1002372_pt1 | contig 9922 bp, 9 predicted proteins | sample MC6MC0907MG_FD_179887 | JGI IMG/M metagenome (GOLD analysis project Ga0213823, IMG submission 179887) | Enriched soil aggregate microbial communities from Iowa State University, Ames, United States - MC6-MC0907-MG | ecosystem: Environmental > Terrestrial > Soil > Unclassified | place: USA: Iowa...
TGTTCTCTATTTGTCAGTAATCCCAGTGTTTCTATCAACCGGTAGGAATCGTCTATCTTTTGTACCTCCAAAACGAAAACTGGAGCAATTTTTTCAAGTGCAAGCACAATTTCGTTTGTGTTTTCTTCTTTTTCTGCTAATATAAGATCTGCTTGTAAATCACGTATTGTTTCCACATTTACTTCTTTTGTACCGCCTACAATTGGGACGTTTTCTACAATCTCTTTAGGAAAAATGCAATATTTTGTGCGGCCAACTATTTCTTTCTCAAGACCTAGGGCAAATAGTGTCTCAGTAATTGCAGGACAAATAGAAATAATGCGCTTTGGCACAGTGGAAATATTCACCTGCCTTCCAAGATGATCAGTTAAAAAATGTGTCATCGAATTCTCCTCCTGTATACTCATGACTCTAAACAAATAAATTTTTAGCTAACTATTACTTTAATAGTTAGCTAGAACCTTTAATATCAGCCTCAATCCTGCTCATAAACTCTTCTGCTGCGCTGTATCCTTGCTGCCTTAAATACCAGTTATTAGCTGCTGCTTCGATTAACCCTGCTACGTCGCGTCCAGGTTGGAGTTGGATTTCGATAGACGGAACCTTCACACCCATATATTCTATATATTGAGGTTCCTGATCCAATTCATTATTCAAATCATCTTTCTGCCACTTCGTCAAATGAATATCAAGCGCTATTCGGGTTTCATCTTGAAAAGCCTTACGACCGTATAAGCGAACTACATTCAACAGCCCAATACTGCGAAGAGCCAAGAATTCCTTGGTTTTCTCATCATGAGTACCCAGAATTGTTTGCGGGCTCAGCTTTTTTAGGACAACGATATCATCCGCAACCAACCGGTGTCCCCGGCGAATTAACGTGTGAGCCGTCTCACTTTTCCCTACCCCTGAGTTACCGCGAAGTAAGATCCCCATGCCAGACACATTCATACAAACTCCATGCACAGTCATTTCTGGTGCTAATTCCTTCACCAAATACGCATCCAGTTTTGTTATAAATTCTGAAGTGGACTCGGGCTGATTGGTTAGTAGCAAGGGAATCCCCTGTTCATTACAATGATGTTTTAAATAGGTAAGTCCTTCTTCTCCCGCCGTAACAATAAAACATGGCGGATGATATTGGACAATATTTCCGATTCGAAATTTACGTTCTTCATGGCTCAATTTATGTAAATAGGTAATTTCCTTTTTTCCTAAAATTTGAACTCGTTTGGTTGGAAAAAAATCAAAATGACCAACAAATTCTAGGCCCGGACGATGGACCCGTGAATGCGTTATCATTTTCTGCAGTTGACTTTCACCAGCCAATACTTTCAATGAAAACTTCCGAACTAAGTTTTCGACTGTTATTTTTTTCACCTTATTCTCACCGTCCTCCTAGCCTTTTGTTATTTGAATTATACTGAATAATTTTAAAATAGTCATCCAACGACCTGATTTCCAAAAGGCAAAAATCCTTTAAAAACTCCACTATTACACTGGGGGACAGGCACTAATTGGTGATTTTTCCTTATCTACCATTCAAAATCCTCTGGATACTCCACTAAAGACCTAATCTCTGTCATCGAACAATTATATTTTCTAGCAGCGCCGATGACAGCTTCCTTGACCTCTTGATATTCTTTGCCTTGCTCAGCAATTCTTTTTGCCATAATCGTGATGTTTTTCAAACGTTTTTCTTTATTCATGTCGATAAAATGGCAGTTGAGCTCGTCCAGATATTGGGTTGCGTAATAATTATAATAGGTATAATCACTGGTCATTAATTTCATAATCCGACTTACAGAGGTTTCCGGAATGGTTTCTTTTATACATTTCGCAATGGCAGCCTGAAACCCTCTCACTTGTGCAATGGTGGAATCCCAAATATTACGGTAATCTTGAATAGGATTGTAGCTGTTCTTAACTTGCTTTTTAGCATAAAGACTGACGAAATCATTTAGTGCCATCGTGATAAATAAGAGTTCCGGCCATAATACGTTGAAGGTGTAATAGATATTTTTATCAGTTGTGGCAACAGATAAGAATCTCATCTTATCAGCATCCAATCCGTTATCAACAAATTCTATTGCCCGATGCCCCATTAGTGCATGGCGAATGTCGTAGCAAACCCCAAGTACTCTTAAACGGGCACCTTCGTAAGAAATCAACTCGTCCTCATCACCCACAATTGTATGTAGCGCTGCATAAAGTTCTTCCAAATCCATTTTGTCTCCGTAAACAGTAACTCCAGTATAATTAAGAGTATTCTTTAGAAAAATCATTTCTTTCCCTCAACTCTGTCTTTTTTTTGGTTGTATTCTTTGATGGTTGCAATAGTCCATAAAACTATATCACTTAATTTATTTGATAGTATCTAGTAAAAAATATCGAAGTGCCTTTGCAAAAACTCTTCCTAATTAATGGTGTTTTCCCGCTCCCAGATACTAAAGAACTCATCATTATCCATGCTGTTCTCAAGGATTGGAATATATTGAATAATATTCAACTCCTCTGCTGATAAAAACAGTTTATCATATTCCTATATATTTAGCCCCATGCCTGGGTTCTAAATTTCCATTCATACAAATAAAATAGTTTTGATTTTTATTATCGGTTTAGGAGGTCACAAAATGAAGATTCAACGACTTGGTCATGCCATGTTTGTTTTAAAAAGTAAGGAAGGGAAAAACTATTTAATTGACCCGTTCTTTGATTTAAATCCCGGTTTTCCACCGTATTTAGATACTGCGGAGTTCTATCAATCTTTTGATTGCATTTTTCTAACCCATGGTCATTTTGACCATACAAGTGGTCTGACCAAGGTAACTGAACACAAACCAGAGATAATGATTGTTGCGCAATATGAGCTGGCCTTGATTCTTCTCCAGCAAGGAATCAAAAATGTATTGCCAATCAATTATGGGGGTTCCGTGAACTTTGATGATGTGAGGATTACCATGGTCCAGGCTAAACACACTTCTTCTTATGGGGAAACTCAAGGTACACCAGTTTATGCCGGGGAGTCAGCAGGATATATTTTTGACTTTAAAAATGACTATACCCTATACCATTCGGGTGATACAGCGTTAATGACCGACATGAAGTTAATCCAGGATGTCTATCAGCCCGAAATCGCAATTCTTTCCTCATCTGGACATTTTACAATGGGACCAAGTGAAGCAGCATATGCGGTTAACCACTTGTTAGACGTTAAATATGTCATTCCAAGCCATACCTTCCCATCCAATGAAACGGCAGCATCCCCTGAGTCGTTAACGCAATTAGTACAGGCATTCCCGGTTGTTGAATATATGATTGATAAAGATAAAGAGCTAAAAGAATTATTAAAAGGTAATCCTAAAACAACCGTCGTTACAATTGGTTATGGTGAAGAAAGAGAATTCGAGAAATAAAAAAGATCGGGATTTACCTTGATTTAGGCAAATCCCGATCTTTTTTATTTTTTCATCTTTTTTTACTTTGCACTACATCAACTGCAAAGTTGTAATGCAAGTAGCGTCATTTTCAAAAGTTGAGAGCTCTGACTCCACCTTTTTTCCGTCTTGCTCAATCTTGATCCGATACGTTTTATCTCGTGGCAACCATAAATCGATAAATCCATTAGATTGGGATTTCACCATTTCATCTCGTATTACTTTGCCTTCCTTGTCTTCAATGTATAACTTAAACTCTTTATTTGCTAGTTCACCTTGACAACCTGTCAAGCTATGATTCGTTCAAGGATGGGTTCCATTAACGTAAGGGGCAACAGAAACAAAAAACTCGTCTTTAGGCAAGGCATAGGCAGTCTCGCTTCCATCTTTGTTGGTTACAATGAGTTGTTGAGACGTAATAGAGGCATTTTTAACTTTTTTGTTACCTCCACTATAATCACTTACCAATTGCTTAATATCGCTCGTTTCCTTTTCTTTTACAGGCTTTCCTTCATCTGTACTTGTGCCGCTGCAAGCAGCTAATACAACGGAAGCCAATAAAGAAACCACAATTAATTTTAATTTCATTTAATTGTATTCACTCCTTATTCCTTTCTTTATACATTTTACCTTTTTTCTTCTTTGCAAAGTACCATTCCCTACATTTGTCACAATATTTATAGATTTTTATGGTTCTTCACAAAAACTGAACTGCTTACTCCCCATTTTAAGGGTTGATTTTTAAATCTTCAAATGATTCTATAATACTTTTTTTCTTGTTAAACTAGGAGGATATTTTAGGGGGGTTAAAAAATGTAAATCAAATAGATGGTGGGGTGTAGCTCTGCTTCATGGATTGCTACCATGAAAAAGGTGCCTGACCCCTACAACATTAATACTTTATTGCGTTAGGGGGCAGGAAACAATTTTTTAAAAAATCTTCTAGAATATCCACAAAAATTACAAGTATTACTCGCTTCCTTAAAGGAGAAAATGGATAAAAAGGAGAATAGCTAAGATTAGTAGCATTCCTTATTTTATTTAATAAAACAGCTTAGTCATTCAACTTCAGTCGAACAAATCTTATTAGTGATAGAAAGGAGTAGGAACTAATATGACTACAAATAAAAAAACAGGGAAGAAATCAGGGAAGCTGACTGTTCATGACCAAGTAGTTGAATATATAGATAATCTTGAACATCCTTTTAAAAAGGAAATAGAAGAAGTGCGAAACATCATTTTAAATACAAATAGCAATATTACTGAACAGATAAAATGGAATGCTCCAAGCTTCTGTTTTAACAATGAAGATATAGTGACATTTAATCTGCATGGAAAAGGATTTTTCCGACTTGTCTTCCATTGTGGTGCCAAGGTAAAAGATAACAAAGGGAAAGGACCTTTGTTTGATGACACTACAGGATTATTGGATTGGGTTTCTGATGACAGAGCTATCGTAAAATTTACTGATATGAATGATGTGAAATCTAAGGAAGAAAAACTTAAAGACGTGATAACTAAGTGGATAGAAGTGACAAGTTCACAGAACAAATGATAAAAAATAATTACTCACATCATTGGATGTAACGCAAACAGTGCAACTCTAATTATCATCATAGGCTTTGTTGCTTCATTCGTTGTATATATGCTTCGCGGTGTCTATTTTGTTCCAATATCAGAGCTTGGAATTCCAAATGCATTCCTTGGTACTGCAGCGGGCCTTATCAGTTTCATTGGATTTTTCCAGATGCCTTATGTTCACTGTGTTCGGCAACATCATGCAGGATCACCCTGGTATATCTGGATACCGAAATATTTTCTGGATTTGTATTGGACTAGCGATTTTGGGAGCTGTATTCGTATTGATACTTCAAAAGATGATTAATAAAATGAAGAACACTGTTGAAGCATAGGAGAAAATTAGAATGGTTGAAACACTTCACAAGGTCTTTGTTCCCGTGCAATGGGTAAAAGAAATCATTGAAACAGACCCTATTTCACACAATTATGTGGTTGTTGAATGTTCATGGGGTAAACCAAGCGAGGAGTATTTAGAGAAACATATTCCTGGGGCAATTCATCTTGATACAGATTTAATCGAAGAAGACATTAACTGGAATATCCGAACACCAGAGGAAATTAACGACACGCTAATTAGCCTCGGGATTTCCAAGAGTAAACGCGTTGTTATTTACGGAAAAGGAGCATCATTTGCACGTTTTGCATTTGTTTGTATTTGGGCAGGTGTACAAAACGTTCATGTAATCGATGGAGGATTGAATGCATGGATAAGCGCTGGATATCGAACGGAACAAGGGATCGTGGAACCAAAACCGATTTCAGAATTTGGCGCTGAAATTCCAGTCCATCCAGAGTATCTCATGTCATGGCCTGCGGAAATCTTGAAAGCACAGAAGAATCCGAATTTTAGACTTGTCAGTGTAAGAAGTTGGCGTGAGTTCATTGGAGAAGTAAGTGGGTATTCATACATCAATCGCTCAGGAGAACCAAAAGGGGCTATATGGGGTCATACTGAAACTAATTATTACAATGATGATCGAACTGTAAAATCATTGACCGAAGTCGAAGCAATGTTATCAGAATGGGATATTAGAAAGGGGAACGAAATCGCTTTCTATTGCGGCACCGGTTGGAGGGCCTCCCTCCCATTTTTGATCCTTTATGAAAACGGCTGGGACAATATCAAAGTATATGACGGCGGATGGTTCGTCTGGCAGAAAGATCCTAGGTTGCCGGTACAAACCGGGAGTCCTCGAGAAAAGTAGAGTTGACCAAACGTCAACTCTACTTGTATTTTGGTTATTTTCTTTTTGAAGAGTCTCTACTATTTCAACACTTATCTATACTCGGGATATAATTTAAGAACACAACTTTTAATAGTTTATTCATAGATTGTTCATTTCAATGGTTTACGATGAAATATATGGGAGGGACATGATTTTTTCATAGCCTTTCACCCCCATTTCACATATATCTTTTTATCCGGCCAAGCGCCGGATATTTTATTACTCTCACACTCCTATTGACTCAGAAGTGAACATCCCAATTGCACACACTGTGCTTATAAATAAAAGGTGCCTGTCCCCCAAAGTCGGGGAACAGGCACCAATATTCAACAAATACATTCTTATTTAACTAAGATATCTTTTTTCCGACGAAGCTACTTAAAGGGATCGAGGGATCATGCTTAACGACTACGGTATTGGAAAAGCGTCTTAAGTAACGTTAGAAACTATTTAGTCTGTCATAGTTTTTTGAACAACATGACTATCTACATACTGTTTGAACTTAATAATTTTCCCATTCTTCAACTTCCAAACATGTGAAAAATCCGCCTGAAAAGCTTTACCAGTTTTTTTATACGTACCTGAATAAACTCCTTCAGCAATGATGATATCCTTATCTTTAACTTCATGATACGCATGCACACTTGCTTTATAATCGTTCCATTCTGATGTCAAGCGGCTAAACACATTAGCTATGATAGCATCTGCTCCGATGTAGGTTCCTCCATATGGAAACCCTGCTGCTTCTGTCCATTCTACATCTTTCGCAAGTGCTTCAAGTAAATGTTGAGCGTTTTCCGAAGATGGACCTTCATATGTGCTGCGAATAATTTCTAAATTCGTTCGTTGGCTCATTTTTTTCCTCCGGATGCATTCTCCCACTTTTTATTTCAATCATTGCTTTGTATTAATAAAATTTCACGACATCTTCAAAAGGCAGGAATGTTCTTTCACCAGGTTCTTCGTTTGGCTCACCAAATGGCATTTGTGCTATTAAGGTCCATCCCGCTGGAATATCCCATGTTCTCTTCACTTCTTCATCAATAATAGGATTATAATGCTGTAAAGATGCTCCAATGCCCTCTGCTGTTAAAGACATCCACATTGCATATTGCAGCATTGCATTTCCTTGATGTGACCAAAATGGAAATTGTTCTTTATAAGACGGTGCATTTTCTTGCATTGTCTTTACTGTTTCTTGATTTTCGAAAAATAAAATCGTACCTGCACCATCTCGAAATCCTTGCAATCTTTCAACAGTTGCCCCAAAGTTTTCCTCTGGAACACGTGGACGCAGAGTTTCTTTTACGATATCCCAGAACTTTTCATGCTCAGCGTCCATGAGCACAACAATACGACTGCTTTGCATATTAAAAGATGATGGTGCATATAAAGCTGTTTTTACTACTTCATTAATTCTTTCTTTCGTAATAGTTTCATTCTTTTTTACTTTACGAATGGAACGGCGATTAACGATTGCTTCTTTTAAAGTTGTTGTAGTTGTTGACATTTTAATTCCTCCAATTATTGGTTAATTCATTACTTCCAAAGGCTGAACAATTATTTTTAAATAATACCTGCTTATAACAGTCCTTAATCATAGATCATCTAGTACTTAGCAATACCCATCCATATTACACTGCATACCATCAAGATCATTTGCTTTGTTTTTTTCCAATGCCTTATCAATGACTTGTGCTAATTTTTCTTTGCTGGCTAACCCTTGAATCACTTCATCGCCAATTACAAAGGTTGGAACAGCCGAAATTTTTGCTTCTTCATAAGCATGTTTTAAAGCTTCTTGATGTGCTTCACGATATTTCCGTGATACTATTGCTTCCTTAAAAGCATCCTTAGAAAGTCCCACTTCACCGGCTATGTTTGTCAGCACTTCGATATCTTCAATATTTTGTTCTTCTTGAAAAAACGCGGTAAAAACTTTATGATGGTACTCATTTCCCTTCCCATGTTCTTTCGCAAACTGGTACCCCTCAAAAGCCAAATGTGTATATGGATGAGGAGAAACACGCGGTAAACGCATATCAACCCCTAGCTTCTTCGCAGCAGGCAGAATAAAGGAATCCCAAGAGCTTAATTTTGCTGGATCTTGCCATGGGTCAATTTTAGGGTATGGATTCGGACGTAATTCAAATGGCATCCATTCTACCTCTACATCCTTTTCCTTTGCGATTTCATCTAAAGGGCCTTTTCCTAAAAAACAAAATGGACATATGAAATCAGAATAAGCTTTAATTTTTACAGTCATTTAGTATCTCTCCCTTTCTTTTATTATTCTTCATAGTTGTAACTAAATCAGTTACAACAAGGAGGTAAAAAAATGTACATCTCAATACAGAGAACTGCACATGGTATAATTTTTGGTGAAGAATTTATCCTATTTACTAATGAACTATCTACTTGTTCTATTGTAATATGGTCTAACACGCTTTCCTGCTAATTTTCAAATTTACCACCCCTCAGATGTAACCATTATAGTTACAACTAAATCAGAAGTCAACCACTTTACCCTCTCTCCTTTTTTATTACTATGCTTTCCAATGTTCCGTATTTAAACTTCTTATATATCTCCTAATCACACAATCTCTTAATAATCAATAGATTGATTTAAAACCCCAACTCAAAATCTATATTAATAGTACAATTGATATAGATTTGCAACGCTATTTTATTTAAAATCATTTAAATTATAAAAAACTCAGGTCTCAAGCCCCTTATAAAACCCCATTTGTCACCCCAGTCTAACAGATATACAATTCTATTAATTTCAATGTTACCTATTCATTTCATATACAGCTAGAAACTACATGCCTCTTATACAGAATCGGTAATTGGTTTAGGAGGTGCCCCTTTCAACCTGTCAGCAATCTCTTAATTTACCCTATTCAACATTAAATTCAATGTTACCTATTCATTTCATATACAGCTAGAAACTACATATCTCTGATACAGAATCGGTAATTGGTTTAGGAGGTGCCCCTTTTAACCTGTTAGGAATCTCTTAATTTACACTACTCAACAATGAATCCTACTTTAAGATATTTTTCAACATTTGTAACTTATTCATATCTACTAGGAGGATATATGGTGAAAAAAAAGAAATTGAAAGCGCTTTTAGCTGCCTCTTTATCTACGGTTGTTCTTGCTTCGTCGTATTATAACGTAAAAGCCTATGATAAAACGACATTAGAAAAAACACTTAATAGTGCTGCTGTTGTTGATAATTTAAGTAAATCTGACGAGCAAACGCTCACCCTGATCACAGGTGACGTTGTTAAGGTTAAAAAGATTGAAAACGGTAAAAGCGTCATAAACGTGGAACCTGCCGATCAGAACGGTGCAGGCGTACAAATGTTAACGATTGGTGAAGATACGTATGTCATACCAAATTCAGCTATTCCTTATCTGGCTGCTGACAAACTGGACAAGGATTTGTTTAATGTAACGGAATTAATAGAGAACGGCTATGATGATAAAAGTCTCTCTTCCCTGCCAGTTATCGTAGAATACACAGAGTCCACAGTAAGCACCATCCAAACAGCGGGCGCCGTCCAAACAAAGAAGGCCGATCCAAAAGGAGCAAAAAAGGTTCGTGTGTTAGAAAGTATTAATGGTGCCGCTCTTGCAACATCTAAAAAAGAAGCCGAAACGTTCTGGAAG
>Ga0213823_1002373_pt1 | contig 9919 bp, 10 predicted proteins | sample MC6MC0907MG_FD_179887 | JGI IMG/M metagenome (GOLD analysis project Ga0213823, IMG submission 179887) | Enriched soil aggregate microbial communities from Iowa State University, Ames, United States - MC6-MC0907-MG | ecosystem: Environmental > Terrestrial > Soil > Unclassified | place: USA: Iowa...
TGTTTATGCACAGAACTCTTGTTCGTGTATAAAATAAACGAGGGAGGCGATTAGATGGCGATTCATGATCGCGGAATGATAAAGTGGCAAGCCGCGTTTCAGTTACCTGAACTAGCGAAGACTCAGCGTAATTTTTGGCGTGATACTGAAAGGGAAAGGAAACCGATTATCGATGAGCTTGAGGCGGAGGAGTTCGACCTGCATACAGCTTACGTAATGGAATGCGGCCATGCTGTAAAGGTGACGGTGTGGGATGACGGATTTACTCACGACATAACCGGCCGTGTTCATCACGTCGATCCTATTACTCATGAGCTGCGTATTGAAGAAAGGCCTGGCGGAATTCGAGCGGGTGACGATCGATAGTTTGGTCGGGGTAAAGGTCGTGAATTAGACTAACATTAAGTATAGCGTCACCCTTTCGTGGGTTGGCGTTTTTCATTTTTTCTTATTAAACTAACGGGTTAGCGCTCCTTTCCATTATTTTATTAAAAGAGACTGGCTTCAACTTGAATCCGGCCTCTACCTCCATTAAACAATCTCATAATCTGTTAAATTACTTTCAATCACTCTAGCTCCTTGAGAGTAGACCGGATTGCCATCCGTCGAATAGAATACATTTGATGCAACAATCGCATCCATCGACTGCTTCTTCAACCGGTTCTTTCGGGTTATCAATCGTAATCCTCGCAGTTTTCCCGTTCATCGAAACAACCTGCAATTCTAATGTTTTCCTCATTTCATTCACCTCCTATAGTTCCTTATTTTTTGTCCTCGATCATTAAGCTAGATGATCTGAGCAATCAACTCGTTCTAAGCTGTTTAGCGTATCATCGGTTAAACAGAAAATCGCTTTTGCAGCTTGGTAAAGTTGATCTACTGTCACTTCCTTTTTGACATTGTTAAATGTCTTTGCCTTTAGGATTGGTTCTCCGTCGCCATCGTCAATCACCTCCTTTTACCATTTATATATAAAAATAGGGAAAAAGGACAGGATCTGTAAAAAATATTAAACCCAATGCTTTTAGTTGAAACACATCTCGAAAGGGATACCTTTCCTACTATTTTTTTATGGCTTCAATTAATTTAGTTGCAATCTACTATCACTATGAGAAAACTAGAAAACAAGGACTATGTCAGGTAAATATATAGTCAAAGTTCAGAAGCCAGCTAAGTTCCTTTTTAAAACTGAACTTCCATTTTGTAAGTCAGATGTTCATTAAACAAGCGATGTAAAATCCGTTAAGGCTTCAAGAAAAAATGATTCTTAAAAACCGCCCAAGTGTGCGGGCATTTTTTTGCCCAATTCATTTGAAATATTGGCCTTTTATTAAATTGAATAAATATGAATATTTAGTGAATTAGGTTAATAATATATACAAAATGGAAAGTGGTTTTCACTAGGTGGAAACAAAAGGAGTGACTCTTATGCAAGTAAAAAGTTCCAGTATTCGTTCTATAGATAGGGCTTTTGATATTATCGAATCATTTACGTTTAAAGAACCGCTTTTATCTTTAGTTGAAATCGCTGATAAAACAGGACTCCCATTGGCAACTGTTCATCGAATTTTAAACACAATTATGGAGCGAGGCTACATAGAAAAGGATAAAAAAACAGGCAGGTATAAGCTTGGAATGGAATTCATTCGCGTAGGAGGTATCGTTGTACATTCCATTGATTTAGTTTGTGTAGCCACTCCATTTTTAGAGGAGTTAGCAAAAACCACTGAATTGAATGTGAATTTAAGTGTTTATGATAGGGGAAAGGCTCTTTGCTTAATAAATATAGAATCTTTTCATAAGTTTGGTTATGAAATTAAAGTAGGCCAAAAATTACCGATATACGCCGGGGCACTATCAAAAGTAATATTTGCACATTTGAGTGACGAAGAAATAATGCAAATTATATCCCAAGATTTAGAGCTTTTTACACCTGAAACTATTTCTAAAAAGGAGGAATTGCTTAGAGAGCTGACAACTATAAAAGAAAATGGATATTCATTTTCAAAAGGAGAACTATCTCTGGGTGTAAAAGCTTTCGGTCATCCTGTCTTTAATTATGAAAATAATTTAATTGGGGGGATTGCCATTTCTGGGCCAGAATTTTTTGTTAAAGAGGAGAAGGAAAGTGAATTAATCCAAGATTTAAAGAAGGCAGCTACGCTTATTTCTGGTGAACTTGGATATAAAGGTTCAAACAATTATTAGGGAGATGATGAGTTTGAAGAAAATAAAAGTCTTAAATATGTTAATCGTATTACTATTATTTTTATTTTCAATGGTTGCTTGTACTCAAACAAACGAACAATCATCAAAACCACAGAATACAGGACCTGATTCAAGCAGTAATAATGTTAACTTGAAGCCTCAGCAAGGCGGAACTCTAACGGTTGCAACTAGCGCTGACCTTACAAAATTAGATCTCCATACCTCAACAGTTCTCTCAGATCGTATCCCGCTCCTGCATGTTCAGGAAATGCTCGTAACCATTGATGAAAACATGAAAATCATACCCATGTTAGCTGAGGAATGGGAAATTAGTGAAGATCAAAAAACATTTACCTTTCAGTTAAGAAAGGGTGTTTCGTTTCATAATGGGAAGGAAATGAAAGCAGAAGATGTCCAATATTCCATTGAGCGTTTTATTGAATATGCTCCAAGAAAAGCTGAATTTTCAATGGTTGAATCAATTGAAACTGTAGATGATTATACAATTGCTTTTCATTTGAAAAGCCCTTCAGGAGTATTTCTAGGCTCACTGGCTAACCCTTACAATCCAGCTGTCATTATTCCAAAAGGGGAAGGGAAAAATGGTGAGGAAATAAAAAATCCTATTGGAACTGGGCCCTTTCAGTTTGAAAAATGGGAGCAAGGAAAGCAGCTAGTTCTTAAAAAGTTTGATAAATATAAGCCCATAAGTGGAGAAATGACAGGATTTGGCGGGGAAAAGATCGCTTATGTTGATGAGGTAGTTTTTAAGCCGATTTCTGAAGCTTCCGTTCGACTGACATCCCTTGAAACGGGTGAGGTTGACGTTGTTCTTGATGTGTTGCCAAATGATTACGAGCGACTAAAAGAGAAACAAAATGTTGAAGTAGCAATGAAGCCTTCAATGAATTGGGGGATGTTGCAGTTCGGCATGAATAAACCACCGTTTGATAATCCAGATATGAGAAAAGCAGTGGCCTATGCATTAAATAAACAAGAAATTGTAGATGTGGCCACTCGTAAATTAGGTAAGCCGGCACCTTCAGCTGTTTTTCCAGACACTGAATGGTTTTCTGAAGTCCATGAAAATGATTATAAACAAGATATCAAAAAAGCGAAGCAACTTGTAGAAGTTTCTGGTTATAATGGAGAACCAATCGTTATTTCTACTAGTACAGCCTATGATCATCACGAAAAAACTGCTTTAGTTATTCAAAATCAACTAAAAAAGATTGGACTTAATGTTGAAATAGAAGCTTTAGAATGGGCTTCGTTCATCTCAGACCGGTGGGTAACTGGAGACTATCATTTATTAAATGGACACATTACACCAAGACCTGATCCAAATCAAATCTATTACTCTTATTTGCATAGCAGCTCAAGTTACAACGGATACAAGAGTGATGAAATGGATTCGTTGTTACAACAAGGGATAGATGAAGTTGATATGCAAAAGCGTAAAGAAATTTACAATGATGTTCAAGAATTATTAAAGGAAGATTTATCCTTTACATCGCTTTATTATTATCCGGTAATTGAAGCATATTCACCTAATGTAAAAGGCTATGAAACATGGAGCGCAGGTTATCCTCGTCTTTGGAACGTGTGGAAATCTGAATAAAAAAGGGGCTCATTCTGCCCCTTTTTTTAAGAGGAGGATTGACTTTGTATGACAGGTTACCTTATTAAAAGGATATTGGCACTAATTCCTGTACTACTTACAGTATCAGTCGTTGTTTTTATGATCATTCATTTTATTCCTGGTGATCCAGCCGCTGCTATGTTAGGGTCACAAGCTACGGAAGAACAGCTAACTCAAATGAGAGAGCAGATGGGGTTAAACAAACCTCTTATGGTACAGTTTTCTATATGGATCTTAAATCTGGTGCAAGGTGATTTGGGCAGTTCTTTAGTGTCTGATCAATCAGTATTATCATTAATCGCTAACAGACTTCCTGTTACCTTAAACCTCATTATCTTTGCCATGAGTTTTTCAATTATTATTGCTATTCCGCTTGGTGTGGCAGCAGCTGTAAAACATAATACCAGTGTAGATTATGTGTCTATGTTTATAGCGCTAATAGGCATATCAATACCAAATTTCTGGGCTGCATTACTTTTAATTATGGTCTTTGCTTTAAACTTGGGGATGTTTCCTGCGACTGGTTATATACCTCTTACGAAAAGCATTGTATTGAATCTAAAACATTTGGCATTGCCTGCTTTTTCATTAGGATTTATTCAAGCAGGAATTATAACACGGATGACAAGATCGACTATGTTAGATGTTTTAAGACAAGATTATATTCGCGCTGTTAAAGCAAAAGGAGCTGCAACATTTACTGTGGTATTCTGGCATGCATTAAAAAATGCAATGGTTCCAATTATCACTATAATAGGAATAAACTTCGGGCTTTTATTAGGAGGAACTGTTGTCGTTGAATCTATTTTTAGCATCAATGGGATTGGCCAGCTAATGATTCAATCAGTCCTAAACCGTGATTATCCAGTAATCCAAGGTATTATCCTCGTGATTGCAGCCATCTATGTTTTTATTACTCTATTTGTAGATATTTTATACACCTACTTTGACCCTAAAATTAAATTTAGAAAAGGGTGAATTATTTGGGTTCAAATGCTATCAAAAATAAAAAAGTCTATTCCAATTTTTTCTTTGGGCATTTTAAAAACTTTACCAGAAGAAAGCAAGGCCTTATTGGACTCATGATTATCACATGTATTCTATTAATAGCTTTATTCGCCCCGTTAATTGCACCATATGACCCAGTGGACGATGTGAGTTATTCTAATCTAAATGCAGCACCAAGCTCACAGTATATATTTGGAACTGATGAGTTTGGAAGGGACATTTTTAGCAGGGTCATTTATGGTGCGCAAGTATCCATTCAAATTTCATTTTTTACAATTCTTATATCGGCAACCTTTGGAGTTGTTATGGGATTAGTTTCTGGTTATTTTGGAGGCTTTATAGATGGACTCTTTATGAGATTAGTAGATGGATTAATGTCTTTTCCTCCGTTATTATTTGCTATAGCTCTTATGGCAGCGCTTGGAACAAGCACCAAGAATATTATTCTTTCGTTAGCAATTGTATATACACCAATGTTTGCAAGGCTAATCAGAGGCTGTGTTTTGTCTATAAAAGAGAAAGAATATATTGATTCAATCAAAATTATGGGAGGATCAAAAATAAGAATCTTATTTAAACATATCCTTCCAAATTGTGTTTCTCCATTATTAATTCAGATGACCACTTATTTTGCTTACGCCATTTTGGCAGAAGCGGCATTAAGTTTTTTAGGGCTTGGGGTTCCAAAGCCCAATCCTAGTTGGGGGAATATTTTATATGATGGCAGGCAGTACATGATTGATTCTCCCTGGATTACTATTTTTCCAGGATTAGCAATAGGTATAACCGTTTTAGGACTGAATTTATTAGGTGATGGATTGAGAGATTATTTAGATCCAAATTTAGATTAATACTCGAAGGAGAGATTAGAATGAGCAAATTTCTATTCGGTGAGATGACGTGGCCGGAAATAAAAGAAACCATAATGGAGGAAAGGGTTGCCATTGTTCCGATTGGAATGATAGAAGAACATGGGCACCATCTGCCAGTTGAGACAGATGTTGTCCTAGCTAATGAAGTATGTGTTAGAGCAGGGAGAAAAATATCGGAAAAAGTAGTAGTTGTTCCACCCGTAAATCATGCCTATGCTCCACATCAAATGGACTTTCCAGGAGTGATCTCAATTAGTAGCTCGACCTTTATTGATTACATTGTAGATATTGGAAAAAGTTTAGCTCATCAGGGGTATAAGAGAATATTGCTATTTAATGGTCATGGAAGTAATGTATCATTGCTCCAAGTTGCTGCGAGACAAGTTGTGCTTGCATATCCGAAGGTCATGTGCGCTTCTTTGTCTCATTGGGATCTACAGCCTGTTATTGAATTAATGGAAGAAATCAGGGAATCTGAAAATCCTGGGGGAATTAACCACGCTTGTGAATATGAAACATCCATGTATTTGGCTATTAAAGAACATTTAGTTCAAATGGATAAAGCTGTAAGGGATTTAGATAAATTTAAAACATCCAAATATTTTTGGCTCGACCTTGTTGGTAAAGGTGAAGGCCGAATGGTAGCCATGATGCCATATTGGAGCACTATATCCGAAACTGGTACACTAGGTGATCCTACTTCTTCTACAAGAGATAAGGGTGAGAAAATATTGAAAGCTGCTGTTGAGGGTCTAGTAGAGTTTATTGAAATCTTCAGGAGTAGAGAAGTAAATCCGAGGGTGAACCACCATTTATGAAGGAGTAACTAGGATGAATGATTTACTTTCAGTTGAAAATTTAACCATTGAATTTAAAAATGGGAAAGAGCCAAACCAAGTGGTTAGAGATCTTAGTTTTAACTTGAAGCATGGTGAAACAGTTGGGATCGTTGGAGAAAGTGGTTGTGGTAAAAGTGTGACTTCTCTAGCTATTATGGGCCTTATTCCATCTCCCGCTGGAAAAGTTTCGTCAGGAAAAATCATGTTTAATAATCAAAATTTATTAAAATTAAATAAGAGGTCATTAAGGCAATTAAGAGGAAAAGAAATTGCGATGATTTTTCAGGATCCCATGGGCACCCTTGATCCAGCATTTAAAGTAGGATATCAAATAGATGAAGTACTTAAGATTCATACAAATTTAAGAAAAAAACAAATTAAAACAAAATCAATTGAATTGTTAAAAGCCGTTGGAATACCAAGTCCCGAGCAAAGATACAATCAGTTTCCTCACGAGCTTTCTGGGGGAATGAGACAAAGAGTTGTAATTGCAATGGCCTTAGCCTGTGATCCCAAGCTTTTAATTGCAGATGAACCTACAACTGCTTTAGACGTTACCGTACAAGCACAAATTTTGGATTTGCTTAATGAGTTAAAGATCAAATTTAATACATCAATAATAATGATTTCGCATGATATAGGCGTAGTTGCTGAGACCTGTAATAGAGTAATTGTTATGTATGCAGGTCAAATTGTGGAAGAAGCATCTGTAAAGGACTTATTTGATTATGCTATTCACCCTTATACTCAAGGACTTTTGAAATCAGTACCTAAAATTAATTCAAATCTAAATAAATTACACTCCATTCCAGGAAACTTACCTTCACCTGAAGAGATGCCAGAGGGCTGCAGTTTTTATCCCCGCTGCTCTTTCGCTACAGTTAAATGTAAAAATCAAGAACCTTCACTAGAAAACTTCAAAGAAAATCATTATGTAAAATGCTGGAACATTGACGATGTCTTAGAGAAAAATCGAGGTGACTAGAGTGGAATCTTTGCTGAAAGTTTCACAAGTAAAGAAGGATTTTAATATTAATTCCGGATTATTTACTAGAAATAAAAAAGTCCTAAAAGCTGTGGACAGTGTAGACTTAGAAGTGAAAAATAGAGAAACTTTTGGACTTGTTGGGGAAAGCGGGTGCGGTAAGAGTACGTTAGGAAAGATGATTGTAAAACTTCTAAACCCTACATCAGGAAATATCTATTATAATGGGAAAGACATTACACAGATAAAGAAGAAAGAATTCATGCAGTACACAAGAGATGTACAGATGATCTTTCAGGATCCTTTCTCTTCATTTAATCCTAGACAAAGAGTTCTCGACATATTAATGGAACCTTTGGATATTCACAATAAATCATTAAGTAAAGAAAAGAAAAGGGATATTGTGATGGAGTTACTAGAACAGGTTGGTCTAACAACAAATCACGCAAATAGATATCCTCATCAATTTAGCGGAGGACAGCGACAGCGTATTGGGATTGCAAGGGCCATTTGTTTAAATCCCAAATTAATCGTTTGTGATGAACCTGTATCCGCACTGGATGTTTCAATTCAATCACAGATAATGAATTTATTAAAAGATATTCAGAAAGATTTAGGAATATCATATCTTTTTATTGCACACGATTTAGGAGTTGTAAAGCATATAAGTGATCGAATTGGTGTTATGTATTTAGGAAATATTGTAGAGACAGCATCGAAGGAAAGTCTCTTTAAAAATCCCTTGCACCCCTACACGCAGGCCTTGATCTCTTCAGTTCCAAGAGAACATCCTGAAGAGAAGAAAGAAAGGATTGTTTTAAATGGGGAAATACCTAGCCCAAGTGATCCTCCAAGAGGATGTAAATTTCACACACGCTGTCAGCTAGTTCAAGATATTTGCAAAAAGGTACAGCCCATTCTTGAAATGAAGAAAGACAATCATAAAGTAGCATGTCATTTAATATAACTGGAAGCAAAAATGGTTAAGCTCCCGGAATACTATCCGTGGAGCAGCTATTATTTATTTAAAGAGTCTAAGTTGACTGCTCCAGGCTATATGAATATCAACAGTAAATTAGATTATTTCTTATATTTGGTTAGATTAATTGGCATCCTCAGTGGCATGCTTTTGGCATCCAACTTAAAATAACAAGCATTAATTTTTGATTATTAAAAAATACATTGAATACAAATCTCTTGATATATAAGGATTTATAGAAACTGTCGGTAACTATAAATAACTAGAAGGAATACAAGACTCGTCCTTGACAGGGTTGAGGTTGGGGGGGCGAGCCCTCACAGGTCATCCACATCACCTGTTATTTGAAAAGAATAGTCTTGTCAATTTAAGAGTATTACATTAATTCTTTTGAAAGGATTTTTATGAAATATTTCGATAAACTTAATTAATATTTTTGACTTGTTGACAATTAATCTATATATCCTTATGATAGAATCAGAAAATTAAAATAATAAAATACTGGATACCTATTTAGGATTTCCAAAAGAAATTCTTGTTCATAGTTATAACCCAGAAACATTAGCCTAGTAAGGTCTAATGTTCTGGGTTATTTTTGTTTCTATGTTTTTTCTACGAATTCATACTTCGTAGATCGTAAATCAAATAACGCACATTCGTGCAATTAATGAAATCTTACATTGGAGGGGCATTTATGAAGTTAAAAGAAAAAGTTGTTTTAGTTTACAGGATCGGCAAGAGGATTAGGATATTCCTTTGCTACTTTTTTAGCCAATGAAGGAGCAATTGTTGTCATCAATGACTTAGACCAAGATTCCGTTAATGCATCAGTAAATTCCGTAAAGCAAAAGGGAGACTCCGAGCTTTTTGAGAATTTCTATTTTATGTTTCTCACCCCCGGCATAACCTAACTCATTTAATTACCTTATCTCTAGAAAAAGCATTTTTAAACTGTTCGATTAGTATAGGAACGATTTCAAAGGCATCGCCAACAATTCCATAATGACAGGTCTGAAAAATAGGGGCTTCTTTGTCCTTATTAATGGCAATAATTAAACCGGAATTTTTCATTCCTACAATATGTTGAATCGCACCGGAAATTCCAATCGCAAAGTAAATTTGAGTTCCCATAATGAATTAATTGTTACTCTCGATAACTCTATAATAAAGCCTCACAGTGAATTTTCACCAATGAGGCTTTTTCCTATTTATACCTATTTATTATTTTTGTTTTTAGCCTGTTTCCGCTCAAATTAAAAAGTAGCTATCTTTAAGCGGGATATTCTATTAACACCACAAAGGAGCGCAACCATAACAAATAAAAAAGGGCTGCCTGATAAGAAAGGCAGCCTAAAAAGTATTCTAAGTTTATTTATGTTCAGGAAC
>Ga0213823_1002374_pt1 | contig 9918 bp, 9 predicted proteins | sample MC6MC0907MG_FD_179887 | JGI IMG/M metagenome (GOLD analysis project Ga0213823, IMG submission 179887) | Enriched soil aggregate microbial communities from Iowa State University, Ames, United States - MC6-MC0907-MG | ecosystem: Environmental > Terrestrial > Soil > Unclassified | place: USA: Iowa...
TGGCCACCGCCAGCGTGTAGCCGGCCAGCTCGTCGGCGCCGCCGAGCGAGACGCCCGCGACCTTGCGCGCGATCAGGTCGGCCACGATGAGCCAGGACACGAGCAGCAGCCCGAGGCCGCCTATCCAGGCGCCGATGCGGGCCACGCGGTCAAGCAGGCGTAGCGAACCATGCGTTTCTGTCGTCATGAGATTTCCTTGAAGTTCAGCGCAGCGTCACGCCCAGGGCCTGGCCCACGGACGCGCTCCAGTTGGCGGCGCATTCCTCGCCGCAGCGCCGCGCCCAGCGGCTGGCCATCTCGGTGGCGACCTCGCGCAATGTGGCGCGCTCGGCCTCGGTGGGCGCGGTGGCCTGCATGTCGGCCTGGGTGTGGATGCGGCATTCGCCCTGTCCGGTGTTGCAGGCAAGCGCATAGTCGCCCTCGCGGCCGGTCTCGTCCCACAGGCGATCTTCCAGCACCTTCGCCTCCTTGAGCATGAACTGCTGCACGGCGGGATCCAGCTTCTGCCAGCGGCGTTCGGCAATGGCGTAAAAGCCGATGGACCAGTCGATCGGCAGCAGATAAAGATTCTTGGCCACGTCGTACCACTTCGCGGCGTTGCCCGAGCCGATGCCGGTCACCGCGCAATCGACCACGCCGGTCTGCAGCGCGGGGATGACCTCGGCAAACGGTATGGTCACCGGCGACGCGCCCAGCGCGCGAACGTATTCGGCCATGTTGCTGCCGCGGGTGCGCACCTTGCGGCCCTTCAGATCGGCCAGGGTCTTAACCGGTGCGCGGCAGAAGAACACCTGTGCGGTGTACGGCACCGTGGCCAGCAGCCGCACACCGTGGCGCTTGAGCATGCGCTGTTCCAGCACCGGGCGGTAAGCGGCCACCATTTTGCGCGCGGTGGCGTAGTCGGTCGCCATGCCGGGCAGGTCGACGCCTTCGAAGGTGGGGTCGTCGCCGCTGACGAAGGCGAACACGCCCATGCCGACGTCAAGCGCGCCTGCACGCATCAGGCGCACGATCTCAGGGCCTTTCAGGCCGCTCTCGGACAGGCCGATCAGCTCGGCCGTGACCTTGCCGCCGGAGGCTTCGGGCAGGGTCTTCTCCCAGAACGGTTTTTCAACCGCGCCGAAGGTGTAGTTGTGGCTGCCGCCGCCGACGACCGCGAAGTGGGTTTCGGGCAAGGCGGCGCTCTGGGCGCGGGCGGGTGCGGCGAGCGAGGTCGCGACGGCCGCCAGCAGCGCCGCCAGAATGCTTCGTTTCATGTTTTTCCCCCTGTTTGTGTATGGGCACGCGCGCCGCGCGCGCCCTGCCACGGCATCGGGTTATGCCGTGGTCGCTTGCGCACGCGTGTCGGCGCGCACGCGATGCCAATCGGAATGACGCTGGAAAACCTCGGCCAGATACAGCGCCAGCCGGTCTTCCCCGCCCGGGCAGAGAATCTGCAGGCCGGTGGGCAGATCCGCGTCGTCGCGGCCGTTGGGCACCGAGACGCCGCACATCTGCAACAGATTGCCGATGCGTGTGTAGTGGACGGGCGCGTTGCCGTGATCGACCTCGTCGAGCGGCAGCGCGGTGGTGAGCGTGGTGGGCGTCAGCAGTCCCGCCATGCCCTGCAGCCGCGACTCCATCGCCGCTTGCAGGCGGTCGCGCTCGCGCAGCGCGGCGAGGTAGCGCAAGGCCGGCACGTCGAGGGCAGCAAGCAGGCGAGGCCGCACCGAGTCGTCAACGGGAAGGTCGAGGTCGGTCATCTCGCGCTCGAACGACGCCACGCCTTCGGTCATCATGATGTCGCCCGTCACGGCCTTGAACTCGGACAGCGTGGCGGGCGGTGTGATTTCGACGATCTGCGCGCCAAGGCTCTGATACAGCGCGATGGAGTCTTCATAGGCGCGTCGCACGGCGGGCGTGACGTCATTGAGGAACGCCTCCGGCAGACGGCCCAGCGTGGCGCCGGCAATGCCAAAGCGCGACGCGTCGAGCGGCTCGCGCCACTCGCCGGGCTCAACCGGCACCAGCGCGTCGAACACCAGGCGCGCGTCCGCGGCGCTGTGCGCGAAGATACCTACGCTGTCGAGCGTCTGGCTCAGTGTGACCACGCCGTGCGCCGAGATGCGGCCCACGGTCGGCTTGAAGCCCGTGATGCCGCAGTAACTGGCGGGCACGCGCACCGAGCCGCCGGTATCGGTGCCGATGGCGGCCGGCGCCAGGCGTCCCGCGACCGCAACCGCGGAGCCGCTGCTCGATCCGCCGGGGATGCGGTGCACGCGGTCATCCCACGGATTGCGCGGCGTGCCCATGTGCTGATTGGGCCCCCACGCGCCCATGGCGAACTGCACCATGTGGGTCTTGCCCAGGATAATGGCGCCGGCGCGCTGCAATTGCCGCACCAGTTCGGCCGTGTGCGAGGCAATGGTGTTGGCGTGGATGGGCGAGCCGATGGTGGTGGGCTGGCCGGCGATGTCGATCAGGTCTTTAAGTGCGATCGGCACGCCGTGCAGCGGGCCGAGCCAGATGCCCTGGTCCAGTTGCAGGTCGGCTGCGCGTGCGGCGGCCAGCGCCTCGTCTGCGTATACGGCCACGTAGGCGTGCAGCCAGCCGTCGAGCGCGGCGATGCGCGCAAGGTAGTCACTCACCAGCGCTTCGGATCGCAGCTCGCGGCGGCGCAGCCGCTGCGCGAGGTCGGTGATGTCGAGGTCGATGCTCATGCGTTTGCTCCTTGGGCTGCCGCGATGGCGCGTTCGATCAGCGCGCGCGAGCCCACGATGTCGGGGAATTTCTCGCCGGCACGCAGGCGCGCCAGCGTGGTCTGCTCCTGGGTCTGAAAGTCGATAGCCTGCTGCGCGGCGGCGCGCACGGCGGCGCGATCAAGCACCAGCACGCCGTTTTCGTCGGCCAGGACGGCCGCGCCGGGCCGCACCGTGACGCCACCGCAGTGGATCGTGGCGCAGAATTCGCCCTCGTGACCCAGCAAGCGCGTGGTGATGGGAGAAGGCCCGCGCGACCACACCGGCATGCCGTGCTGGCGCAATTCGCCAAGATCGGTCACAAGGCCGTCCACGATGATGCCGGCCACGCCGGCCTGCTTGGCGGCGTAGGCCATGGCGCCGCCGAAGGCAGCCGTCACGGCCTCGCCAGCCCGGTCGATCACCAGCACGTCGCCGGGACGCACGCAGGCCATCGCATGATGCAGAATGCCGCCATCGGTGCCGGGCATGCGCACCGTCACGGCCGGTCCGGCGATGCGCACGTCCTGCTGATGCGCACGGATGTCGCCGCGCATGAAGCCGGTGGTCTGGAAGTGCCCGATGGTGGCCGGCTCCGCCTTCAGCAACAGCGCCAGATCTTCATGCGGCAAGGCCTCGGGCATGGGATGAATCAGATACATCGCTTGTCTTCACTACAATGAAAAAGGCTCGGAAGCCGGTGAAAAAAAAGTATCACGCGGGCTTTCCGGGCCAATAATCAAAGTTTCGGCGCAGTTTGAAAAAGAGTTCTTATCATGCGGATAACCCTAAGCCAGCTTGAGGCCTTTTACTGGACCGCCAAGCTGGGCAGCATCCACGCGGCCGCGCGCCATCTGCACGTGACGCAGCCGGCCGTCTCGGCCCGCATCCGCGAACTTGAAGGTGCGTTGGAGGTGCAGCTGTTTGATCGCTCGCGCCAGCGCGTGACGTTGACCGATGTGGGGCAGTCGGCGTTGCGTCATGCCGAGAGCGCGTTGCACAGCACGCGCCAGCTCGAACACTTTGGCAAGGATCGCAGCCTGGGCGGCAAGTTGCGGCTGGGCGCGGACGAGTGCTCGGCCAACGTAGGCCTGACCGCGGTAATCGCACAGCTCAAGGAACACTATCCTTCGCTCGCGCTGGAGATGACGGTGGACGTGGGGTCGGTGCTCAACAGCAAGCTCAACGCGGGCGAATTGGACATGGCGCTGCTGACCAATCCGGCCACGGGCGACACCATCACTGACGTGTTCATCGGCTGGATGACGTTTCATTGGGTGGCCTCGCCCACGCTGCACATCACGGCTGATCCGTTCCGCGCAGAGCACGCGCGCGGCCATCACATCGCCACGCACTCGCCGCCTTCCACGCTCTACACCGTGGTTGAGAACTGGCTGGCGTCGGGCGGTGTCGATATGTCTGGGCCCAGCACCACCAATTCGCTGGCGCTGATCTCGCGCCTGATCGCGGCGGGCCATGCCATCGGCATTCTGCCCGTGCCGCTTTTGCAGGACATGCTGACCATAGGCGTGTTGCGCGCCCTGCCCGCCGATCCGCCGATTCCGCCGGCGCGTTTCTATATCTCGTATCTGACCGCCTCGCATGGTGCGCACATCGACTCGATCGTGGACATCACGCGCGACACGCTCATGCGCCTGAACTTCCTGGCGCCGATCGACGCCGCGCCTGCGAACGCTGGCCAGGCATGACAACGGGGCCGCGCTAGCGGCTCCGATCTGCCTTCATGTCATCGCGCACGGCACGGGCCGCCCGGAGCGTGCAGCGTCACGCATCAATCGATGCGCGCGCCGGACACCCGCACGACCTCGCCCCACTTCTGCACCTCGGCGTCAACCAGCGTCACGAATTGCTTGCGATCCGTGAGCTGCGGAATCACCAGGCCGACGGCGCCCAGCTTTTCCTGAATGGCGGGCGACTGCATGGCGGTGCGGGTGGCCTCGAAGAGTTGCTGGAACACCGGCGCCGGCACACCGGCCGGGGCGGACAGGCCAAACCAGTATTCGGACGAGAAACCCGGATAGCCGCTTTCCGCCACGGTGGGCGTGTCGGGATAGGTGGGATTGCGCTTGGCGCTGCCAATGGCAAGCGCGCGCAGCTTGCCGGCGCGCACGTGCGGCAGCGCCGTGTCCTGATTGACGAACAGCACGTCCACGCGACCCGCCAGCACGTCGTTGATGGCAGCCGAGCCGCCGTTGTAGGGCACATGCATGATGTCGAGCTTGGCGCGCTGCTTGAGCATTTCCATGCCCAGATGGCCGGTGGTGCCGTTGCCCGACGAGGCGTAGGAGTATTTGCCGGGCTCTTTCTGCACCAGCGCGACGAACTCGGCCAGCGTCTTGGCCGGAAAGCCGGGTGCGGTCACCAGCACGTCGGCGCCGAAGGCCAGGATCGCGATCTGGTCGAGCTGATCGAGCTTGTAGGGCAGCTTGCTGTAGAGGCCCTGGTTGGTGGCGATGCCCACGCCCGACACGAGCAGCGTGTGGCCGTCGGGGCGCGCCTGGGTCACGTACGCGGTGCCGATGTTGCTGTTGGCGCCGCCCTTGTTCTCAACCACGATGGTGGTCTTGAGCGCCTTGCCCATCTCGGAGGCGAGCAGGCGGCCGATGAAGTCGGTGCCCCCGCCAGCGGGGAACGGCACGACCAGGCTGATGGGCTTGTCGCCCGGGAAGTCGGCAGCCTGGACTGGCGCAGCGGTCATGCCCAGCGCCAACCCGGCGATCAGCGCCGGCGCCATCAACTTCAAGAACGTGCTGCGAACGGACGATGCCATCCCTGCCTTGCGGCATGCTTTTCCCACGGCGTGCATGGTGTGATTCCCTTGAGTGTTATGAAGCGAGCTTTGAATTGCAGGGAAAAATTAGCACGCGGGTTTGAAGCGCCAGTAATCACAAATGCCCGCTGATTTGAGAGATTCTTGTTATTACGGGTTATCCCGGCGTGGAAATCTGCTTGACAGGTTTGGTTGTATTGCGCAACATAGAAGTTGCGCAATACAACATAATGGGATACGCCATGCAGATGCCCGCCAAATCGATAGACGAGATCCGAGCCGCGTCGCGCACGATCGTGCGCGAGCTGGGCTTCATGCGGCCGACCTTGGCGGGCACCGCCTACTCCGCTTCAGCTGTGCACGCGTTGCTGGAAATCGATGCCCAGGGCATGGTGGCGGCGGCCCACCTGGTCAGCGCGCTTGGTCTGGAGAAATCCAGTGTCAGTCGCATGCTGTCCAAACTCATCGCCGCGGGCGAGATTGCCGAGTCGGCCACGCCGGAGGATGCGCGACTGAAGCAACTGACGCTGACCGGCAAGGGCAAGGCGTTGGTCAAGCGTATCCACGCCTACGGACGGAATCAGGTCACCACGGCGATGGCGCACTTGAATCCCTCGCAACAGCAGGCGGTCGCGCAAGGGTTGTCGGAGTACGCCAGAGCGCTCAAGGCCAGCCACGGGGCGCAATCATCGGCCGCGCTGGATACGGTGCAGATCGTTTCGGGATATCGACCCGGTCTGGTGGGACGCGTGGCCGAGATGCATGCGGCCTTCTATTCAAAGCACTCGGGCTTTGGCCAATTCTTCGAAAGCCAGGTGGCCGCGGGGATTGCCGAGTTTACGGGGCGGCTCGGCGAGCCGTGCAATGGGGTGTGGACGGCGATCCAGAACGACCGGATTGTGGGCTCCATCGCCATAGACGGCCAAGACCTCGGCAACAACCAGGCACATCTGCGCTGGTTCATCCTGGATGACGGATGCCGCGGCGGCGGGATCGGCCGAAAGCTGATCGGAACTGCCCTGGATTTCTGTGACCGGTTCGGTTTTCCCGAGTGTCAGTTGTGGACCTTCAAGGGCCTCGATGCAGCGCGCAAGTTGTATGAGTCCGTGGGCTTCAAGCTCGTGCACGAGGAAGACGGCCAACAGTGGGGAAGCATCGTCACAGAGCAGCAATTCACCAGGATTAAACCCGCGTCCAGCCACCAATCTGGGTGAACTTCCATGCGGACCGAGCTCAACGCAATCGCTGCCGCGGCGGCGGTGGGGGTGCTCGTTGGCGCGGCGATGGTTTCCACAAGCGTGGTGTCCAGTGCCGTCTCGCCCGCCACTCTGGCGTTTCTGCGCTATCTGATCGGAGCCGCAGTCCTGCTGCTGCCGATTGGTTCGGCCGCACGAACACCCTTCAGGGTCAAGGATGCCGCGGCCATCGCCGCGCTGGGCATTTTTCAGTTCGCGGTATTGGTGCTATTGCTCAACCATGCGCTGCTGACAGTGTCGGCAACCGTGTGCGCGCTTGTGTTTGCCACGATGCCGCTGGTGACGATGTGTCTTGCGGTGCTCACAGGCAAGGAGCCATTCAGTGGCCGAGGCCTGGTTGGCGTGTGCATCGCGGTGGCCGGGGTTGCATATCTGCTGCTGACGCCTTCCGAGTCCTCGGCAGGCATGGCGAACAGCAGCTCGGGCGTGTTGGCTCTGGTATCGGCCACCATCGTCGGCGCCGTGACGAGCATTCTGTACGCGCCATATCTGCGCCGCTATCCGGCGCTTGCGACCTGCCGGCTGGCGATGGTTTCGGCGGTCGTGTTCCTGTTGGGATTCTGCGCCCTCACGTCGCAGCCGCTGACTCCCGCGCTGAATCGGCTTGAATGGGCCAACGTGGCGTTCATTGGGCTATCGAGCGGTCTGGGCTATTTTTGCTGGTTGTGGGCGCTGGGCAAGCTGGCGGCAAGCAAAGTCACCGCCTTCCAAGCCCTTGGCCCGGTGGCCGCTGCGATTATCGAGTCGATCCTGTCACAACGGCTTCCGCCGATGGCGGTGCTGGTCGCCCTCGCGATGGTCGCCGCGGGCCTGGTCATTGCAACACGCAGGCCGAAGGCGAACTGATCGGAGGTTGCCAGGCACCGCCCAGCCGCTTGCCGCCTGCGACGTCAGGCGGACAGTTCCCGGCGAATGATCTCCGCACCCGCGCTCAGCGCGTTCAGCTTGCCCTTGGCCACCGCGCGCGGCAACGGCGCCATGCCGCAGTTGGTGCACGGGTACAGCTTGTCGGCGTCCACGAACTTGAGCGCCGTGCGCAGCGTGTTGGCGACTTCTTCCGGCGTTTCGACGGTGTGGTTGGCCACGTCGATGGCGCCGACCATCACCTTCTTGCCGCGAATCAGTTCGATCAGGTCGATCGGCACATGCGAGTTATGGCATTCCAGCGAGACGATGTCGATGCTGGACTTCTGCAGCTTGGGGAACGATTCCTCGTACTGGCGCCATTCCGAACCCAGCGTCTTCTTCCAGTCGGTGTTGGCCTTGATGCCGTAGCCGTAGCAGATGTGCACGGCGGTTTCGCACTTCAGGCCTTCGATGGCGCGTTCCAGCGTCGCGACGCCCCAGTCGTTCACTTCGTCGAAGAAGACGTTGAACGCAGGTTCGTCGAACTGGATGATGTCGACGCCGGCGGCTTCGAGTTCGCGGGCCTCCTGGTTCAGGATCTTCGCGAATTCCCAGGCCAGCTTTTCGCGGCTCTTGTAGTGGGCGTCGTACAGCGTGTCGATCATGGTCATGGGACCGGGCAGCGCCCATTTGATCGGCTGCTTGGTCTGCCGGCGCAGGAACTTGGCGTCTTCGACGAAGACGGGCTTCTGGCGGCTGACGGCGCCGACGACGGTGGGCACGCTGGCGTCGTAGCGGTCGCGGATGCGGACGGTTTCGCGCTTTTCGAAATCAACGCCGTCCAAATGCTCGATGAACGTGGTGACGAAGTGCTGACGCGTCTGCTCGCCGTCGCTGACGATGTCGATGCCGGCCAGTTCCTGTTCCTTCAGCGCGAGGATCAGGGCGTCCTGCTTGCCTTCGGTCAGTTGTTCGTCTTGCAGGCTCCAGGGCGACCAGAGCTTTTCGGGCTGGGCAAGCCAGGAGGGTTTGGGCAGGCTGCCGGCGGTCGAGGTGGGCAAAAGCTTTTTCATGGCGGGTGTCCGTCTGTGTTCGGTTTATTAGTGGGAGTGGCTGGCAGCCCATTGATCAAGCACGTGCTTGTACGGCTTGATGAAGTGCGCCTCGGCAAACTTGCCCTGTTTGACGGCCAGCTGGCTGCGTTCGACGCGGTCGTACACGATCTGCGTCAGCGAATAATCCTGGTTCTTGAGGCTGGGTTGATAGCGCTTTCCGGCCGCGGAATTGGCGTTGTAGATTTCGGGGCGGTAGATGCGCTGGAACGCTTCCATCGTGCTGATGGTGCCGATCAGCTCAAGATTGGTGTAGGCGCCCAGCAGGTCGTCCTGGAAATAAAACGCCAGCGGCGCAACGCTGTTCGGCGGCATGAAGTAGCGCACTTGCAGCCCCATCTTTTCGAAGTACTGATCGGTTGGGGAGAATTCGCTTTGCTGATACTCCACGCCCAGGATCGGGTGGTGGTTGTCGGTGCGGTGATAAGTCTTGCTGCTGGACACGCTGATGCAGATGACCGGCGGCTTCTTGAAGTTTGCCTTGTAGGCTTCGGATTCAACGAAGTGCTTGAACAGCTTTCCGTGCAGGTCGCCGAAATCTTCCGGCGTGCTGAACGTGGATTTGTTGTCGTTGTATTCGGGCAGCAACACGCTGAAGTCGTAGTCGCGCACGTAGGACGAGAAGTTATTCCCGACGATGCCGTCGATGCGGTTGCCGGTCTTCTTGTCGACGATGTTGGTCTTCAACACTTCAATCAGCGGAAACGCATTGGCGTTGCCGTTTGCACCCAGCGTCATCTCGGCGGTGATGATGTCGAGCTCGACGGCGTAGCGATCGCCCGTGGGGTTGTCCCAATGCGCCAGGTCATTGAAACGGCTGTCGATCATCTTCAGCGTGTTGCGCAGATTCTGCTCGCGGCTTTCGCCTCGGGCCAGATTGGCGAAGTTGGTCGTGATGCGCGTGCTGTCCGACGGCTGATAGTTTTCATCGAAGCGAAGGCTTTTGATGCTGAAGGTGAAGTCTTTGTTCATGATGGTCGGATGCAAAAGTGCTGCGATAAGCGTGAATTCGGGGTGAACGGGGCCGGCGTTCGCGGAGGCGTTTCTGCGCGGCTTGCTGCGAAAGCCGCTTGGCCTGGGCGTCAGGCCGCGATGGCTTCCACGGCCGCGGCAGATCGCATCTGCCGGGTCAGTTCGACCAGCGGCAGTGCGCGTTGCACGGCCAGTCCGGCACGCTCGATCAGCGCGTCGTTCTT
>Ga0213823_1002380_pt1 | contig 9894 bp, 7 predicted proteins | sample MC6MC0907MG_FD_179887 | JGI IMG/M metagenome (GOLD analysis project Ga0213823, IMG submission 179887) | Enriched soil aggregate microbial communities from Iowa State University, Ames, United States - MC6-MC0907-MG | ecosystem: Environmental > Terrestrial > Soil > Unclassified | place: USA: Iowa...
GAAAGTGACCGACATTCTGAAAGAAGGCCAGGAAGTTGAAGTACTGGTACTGGACGTGGACAACCGCGGCCGTATCAAGCTGTCGATCAAAGACGTGGCAGCTGCCAAGGCTTCGGGCGTTTAATCAGCCCAAAGCGTTAGCGCAATAAAAATGCCCCGCCGTGAAAACGGCGGGGCATTTTTTTGTCTGCGAAATATCGGGACATTCTGTGACGTTGCCGGACTTCAAGACCGGTGCTAGGTTTAGCCCACCGCCCGTGTAGCTCAGCCGGTAGAGCAGCGCACTCGTAACGCGAAGGTCGCAGGTTCGATTCCTGTCTCGGGCACCACCTTCTTCATCACTCTCACTTATGCCCATGTGGATTTATGTTCCGCAGGTCAGCTTTTTGTGAGAGAGATGTAAAGAGCCGTGTAATTCGTCATGCAAACGTCCTATATTCGGTGCCTGCATGAGCATCGCCCAGCAGTTTTCAGATGATCCCGAATGGTTCCGAAGGCCGGACAATCCGCGTCAGAGAGATCCTTGATGATCCAGATCCATCCTCCATTCCTAAGATCAGCGAGAACGCCATGACCGAATTAACTCAAGAGCAACGTCACGAACAAGCGCTGGAAAAGTACATTCTGGACGTACCGGACCTGAAAGAAGAGATCAAGGACCTGAGTTCCGATGATCAAAAAGATCAGATCCAGTGGGCCTTCGAAGACGAAGCCGAAGCTCAGGGCTTGCAGCCGTGGGAGTTGACGCTCAAGTACACGAGCACGCCGGAAGAGTTTGAGGCGCAGCGCCTCGTGCTGCACAAAGAGGCGGCCGAAGTACTGGGTGTCGAGTGGGACGAATACTGCGAGATGAATAATCTGGTGGTCTGAAACAAAAACGCCAGCCTCAACCGGGCTGGCGTTTTTTATTGCGCGCAGTCTTCAGAGACTGAGGCGCATCGACAGATCCACCGCTTTGACATCCTTGGTCATCGCACCGATCGAGATGTAGTCCACCCCGGTTTCGGCGATCGGCAGCAGCGTGCTTTCGTTGATGCCGCCACTGGCCTCCAGCTTCGCCTTGCCGCCGTTCAGGCGCACGGCTTCGCGCATATCGTCCAGGCTGAGTTCGTCGAGCATGATGATGTCGGCGCCGGCGGCCAGTGCTTCTTTCAGTTCATCCAGACTTTCCACTTCGACTTCCACCGGTTTGCCCGGCGCAATCTTGTGTGCGGCGGCAATGGCTTGTGGAATGCCACCGCTGGCAGCGATGTGGTTTTCCTTGATCAGGAACGCGTCGTACAGACCGATGCGATGGTTGTGGCAGCCGCCGCAGGTCACCGCGTATTTCTGTGCCAGACGCAGGCCCGGCAGGGTTTTGCGGGTGTCGAGCAGTTTGACCTGAGTGGTGCCGACGAAATCGGCAAGGTACTGCGCGCGCGTGGCCACGCCGGAGAGCAATTGCAGGAAGTTCAGCGCACTGCGTTCCCCGGTCAGCAGGGAGCGAGCCGGGCCTTCCAGATGAAACAGCGGTTGATTGGGTTTAACCCGTTCGCCATCGATTACCTGCCAATGCACAGCCACCCGTGGATCCAGCTGACGAAACACGGCATCGACCCACGCCGTACCGCAGATGACGGCGGCGTCGCGAGTGATGATGGTGGCTTTGGCCAGGCGTTCGGCCGGGATCAGTTGCGCGGTAATGTCGCCGCTGCCGATGTCTTCGAGCAACGCACGGCGCACGTTGGCTTCGATTTCGGCGGTCAAATCGGCGAGACGTAGATTCGGCATAACGGGCTCCACAAACAAAGTGGTTCGATTATAGGGGCATGGCACGAGCCAACCCAAGGCGAGAACTCGCGTGCTTGCCTGCATCCGGTCGATTTTCTTTGAGCAAACCCGGCCAGGCGTGGTCACTGAAAGGGGCGGTATAGGGGAAACCCTGACGGCTATGGCGCCGAGTGCAAGTTATGAAAGATAATTCGCCTTGCATTTGACGTCATAGCTTTGACGTCCTGATTGAACTTGCGGGAGCGAGCCTGCTCGCGAATGCATTCTTTCAGTGACATTGCTGCGGCTGACACACCGCTATCGCGAGCAGGCTCGCTCCCACAGGGATCCGGGTTGGCTTGACCGAACGAATCACCGTTTCAGGAGGCTTGGATGCACAACGACGGGAAAGTAGTGCCTTTGCACAAGGCTGCTACCGATCAGGCGAATCACTCGCCGCTCGCCCGCCTGCCTGTGATTCTGCTTCAGGTTCGCGACAAGGCTGCCCAGCAACTGCGCCACGGCTTGCAGGAATTGTTTGATAACGCCGACGACACACTGTTTGAAATGGCCGACCGGGCGCGCAACGACGTCGAGCAGAACATCTTCTTCGAAGCCATGCGCGACCTGCGTCTGAAGCGCAAAAACATCGAACGCGGCTTTCTTGAGCAGTTTTTCGAAGCGTTCGTCGGCCTGACGCAATACGATCCCACGCACAACACGCTACCCCACGCCCTGATATACGACGAACTCGCCCCGCGTAGCGACGATATGGAACGCAGTGTCGCGGTCGAGACCATGGTCGGTCGCGTGCTCAAGCGTGACGGCTTCGCGCTCGATCAACTGACCGCGCGGCTCAACGCGCTGCTCGGCAATACCCTCAATGATCAACAAAACCCGCTGGGTCCGGCGCTGCTCTGCGAGTTTTTCCTGCAGGCCGGGCGCAACCTGGGCGTGGAGATCAAGGTCAAGCTGATCCTGCTCAAGCTGTTCGAGCGCTATGTGCTGGCCGACACCGAACAGCTTTACGCCGAAGCCAATCAATTGCTGCTTGCCACCGGTGTGTTGCCCGAATTGAAAGCAGCTCCGGCGCGGCGTGCGATTGATCGTGCGATTGCCAATGTGCACAGCGAGGAAAGCGGCGATACGCCGCCTGTCGACGAAGGCGTGCAAGAAGTCTTCGCTGCATTGCAACAATTGCTCGCGCAGGTGCGTGGCAGTGTGGCACCAACCCTTGAGTCCAGCGTCGCGGCGCAGCCGATTTCCACTCGCGACCTGTTGCGCCTGCTCTCGCACTTGCAACAGTACGTGCCGACGCTGGCGACACAGGATGACTTCGATCTGCGCAATCAGCTCGAACAGCTGCTGACCCGGGTCAGCGTCAGAAGTGGCAAGTCGCGGATCGTCGGCGATGCAGACGAAGACGTGATCAACCTGATCGCCATGGTCTTTGACTGCATTCTTGAAGACCGCAATGTGCCGGACTCGCTCAAGGCTTTGATCGCTCGATTGCAGATTCCGATGCTCAAGGTGGCGGTGCTCGACAAGAGTTTCTTCAGCCGCAGCACCCATCCGGCGCGGCGCCTGCTCAACGAAATCGCCGAGGCTGCCATGGGCTGGGGCGATTGCGACGGTGAGGCGCGCGACAGCTTGTACCTGCGCATCGAGCAAGTGGTGCAGCGTCTGCTGAATGACTTTATTGATGATCCGGCGATTTTTTCAGAGTTACTGGCCGATTTCCTCGCGTTCACCAGTGACGAACGCCGACGCAGTGAGTTGCTTGAGCAACGGTTGCGTGATGCCGAAGAGGGGCGGGCAAAAACCGAACTGGCCCGACGCCGGGTCGAACGGGCGCTGAATCAAGCGTTGCTGGGCAAAACCCTGCCGCCCTCGGTGGTCACCTTCGTCCAGGACGCCTGGAGCAAAGTGCTGCTGCTGACCTGTCTCAAGCATGGCGATCAGTCCGCTGAATGGCAGGCGGATGTGCAGACCATGGAGCAATTGATCTGGAGTGTGCAGCGTCATGCAGACACTGAATCCAGTCTGCGCTTGCTGGCACTGGTGCCAGGGTTGCTTAAGTCGCTGCGTGATGGCCTGAGCAGTTCGGCATTCGATCCATTCGCCACCAGCGAGTTTTTCAGTGAACTGGAAGCCTTGCATGTGCGGGTACTGGAGCGCTCCGACCAGGCCGATCAGGCTTTGCCCATGGTCGAGGTGTCGCAACAGATCGTCCTGCAAACTGCCGATGAGGGCGGCGCGGCATTGCCGTCGGTACGCTTGCCCCACGATGCCGCAGGCTTGCGCCAGGTCGAACAACTGCGCCTGGGCAGTTGGGTGGCGTTTGAGGAAGACGATGAACACAGTCTGCGCTGCAAGCTGGCGGCAATCATCGAAGCCACTGGCAAGTATGTGTTTGTCGATCGCACCGGCATGAAGGTGCTGGAGCGCAGCCGCATTATGCTGGCCGTGGAATTCGAGCGTGGTGCGGTGCGTGCGCTGGACGACACCTTGCTGTTCGACCGGGCGCTGGAGTCGGTACTCGGCAATCTGCGGCGACTCAATCGCGCCAAGTGATCGCGCGCCGGGGGCCGATCACGGCATACTGGGCGCCAACACAGTCGGCGTTGAAGGAATCGGTATGCAGTTGGATCCCGCTAGCGGGTGGTGTCACGGGGTGCAGGTCTGCCCATCGCCCAACTTCAATGAACGCCCTGCGGGCGAAATCTCCTTGTTGGTCATCCACAACATCAGCCTGCCGCCGGCACAATTCGCGACCGGCAAGGTGCAGGAATTTTTCCAGAATCGTCTGGATGTCACCGAACATCCCTATTTTGCAGGAATTGCTGACCTGCGCGTTTCCGCGCATTTTCTGATCGAACGTGACGGCAAGGTCACCCAGTTTGTCTCCTGTCTTGAGCGGGCGTGGCATGCGGGTGTTTCGATTTTCGAAGGCCGGGAAACCTGTAACGATTTTTCCGTGGGCATCGAACTCGAAGGCACCGATGATCTGCCGTTCACCGACGCGCAGTATCAGGCGTTGACGGCGTTGACCCGCCAATTGCAAAGCGTATTTCCGGCCATCACCGGCGCCCGTATTTGCGGGCACAGCGACATAGCACCCGGGCGTAAGACCGATCCTGGCCCGGCATTCGACTGGGCGCGTTACCGCGCAGCCCTGGCACAAGAGGAAGGACAATGAGTTTTCTGGTGTTACTGCTGGCGCTGTGGATCGAGAAGTTTTCGGCCCTGCGTCATCGGGTTCAACGCGATGGCGGATGGATCCGCGAACTGAACAAACTCGAAAGCAGCGAGCGGCTGGCCAAACAGCCGTGGCTGGTGGTGAGCATTCTGGTGCTGTTTCCGGTGGCCTTGCTGGCGCTGTTGCTGGTGGTGCTGGAGCCGGTGGCTTACGGCTTGCTGGCGTTGCCGGTGCATTTGCTGGTGGTGATTTACAGCCTGGGGCGCGGCGACTTGCTCGGCGGTCTCGGGCCGTTTCGTGATGCCTGGCGTCGTGAGGATCTGCAAGCCGCAGCGCATGTGGCCAAGCGTGATCTGAATATTTGCGCCGACAGCGGCGAGCAGTTGCTCGAGCGTGTGCAGGGGCATCTGCTGTGGCAGGCCTATCAAAGTTTTTTTGCGGTGATCTTCTGGTATTTCGTGCTCGGCCCGGTGGCGGCGTTGGCGTATCGCTTGTTGGCGCTGGCCCAAGAGCACGGTCAGAACCCGGCGCTGGTCGAGCGTGCGGCGCAACTGCGGCATGCCTTTGACTGGTTGCCGGTACGCTTGCTAGCGGCGAGTCTGGCGCTGGTCGGCAACTTTGTCGCGGTCAGTCGGGTGATGCTGCATGAACTGCTCAACTGGAACATCAGCGCGGCGCAACTGATCAACCGGGTCGGTTTGGCGGCGGGGGAGATTCCACCTCCCGTGGTCGGGCCGGAAGGCATCAACACCCTCGATTGCCTGTGGGAACTGCTGCTGCGTGCGGCGGTGCTGTGGTATGCCGGGTTTGCCTTGTGGACGGTTCTGGTTCACTGATTTCAAGAAAGATCAAAAGATCGCAGTCTGCGACAGCTCCTACGAGGAGATCTGTGTGTCGCGGGCTGCGATGTCGTTAACCTTAAGTTACAAAACCTCCCTTCGATTTGAGCTATACAGAGATGGCGCCCGATAGTGGCTATCTGCTGTCGCCCCGCGCCTGCCAATAAAAACAAGAAAAACCAAGGGAGACTTCCAGTGAAGAGCTTGCTCTATCCCGCCGTCTCGCTGATGAACCGTCTGAGCTTCGGCATGAAGTTCAGCCTGATCAGCGTGTTGTTCCTGGTGCCGATGCTGGTGACCAATTTCTATCTGGTGCGCGATTCCTATGGCGAATTCCAGGGTACCCGTGTCGAGCTGCAAAGCCTCGATCTGCTGGGCAGCAGCCTGGCCCTGCGTCGGGATCTGGAAACCCTCAACAATCTGGTGCAGATCAACGTCACCCTCGGCCAGTCCGGCAAGGCCGGCAATGTCGAGGCGCAGATCACCACGCTCGAACAAGCGGTTCTGGCACGCCTGCAGGGACTGACGGCAATGACCGATGATCATGAGCAGATCCAGGTGTTCGACGGCAAACGCGATGAGATGATCGCCGCATTCAAGGCCCAGCAAGCGGAAAATTCGCTGCAGAGCAAAAGCGCGTTAATCGGCAAACTGTTGGCCAGTGCGCAGATATTCAGCCAGATCATCACCAGTCAGGCCGGACTCAGCCGCGACAACCAGAGCGACATCCGTCAGCTCAGCGAACTGGTCACCCTGATCACGCCGACTGTCACGCAAACCCTCGGCGAAGGCCGGGCCATGGGCTCGTATTCATTGGGCCAGGGTTTTCTCAACAGTTCTTCGAGCACCCGCTTCGATGAGCTGATGGTGCAGAGCGAAAAACTCCAGGCCGAATACGGCTTGAAACTGCAGGACGCCCTCGGCTCCAGCAAAGCCGCGCGGGAAAACCTCAGCGCGGCGGCCGAGAGCAGCAAAGCCTCGCTGAAACTGGCCAGCGAACTGTTCGAAGAACAAGTGGTGATGGCCGACACGCTCGATGCGCCGTGGCAGGCGTTCTACGATCAGGTCACCGCACTGATCGACCGGACTTACCAGCTCAACGAAGCGACGCTGAAATTCCTCGACACGCAATTGCAGCAGCGTCTGGCGCAGAACCGCACGCACATGGTCTTGCAGGCGGTGGCGCTGTCGGTGGTGTTTGTGCTGATTTTCTATCTCTACGGTGGTTTCTATGCCTCGACCCGCACCACGCTGAAACGCTTGGGCGCGATGATGGACAAGGTCGCGGCCGGCGACATGACGGTCAACTTCAAGGCCAACAGTCGTGATGAACTGGGTGAGTTGGGCGAGGTGTTCAACGGCACGGTGAGGAAAATTCACGACTTGATCGAGCGCGTGGGGCAGACCGTCGGCGAGGTCGAGCGTCAGGCTGGGCAGGTTGAAAACGTCTCCGCGCAGAGTAATCAGGCGGTCGCCGGGCAACGTACGCAGATCGAGCAAGTGGCGACGGCAATGAACCAGATGTCGGCGACCTCTCTGGAAGTGGCGCGCAGTGCCGCTGCAGCGGTGAGCAGTGCCCACAGCGTGAATGACGAGACCATCAGTGGTCGTAGCCTGGTCGAGTCGCAACAGGGCAGCATCGCCGCGCTGGCCAGCGAAATCGATCAGTCGGTGCTGGTGATCAACCAGTTGGCCAGTGACAGCCAGGCGATCAGTCGCGTGCTGGAAGTGATCAAGAGCATTGCCGAACAAACCAACTTACTGGCGCTCAATGCTGCGATTGAGGCCGCACGCGCTGGCGAGCAGGGTCGCGGCTTTGCCGTGGTGGCGGACGAGGTGCGTACGCTGGCCAAACGCACCCAGCAATCGACCGAAGAAATCGAACAGATGATCGCCAAGCTGCACGGCGGTGTCGGCGCGGCGGTGAAAGCCATGGGCGTCAGCCATCAGATGGCCAATGGTACGGTCGGGCAATCGGAGAAGGTCCAGCAGGCGCTGGAAAACATCCTCGGGGCGGTGGGCATGATCGTCGATCAGAACCAGCAGATTGCTGCGGCCGTTGAACAGCAGACAGCGGTGGCCCACGACATTGACCAGAACATTGTCGAGATCAACCGTGCCGGCGAACGCACAGCGCAGGGTGCACATCAGACGGAAGACGCCAGCCGCGCACTTTCTGCCCAAGTGGTGGAACTCAAACAACTGATCAGCGCCTTCCGCGTCTGAGCTGTACACAAACCCCCTGTAGGAGTGAGCCTGCTCGCGATAGCGGTCTGTTAGACAAGTATCAGTTGACTGATACACCGCTATCGCGAGCAGGCTCACTCCTACAGGGGGTATTACCAGCCGAACACTTCGCAGCTGTTGGCGGTGCTGGTGGCGGCCAGTTGTTCGGGGCTGATCTTCATCAGTTCGGCCAGCGCCGCGCAGATCGCCGGCAAGTGCGCCGGTGAATTGCGAACGCCGGGAAACATCGCGGGCGCCATGTCCGGTGAATCGGTTTCCAGCACGATCGACTCCAGCGGTAACTCTGCCAAAACCCGATGCATGCGCAACGCCTGCGGCCAGGTCGGCGCGCCGCCCAGACCCAGTTTAAAACCGAGTTTGATGTACTCCCGCGCTTCTTCACGGCTGCCGGCAAAGGCGTGGATGATCCCCGCGCGTTTGAGCTTGAAGCGCTTGAGCGTCGCGATCACCGCCGCGTGGCTGCGTCGCACATGGATCAGCGCCGGCAATTCAAAGTCAGCAGCCAATTGCAGCTGCGCCTCGAACAGCGCCTGTTGCCGCTCACGGTCGAGGGTTTCGATGAAGTAATCCAGACCGATCTCGCCCACCGCACACAACTGCCGATGACCGCGTAATCGAGTCAGCCAATCACCCAGCGCCGACAAATCTTCGGGACGATGCTGATCGAGATACACCGGGTGCAGACCGAATGCCGCGTGCAAATCCGCATCGCTCTGCACCAGATCCCAGACCCGTTGCCAATTACCCTCATGGACACCCAATACCACCATCCGCCGCACCCCGAGCGCGCGGCTTTCGGCGAGCAAAGCCGAGCGGTCGGCGTCGAAGTCGGGGAAGTCGAGGTGGGTGTGGCTGTCGATCAGCTCCACGGCTCAGTCCCGGTGAATACGCTGCTTGAAGGTCCGCGCAATGGCCTGCACGCCAGGCTTGTACTCCGACTGCTCGACGGCGGCCAGGGCCAGTTCCAGCGCCTTGTCGGCGATCAACTGGTGTTGCTGGGCCATGGCGTTGACTGGTAGCGGCAGGAAATCCAGCAACTGCGTATCGCCGAAGGTGCCGAGGCGCAGCGGCCGGGATTTCAACGGGAAGTCATGCAGCGCATCGAATACACCCTGCAACAGCACGTAGGAAGTGGTTACCAACGCGTCGGGCAAATGCCCCAGACGTTGCAGGAGTTCTTCCATCAGTTGCTTGCCGCACTCACGGCTGAAAGATTCGGCGTGTTCGACCAGCACTTCGCCTTTGAAGTCGACCAACGCCTCTTTGAAACCGGCGGCACGTTCCTGGCTGATGCTCAGTTCCGGGCGCGCACCGAGCAGTACGATCTGCTTCGGTTGCGGATCAAGCAGGCTCTGGGTCAGGTGCAGGCTGGCTTCGCGGTCGTCACTGATTACCGAGCAGAAGTGCTCAGGCTCCATGACCCGGTCGATGGCGATGATCGGCAGACCTTTGGCCTGCAACTGCCGATAGCTGTCATCGCCAGCCGGCAGGCAACTGGCGACAATCAGCGCATCGCAACGGCGTGCGCGGAACAGTTGCAGCAACTGCCGCTCGCTTTCAGGCGCATCGTCGGAGCTGGCGATCAGCAATTGATAGCCGCGCGCCCGCGCACCTTGCTCGAGCAGTTTGGCGATCCGCGCGTAACTGGGGTTCTCCAGATCCGGCAGAATAAAGCCCAGCGTGCGCGTGTGCCGACTGCGCAGCCCGGCCGCTTGAGGGTTTGGCGTGAAGCCGTGCAGATCGACCACAGCCCGCACCCGCTCGACGGTGGCGTTGCTGATGCGTTGCTGTTCGGCCTTGCCGTTGATGACGTAGCTGGCGGTGGTCACGGACACTCCGGCCAACCGCGCGATATCACTG
>Ga0213823_1002381_pt1 | contig 9889 bp, 9 predicted proteins | sample MC6MC0907MG_FD_179887 | JGI IMG/M metagenome (GOLD analysis project Ga0213823, IMG submission 179887) | Enriched soil aggregate microbial communities from Iowa State University, Ames, United States - MC6-MC0907-MG | ecosystem: Environmental > Terrestrial > Soil > Unclassified | place: USA: Iowa...
ACGAAGATTTCCTTGGCGCTGAATTCTTCTTCGTGGCTGGCGTCGTAGCCTTCCGGATAGTCGTTCTTGTACTTCTCGATCGGCGGCAGGCCGACCGATTGCGGGGTGTCGCGCATGGTGACGAAGGCGAACAGCGCCACCATCAGGGCCACGGCGGCCGGGACGTAGAACGCCGCGTGCCAGTCATTGAACCAGCCCATGCCGAGCAGGAACAGCGGGCCGATCAGGCCGCCGCCGACGTTGTGCGCCACGTTCCATACCGAAACCACGCCGCCGCGTTCCTTCTGCGACCACCAGTGCACCATGGTCCGTCCGCTTGGCGGCCAGCCCATGCCCTGGGCCCAGCCGTTGATGAACAGCAGGATGAACATCATGGTCACGCTGGACGTGGCCCAGGGCGCGAAACCGAAAATGAACATCACCCCGGCCGACACCAACAGGCCGAAGGGCAGGAAGTAGCGCGGGTTGGAGCGGTCGGACACCAGGCCCATGAGGAACTTGGACAGGCCGTAGGCGATGGCGATTGCCGACATGGCCAGGCCCAGCTGACCGCGGGTGTAACCCTCTTCGATCAGGTACGGCATGGCCAGGGAGAAGTTCTTGCGCAGCAGGTAGTAGCCGGCGTAGCCGATGAAGATCCCGGCGAAGATCTGCCAGCGCAGGCGGCGGTAGGTACTGTCTATTTTTTCGTCAGGCAGGGGCGCCTGATGTGCGGCAGGTCGAAAGAAAGCAAACATTCAAGAGCTCCAAATTTCTTGTTTTGACTGCGGATGCGAATGTTACAGTTTCGTTACCGAAAATAGCACTGCATCTTATCTGGGGGCACGCAACGCAGGAGCATTTGCATGTTCTTTTACGAACATGTCGCTTAAAGATAAGTGGAGGACGTACCTGATGCTTCTGTGTAGGAGCGAGCTTGCTCGCGATGGCGATCAGACAGTCAGCAATGAAGTCGACTGTCACACCGCTATCGCGAGCAAGCTCGCTCCTACATAAAGAAAAGGGGGAGGTTCAGCGAACCTGGACCACCACCTTGCCCACCGCCTTGCGCTGGCCAAGATCGTTGATGGCGCTGGCGGCGTTGCTCAGCGGGTAGACCTGCGAGACCAGCGGCTTCAACTTGCCTTCGGCGAACCAGCCGAACAACTGCTGGAAGTTCGCCGCGTTGTCCTGGGGCTGGCGCTGGGCGAACGAACCCCAGAACACGCCGATCACCGCGGCGCCCTTGAGCAGCGCCAGGTTGACCGGCAGTTCGGGAATGCGTCCGCTGGCGAAACCCACCACCAGCAGCCGGCCGTTCCAGGCGATGGCGCGGATGGCCTGGTCGAACAGGTCGCCGCCGACCGGGTCGTAGATCACATCGGCGCCCTGGCCGTCGGTCAGGCGCTTGATCTCGTCCTTCAGGCTGGTTTCGCTGTAGTTGATCAATTCGTCGGCGCCGGCGGCCTTGGCCACCGCGAGTTTCTCGGCGCTGCTGGCGGCGGCGATGACCCGGGCGCCCATGGCCTTGCCGATTTCCACCGCCGCCAGGCCGACACCGCCGGAAGCCCCGAGCACCAGCAGGGTTTCACCCGGCTGCAGGTTGCCGCGTTGCTTGAGGGCATGCATCGAGGTGCCGTAGGTCATGCTGAAGGCGGCGGCGGTGTTGAAGTCCATCGACGCTGGAATCGGCAGCACGTTGTAGCCCGGTACCGCCACTTCCTCGGCAAAGCTGCCCCAGCCGGTCAGTGCCATGACCCGGTCGCCGACCTTGAGGTGGCTGACCTTCTCGCCGACCGCGCCGACCACCCCCGCGGCCTCGCCACCGGGCGAGAACGGAAAGGGCGGCTTGAACTGGTATTTGCCCTCGATGATCAGCGTGTCCGGGAAGTTCACCCCGGCCGCGTGCACCTGCAGCAGGATCTCGTTCTTCTTCGGCACAGGACTCGCGACGTCTTCCAGCACCAGCGTTTCGGCGGGGCCGAAGGCTTTGCACAGCACGGCTTTCATCAGGGCTATTCCTTTGGGAGTGATGGCCGATAAGTGTAGGTGGGTGAATAACGCGGTCAACGAGCATGCCCCGGCCTGATAGCCAGCCATAAGCTTTGTGCTTGGGCACGGGCGCAGGGGCCTTTATGCTAGACCGCCTACCGGATAAGGAGCGAACTGTGAAAGCGTGGATCATGTTGATGCTGGCCCTGTCTCTGCCAATGGCAGCCATGGCCGAGGAAGCCAAAGAGGGCGAAGCACCGAAAGTCAGTTACATCAGCCTGAACCCGCCGTTCGTGGGCAACTACGGTCTGGATGGTGGCCCGAAGCTCAAGGTCTACAAGGCCGACGTCGCCCTGCGGGTGACCGGCGATGCCGCCGCCCAGGCGGTGAAGGCCAACGAACCGTTGATCCGTAACCAGCTGGTGGCGCTGTTCGCCCAGCAGACCACGGAAACCATGAACAACGTCGAAGCCAAGGAAAAACTGCGCCAGGAAGCCCTGAAGCAGACCCAGCAGGTGATGAACGACGAAACCGGCAAGCCGGTGGTGGAAGACCTGCTGTTCAACAACCTGATCATCCAGTAATGCTGGATCTGTAGGAGCGAGCTTGCTCGCGATAGCGATATTGCAAGCTCCGCCGCATTTCAGCCTGGCGGCTGATCGCGAGCAAGCTCGCTCCTGCAAGTTGGCACCCTGAGGCAACCTCAGGACGCCAGGCTCTTGCGGAACCGTGCCAAGGCGATGCCGAAGAACAGCAGGCCGATCACCGCCAGGGCCAGCAGGTCTGGCCAGACCACCTCGATGCCGGCGCCGCGAAACAGAATTGCGGCGCTGAGGCTGACGAAGTGGGTCGACGGCGAGCCCTGCATCACCCATTGCAGCCACTGGGGCATGCTGTCCAGCGGGGTGCTGCCGCCCGACAGCAGCAACATCGGGATGATCACCGGAATCGCCAGCAGGCCGAATTGCGGGGTCGAACGCGCCAGCGTGGCGAGAAAGATCCCCAGCGCGGTGCTGGCGAACAGGTAAAGCCCGGTCACCGCGAGGAACAGCGCCAGCGAGCCGGCCAGCGGCACGCCCAGCACGCCCTTGACGATCACCTCCAGCGACATCCAGGTGCAGAGCACCACCACCAGCATGTTGCTCCAGATCTTCGCCAGCATGATCTCCAGGGCAGTCAGCGGCAGCACCAGCAGATGGTCGAGGGTGCCGTGCTCGCGTTCGCGCAGCAGCGCGGTGCCGGTCAGGACAATGGCCAGGATGGTGATGTTGTTGACGATCTGGATCACCGCGAGAAACCAGCCGCCCTGCAGATTGGTGTTGAACAGCGCGCGACTGGTCAGCAGTGCCGGCATCCGGCTCGCCGGGTCGGCCTGGCTGTAGTTCAACAGTTCGCGCTGGAAAATCCGCCCGATATAACCGGCGCCCATGAAGGCCTGGCTCATGGCTGTGGCGTCGACATTCACTTGCACGCTGGGTTGGCGCCCGGCCAACAGATCGCTCTGGAAGTTGGCCGGCACATTGATGACGAAGGTGAACTGGCCGCTGTCCAGGACCTGATCCAACTGGTCGTAGGGCAACTGCACCGGGCTCTGGAATTCCGGTGGTTGCAGGGCCTCGGCCAGCTGGCGCGAGAGCTGGCTGTGGTCTTCGTCCACCAGCGCCACGCTGGCGTTGTGCACGCCGATCACCGAACCGGCCGCCGGCATGTAGATGGCCACGGTGAAGGCGTACAGCAGAAACAGCAGCAACACGCTGTCGTGTCGCAGGCTGGTGAGCTCCTTGAGGCCCAGGCGCAGGATGTGGCTGAACCGGTGCATCAGGCCTCCTGTTTTTTCAGCATCGCCAGGCTCAGCCCGGTGAACCCGAGGAAGAACCCGAACAGCGCCAGGCACTGCGGCCACAGCTGGCGCAGGTCCAGGGCCTTGGTGAAGGTGCCGACGGCAATGTCGAGGAAGTAACCGGCGGGGAACAGCTGCCCCATCAGCGCCGCGGCGCCGTCCAGCGACGAGCGCGGCACGATCAGCCCGGAGAACTGGATGGTCGGCAGGCTGGTGATGATCATGGTGCCGAGGATCGCCGCGATCTGGGTACGGGTGAACGCGGAAATCAGCAGGCCCAGGCTGGTGGTGGCCAGCACGTACAGCAGGCCGCCGAAGGCCAGGGTCAGGCCGCTGCCCTTGAAGGGCACGCCGAACAGCCAGCGGTTCATCGCCACCAGCAGCGCCAGGTTGATCAGGCTCAGGCCCAGGTAGGGCGCCTGTTTGCCCAGGAGAAACTCCAGGCGCTTGAGTGGCGTGGCGTAGAAGTTGGTGATCGAGCCCAGCTCCTTCTCGCGCACGATGCCCAGCGCCGTGAGCATCGCCGGGATGAACGCCAGGATCAGCGCCATCACCCCGGGGCCGATGGCATTCACGCTGACCACATCCTGGTTGTAGCGAAAGCGCGTTTCCAGCCGGGCCGCGGGTGCTCGCCCCAGGGCCGGGCTGCTGTGTTCGGCGAGCAATTCCATATTGGCCTGATGCACCGCCTCGACATAGTTGCGGCTGGTCTCGGCGCGAAACGGCATGCCGCCGTCGAGCCAGGCGGCCACCGCGGGCTGGCGCCCGGCGTACAGGTCGCGACCGAACCCGGGGGGAATCTCCAGGGCCAGCTTGATCTCCGAGCGTTGCAGGCGCCGATGCAGTTCGGCGGCGTCGCGGATCGGCTGCTGCTCCTTGAAGTAGCGGGAGCTGCGGAAGGCTTCCAGGTAAGCGCGGCTTTGCGGGGTCTGGTCCTGGTCGTAGACGGCGAAGGCGAGGTTTTCCACGTCCAGGGAAATGCCGTAGCCAAAGATCACCATCATGAACAGCGCCCCGAGCAAGGCGAACCCCAGGCGCACCCGGTCGCGCAACAGCTCCTTGCCTTCACGGGTGGCCACGGCGATCAGGCGCGACAGGCGCAAGCGCCGACTGTCGCTGTGAATGGCGCTGCTGACCTCGGCCTGGGCGGTCGCCGGGGGAGGCGCTTGCGGCGCGCCCTGGGCGTCTTCCAGGCAGCGGACAAAAGCGGCTTCCAGGGTTTTGCCGGCGAACTGTTGCTGCAGGGCGGCCGGCGTATCGCAAGCCAGTACCTTGCCGGCGTGCATCAGCGAGATGCGGTCGCAGCGCTGGGCTTCGTTCATGAAGTGGGTGGACAGGAAGATCGTCACCCCCTGTTCCCGCGACAGCTCGATCAACAGCCGCCAGAAGTCGTCGCGGGCCGCCGGGTCCACACCCGAGGTCGGCTCGTCGAGGATCAGCACTTCCGGGCGGTGCAGCACCGCCACTGCCAGGGACAGGCGTTGACGCAAGCCCAGGGGCAGGGCGCCGGAGGGTTGGTCGGCGATCTCCTGGAGAGCGAAGCGGCGGATCAGCTCTTCGATCCGCGGGCCGCTCTCGGCCTTGGGCAGGTCGAACAGCCGGGCGTGCAGCACCAGGTTCTGGCGCACGCTGAGTTCGCCGTACAGCGAAAAACTCTGGGACATGAAACCCACGCGCTTGCGGGTGGCCAGGTCCCTGGCGTCCACCGGATTGCCCAGCAGCCTGGCGCTGCCTTCGGTGGCCGGCATCAGCCCGGTCAGGACCTTCATGGTGGTGGTCTTGCCGCAGCCGTTGGAGCCGAGAAAACCGAAAATCTCGCCCCGGCCAATGGCGAAGCTGACCTTGTTCACGGCGGTGAAATCGCCGAAACGCAGGGTCAGCTCATGGGCTTCGATAGCAATTTGCTGGTTGTCCGTGGTTCTTGGCGGGATCACCAGCGGCTGGTTGTCGTGCCCACTGTCGCCTTGAAAGTGGGTGAAGGCATCGTCGAGCTTGCCGCTGGGCGTGGCGATGGCCAGTTCCCGGCTCAAGCCCTGGGCAATCAGCCGGCCGCGGTCGAGCATCAGGCAGTGCTCAAACTGCTCGGCTTCCTCCATATAGGCGGTGGCCACCAGCAGCGTCAGTTGCGGGCGCTGGCGGCGAACCTCGTCCACCAGTTCCCAGAAGCGCCGGCGGGACAGCGGATCGACGCCAGTGGTGGGTTCGTCGAGGATCAGCAGGTCCGGCTCATGGATCAATGCGCAGCACAGCCCGAGCTTCTGCTTCATCCCGCCGGACAGCTTGCCCGCGGGCCGTTCGGCGAAACGCAGCAGGTCGGTGGCCAGCAGCAGGTTGTGCATGCGCTGTTCGCATTCGGTCTTCGACAGGCCGAACAGGGTGGCGAAGAAGCGGATGTTTTCCTCGATCGACAGCTCGGGATACAGATTGCCGCCCAGGCCCTGGGGCATGAAGGCAATCCGCGCGTACAGGCTGTTGCGATGGCGGCGTTGTTCGATGGAGCCGCCGAGCACCTGCAGTTGGCCCTGCTGCAGCTTCTTCACCCCGGCGATCAAGCCCAGCAGGCTCGACTTGCCGGCGCCATCCGGGCCGATCAATCCGCAGCGGGTGCCGCCGGGCAGGCTGAAGGCAAGGTCGACCAGAGCCTGCTGTGAGCCATAGCGATGATTGATGCCCGTGGCCTGCAGCGCCAGTTCGTTCATTGCAGGTTGGCCGGCCAGCCCACGGTCGCGGTGCGCACGTAACCGGCGCCGGGCATGCCCGGCTTGGCCTGCGGTACGGCGCTGGGTTGGGTCAGCCGCAGCTTGACGCGGAACACCAGTTTTTGGCGCTCATCACGGGTTTCCACTTCCTTGGGGGTGAATTGGGACTTGGCCGCGACAAAGCTGATCTTCGCCGGCAGCGGTTGATCGGGCAGGGCGTCGAGCAGGATCCGCGCCTCGCTGCCGACGGCCAGGCGGCCGGTCACCGAGGCGGACAGGTAGAGGTTCATGTACTGGTCGCTCGGGTCGATCAGCAGCAACACCCGCCCGCCGGCGCCCAGCACCTCGCCCGGTTCAGCCAGACGCAGCTGGATGATGCCGTCGATGGGCGCGCGCAGGCTGCTGTCGTCGATCTCGCTGGTCAGCTGGGCGACCATGGCCTTGGCCGAGCCAATGGCGGCGCGCACCGCGGCGACCTGGGCCTGGGCTGCCTGGACGGCGGCGTTGCCGGTGTTCAGGCGCGCCTGCTGCTGGTCGATGATCTGCTGGCTGGCGTAACCACGGTTGAACAGTTCCCGGGAACGCTTGAGTTCCTGGTTGGCCAGCAGCAGTTCGCTCTGGCGCAGATGCACATTGGCTTCGGCCGCCGCGAGGTTTTCCCGGGTGCGCACCACGTCGGCCTCGGCCTGGGCGCGCTGGGCCTCCAGGGTGCGGGTGTCCATGCGGGCCAGCAATTGGCCCTTGGACACTTTGTCGCCTTCGTCGACGAGCACTTCGGCCAGGCGTCCGGGCGTCTTGCTGGCGATCTGCACTTCGGTGGCTTCAAGCCGGCCGTTGCCCATGCTCAGGCCTTCGGGCAGGCGGTCCAGGGTGGACTTCCAGTAACCAAAGCCGCCCGCGATCAGCAGCAATGCCAGCAAGGCGAAGGCAAAAAGGCGGGAGGAGCGGTGATTCGTCGGCATTGGGGGGGCATCCCTGCGGCTATAGCGTCCTGGGCTCTGTACGAAAAGTGGCTGCGCTCGGCCATGCTGCGTTAAAAACAGGCTCGGAATGCTCATGTAGGTCCCTACACTCCGCTTCCTCGCCTGTTTTTGCCTTGCCTGACCTTCGCTCGCCTACTTTTCGTACAGGCCCCAGTCTGGCGGCTCCAGCCGTTGGGCGACTTGATGTCCGTCAACTGAACGGGCAAGCCTAGTACGTTGTGCGCGGGATGCCTGCCTGAGTATCGCTTGCGGCCTGTTCAGCGCAGCGCGAGTACCGCCGCCCACTGTTCGGCGGTCACTGGCATCACGGACAGCCGGCTGCCTTTCTGCACCAGGGGCAGTTCGGCGAGGGCGGTTTGCTGCTTCAGATAATCCAGGCGCAGCACCTTGGGGAAGGTTTCGACATGGGCGACGTCGACGGCGCTCCAGGCGTTTTTCTCGGCGCTGGCCTTGGGATCGAAATGCGGGTTTTCCGGTTCCAGGGAGGTCGGGTCGGGGTAGGCGGCCTCGATGATCCGGCCGATCCCGGCGATGCCCGGTTCGGGACAGCTGGAGTGATAAAAGAAGAATTGGTCACCCACCGCCATGCTGCGCAGGAAGTTTCGTGCCTGGTAGTTGCGTACGCCGTCCCAGCGCGCCTGTTTCTTGAGCGCCAGGCCCTCGATCGAGAGTTCTTCCGGTTCGGATTTCATCAGCCAATAGGCCATTTTCTGTGCTCTCCAGAGGGACGTGGGCAAGTTGTCGGGCAATTTTATGACAAACCGACAGTCGGTTGACGTCAGCATTTGCGTGTCGGTTCACGTTATCGCAGAATGCCGGGATTTTAAGCTTGACGCTGCTGCACGGCCTGTTATGGAAACCGTCGCTGTCATCGTGTGGGATTTGCCTGAGGGGGGCAATCGATGCAACGCAAACCGGATTTACTATGGATTTTGGTTATTTTGTTCGGTTTGGGCGTAGTGACAACCGGTTATGCGCAGAGCCTGTGGGCCAACAAGACCGACGCACCGGTCGAGCTCGCGCAACAGCAGCAGCCTTACAAGCGTTGATTCCTTCCAAGGCGCCGCTCTCTCCTGGTGGCGCCTATTTCGCGAAATACCATTTCTTGTCCGTCACCGTTCCTTGCAGCGGTACATCCCAGCTCGCCTGATCCAGTTTTGCGACTTTCTGACATTCGTGGGCCAGCCCCAGTAGCGTCGGCTTGCGCCAGCTTTTGCGCCGCGCCAGATAGGCCAGGCTGCGATCATAGAAACCACCGCCCATTCCCAGGCGTCCACCCGCCTCATCGAAGCCGACCAGCGGCAACAGCACTAGGTCCAGGGCCCAGACCTTGCGTTGCCGGGCCAGGCTCACCCGTGGCTCGGGAATGCGGAAGCGGTTGGGGTGCAGTTTCTCCCCGGGGCGAACCCGCTGAAACACCATCTTGGTCCGTGGCCAGGCGCTGAGCACCGGCAGATAAGTCGCCTTGCCCCGGCGTTGCGCGGCAAGCAGCAGCGGGCGCGGGTCGATTTCACCGTCCATGGGCAGGTAAAGGGAGATGTGCCTGGCGCGGCGGAACAGCGGATGCTGCGCCAGTTGCCGATACAGCCCACGAGAGGCCTGGCGTTGTTCGCTGGCGGTGAGGGCGCGGCGGGCTTTGCGCAGTATGCGTCGAAGTTGCGGGCGGGAAAGCGGCGCCGGTTCGGTCATGGTCGCTCGGGTCCGGGAGGGGTACGGCAGGACAGCGTACCAAATAACCCCTGATCGAAAAAAAACGGAGCCGAAAAAAACGGAACTGAAAAAGCGGAGCCCCAAAAAAACAATGCCAGCTATTTGCATAGCTGGCATTGGTCTGGAATTCAGGCTCCCCGGATGAACCGCTGTCGACTTAGCCCTTGAACCCGAAAGTTCAAGGCGGAAGATGCAGTAGGCGTTAAGGCTTTCCGTCTAGCGGACATGCACACCGGCCCAACGTGCAACTTCCAGGGTAGTGCGAATCGGCTCAGGGACATCGCCAACTGGCAAGCACCCCAGGGAGTGGTGGGGATTATACCGCAACCACCCTCAGGAATCAGCCTTGGTTGTATCGGTGTCGGTGGCGAGCACCAGATCCACGCGCTCGAGCAGGTCGCGCACCTGTTCGCGGGTCGAACCGCTGGCTTGCACGTCAGGGCGGTCCTGCTTGTGCAGCAGATCGTGGGTGATATTAAGGGCGGCCATCACCGCGATACGATCGGCGCCAATGACTTTGCCGCTGCTGCGGATCTCGCGCATCTTGCCATCCAGGTACCGGGCGGCGCTCACCAGATTGCTACGTTCTTCCTGGGGGCAGATGATCGAATACTCTTTGTCGAGGATCTGCACAGTAACGCTATTGCTTGAACTCATGAGTCTTGCTCCAGGGCCTTGAGGCGCGA
>Ga0213823_1002385_pt1 | contig 9871 bp, 11 predicted proteins | sample MC6MC0907MG_FD_179887 | JGI IMG/M metagenome (GOLD analysis project Ga0213823, IMG submission 179887) | Enriched soil aggregate microbial communities from Iowa State University, Ames, United States - MC6-MC0907-MG | ecosystem: Environmental > Terrestrial > Soil > Unclassified | place: USA: Iowa...
CGGCCGTTAAACAGGACAGGCGCTGCAGGTGTCCCGATAATTTCCCCGTCAGGCATGATGTAGGCGCCATGCTGCCAGCCTGTGGCGTGTGATACCTGCCAGACCTCACCGTTACCGGAACGCTGCAGCCAGTCGGCCAGGGTGGCGCGAAGGCCTGTTTTCGTGGTCACGTTCACCCCACCCGCTTTTAGCTTTCGCCAGCCTTCCCGTTCACCAATATCTGCCAGGGGAATAGCCTGTGTGGTTTCACTTGATGCGCCTTGCGCCAGCCAACGCAATATCAGGAAACGCTCGGTACCATCCGTACCGATGCCGATCACATCAAGCGGGGAGCACAGCCAGCTCTCGCGGTTGATCACCTCGCCTGAGTCACGGTCCTGCTTTGGTTCAACCCAGAAAACACCATCGGCACGGCTTTCCACGTGCGGCCTGAGTGCATCATCCCCATAGTCCTGACTTTTGCGGGTGGTCTTTATCGCGGGAACCGCTGATTTTTTTTCTTCGGCAGCTGCCTTCAGTTGGGGAAGCTGCGCCGTCCAGCTTTCCAGCAGTTCGTAGCTCTCAGAATAAAAACGGGCTTCCTGCACACCAGCGATCGCAAGCTGGGTGGCAATTGCGGTGATCGTTGACTGCTTCAGTTCCCCCGCCCTATAAACTCGGGCGAAACGCCGCCCCTGATCGACAATGCGAAGGTTATCCAGCTCGTCTAATTGCGAGGTACCCAGCGTGACAGGGGGAACGGTGTCATGAGCAGGGTTATTTTCCTGCCAGGCCTTTGCATGCACCCAGGCATCCGCGCCAGCAAAAATAATCGCCTCCGTGAATTTATCTTTTGGCAGATTTTTTAAATTCGGTGCGTTTTTCATTTTCGCTTCCCCCTTTCCTGAATAATTTCTCGTACAACCCTGATCCTTTCTGCGCCCGTAACGCTCATGACTCTGCTTAAATCACTGCTTTGCGCTGGTGGGGCTTTGGCAACCAGCCGAAAGTCACGCCTCAGCCTTTCCGGGGAGCAGATACACGGGGAGGAGTAACCCTCCCGGTAATAAATCACCCTGTTCCGGGCATATTCAGAAACGGTAACGACAGAGCCATGTTTGTCTTTCCATTTATCGCCAGGTCTGATCTCAGGCTGAGTTTTGCCCCCGGAACTTAATCCGGATTTAATTTTCTTCATGGTGTTACTCGCTTACGGCTGCAGGAGGAATAACGGTAAAACCAGCCAGACGCGCGGTTTCAATAAATCCCTCAAGGGTTGCCAGATGTTCGTCAGAGCGAACGGCCTGTTCACGGATGATCTCGCCGTTCTCAAACGTTACCAGCACACGGCCACTGAATTTCTCAGCCTGAACGTATTTAGTTGCGAGCATGATGCACCTCCACCAGCCTGGTACGAGCCATGAAGATGATCACGCAGCCTGAAGGGGTTAGCTTCCGAGCTTCTCGCTCAGTGGAGGCATCCACAGACAGAATTTCTCGGGTAGAAAGGCCAAGCGCCAGAAAGCGCCATGTAAATTTAGGGGGAGTTTGGGTACACTGCGACACAGCCATAGCGTTATCTCCGTTAACGTTGTGGTAAGACGCCTCGATAGTGTTCCCGCACTTCGGGGCGTCGCTACTTAAAACCTTACAATAAGCAAGGTGGACTCCACTATAGATTAAAGGTGGAGTCCACGTCAACGATTTACAGTGTGTCTGAAATGCGTATACTGTACTCCACCTATTGCAAGGAGAGTCAGTAATGGCAACGGGTACAAAGAATGCGAAATCCCAGAAATTACAAGCTCGCGCACCACACGAGTTGATTGAAGAGATGGAAGCATTGAAAGAACCTGGCGAAAGCACTGCGCAATTTATTGTTGCCTCATTAGAAGGTGAAATTAAGCGCAGACAGCGCCGTAAGAAAGCAGATATGTCAGAAGATTGATCCGCTTGGTACCCAAGGGCGAGGCCGCGAACCTCGCCCTTTTTATTAACTAAACCAAGTGAATATGTCTCCAGGCAATTATGTGCATCCAGAACGATCCTGGAAGACTCTGAAACACACCCACTTCGAGAACGAAATTTGATCAACGACAAATAAAAAAGAAAATTAATTGACGACAATCGACTGCCATCAACCTCTGTAGCGAAAGGTTGGAAATCAGCACTCAAAGCCATCTCATCAGATATTATCCATGAGCTAGCCGGAATAAATGTCTTAAACATAGGGAATGCTATGAATATCTCAAAAAAAATCTTGCTACTGATAGTGATACTGGCAGTAGTTTTAGGTACCGTTGTTGCCTTTTCAAAAATGCCCAGCAAAGATACAGATTGTGAAAACACAAGAGATGTTTTGGCCAAAGGTGTCTGTAAGGCATCTTTTAAGTAAACATCGCACCCGAAGTTATAGACGTGGAATAAATCTACGTCTTTTCTCTTACCAGCAAAAACGAACCATATATCAAGCATCCCCCACCCCCGGTAATTCAATCTGAGAGCGTTCAGCGATCAGGCACATAGCAGGTCTTAAATCCTTCAATTCCTCACGGCGCAGGCGCATAGCTGCACTGCCTTTCTGACCATGCTGACAAAATGACTCACGTTCTGCCCTGGCGACCAAATGCTGCGCCTCCTGGAGCGGGAGAACGGAGAGTTTATCTGGGCCAGGCACATTTACTTTTTTCAGTTCAGGGAATTGTGGAATGTGGCGAAAATAAGCTTTCACCAACTCCCTCTGTACCTGCCACGCTAAATCATCATTGAAAGGTTTGGTCAGTAGCAGATACCCTGACTCAGTGAGCAATGTCACCTTGCCTCGAATAGGATTGCTCATTTTTTTGCCAGGGCGTTTAATGCCCCTGGCTAAATACCCAGTAGCCCCCCAATCGACATACGATGCTGTGACAATAAAAAAATCTTCACCTTCGATGAATCGCACGCGGTTACGTTTAAACGTCTTTTTAGCCGTTTCTGCTGGTCGCTGGTGGGCTTCATCCACCATAGCGAACGTAACCACACGCTTCCCTTGATACTCCACCAGCGGCATACGGCTGTTTTGTACAGTGATGGAATTACGCATGAGCAGCATTCTGTTCTAAGTGCTGATCGCGTTCGGCAATGCGGGCTTCAATCCACGCATCAACTTCCTCTTCAACCCATGCAACAGCACGTGGGCCTAATTTGATTGGACGAGGGAAACGGTTTTGAGACATCAGGCGATAGATCCATGGCTCGCTAAAGCCTGTTTTTTTCATCACCTTTGGTAAGCGCATAAGATTGCTTGCCATGTATTAACACTCCTGAGTGGTGGTTAGCGATACATGGCAATATTTGCACTGAAAAAAAATATTTTAAATTCTTCTACCGGAACAAGCACGCTTAATCCAGTTAAGGCGTGCTCATGCTAGCTAAGGCTTATTTTTCAAATTACTCAGCAGCCATTTATAAATTCTTTCCCATGCCTGGCGGTCTGATAAAGGTATTCCCAATTTCTTGGACAATTCAATTATCTCGGGTTCCATAGCGATTGCCGCATCACGAGGCGATTTCCAGCGCTTCGCCTCGTACAACTCATAAACACGCTGTTTCAATGCGTCATATCTCTTTGATCTTCCTTTACCACCTGCCCTGGCAAGCTTCTGAGGTGCGCTATCAAGTTCATCCCTTAATTTACCAACAGCTTCCCCTAGCTCATAAACACTTGCCATCGCAATGTTTGAAAATTCATCCTCTACGACTTCAGAATCTCTATAAACTTTGAGTAAATTTTCCTTGGCATCTAATAAATCAGACATCGAAGACAATTGGAATTTTAACATTTCCAACTCTGCCGCCGTATTTATCAACATAGACAGCAAATCTATAGGGTCATGAGACAGATTTTTAGCTTTTACTAAAACATCAATATTAAAAATAGATAACTTAGGATTATCAATTCTTTCAAGCATTGACTGCCTTATGGATTTTTTAAATTCCTCTAATTCTTCACGTATTTTCTTATCCATAAATCCTCTTAATTCATCTCAATTTTATCGATCATGTCGGCATACCACTGAAGCATTTCCCGGCGACCATCAAGATATTGCGCATGGTTGTAAGTCCCGCGTATAGAGTTCTTATCAACGTGCGCAAGCTGCATCTCAATCCAAGCAGTGTTGTAGCCCTGCTCATGAAGAATAGTGCTCATCGTATGTCGGAACCCGTGGCCGGTAACACGTCCGGCATAACCGATACGACGAATCAGCACATTGAGTGCCATTTCGCTCATAGGTTTACTGTGGTGGATACGGCCGGTGAAGATAAAGCGATATTGGCCAGTGATAGGCCTTAGTTGTTCGAGCAAATTTATGGCCTGTCTTGGCAACGGAACGCAGTGCGGACGACGTTTTTTCATGCGCTCTGCTGGGACTTCCCATATTTTTTTCTCGAAATCTATTTCCGACCATTCAGCCTGGCGTAGTTCACCCGGGCGTAAACCAGTCAGAACCTGTAACCTCATTGCGGTTTTTACAAGAAAACTGCCGCTGTATGTATCCAGCGTACGCAAAAATTCCGGTAGCTCGTCAGCTTTCAAAAATGCATAGTGCTCTTTTTTATGAGGTGCAAACGCGCTCACCAAATCAGGCGCAGGGTTATATTCTGCCCTTCCAGTTACGATGGCATAACGCCATACTTCACCGCATCGCTGACGAACCTTACGCAGCTTCTCTGTGGCCCCTCGCTCATCGAGCAACGAAAGCACCCCCATAAGCTCCATTGGTTTTATTTCAGCAATTGGGCGACTGCCAATATAGGGAAATACGTCAACCTCGAATGTCTTGATCATCTCTTCAGCATAAGATGCAGACCAGCGGTCAAATCGCTTTTCATACCACTCGCGGGTTATGACCTCGAAGGTATTACCCCTTTCGGCTTTTCTGTCCTGTTTTTCGCGCTTACGCACTTCACTGGGGTTTATGGCTGCGGCCACCAGCTTTTTTGCATCATCGCGTTTTTGCCTGGCATCAGCTAGGGAGATTGCCGGATAGGTACCTAGTGACAGCATTTTGGGCTTGCCATCGAAGCGGTATCGAAAACGCCACCCTTTAGATCCGTTAGGTTCAATAAGCAAAGACAGACCGTTACCGTCACTCAGCGTATAGGGCTTCTCACGCGGCTTAGAACGTCTGATTTCAAGGTCAGTAAGTGGCATTGTGTATAGTTCCGAATGATGGCGAACCGCCTATACGCTTTACTATACAACTGTATGTGTAGATTTCACTAGAACCATGTAGAGCGTGGAATTATAAAATCAGTCTGAGAGGCTTATGATTACTGGGTTTTGTAGAGGTGGAGAGAACTTGAGAAAGGTTTGTTTGGAGCGGGCGAAGGGAATCGAACCCTCGTATAGAGCTTGGGAAGCTCTCGTTCTACCATTGAACTACGCCCGCTTTGAGGTGCGTAAGGCATTATAGACCTTACGCATGTTCACACAAGCCTCCCGACTGCTAACCGGTGAATAATTAACCGCTTAGCATTTCGGTTTGCTGCCCTGCGCTGGAAGGTAGCGCTGGGGATCAATCGCCGTTGCGCGATAGCGAATCTGGAAATGCAGCGCAACGGAACTAGCTCCCGTGCTGCCCATGGTCGCGATTTTCTGTCCGGCTTTTACGTTTTGTCCGTTATTCACCAGCAGCGTATCGTTGTGCGCGTAAGCGGTAATGTAGTCCTCACCATGCTTAATCATGATCAGGTTGCCGTAACCGCGCAGCTGGTCGCCCACGTACACCACCTTCCCTGCACCCGACGCATAGACTGGCGTTCCGCGCGCATTCGCAATATCAATGCCTTTGTTGCCACCTTCGGCGGTGGAGTACGGCATAATCACTTTCCCACTGGCAGGCCACACCCAGCAGCGTTGCCCGACCGGCGGCCAGGACGATTGCGGCACCGCGTAAGACGGCGTCACTTTGGCGGTTTTACCTTTCGAGGAAGAGGATTTTTTCGCCGTAGAGCTACCGCTATTGAGCCTGAGCTTTTGCCCTATCTCGATGGTATAAGGTGCAGAAATATTGTTCAGGCGAGCCAGGTCTTTCACGCTCGTTCCGGTTGAGCGCGAGATTTTATAGAGTGTGTCGCCGCGCTTAACGGTGTAGACCGCGCCGGAGTAGCTTCCCGAATCCGCTGATTTACTGCCCGAACAGCCTGCCAGCATGAGCGTCAGCATCAGGCAAAAAAGGGCAATCAGGGGATTTCTTGTCAGGCTTCCTGCAAACAAAGCGGCTCCTCGGTCAGCGTAAATGGCGTCCTATGATAGCAGCCTGAGTTCTGTTGCCAATCTTTGCTGTAAAGACTCTTTCCGCATTCAGCATTCAAGCCGCCAGCCAAAGAGTGAGATATAATGGTGCCATCCCGTCGTTCGGGTACTGGAGTCGGAATGAGCACACAAGAACACGTCATTTTGGTTAACGCCCAGGGAGAGGTCATCGGCACTCAGGAAAAGTATGCCGCCCACACATCGCATACCCCTCTGCATCTGGCTTTCTCTTCGTGGTTGTTTAACACCCAAGGGGAGTGCCTTGTCACACGTCGCGCCCTGAGCAAAAAAGCCTGGCCCGGCGTCTGGACCAACTCCGTCTGCGGCCACCCGCAAACCGGCGAACGTACCGAACACGCGCTTATTCGCCGCTGTCGGTATGAAATTGGCGCCGAAATCACAGATCTGACGCCCATCGCGCTGGATTTTCGCTACTGCGAAACGGACCCCTCAGGGATCGTCGAAAACGAAATTTGCCCGGTATATGCCGCAAAGCTGGTCAGCCCGCTCAATCTCAATCCCGATGAAGTGATGGCGGTTCAGTGGGTTGATTTGGAGTCGCTGTTCCACGCTGTCGGCGCGACGCCGTGGGCCTTTAGCCCATGGATGGTGTCGCAGGTCGCCATCGCCCATAAAGCACTCAGGCAGTTTGCCGCCGAGCAAACATCATAAAAAAAGCCCCGACGCGATGAACGCCGGGGCTTTTTGCATCTCAGTGACTTATTTTACCGGGCGCATCGCCGGGAACAGAATCACGTCGCGGATGGTGTGGCTGTTGGTGAACAGCATGACCATACGGTCGATACCGATACCCAGACCCGCCGTTGGCGGCAAACCGTGTTCCAGCGCGGTCACGTAGTCTTCGTCGAAGAACATCGCTTCGTCGTCGCCTGCAGCTTTCGCATCAACCTGATCCTGGAAGCGCTGCGCCTGATCCTGCGCATCGTTCAGCTCGCTAAAGCCGTTACCGATTTCGCGGCCACCGATGAAGAATTCAAAGCGATCGGTGATTTCCGGGTTTTCGTCGTTACGACGTGCCAGCGGAGAGACTTCTGCCGGATACTCAGTGATGAAGGTTGGCTGAATCAGGTGCGCTTCGGCCACTTCTTCGAAGATCTCGGTCACGATACGGCCCAGACCCCAGCTCTTCTCAACCTTAATACCGATGCTGTCAGCGATAGCTTTAGCGGAATCGAAGTTATCCAGATCGGCCATGTTGGTCTCTGGACGGTACTTCTTGATGGCTTCGCGCATGGTCAGTTTGACGAACGGCTTACCAAAGTCGAACACTTCGTCGCCGTAAGGCACTTCAGTGGTGCCGAGAATATCCTGCGCCAGGGTACGGAACAGTGACTCGGTCAGTTCGATCAGATCTTTGTAATCTGCGTAAGCCATGTAGAGTTCCATCATGGTGAACTCTGGGTTATGGCGAACGGAGATGCCTTCGTTACGGAAGTTACGGTTGATTTCGAATACGCGTTCGAAGCCGCCAACCACCAGACGTTTCAGGTACAGTTCCGGCGCGATACGCAGGTACATGTCCAGATCCAGCGCGTTGTGATGGGTGATGAACGGACGCGCAGACGCGCCGCCAGGGATCACCTGCATCATTGGCGTTTCAACTTCCATAAAATCACGGCCAACCATGAACTGACGGATACCCGCCATAATCTGGGAACGGATTTTGAAGGTTTTACGGGATTCATCATTAGAGATGAGATCCAGATAACGCTGACGGTAACGCGCTTCCTGATCCTGCAGACCGTGGAATTTATCCGGCAGCGGACGCAATGCTTTGGTCAGCAAACGCAGTTCGGTACAGTGGATAGACAGCTCGCCCGTCTTGGTCTTGAACAACTTGCCTTTCGCGCCCAGGATATCGCCCAGGTCCCACTTCTTGAACTGCTCGTTGTAGATGCCTTCAGGCAGATCGTCACGGGAAACGTACAGCTGAATACGGCCGCCGACGTCCTGTAAAGTCACGAAAGACGCCTTACCCATCACACGACGAGTCATCATGCGGCCTGCAACGGACACTTCTACGTTCAGCGCTTCCAGCTCTTCGTTTTCTTTCGCGTCGAAGTCAGCGTGCAGCTGGTCTGAGGTATGATCGCGACGAAAATCGTTCGGGAATGGGATACCCTGCTCACGCAGTGCAGCCAGCTTCTCGCGACGGGTTTTCAGTTCGTTATTAAGATCGACTACCGCGTCAGTGCCCTGTGCTTGTTGTTCAGACATGTTGGTTCCTCATAACCCTGCTTTCAAACTTGCTTCGATAAATTGGTCCAGGCTGCCGTCCAGCACCGCCTGCGTGTTGCGGGTTTCAACCCCGGTACGCAGATCTTTGATACGGGAGTCATCGAGGACGTAAGAACGAATCTGGCTGCCCCAGCCGATGTCAGATTTGTTATCTTCCATCACCTGTTTCTCAGCATTCTTCTTCTGCATTTCCAGCTCATAAAGCTTCGCTTTCATCTGCTTCATGGCCTGGTCTTTGTTCTTATGCTGCGAGCGGTCGTTCTGGCACTGTGTCACCAGCCCGGTTGGAATGTGGGTGATACGCACCGCAGATTCCGTACGGTTAACGTGCTGACCACCCGCACCGGATGCGCGGTAAACGTCGATACGCAGATCGGCCGGATTGATTTCGATGTCGATATCATCTTCCACTTCCGGATAAACAAACGCGGAGCTGAAAGAGGTATGACGACGGCCGCCGGAATCGAACGGGCTTTTACGCACCAGGCGATGAACGCCCGTTTCGGTACGCAGCCAGCCGTAAGCGTAATCACCGATGATTTTGATGGTCACAGATTTAATACCCGCGACTTCACCTTCAGACTCTTCAATGATTTCGGTTTTGAAACCACGCGCTTCCGCCCAACGCAGATACATACGCATCAGCATGCTCGCCCAGTCCTGGGCTTCTGTCCCGCCAGAACCGGCCTGGATATCGAGATAGCAGTCGGCGTTGTCGTACTCGCCAGAGAACATGCGGCGGAATTCGAGCTGCGCCAGTTTATCTTCCAGCACGTCGAGTTCGGCGATGGTTTCGTTAAAGGTCTCTTCGTCGTCGGCTTCGACGGCTAATTCCAGCAGGCCGGACACATCTTCCAGCCCCTGAGACATTTGATCCAGGGTTTCAACGATGGCTTCGAGGGAGGAACGCTCTTTACCCAGCGCCTGTGCGCGTTCAGGTTCGTTCCAGACGTCGGGCTGTTCCAGCTCGGCGTTTACTTCTTCAAGACGCTCTTTCTTGGCATCGTAGTCAAAGATACCCCCGAAGAACGCTGGAGCGCTCCGTGAGGTCTTGAATGCGGTTTTTTACCGGATTAATTTCAAACATGGTCTTTTTTCTTTATTGGACTAGTCAAAATGCGGTGATAAGAGCGGGATTGTACCGAATCCACGCCCTTTTTTATAGAGAATAGTGACGCTAAATTGGCCAGATATGATCGATGATAATCTGCAAACTGCGATTGCCGCGAAACTCGTTAATATCCAGTTTGTAGGCCAGTTCGACCTCGCGCACGCCGCTGTCGGGCCAGACGGTGGTATCGACGTTAAAGGCGATGCCATCCAGCAGCGGGC
>Ga0213823_1002387_pt1 | contig 9867 bp, 8 predicted proteins | sample MC6MC0907MG_FD_179887 | JGI IMG/M metagenome (GOLD analysis project Ga0213823, IMG submission 179887) | Enriched soil aggregate microbial communities from Iowa State University, Ames, United States - MC6-MC0907-MG | ecosystem: Environmental > Terrestrial > Soil > Unclassified | place: USA: Iowa...
CCCGAAGCGCATATTTACGGCTCTTCGGCAGGCGAAAAAAGGCGCAACTATTCCGATGCAAGGTGGCGCCGTCTAATGCCGTAAACGCCTACCCTATGCCGAATCGGCATGAGTTTTTTTTAGTGAAACTGGCGTCCCAACCGGTTCGATTGTGACATTTCGGCCGGCATAAGTGCCGTGAACCGGCCATCACAGAGCAGGTTGATTGTTTTTTGAACGAGAAAAATCGACAAAAATTTTAGGAAAATGCCTACGAAGCAAGACTAGAAGTCCCACTGTTTAAACGGTTTTTTTGTCGATATACGGTCGCCAGGAAACACCGCGTAATGTTTTCGCGCGCAGTGTCGACGATAAAAAAGGCGAGCTGGACGCTCTGGATCAATGTTTTGTCTTATTGAAAGCTCAGCGCAAGTCCGTCGAACCACTTTGGGTCGGCGAACCTGCGGCGCAGCTTTTACCCTGACCCGGCCCTTGCGCAGGCACTCCCTGTACCCGTAGGTCACTCCGACCCTGTAACAGTCAGAACGTCCCGGCCCCTTGGTCATGCGCCTGCCTTCCTCAGGTGGGCGCAATGGAAAGCAGCAGGGCTGCTGCCTTCATGTTCGAATCAGTACCACTTCGGATCTTTCTTCAGGGTTTCCATCAGCAGATCCTGCATGCCCTGGTCGGGTTTGCCGAAGAAGCGATAGGTCGCATGTCGCGTTGGCGACTTGTCGGCCGGCAGGCCTTCGGGCACATCAACCAGCATGCCGTAGGCATCGTCCTTGTCGAAGCTGAACGCGACGATCAAGCGATGGTTGAGGCACTTGTCTGCATTCTCGCAGAGCGGGCCAACCAGATACTTGTCGCCATCTTCTTCCACCGCGTTCATCTGCTGTTCGGAAGTGCCGGACAGGTTCATCACCCATTCCGGCAGGCGTTCTTCCTTCTTCACCACGCCTTCCCAGGTTTCGCGGTATTGCGGGTCGGAACTCAACAGTTCGTTGACCCGCGCCTGGCCGTCATTGGCCGCCATCGCCATGGCACTACCGCCCAGAAGCAGGGCGGCTGCCAGTGTCTTTAAAGCACTCATCGTTAACCTCGGCCGCGACGGCCAAAGAAGAAGGAAGCGATGAACATCACCAGGAACACGACAAAGAGAATCTTGGCGATACCCGTGGCGGTGCCCGCGATACCACCGAAGCCCAGTACTGCAGCGATGATGGCAATGATCAAGAATGTAATTGCCCAGCTCAACATGGTGATTCTCCTTACTTCTCTATTTAGGGGTGTTACGTGTTCCGGCGCTGCGCGCCCGAATTCTTTTGTTCTTTAGAAAACCCAACGCTCTTCACGTGGTAGTTGATCCAGCGGCTGCGCCTGATCGACATCCATCATGCGCATCGAAGCGCTCTCGGCCTGGCTGCTGCTGACGGCGCTGAAGTGCGTTTGCGTGCTGTGCTGGATCGAGATCAGCGGCTCAACCTGCTGGCTGTTTTCCCAGCGCAGGTATTGCTGGCAGGCGATCAGGGTGATCAACAGCGCCAGTACGCCAAACAGACCTTGCTGGATGTGCAGTGGCGAGATACGCACTTGGGCGGCACGTTGGCGAGTCATCCTGGGTTCCTCACTCTTATTCGGTTGGGGCAGTTCAAATCTGCCCGGGCTGAATGAGGTATTGCAGCCTGCATGCCAGTTTTTTATTTGGAAAATATTTAATAAAATCAATAAGTTATGCGCGCGCAAAAAATCGTCTGCGACGCATCCTGCACGATGCGGCATCTGGGGTCGTGCGCAATGCACGATTTTTTCGTAGGAGATTTCATTCTTATGGAATTGAGAGCAGGGCGTAGATGTCAGAAAAGTACGCAGGGAAAGCCCTGCAAATCGGCATTTGTTTAAAAAACCAACAAAATCAATGTATTGGCCGTAAAGGCAGGAGAGAGCTACCCTCCTATGGCTGGCATCGTTCAGAATCAACCATGCAACTTGCCCGATTTTTCCGGGACTAACCCAAGACCAATCACTATGGAGCGTAGGAAAAATGGAATCTGCCACTGAGCATCAAGGCCGCATTCTGCTGGTGGACGACGAATCTGCCATCCTGCGTACCTTCCGTTATTGCCTCGAAGACGAAGGCTATACGGTTGCCACAGCCAACAGCGCGGCTCAGGCCGACGCGCTGCTGCAACGCCAGGTCTTCGACCTGTGCTTCCTTGATTTACGTCTGGGCGAAGACAACGGTCTCGACGTACTGGCGCAGATGCGCATTCAGGCGCCGTGGATGCGCGTCGTGATCGTCACCGCGCATTCGGCCGTGGATACCGCGGTCGATGCGATCCAGGCGGGCGCTGCCGACTATCTGGTCAAACCGTGCAGCCCGGATCAGTTGCGTCTGGCCACCGCCAAGCAACTGGAAGTGCGCCAGCTGTCGGCGCGTCTCGAAGCGCTTGAAGGCGAGATCCGCAAACCGAAGGACGGCCTCGATTCCCACAGCCCGGCGATGAAGGTCGTACTGGAAACTGCACGTCAGGTCGCCGGCACCGACGCCAACATTCTTATCCTCGGCGAGTCCGGCACTGGTAAAGGTGAGTTGGCCCGAGCGATTCACGGCTGGAGCAAGCGCGAGAAAAAATCCTGCGTGACCATCAACTGCCCGTCGCTGACGGCGGAATTGATGGAAAGCGAGCTGTTCGGTCACAGCCGCGGGGCGTTTACCGGGGCCAGCGAAAGTACCTTGGGCCGGGTCAATCAAGCGGACGGTGGCACGCTGTTTCTCGACGAGATCGGCGATTTTCCACTGACCTTGCAACCCAAGTTGCTGCGTTTCATTCAAGACAAGGAATACGAGCGGGTAGGGGATCCGGTGACCCGTCGCGCTGACGTACGTATTTTGGCGGCGACCAACCTCAATCTCGAAGACATGGTTCGTGACGGGCGTTTCCGTGAGGATTTGCTCTATCGCCTGAACGTCATTACCCTGCACCTGCCGCCATTGCGCGAGCGTGCCGAAGACATCCTGACCCTGGCCGACCGCTTCCTTGCCCGCTTCGTCAAAGAATACGCACGTCCGGCGCGGGGTTTCAGCGACGAGGCGCGTGAAGCGCTGCTGGGCTATCGCTGGCCGGGCAATATTCGTGAACTGCGTAACGTGGTCGAGCGGGCAAGCATCATCTGCCCGCAGGAGCGCGTGGAAATCAGCCACCTCGGCATGGCCGAGCAACCGGCCAACAACGCTCCTCGCGTCGGCGCGGCGCTGAGTCTCGACGAGTTGGAAAAAGCCCACATCGGCGCGGTTCTCGCCACCGCCGGCACTTTGGATCAAGCGGCAAAAACCCTCGGTATCGATGCTTCGACCCTGTACCGCAAGCGCAAGCAGTACAACCTGTGAGCGATCGACGATGAAACTGGCGATGAAGTTGCGGACCCGTTTGTTCCTGAGCATTTCCGCGCTGATCACCGTGGCTTTGCTCGGGCTGCTGCTCGGGCTGGTCAGCGTGATGCAGATGGCCGGTACTCAAGAAGCTTTGGTGCGCAGCAACTTCGTCACTCTGGATCTGGGGCTCAAGTTGCGGCAGACGCTGGGTGATCAACTGATCATCATGCTCGCGGAAAAGCCTGATCCCGTGGCGTTCGAAGCGTCGAAGCAGCATTACTTCGAGTTGCTGGATCAAGGCATCGCCCAAGAGCAAGAGGGCGATGGCCGGCTCTACGGCTTCAGTCGGGCAAAAGCGGATTATCTGAGCTTTCTGGAAGCATTCGATTTGTCCCGTGACCCGGCCAGCTCCTTAAGCAGCAGCGCTGACTTCAGGGAGCGCTTCAATACGCTGCGCAACGGGCTGATCACTGAGCACAAGCATGCACTGGACAACATCAACGCGGTACAGAGTGAGGCGCGTGACCGCGCATTGTTGATTGCCGGTCTGCTGGGATTTGTCGGGTTGGCGGTGCTGATCATCGGTTTCATCACGGCCCACGGCATTGCCAGGCGTTTCGGCGCGCCGATCGAGGCGCTGGCGCAAGCGGCGGACAATATCGGCCAAGGCAATTTTGAAGTGACCTTGCCGATTTCTTCAGCGATGGAAATGAATCAGCTGACCAAACGCTTCGGCCTGATGGCAGAAGCGCTGCGTGAGCATCAGGCGACCAACGTCGATGAGTTGCTTGCTGGCCAGCAACGCTTGCAAGCGGTGCTCGACAGCATCGATGACGGCTTGCTGATGATCGACCGGGAAGGGCATCTGGAGCACCTCAATCCGGTCGCCCAGCGGCAATTGGGTTGGGACGATGATCGTCTCGGCCAGGGGCTGGGTACGGCGCTGCAGCGGCCGGAGCTGGATGCGCAGTTGCAACTGGTGCTGCGCGGCGGCACGCTGGAGCGGGCGCCGGACGATTTGAGTATCGAGGTCGACGGCGAATCCCGCCTGCTGACTTATAGCCTGACGCCGGTCAGTCATACCCAAGGTCATATCCTCGGCGCAGTGATGGTGCTGCACGATGTTACCGAGCAGCGCGCCTTCGAACGGGTACGCAGTGAGTTCGTCTTGCGCGCCTCCCATGAGCTGCGCACGCCGGTCACCGGCATGCACATGGCGTTCGGTTTGTTCCGTGAACGGGCGAAGTTTCCCGCGGAGTCCCGCGAGGCTGATCTGCTCGACACCGTGAACGAGGAAATGCAGCGCCTGATGCAGTTGATCAATGACCTGCTCAACTTCTCGCGTTACCAGAACGGCCTGCAAAAACTCACGCTGGCACCGTGTTCCATCGAAGATTTGCTGGAGCAGGCGCAATTGCGTTTTGCCGATTCGGCGGCGGCCAAGGGCATTGCCCTGAATGTCGAAGTGCAGGGACCATTGCCGCGTTTGCAGGCCGATCAGGCGCAACTCGATCGCGTGCTCGACAACCTGATCGACAACGCCCTGCGCCATACCGCCCGCGACGGTCAGATCCGCTTGCAGGCACGTAGACATGGTGAGCGGGTGATCATTAGCGTCGAGGACAACGGCGAAGGCATTGCCTACGGCCAGCAAGGGCGAATCTTCGAGCCGTTTGTGCAGGTCGGCCGCAAAAAGGGCGGCGCCGGGCTGGGTCTGGCGCTGTGCAAGGAAATCGTCCAGCTGCATGGCGGACGTATGGGCGTTTATTCGCGGCCGGGGCAGGGCACGCAGTTCTATATGGCGCTCGCCGTTTAGGCTTCGTCGTCCATGCGCCTTCCCGCGAGGCGTCGGCCACGGGTGATCAACTCAATGAATTGCACCGCGCTCAGCGCATGGGCGAACAACCAGCCCTGACCGAACTTCACTCCTTCGCTGCTGAGCAATTGCGCTTGTGATTCCAGCTCGATGCCTTCGGCAATCACCTTCAGATCCAGCGCCTGGGCCATGTGAATGATGTGCGGGGCGACGCCGCTGCTCGCTGCGTCATGGCCCAATGCATCGATGAACGCTTTGTCGATTTTCAGGCAATCGACCGGCAAGGTCTGCAGGTAGGCGAGGCTGCAATACCCGGTGCCGAAGTCATCGATCAATACTTGATGGCCGACATCACGCAAGGCTTGCAGGTTTTCCCGCGCCACCACCACGTCAATCAAGCCACGCTCGGTGACCTCGAAGGCAATCTGCCGCGCGGCTACCCGATGCAGTGTGAGCAGCCGCGCCATGACCTGGCCGATGCGCGGCACCATCACGTCGCAGGCCGCAAGGTTGACCGAGATGTACAGCTGCGGATTGGCGCGTAGCAATTGGCCGAGTTGCTCCAGCAGGCGCTGCAGGACGAAATCGGTCATCTGGCGGATTTGCCCGGTGTTTTCCGCCATGGGGATAAACAGGTCGGGGCTAGTCAACGTGCCGTCCGGGCGGCGCCAGCGCAGCAGGGCTTCGGCGCCCACGCAGTTGCGGCTGTCGAGATCGAAGATTGGCTGATAGAGCACCTGCAACTCGCCGCGACGAATCGCGCCGTGCAATTCGGCATCCAGCGATTGACGCTGGCGCACCAGTAAGAAAACAAAGAACCCTACGAACGCGCCGAGCAATAGACAGGCCGGAACCATCCACCACCAGATCGCAGGGATGTGCATGCCGGTGCGCGGCGTGATCAGCACCAGCTGATATTCCGGGTTGTTGGTGGGCATGCGGTAGATCAACCGAGTCTGAGTGACCTGTAATGACTCGCGACTTTTCGGTGGCCAATGTTCGGTCGGTGGCCAGGCCTGCGTCGTGCCGAGCACCGGGATCGCCCGGGCACCATGGTCGAGTACTACCAGCAGGCTGCTGCCGGGCGACAGATCGACCATGTCGGTCAGATGCCCGCGTGATGTGGCCACACGAAAATTGCCGCGGCCCAGCATCAGCGCGGCGCGGTTTTCATCAGGTTCGGTGGTGGTATTCAGCCAATAGCTGTAGGTCGGCCCTTTGATATCCGGCGCCCGCACTACCGACACGCCTTCCTGACGCGGACGGTTGGAGCAGATCCGTGAGGCGTCCATATAGGCTGCTTCATAGACGAAGCGATAGTTGAAGCTGACTTGCTGCAGGGTGGCGATCATTTCATCGTCACAACTGCGTAGCGGCTGGGCTTCGAGGTCGTCGAGACTTTCGCGCAACTGACCGAACAATTGTTCGAGGCGGGCGAGGAAACGTTCGCCTTGCGCGTTCATTTCCTGACTTTCGCTTTGCTCGACCTGACGCATTGCCACGAACATACCGCCGGCGATCAGCAGGCTGGCACTGAGGACAGCCGCGATCATCGCCAAAAACCAGGGGCGATAAAACCAGCTACGCAGCGTCTCTCGGGTAGCAACCATCATGGAATATCCGAAGAATTACCAATGAGTTATAGCTGCTGATTGCGATTTCGCCCTGACCGTCGGGCGGGCGTCATTATTTTGTCTGATTGAGCACGAGCAAGAGTGCTGCCGTTTGCGCGTCTGGCGTGCCGTCGAAGCGTGTCGGGCGGAAGTGCATTTGGAAGGCTGCCAGGACGTGGCGGGTGGCGACGTCCAGTTCACCAGTCTGCGGCGTGTCATAGCCCAGGTGCGCCAATTGTGCCTGGAACCAGCTGATGCTCGGCAGTTCTTTGTTGTTGAACAGTGCTTGCTGGCGCGCCACGGCTTGTTCGTTTGGCCATAGGCCCAAGCCCTCGGCGGCGAGGCGTTTCCACGGGAACAACGGCCCTGGATCAAGCTTGCGCAGCGGCGCGATGTCGCTATGGCCAATGATGTGACGCGGGCTGATGCCGTTGCGCTTGCTGATGTCCTTGAGCAGGACGATCAACGATTGAATCTGCGCCTCGCTGTACGGATACCACAGCCGCCCGGTCGGCGTGTCCTTGAAGCCCGGGTTGACGATTTCGATGCCGATGGAGCTGGAGTTCAGCCAGGTGCGGCCCTGCCATTGGCTCTCGCCGGCGTGCCAGGCGCGCTGGTTTTCGTCCATCAGCTTGTAGATGGTTGCGCTGTCGTCGTCGCCGATCAGGTAATGGCTGCTGACTTCGCCGTGGGTCAGCAATTGCAGCGAGCGCTCCAGCGATGTCGACGTGTAATGCACGACCACAAACTGAATGCGGCTGTCGTAATTGGCCGAAGGATGGCTGGTGTCGTAGCGCGGGGCGCTGGCACAACCGGCCAGAACGAGCAGCGAAGCGAAGAGGGCGAAGAATTTCATGGCAAAGGGCAGTACACGCAAGACAGTAATGCAACAGTGTAACGTACTGCCTTGCGTCCCGGCGGTCAGCGAGCGGATTTAAACAAAATGGAACAATTTGCTCAGCCCAGCTCGACCCGGTTACGTCCGGCGTTTTTCGCCCTGTATAACGCCTGATCGGCTCTTTTCAGCACCAGATCGCTGTTCTCTCCCGCACGGAATGTCGCCAGCCCCATGGAAATTGTGATGGTCACTCGCTCGCCCTTGAAGTGGAACGGGCAGGCTTCGATCGCTGCGCGCAGGGTTTCCAGCAGCTTGGCGCCGACCGCTGGGGGCGTCGCCGGCAATAACAAAACGAACTCCTCACCACCGAAACGGGCAATGAAATCCGAGCCGCGCAGGCGTTTGCGCAGCACGGTGGCAATGATTTTCAGCACCTTGTCGCCGGCCAGATGGCCGTAGTTGTCGTTGATGCGTTTGAAGTGATCCAGATCGAGCATCGCCAGGCTCAGGGTGTTGCCGTGTTGTTGCCATTGTTTGATCTCGTGTTCGAGACGCTCGCTCCATGCGGCACGGTTGGGCAGACCGGTGAGCGGGTCGATCAGGGCTTTCTGCCGTTGCACTTCAAGATGTTCGCGGAAACCCTGGGCCTCCTGCTCCATATGCGCCACGCGCTCGGACAGACTTTTCAGTCGCGTGGCGACCTCCTGCTCGCGGGCGTCGCGCTGCTTTTGGTGCTGGTCCATGGTGCCGAGCAAGCCTTCGAGATGGTTCTCCAGCACTTGCTTGAGGTCATCGAGGTCGGCGGCTTCCTGGACGCTGGTCTGCAAGCCATCGACTTGCTCGCGGATCTGCGTATCCATGGCCCGCGCCGCCGAGCTGTTGTCGGCATGGCCTTCACTGGCAGCCTGCAGATTGCTCTGAAAGGCTTCGAGGCGTTCGTTGAGTTGCTGCAGATAGGCTTCGAATTCGTGTTGACCGCTGTCGGTGATCGCCAGCATCAATGTCGCGAGATCGTCGAGGATCGGTATCAGTTCGTACCAGTTCAGGCCATGTTTAAGTCTCTCACGCATGGCTTCTGCTTGCGGACGGTGACGTTCTGGCAGGGTCAGGTCGTCGAGGAGACCGATCAAGGTGTCCTCGATGTGCTTGGCCACGGAGCTGTAGGACGGCTCCGGGGTGTCCGGCAGGGCGAACAGGATGTCGTGTTCGGATTGCTCCGGGTCGATGGCGGCCAGCGCCTGCGCGATGGGTTCGGGAAGGGGCAGGCTGTCGAGAATCAGCGGCGCTGGATCACCGGGGTGGATCAGCTCATCAGGATTGATGGCGGCCGGCGTGATCTGCGTCTGAGCTGGTGCTGCGGCGAAAACAGGCTCGGGTTCGAAGTGCTCGGCCTTGGGCTCGGTCGGGTCACTGATAACTTCGTTGACGACCGTGGGCGGCTCGAAAGCCACCACTTCTTCCACTTCCAGCCGGGTTTGCGTGGCTGGCTCCGTTTTCTCGACAGGCACGGCGGCTTCGAGGGCGGGAGCCGCCGTCACCGGTTCAATCGCTGCGATAGGCGCCGGCTCCGCGGTTTCCGGTTCAGGGAGTGGGGCAGCAAGCGGCTGCGCGACTTGAGTCGGTGCCGGTGATTCTTTGGCGGGCGCCTCTTCGCTGTCACGGCTACCAAACAAGCGCTGCAACAGGCCCGGACGACCCGGCTCTGCGGGCGTTTCCAGCTGACTCAATGCCTTGCCCTGCAAGCCGCTGAGTTCACTTAACAGCAATGGCATTTCCCGCGCCGAGCCGACGCGGCCATCCAGTTGTTTGGCAAACTTTTTCAGTGGCTGAGCGACTTCACGCGGCAACGGCAAAGCCTGCAACTGGGTGACCAGCGACGTCAGCGCGGTGCTGACCTGATCGATGCGGGTTTCGCGGCGCTGCTCGGAGTCGAGCACGGCTTTTTCCAGGCGCGGCAGCAGGGCGGCGAGGCCGGCGTCCATGTCGTCAGTGCGCACCACGTCGCGCATCTCTTTCATGCATTGATCAACGACCTTGTCGGTGCCTTCAGCCGCCAGTGTGCTGCGCACCAGACCGCGACGCAGCAAGTCGAGCCTGGCGGCCCAGCGGCGTTCGAGTTTGTCCTGTTGTTCGATGCTTTTGAGGTACTTCTCTTTCCAGCGCTGGGCGTCGTCGCTCATTCAGGGGTTCCGCGAGGGGCAGGACTCAACGCGGGCAATGCATCGGCCGTGAGCGAACCCGGCAG
>Ga0213823_1002389_pt1 | contig 9864 bp, 11 predicted proteins | sample MC6MC0907MG_FD_179887 | JGI IMG/M metagenome (GOLD analysis project Ga0213823, IMG submission 179887) | Enriched soil aggregate microbial communities from Iowa State University, Ames, United States - MC6-MC0907-MG | ecosystem: Environmental > Terrestrial > Soil > Unclassified | place: USA: Iowa...
GGACGTCTTGGCGTCGAACTCACCGAGGGTTTGCAGGGCTCGGTATTGCTCTTCCGTCAGTAGGGCGATGCCCATCTTTTCGGCCATTTCGATGGCACTGCCTTTGGGCTTGTTCTCCTTGCGCGCTTCCAGCGCCGCGCGGTCGTAGCAAAGGCTCCGGCGCCCGCTCGGACTTTCTTTGGCGCAATCGCAGAAAATGACGAGGCCCGTCTCTTTGTCTTGGCCAATCACGTCTGGCTCGCCGCCGGTGGCTTCCATGGCCTGGAGGGACTCCAGGGCATTGGGGTTGTTTTCGAGCCGGCTCTGGACGTCGGCCCAAGGGATGTCTGGGTGACGGTTGAGGTTTTGTTCGAAGCGGGTTTTCAGGGTTTGGATGAGGTGTTCTTGTTCTTTTTTCATGGCGTTGGCCCGCCGAACAGATCGCTCTGCCCTTTCCATCGAATCATAGAGTGTGCTTGGAGGACGTTAAACATGGGGGTGTTCCGAGAGGGCGATAATAGTGCCCATAAAAATAGACAAGCGCCAAGCCGGTCGCCATTTTTCAGCGCTGCGCCTTCGAGTCGAGCGACTCATGACAATTCTTGTGGGCGGTACTACGTTGTCATCGATGGACCGCCGCCGTTTCAGGAGATCACTCATGGGACAGAGTGTTGAAGAGGTCAAGACAGAGCTTGAACTACTGTTTTCCGACAAGTTTGCCGCCAGCCCCTATTTCAATACTTATTGCCAGATCGGCGGGTATTTATCGTCAGTCGATAACTGCCCGCGCCAGTTAAAGCAACTCAATGATGAAATGCAGAGGATCCTTGACCACCGACTGGCGGATATTCGTGTGCGGATTGTCAAGGAGGTCGGCGGCACCATCGCCCCTTCAAAGACATGCGCGATTGATTCACCAAGCGAAAACGCAACGGCCCTGATTCCGCCTACATGTTGAAAAAAGCTCCCGACGACAGCCGACTCAAAGAGGTGGTCCAAGCCTTCGCCAATCAAAAGGACGCGTTGGACGCGGCGAAAATGATGGCGCTGATCGATGGGTTGTTCATCCGACGCGGAACCTTTCGCATCGGTGTGGATTGGCAGAAATGGCCGGGCAAGTAGTCGGCCAAGTACGCGAGATAGGCGACACCGTGTCGGGTTAATTGCTTGTCCAGATACAGGCCGGACAGATAGCATTGAGCCATCAATCATAAGGAAGTCCGAACGTGCCTGGATCGCCCATCCCTCCCATACAACTCACTGAAGCTTTAACAGCGCCTTCTCCCTCCCTACTTAAAGAAGTAAAGCGCCTGACCTCGCAGGACACGCCTTTCGTTAAAACGCAGGTAAGCCCATGAGCACTCCTGACGCTGGCGCCATCGGGCAGCTATCCACATTTTTCATCATCGTTTTATCCTGCCTTTTCCTCCTGATCATCACCAAGGCCTTGAGCAGGGCCAATCAAAAAACCAATCCGGACTCCCAACTGTTCATTTACGGCGTCATCTTCATATCCTTCGTCATTATTATTTCGGCAGTGTTGATTTGGGGCCGCAAAGATCTTCCCGCCTGGCTTCAAGGTATTGGCAGTATTTACGCAATCATCGTGGCGATACTGGTCTCCCGCCACGAAGGGAGAAACGCTCTGGAAAGAAGCCGGCGAGAACGCGCTGAAGATCACAGACGTGAAGCCCAACAGGTCCACGAAGAGAAGATAGAAACGACCAGGGCCATCTATCAAATGGTGCTTCGCGCATTCATGAGCTTTAGCTACGTGCGCGAAAACGCTTATGACCGAAGCCTGATCGGCAAAGACATTGGTCCGCGTAACGGGGAGCCGGACATGAAAGTCAAAGCTGGCAAACAGTGGCGCACGTTGGGTTTCAAGGCCTCCGACATTCGCATACAGCTTCGACAACTTGAGGCCTTTCTAGAGCAGTTGGAAAAAATCTCTCCCTTCGATCACAGGGATGCGGTTCTGGCCCTGTTGACCTCCGAGTTCTGTGCCTCGGTTAAAGTATTCTTGGCCGACTTGAAAACGGGGTGGAATATCACGAGCCAGCAACCGGTGCCCCAAGGCAATTCGACGATCAAGTATCCGCCCTGCACAAAAAACGCTACCTACACAGAAACCGAAAAACTCATTGGCCTCACGGAGTATCTCGCCCATGGGATTTTTCACATGTACATGGACGAGCCGGAATGTAATCGTATCGAAGAGGTTTTTCTGAGTTGGACAGAAAGGGCAGACAAGATTTTTTCAAGCGGTCAACCTCAGAAACCATCCAGCACAGTTGCTCCCACAGAGAATGAGTAATAGATACAGACTTTGCGAACGCCCGAGATCAAAACGGAGGGAGCTTGCTCGCGATGACGGTGTATCAGCCAGCAAATAGCTGAATGTGAAGCCGTTATCGCGAGCAAGCTCGCTCCCTGTTCGACGAGCTACGCGCGTCAATACCCACGGCCTACACCACGAATTTTGCACGCTATCACAGTCTCTGATACCGTGTTGAAATCGTGATACGGAAGAAAGACCATGACTGTTATCCGCCAAGACCAAGACCTCCCGGAAAGACCTGATCTGATCGAGCTCAAAGTCTACGTAGAAAGCGTGCTTGGCCTGAAGCTGCGGCTGAAACCGTGGGAAAACGTCAAGATCCTTCCCTATGCGTTGCGTGACCGATACGAATTTTTCATCACGACTATCTTCAACGCCCAATGCCTTATCTTGAAGGAACGTCCGCAGCGCGAAGCCAGCGTTGCGGATGTCGCCAAGCATATTCAAGCCATCCACAACTTCCAGGCATACAACAAGTTGCCCGAGACAGGCGACCTGATGATTTTCGTCACCGACACGCTCCCCAGTTATGACCGCAAGCGACTGGTGGAGAAAGGCGTCCAGTTCATCGTGCCAGGCAATCAACTTTTTCTTCCGGCCTTTGGCATGGATTTGCGTGAGTACTACCGCCAGCGCCTGGAAAAACCCCAGGTACTGAGTCCCGCCACCCAAGCCATGCTGATTCAATACCTGATCAAAGGATGGCGTCACCCACTATCGGTCACTCGCGCGGCCTTCGAGCAGTCCGTCTCCTACGCAAAAATGACCGTCACCCGGGCGATCAAGGAACTGACCGACTTGGATATTGTTAAGCCTGGAAAGGAACAGGGCGAAGCCGCGATCCTCTTTCATTTGTCACCCAAGGAAACCTGGGAAAGGGCGAAAGAGACCATGCGCACGCCGGTCAAAAAAACACTTTGGCTGAACGCAATTCCGGAGGCGTTTGATACGCCAATGTTGCTGGCAGGAGAAACGGCCCTCGCAGAAATGAGCCTTCTCGCCAGCCCTAAAGTGCTTTGCTTTGCAATGACGGCAGCGCAGTTCGATCAGATTCGAGCGCGAGCACAGTCTGAAATGAATGCGGCCTACGGGGACACGTTCGGCGCTTGGGCCTCAACTTCAAAAACGGCCCAGTCGAAACTCGAGACCACGGCGCCCTATCTTGAGGTGCCGCAAAACCATGCGGCGTGCTGCATTCAGTTTTGGAGTTATGAACCACCCCGCAGCAACATCACCCATGGAACGGTAGATCCCTTTTCTCTCTATCTGAGCCTCAAGGATGACCATGATGAACGCATACAAATGTGTCTGGATGAAATGATGGAGAACGTGAAATGGTAGTGGGCGTCGACCGGTTTCGAGAGTATTTCAAGGACTTCCAGGGCAGTTACGTTCTGATCGGCGGGGTCGCCGCCTCGATGGCCATGGAAGAACTCGGTGAAGAATTTCGACCGACCAAGGACCTGGATATCGTGCTGGTCGTCGAGGCCCTTGATCGTGAGTTCGTCGGGCAGTTCTGGAAGTTCATCAAGGACGGCGGCTATGCAATTCGGCAGAATGGAGACAGCGATGGAGACTCCCCTGTTTTCTATCGTTTCCAGAATCCTGAAGACAAGTCCTTTCCCGTTCAGGTCGAGCTGTTTTCCCGTGTCCCGGACGGTCTGGAACACGAAGAAGCAGCGCGAATGACCAAGATTCCTGTGGAAGAGCAAGCCGCCAGCCTGTCTGCGATCATTCTTGATGATGAGTACTACGCCTTTCTCCTGGCCGGCGTGGATCACACTCAGGAAATCAGCCACATCGGAGCCGATCGGCTCGTCCCCCTCAAAGCCCATGCCTGGCTCAACAAGAAGGCGCTGCTTGAACAAGGCATTGCCGTGGACAGTCGCGATATCAAAAAGCACTTCAGGGATGTGATCGTACTGGCTGTCGGTCTTACTGAAGGAATGGCCCAGCTACCTGAACGATTGGCGCTCGATTTGAAGGCGTTTCTTAGTCAAGTACCCGCTGAGCTCGCGTCAAACCCTCAAGCTTACAAAGGTGTGAACGGCGACCGTTTGATCAGGACCATTCAAGAAGCCTTCAGTCTCGACTGAATCAGGTTTTCTACACGCTATCAGCCGACTTGATAGCGTGTTGAAATATTGTTTTAACGTCTGACTGGAGGCCTCAGCACGGCATTGAAACTACCGCTGCGCCTCCCCCTGTGGATAAACATCACTGACATTCAACGACAACTGCGCCGCCACTTCATAGCCATCGGCCTTGCTGAAGTTCAACTGAAACTCCTGATAGGCCGGCCCGGCCAGCCAGCGGTTGACTTGCAGGTCCTGGTACTTGGAGCTCTCCCCGGGCGTGAGCTGCCCGAACAGCGGAAAGCCCGCATCGGAAAAAATCCGGTCTGCCTCGAACCAGTCCATCTCCTTATCAAACTTCACACTTGAGCCCACCGCCGCCCACGCCTCTGGCGTGACTTTCTGGCCAATGTCCAGGAAGACTACTTTGCTTTCTTTCGCGGCGATCAGGAAAGGCAAGGCTATCGGTGTTCCCGTGGAATCGAGGAGCTTGGATTTCATACCGGCATACTCCCCGCCGCCATTTTCCCTGCGCTCCCAGATGCGCCAGTCGATGACACTTTCCGGGTTGAAACTGTTGTTGGTGAGGATGATTTTGTAGCGCTGCTTGAAGAGTACGGACGGGAAATCGGCGAAGGGTTTGTAGAACGACACGGTGCTGTGTTCAGCGCCGACCCGGATGATGATCGGGGTTCTACGGCTGGCGACGCTGTCCTGGTATTGCTGGTAGCTGAAATAGGCAGAGGCGATGGAGACGATCAAGGCCAGTGTTGCAATGGCATCCGTCCGGGTGAGGGTCTTGAACCATTTCATCATGAGGTGGCGTGTCCGGGCATGGGTGGTGGCTAAAATGGTGTCATCACGAGCAAGCTCGTTCCCACAGGGGATTGTTGTTGCGATGCCATTCCAGCATGAATGGCTAAGGTGAAGTAACCCGTAGCGTCCATCACTGAGCACATGAGGCCCGTATGAAGAACTTCACGATTCAACGCATCGACCACATCGTCCTGCGCGTAAAGGACCTCGAGCGCAGCCTCGCTTTCTACACATCGGTGCTCGGTTGCGAGCTGAAGAAGCGCCGGGACGATCTAGGCATGCTTCATCTGGGCACCGGTGTTTCGATGATTGACCTGGTTGCCGTGGACGGCCCCCTCGGGCGCCAAGGTGGGCCGGCAGCGGGAAAGCAGGGGCACAACGTCGATCACCTGTGCCTGCGGATCGAGCCGTTTGATGAACCAGCCCTCCTCGCGCATTTGGCTTCGGCGGGCCTGACCGTTGAGAAGGCGCAGATGCGCTATGGCGCGGAGGGCAAGGGCTGGTCGATCTACTGCTTCGACCCGGACGGCAACCAGATCGAGTTGAAGGGGCCGGCACTGGAACCCTGAGCTTCAACTGGCAGGCAATCCCCTGTGCGGGCTTGCTCGCGAAAGCGGTCTATCTGGATCGGTGATGTTGACTGTGCCGGCGTCATCGCGAGCAAGCTCGCTCCCACAGGAGGTCGGTGGTGGACGCAATAGTGGCACTTCAGTAGCATTCACCCACTTTATCGATCCTTCAAGGATGCCTCATGCTCGCCCTGCCTCGCTGCCCTGCCCCGTTGTTAGCATTGTCCGCGTTATTCGTATTGCTCGGCGGTTGCAGCGTCAACGGCAGTTACCCCGACGCCACCGAACCGGACGCCGCCAAGTTGCGGTTCGTCGCCAATACCAGCAACGCCACGCTGGATTACTTCGATGCAGCCCATTGCGACGGGCAAACCACGGGCATTCTCAACAATCTGCTGCTGAGCGATACCGCGCGGCGGGTGGGAATGAGCGTTCCGGCGCCCAAGGATGCCAAGGGCTATCTGGAGGTCAAGTTCAAGCCCGGTGAGCAGATTTACCTGCGCACCAACATGAACAGCGGTTATGCCGTGTGCGGCAAGGGCTTCAACTTTACCCCCGAGACCAATGCCGAATACGAGGTGACCTTCAAGTCCGAGAAAAATCTCTGCCTGACTCAGTTGCAACGCCTGCAACGGGTCGACGGCAAGGACGTGCGCACACCGATCCCGATCCTGAAAAAAGATTTTCCCGCCTGCGCCGGTCGCAACGCGCTGTTTCCCAAAACCTACCCGGACACGCCCCATCGCCTGGAGCTGATGAACCGGGTCATCGAGAAAAGCCTGGTCGTCACCGTGAAAACCGATCCGGCCAAGGAAAAAGTCGAGACTTATTCGCCAGAGAAACTCGACACGTTGATCAGCGAACGCAAGGCCAAGCTCGGCTTCGATCTGTCGCCTGACTACTGGACGCTGTACCGGGACAACCTGAAGACATTTGGCGATGACATGGCGCAGAACAAGGCGCGCTCGCTGGAACGCTTCAAGGACGAATACCAGACGCGCCTGCGGCAGGTGAAGGATGAGCAATTGGAACAATGGGCGCTGCCCAAAACCGCCAATGCCAAGCCGGAGAAAGCCGAGATCGATCTGGACATCGCGATGATGGTGGAGTACTTCCGGATCGGGAATGGGATAACGGTCGAAGCGGTAGGTCATCACCTGGAAAGGATGGCGCAGATGGATGAGCGTTACGGGGTATGTGCAAAGTTTGCGGAGTGCTGGAAGCGCAACTAGCAGCCATGGGCTGTAGCGCCGTCATCGCGAGCAAGCTCGCTCCCACAGGGGGGCGGTGGTGGATAAAGCATTTGCACACACCCGAGATCAAAAACTGTGGGAGCGAGCTTGCTCGCGATGGCGGTGTGTCAGCCACATCAATGTTGACTGATCCGCCGCTATCGCGAGCAAGCTCGCTCCCACCATGTTCTGCGGTGGAGGTTATTGCGCCGTCAACTCCACCACACCCCGAACCCGCTGCTGCATATTGATCAAATGCAACCGCATCGACGCCCGCGCCGCTTGCGCATCATGCCGCGCCAACGCCGCGTAGATCTGCTCCCGCTCACGCACCACCAACGCCCGATTTTCATCCGTCACCGCCGGTCCGGCCTGTTGCACCACGGCGATCAACGTATTGCCCACATGGGCCATGGCGTCGATGAAAAAGCTGTTGCCGGTGCACTGGGCGATCTGCAGATGAAATTCGAAATCGACCCGGGCGCTTTCGTCAGCCGTTGAGTCAAAAGCATTCGCCGCGTCGAGCGCTTCACGCATCGCCTGCAACTGTTCCGGCGTGGCCCGTTGCGCGGCGATGCCGGCGGCTTCCACTTCCAGGCTCAGGCGCAGCTCGATCACGGCCAGCGCATCGTAGGCGCCGCCCTTGACGTGTTTGCTGCCCTGGAAATCCCCCGGGCGGGCGGTGTCCACCACGAAGGTGCCGATGCCGTGACGGGTTTCCACCAACCCTTCGGCCTGGAGCCGCGACATGGCTTCGCGGACCACCGTCCGGCTGACGCCGCGTTCCTTGATGATGACTTGTTCGGTGGGTAACTTGCTGCCCGCAGGCAGTTCGCCGGCCAGTATCTGCTGCGTCAGGTCGACCACCAGTTGTTGAGTCATGCTCAGGCGTCGATCGGGTGTGACACGGTCCATTGCACCTATCCATTAAAGCCAGACGATCGCGGCATTATAGCCGCGACCTTGCGCTAAAACTCACTATAATGCCCGCTGATCACCCAAGAGCAAGCCGATGACGGATCAAGCGTTATCTCCACTGAACAAGCCACGCCGCCTCGCCGAAACACTGGTCGACCGCTTTGCCCAGCGCATGCGCGACGGCACCCTCAAGTGTGGCGAAAAGCTTCCCACCGAAGTGCATATCATGGAGGCCGAAGGGGTCAGTCGTTCAGTGGTGCGCGAAGCACTGTCGCGCTTGCAGGCGGCGGGGCTGGTGGAGACGCGCCATGGCGTCGGCACCTTTGTCCTCGACATGCCGGCGCCGGAGGGCTTCACCTTGGGGCCGGCGACGATTGCCACGTTGTCGGATGTACTCAACCTGCTGGAGTTTCGCCTGAGCCTGGAAGTCCAGGCTGCGGGCATGGCCGCGCAACGCGCAACCCCCGAAGCCCTGGCCGAACTGACCCAGGCGCTGGAGGCGTTGCTGCAAGGGCCGGAAAAGTCCGGTACCACCATCAATGCCGATTTCCAGTTCCATCTGAAAATCGCCAAGGCCGCCGGCAATTACTACCTGATCGATATCATGAAGCACCTGGGCACGAAGCTGATCCCCCGTACCCGCATGAACTCCGCCTATTCCGGGCAAAGTGACCGCAGTGCTTATCTGCAGGGGATCAACGCCGAACACCAGCAGATCTTCGACGCCATCGCCAGCGGCAATGTCGATGCGGCACGGGCGGCCATGTACCTGCATTTGAGCAACAGCCGCATGCGCCTGTGTGAAACGCAACAGCGCCAGGCGTTCTACAACGAGTAAGCCCTGCCCCCTCTGGCAATGCTGTTCACTTAAGGTTTGCTTGACTCACTGTGGCGAGGGAGCTTGCTCCCGCTTGAGTGCGAAGCGCTCACAAAAATGGGCCTGCTGCGCAGTCCAGCGGGAGCAAGCTCCCTCGCCACGGATCCCCCCCTTGAATGAGCACTGCTGTCTGTGAGCGCTTGCTCTCACAACTTAGAAAAAGTTGTATTGAATACCGACCCGCAGACGCAGTTGACGATCACTGTCGACGGAGTTGACCTTGATATCACCCACTTCAAAGAACGGCGCCCAGCGCTTGTCCCACTTGTACTTGACCACGGCATTCTGCTCATAGTCGTCGGTGCCGCCGTTATAACGGATGTAGTTGGCATCGAAGTACGTCAGTTGATATTCATACGCCCACGGCCCCTGGTTCGCGTAGTTGATATACACGTCGTAGCGATGGATCTTCTGGTCGTCCTGGCCGTTGTCCGGCACGTCATGGTCGACCTTGTCACGGTCGAGCTTGGAGGAATCGTAGCGGTAGCGTCCGGCGATGCTCAGCTCCTTGGTGATCTTGTAGCCCAGGCGCATACCCATCTTGTAGGTGGTGGACTCCTCGTCGCTTTCCATGGCGAACGAAGGCGTGAGCGTCCAGCGATCATTGAGCTTGTGCTGATAGTTGACGGTGAATTCATGGCCACTGCCGACGGTGTTGTCGAAGGCAACGTCTTCGCGATCACCGGCGGTCTTGTATTTGAGCTCCCCTTCCAGCCCCACGCCATTGTCCAGCCGCATGCCAAACTTGGCGCGGTCGGCGTGCATGCGGGTTTGTTCCGCATACTGGTGGCGTACGTTGATATAGCCGGTATCGGCCATGGCAACGACTGAAGTGAACAAGGAAGCGAGGGACAGCGCGACGAGTGTCTTTTTCATGTTTTTTTATTCTTGTTAGTTGAGTTATTAGTTGGGTTGAACGCCAAATCACAGACGAGCGCGTGCGCGGCATTGAAACCTGCGGTTCAACGTCTTCTGCGGGTTAAAACACGTGCAACGAACGAGTTACCTCAAACAGCGATAGGTATTCGCTGTATGTCCCGACTGGCTTGCACCAGCA
>Ga0213823_1002391_pt1 | contig 9862 bp, 11 predicted proteins | sample MC6MC0907MG_FD_179887 | JGI IMG/M metagenome (GOLD analysis project Ga0213823, IMG submission 179887) | Enriched soil aggregate microbial communities from Iowa State University, Ames, United States - MC6-MC0907-MG | ecosystem: Environmental > Terrestrial > Soil > Unclassified | place: USA: Iowa...
GTCGTCATCAAGCCATTGGGCAAGATGCTCCAGGGAACCCCGGGCATGTCGGGCGCCACCATTACCGGTGACGGCCGCATCGCACTGATTCTCGATGTTCCGAGCATGCTCAAGCGTTACGCCGCACGGCGTATTTGAATACCGGAGGGGCGGGGCCATTTGCCTTGCCCCGCCTAACGGAGTGTTTATGGCAGTCAAGGTCCTGGTGGTGGATGATTCGGGTTTTTTCCGCCGCCGCGTCTCGGAAATTCTTTCAGCGGATATCAATATCCAGGTCGTCGGTACCGCGACCAACGGCAAAGAGGCGATCGATCAGGCGCTGGCGCTCAAGCCGGACGTGATCACCATGGACTACGAGATGCCGATGATGGATGGCATCACGGCCGTGCGGCACATCATGCAGCGCTGCCCGACGCCGGTATTGATGTTCTCCTCGCTGACCCATGAAGGCGCCCGGGTAACCCTGGATGCGCTGGATGCCGGCGCGGTGGATTTCCTGCCGAAGAACTTCGAAGACATCTCGCGCAATCCCGAGAAGGTCAAGCAATTGCTGTGCGAGAAGGTCCATAGCATCTCGCGCAGTAACCGTCGTTTCAGCAGCTACAGTGCGCCGGCGCCACAACCGGCGGCGGCACCGAAGCTTGCGCCAACGAGCACCAGCAGCTTCGGCGGCACGGCCCCGGCGCGTCCGGCTCCGACACCGATTCCTGCTCGTACGCCGGCCGCTGGCGCGTCGTCGCCGGCGCCCAAGCGCAAGGCCTACAAACTGGTGGCCATCGGTACCTCCACCGGTGGTCCGGTGGCGCTGCAGCGGGTGCTGACCCAATTGCCGGCCAACTTCCCGGCGCCGATCGTGCTGATCCAGCACATGCCGGCGGCCTTCACCAAGGCGTTCGCCGAGCGCCTGGACAAGCTCTGCCGGATCAGCGTCAAGGAAGCCGAGGATGGCGACATCCTGCGTCCGGGCCTGGCGCTGCTGGCACCGGGCGGCAAGCAGATGATGGTCGACGGCCGTGGCGCGGTGAAAATCCTCCCGGGCGACGAGCGCCTGAACTACAAGCCGTGCGTGGACATCACCTTCGGTTCGGCGGCCAAGTCCTACGGCGACAAAGTTCTGGCGGTGGTCCTCACCGGCATGGGCGCCGACGGTCGCGAAGGCGCGCGCCTGCTCAAGCAGGGTGGCAGCGCGGTCTGGGCCCAGGATGAGGCGAGCTGTGTGATCTACGGGATGCCGATGGCGATCGTCAAGGCGGAGCTGGCGGATGCGGTGTACGGCCTGGACGACATTGGCAAGCACCTGGTCGAGGCCTGTCTCTGATGGATGTTCTAAGCCTCATCGGGATCATCATGGCGTTCGTCGCCATCATCGGTGGCAACTATCTGGAAGGCGGTCATCTGTCGGCCCTGGCCAATGGTCCGGCGGCGCTGATCGTGCTGGGCGGGACCATCGGCGCGGCGTTGCTGCAATCGCCGCTGAGCGCCTTCAAGCGGGCCATGCAGATCCTCGGCTGGATCCTGTTTCCGCCGCGGGTCGACCTGCCGGGGGGCATCGACCGTGTCGTCAACTGGAGCCTGACCGCCCGCAAGGAAGGTCTGCTGGGCCTGGAAGGCGTGGCCGATGCCGAGCCCGACACCTATTCGCGCAAGGGCCTGCAACTGCTGGTGGACGGCGCCGAGCCGGAGTCCATCCGCAGCATCCTGGAAGTGGATTTCTACACCCAGGAAAGCCGCGACATCGAAGCGGCCAAGGTCTTTGAAAGCATGGGCGGCTACGCGCCGACCATCGGTATCATCGGTGCGGTCATGGGCCTGATCCATGTGATGGGCAACCTGGCCGACCCTTCGCAACTGGGCAGCGGTATCGCCGTGGCCTTCGTCGCCACCATCTACGGCGTGGCCAGCGCCAACCTGGTATTGCTGCCGATCGCCGCCAAGCTCAAGTCCATAGCCTTGCGCCAGTCGCGTTATCGCGAAATGTTGCTTGAAGGAATCCTGTCGATTGCCGAAGGTGAAAACCCTCGTTCCATTGAGTTGAAGCTGCAAGGCTTCATGGATTGATGGGGGTAATGGACTATGTCCCGTCGTCGCCGGCATGAAGAACACGTCAACCATGAGCGTTGGCTGGTGTCCTACGCGGACTTCATCACCTTGCTGTTCGCCTTTTTCGTGGTCATGTACTCGATCTCCTCGATCAACGAGGGCAAGTACAAGGTCATTTCCGAAGCGCTGATCGGCGTGTTCACCGATTCGGACCGCGCCCTCAAACCGATTCCCATCGGTGAGGAGCGGCCCCAGACCGTGACCCCGGCCAAGCCGCTGGTCAAGGACAGCGAGCAGACCGACGCCGGTATCGCCGGTGCCAGCGATCCGCTGAAAAGCATCGCCGACGATATCAGCGCGGCCTTTGGCGACCTGATCAGTTCCAATCAGATGACCGTGCGCGGCAACGAGCTGTGGGTCGAGATCGAACTCAACTCCAGCCTGTTGTTCGGCAGCGGCGATGCCATGCCCAGCGACCTGGCGTTCAACATCATCGACAAGGTGGCGGCGATCCTCAAACCCTTCGACAACCCGATTCACGTCGAGGGCTTTACCGACAACCAACCGATCCAGACCGCGCAGTACCCGACCAACTGGGAGCTGTCGTCGGCCCGCTCGGCGAGCATCGTGCGGATGCTGGCGATGCAGGGGGTCAATCCGCAGCGCCTGGCTTCGGTGGGTTACGGCGAGTTCCAGCCGGTAGCCAATAACGCGACGGCCGACGGTCGTGCCCGCAACCGTCGGGTGGTGCTGGTGGTGTCGCGCAATCTCGACGTACGCCGCAGCCTGACGGGCACCGGTACCGCTCATGCGACACCGGATGCGGCATTGAAGCGGGCTGGCACACAAACTGCACCTACGTCAGTCAAGACGCCGGGACGCGAGAGTGCCGTCAATTCTCCGTCACCGGCTTTATAACTGGGTGCTATTTCTCGGCTGGCCCGTGCCTGCCGGGAGGAACAATCTGAATGAGAGTCTGGGCAGTTGCCAATCAAAAGGGTGGCGTCGGTAAGACCACCAGTTCCATCGCTTTAGCCGGGTTGCTGGCCGAGGCGGGCAAGCGCGTGGTCGTGGTCGATCTCGACCCCCACGGCTCCATGACCAGCTACTTCGGCTATGACCCCGACAGCCTGGAACACAGTAACTACGACCTGTTCCTGCACAAGGGTAGCGTCCCCGAGGGCTTGCCCGGGCAGTTGCTGCTGTCGACCAGCGACGAACGTATTTCCCTGCTGCCCTCGAGTACCGCGCTGGCTACCCTGGAGCGCCAGTCGCCGGGGCAGAGCGGCCTGGGCCTGGTGATCGCCAAGAGCCTGGCGCAGCTGTGGCAGGATTTCGACTATGCGGTGATCGACAGCCCGCCGTTGCTTGGCGTGCTGATGGTCAATGCCTTGGCGGCGAGCCAGCAACTGGTGATCCCGGTGCAGACCGAGCACCTGGCGGTCAAGGGCCTGGAGCGCATGGTCAATACCTTGGCGATGATCAACCGCTCGCGCAAACAGGCGCTGCCGTTCAGCATCGTGCCGACCCTGTTCGACCGCCGCACCCAGGCGTCCCTGGGCACCTTGCGGGTGCTGCGCGACAAGTTCCCGGATGAGATCTGGCAGGGCTACATCCCGGTCGACACGCGCCTGCGCGATGCCAGCCGGGCCGGTTTGACGCCTTCGCAGTTCGACGGCAAGAGCCGCGGCGTACTGGCCTATCGCGCCTTGCTCAAGCACCTGCTGGCCCAGCAACTTGTCCCGCAGGTGGCCTGACGTGGCGGAGCATTCAAGTCTGCTGCCGGTCTGGCCGATAAAGCCTACAGGTCACTGTGCTGGGCTTTATCCGTGGGCATCCTTATGAACCGTCCTGTCGACGTCACGTCCCGGCCTCAGCTGGCGCTGCAGTCCTACCTGGACGCGTTGCTGCAGGACGCCACCGAAGAAGAATTCGCGGTTCCCGAGGCGCTGCCGCAGGTTCAGGCAGCGGTAGAAGAAGTAGCGGTGTCGAGCGAGGTCCTGGATGAGTTCCAGGCCGCGGTGCTCGAAGAACAGGCTCGCGATGCCCAGGTCCAGCGTGCTCCGGCTGCGGTTGTCGCGCCGGTAGTGCGGGTCGAGGAACCGGTGGTCGCCCCCGTGCTGGAGGCGCCCGCGCCATTGCCGGCCACCTTGTCGACCGTTGCGCCCTTGCTGCAAGGCCTGGTCGAACCGGTGGTCGAGGTGCATCGGCCACCCAGCAGCACGCCACCCCCGGTGGCGGCTGATGACCGGCCGAGCTGGGCGGCGGAACCCTTCGAGTGCCTGCTGTTCGATGTCGCCGGGTTGACCCTGGCGGTGCCGCTGGTCTGCCTGGGGTCGATCTACTCCCTGGCGGGGCATGAACTGACACCGCTGTTCGGTCAGCCGGAGTGGTTCCTCGGGATCCTGCCGAGCCAGGCGGGCAACCTGAAGGTGCTGGATACCGCGCGCTGGGTAATGCCGGATCGCTACCGCGACGACTTCCGCCAGGGCCTGCAATACGTGATCTCGGTCCAGGGCTACGAGTGGGGGCTGGCGGTGCATCAGGTCAGCCGCTCGTTGCGCCTGGACCCGAACGAAATCAAATGGCGCAGCCACCGTGGCCAGCGGCCATGGCTGGCGGGCACGGTCATCGAGCATATGTGCGCGCTGCTGGATGTTTCCGAGCTGGCCGAGCTGATCGCCAGCGGCGGCGCGAAACACTTGGCTATCAGCAAACCGGCGCCGAAGCCGATATAGACCAACAACAGGCTGCGCCAACGGTGCAGCCACACAGAACACACACCGTTTTCAACGGTTTTTTGAGGGGTCAGGGGTATGAATAAGTCGTCGTCCGCACAGAGTTCCGAAGATCCGATCCTGCAATGGGTAACCTTCAAGCTGGATAACGAGTCCTACGGCATCAACGTGATGCGCGTGCAGGAAGTCCTGCGCTACACCGAGATCGCACCGGTACCGGGTGCCCCGAGCTACGTGCTGGGCATCATCAACCTGCGCGGCAACGTGGTGACCGTGATCGACACCCGCCAGCGTTTCGGCCTGGTGCCGACCGAGGTCAACGACAACACCCGTATCGTGATCATCGAAGCCGACAAGCAAGTGGTCGGGATCATGGTCGACAGCGTGGCGGAAGTGGTTTACCTGCGTCAGTCGGAAGTCGAGACCGCGCCGAACGTCGGTAACGAAGAGTCGGCCAAGTTCATCCAGGGCGTATGCAACAAGAACGGCGAGCTGCTGATTCTGGTTGAGCTGGACAAGATGATGAGCGAAGAAGAGTGGTCGGAACTGGAGAGTATCTGATTGATTCTCGAGGTTGCGGTTATTGTCCTGTTCCTCTTTTGGGCAGGCACACTGGCGATGTTCCTGGCCTATATCCGTGCTCAGCGGCAGATCGCCGCCGAGCAGGCCCAGGACGATGCGCTGCGCGATCAGCGCATCAAGGACCTGGCCAAGCGCGTCGACGATTACCAGAACGGTACGGTGCGCATGGGCGAAGACCTGCATGAGCTGCGCGCGGTGGTCGGCCCGTTGCCGGACAAGCTGGCCCAGCTGGAACAGCGCGATCCGTCGAGCCTGTCCTTCGCCCAGGCCGCGCGCCTGGTGGGCATGGGCGCCAGCGTCGACGAACTGACTCAGTCCTGCGGCTTGACCCAGGCCGAGGCCGAGTTGATGAGCAAGCTGCACAAGAGCTGAAGTCCCTCTGTAGCCGCTGCCGCAGGCTGCGCCAAGGCCGAAGGCCTTCAGCGATCCTGAGGTCCTGCGGCCGTTGCGGCCGATCGCAGTCCGCGGCAACGGCTACAGATCAGTAATCCTCCCCGCTTTCCGTCACATCCTTCTCCAGCGCCGCTTCCTGCGGCTCATGCCCGGCCGGGAACTTGCCCTTGAGGTTCCAGGCGAAGGCGATGATTTCGGCAATGGTCCGGTACAACTCCTCGGGAATGCTGTCGCCCAGCTCCATGCGCGCCAGCAGTTTCACCAGCTCGGCGTTCTCATAGATCGGCACTTCACAGTCGCGGGCGATTTTCAGGATGGCTTCGGCCAGTTCGTCGTCGCCCTTGGCGGTCAGCGTGGGCGCGTGCTGGCCGTCGTACTTGAGGGCGATGGCCTGGCGTGGCGGGTTGGGATTATTCATGCGGTTTCATCGACCCAGCGTTGTTCCAGTCGGGTTTTCGGGCCCTGCGGCGGCGTGCCGAGATGGCAGTCCAGATCGCCGACATCCAGGCCGGACGCGAGCAGCCGTTCACGCAGGCTGCCCAGATGGCTTTCGATCAGGCTCGCGGTAAATGGCCGCTGCGCCCAGAGCTGGCTGGACAGGCGGCCCTTGAGCAATTGCGCCTGCACCTGCAGCGGGCCCAGGGGTTCGAGGTCGAACGCCAGTTCGACGCGCCACAGCTGCTGTTTCGGTTCGCGTTCCTCGCGTTTTTCCTCGGGCGGTTTTTCCGCCGGGTCTTCGCGCTGGAACTTGACCTGCAAGGGCACGATGTCCTGCATCGTGCGCATCGGGATCTCCAGTTGCCAGGTGGTCAGCAGCCGCCCGTCATCGGTCATGCCGCTCTGTTCCAGGCTCGCCAGCTGATGGCTCTGCAAGCGCGAAACAGCGGCCGCGGCCAGGCGCAGCAGGTGTTCCAGGTCGCCTTCCTCCTCGAGGCTTTGCAGCAGCCGCGAGGGCAGGGGGAAGCCACCCGGCTGAGGCCTGGCGCTGACCTGGCCGAGGGTGCCCAGGGCGCTGCGCACGAAGCTCGGCAGCACCTGGGCCAGGGTATTGGCGGCAATGATTGCGTTGAAATTGGTGCTGGCCGGCAGGCCTGGCGTCATCTGGGCGATCAGGCGCAGCAGGTTGCCTTTCAGGTCAGCCGCCAGGGCCGGATTGTCGCCGGCCAGCAGCCGCGACTCGAGGAAGGCACCGCTGTTGCCCAGGGCCTGGGCCAGCGCCTTGGGATTGCTCAGTTGCTGCAGGTCGGGCAGGCCGGCGAGCAGCTTGTCCACCGTGGCGCGCAGTTCGCTGGAGGTGTCGTCGGAGGGCGGCAGGTTCTGCAACGCATTGATCAGGCCCGTCAGCGAGGCCTGGCGGCTTTGCTGGGCGGCCAGTTGCTGGGCGATCGCCAGTTGCTCCTGGCGCCCGCTCAGCGGCACGAAGCTCAAGCTCTGCGAGCCTTGCACCAGGGCGCTCAGCAGGCTGCCGATGCGCAGGGGTTGCGGGCTGTCGATGCTCAGGGTGCTGCCACTCAGGGCGGTGTTGAGCAGGCTCACCAGCGAGCGGTAGACCGCCGGTTGTCCGGCTGCCTGGGGTTGTAGCTGGGTGGTCAGCACCTTGCCTTGCAGCAGGGTGCCCACGGGAAGTTGTGCGGTGTCGAGGCGGGTCAGGGTGGCGACGCTGGCGGCAATCGCCTGCTGCACGGTGATGGCCAGGTTGCCCGCCGAGGGCTGGGTCACCGCCAGGCTGGTGCCCAGGGGCAGCGGCTGGTTGCTGGTGGCCTGGACGGTGGTCTGCCGGCCGCTGTCGAGGGTCAGCTTGAGCAACAGTTGGAACGTCTGGTCCGCCTGCTTGAGCGACAGTACTTCGGCCTTGGCCGATTGGCCGGCGGCGATCAGGCCTTCCAGGGGCTGCAGCAACTTGAGCAATTCACCACTGATCGGCAGCGCGCGCACGGTTCCCGGCGTCAGTTGGGGCAGCGGAGGAAGGGTGATTTCGCCTGTCATCTGGACACAACCTGTGGAGAAATAAGCCCTCTTGAGAGTAGGGCATCGCATGTATAATGCCGCCCGTCTTCGGGGAGCGTGGCGAAAACATCGCAAAAGTTTGACGCAGCTCTCTGGAACAGGCCGCCGATGCGTTTATTCTGCATCTCTTTAACGGCTGCTCCACCGCCGACTTGAACCGTAAAGGCCCGCGATCATTTGACCAGTCCTCTTCTAGAAGCCGTAGCGCTTGCCTGTGAGCGCGACCTGCGGCTGCTCTTCGAAAAGCTCGAACTGCGTCTGGCCAGCGGCGACATGTTGCAGATCAGCGGTCCCAACGGCAGCGGCAAGACCAGCCTGTTGCGCCTGCTGGCAGGGCTGATGCAGCCGACCAGCGGCCAGGTGCTGCTCAATGGCCAGCCGCTCAACGCCCAGCGCGCGGAGCTCGCGCGCAACCTGTTATGGATCGGCCATGCGGCGGGGATCAAGGACCTGTTGACCCCCGAGGAAAACCTCAGCTGGCTCTGCGCCCTGCATCAGCCCGCCGATCGCGAGGCGATCTGGCAGGCCCTGGCGGCGGTCGGCCTGCGCGGTTTCGAGGATGTGCCCTGTCACACCCTGTCCGCCGGCCAGCAGCGCCGGGTGGCGCTGGCCCGGCTGTACCTGGACAGCCCGCCGCTGTGGATTCTCGACGAACCCTTCACCGCCTTGGACAAACAGGGCGTGGTGCAACTGGAAGAGCACCTGGCCGGCCACTGCGAACGCGGCGGCATGGTGATCCTCACCACCCACCACACACTGAGCCGACTGCCGGCCGGCTATCGCGACATCGATCTGGGGCATTGGGCCGTATGAGTGTTTTCGGACTGCTGGTTGCCCGCGAATCCCGGCTGCTGTTCCGCCGTCCCGCCGAACTGGCCAACCCGCTGGTGTTTTTCGCCATCGTTGTCGCACTGTTCCCATTGGCGGTGGGACCTGAGACACAATTGTTGCAAACCTTGTCTCCAGGGCTAGTCTGGGTAGCGGCCCTGTTATCGGTTTTGCTCTCGCTGGACGGGCTTTTTCGCAGTGATTTCGAGGACGGATCCCTGGAGCAGTGGGTCCTTTCGCCGCACCCCCTGCCTCTTCTGGTTCTGGCCAAGGTGCTGGCACACTGGGCCTTTTCCGGCCTGGCACTGGTATTGCTTGCGCCCCTGTTGGCACTGATGCTCGGCCTGCCCACAGCCTGTCTGCCGGTGCTGTTGCTGTCCCTTCTGTTGGGCACTCCGGTGCTCAGCCTGCTGGGAGCGGTGGGCGCGGCGTTGACGGTAGGGCTCAAGCGTGGCGGCCTGTTGCTGGCGCTGCTGATCCTGCCCCTGTACATCCCGGTATTGATTCTCGGCAGCGGCGCCTTGCAGGCGGCCTTGCAGGGCATGCCGGCGACCGGTTACCTGCTGTGGCTTGGGAGCCTGACCGCCCTGGCAGTAACCCTGACACCTTTTGCAATAGCGGCTGGCCTGAAGATCAGCGTCGGCGAATAATGAGGTCTGATCAAATTTTGATCAGTAAAGACCCTAGCTGTGCGTGACAGCGCGCGGCACCCGTGATGGAAACAGTATGAACTGGACCTGGTTTCATAAGCTCGGCTCGCCCAAGTGGTTTTACGGCATCAGCAGCAAGCTGTTGCCCTGGCTGAGCATCGCAGCCTTGCTGCTGATCACCGTCGGCGTCGTTTGGGGCCTGGCCTTCGCGCCGCCGGACTATCAGCAAGGCAACAGCTTTCGCATCATCTACATCCACGTTCCCGCCGCCATGCTGGCCCAGTCCATCTACGTGATGCTGGCGGTGTGCGGGGTGGTGGGCCTGGTGTGGAAGATGAAACTGGCCGACGTCGCCCTGCAATGCGCGGCGCCCATCGGGGCCTGGATGACCGCCGTGGCGCTGGTCACCGGGGCCATCTGGGGCAAGCCGACCTGGGGCTCGTGGTGGGTCTGGGACGCGCGCCTGACCTCCATGCTGATCCTGCTGTTCCTGTACTTCGGCCTGATCGCCCTGGGCAACGCCATCAGCAATCGCGACAGCGCGGCCAAGGCCTGCGCGGTGCTGGCCATCGTCGGGGTGATCAACATCCCGATCATCAAATACTCGGTGGAGTGGTGGAACAC